>Ga0265316_10002558_pt1 | contig 18801 bp, 14 predicted proteins | sample 4522metaG_FD_202092 | JGI IMG/M metagenome (GOLD analysis project Ga0265316, IMG submission 202092) | Rhizosphere microbial communities from Carex aquatilis grown in University of Washington, Seatle, WA, United States - 4-5-22 metaG | ecosystem: Host-associated > Plants > Roots > Rhizosphere >... | reverse complement strand
ACGTTCACGTCGATGAGGCCGATCCACTGCTTGTATTGGCCGCCTCCGTCCTGCTGTTTCGTGGGAACCTGTGCGCCCGCGAGCGTGCTCGCTCCGCTGTTGTTGCGATCGAAGTACTGAATGTGGGTGTACGAGACTGCCAAATAGAACCCGTTCGCGAGGAGAAGTCGCATTCCCGCCGTTCCGTCGAGCGTGTCGGCGTCGGCGAGCCCTGGCTCCAGCGTGCTATCGGGAACTGCGGCCGTCTCGCCGCCGACGCCGGCGAAGAGCTCGACGCCCGGCGCCGCCCAATGGCTCGCGCCGATGTGAGCCCCGAACGTGTTCTTCCAGTATCGTCGATAGTTCGCCACGGTGCCGCCGCTCGCGTCGGACCCGTCGGGGAATACGGCACATGCGTAGCCGCGAAGCGCGACGCACTGGGTGCCCATCACGCTCCAGCGCGTGAAGTCGCCGAACACGCGAAACTCGTTGTCCTCGCTGGGTCGCCATCGGATACCCGCTCTCGCCACGTCCGGCAGCGATTGCGTGAACGTGACGTCGTCGTTCTGGTTGAAAGAAGGAGATTTCACTCGGAGCGTCCCCGTCAGCGTCTGCGGGCCGAGGCCGGGTTGGGACTGGTACGAGGCCGCGAACCAAAGTCTGTCGGGGACGACGTCGACCATGACTCCCACCCCGAAGCTGGCGTCGATTCCTGAAACGTCGAGCGCGTCGCGGCCCTCGCGCGCCGTGTCGGGCTCGCCCTGCCCCGTGGGGTTTTTGGCCTGCGAAAACGACACCGCCGAGTAGACGACATTTCCAGCGACGCCGAAGCTGATCGGGCCGACGCGATAAGCGGCCCCGATGGCGCCGTACACGAAGGTCAGCGCGCCGTCGATGATGTGCCACCGCTGGACGCCTGCGGCGGCGAGAGGAAACGGCGAGTTTGCGTACTTGTCGTTCGTGGCCCAACTTTCCCGGCCACCGAACGGCACGAAGACGCCGGCCCCCAACGCCAGCTTTCCGAGCCTGGTCGTGGCTCCGAGGGCGGGCGCTCCGAACACGTTGAAGAGGCTCGCACGTCCCGCGTTCGCGTCCTCCGCGCCCGCGGGGGGCGCGGGGTCGCTCGGGGCCGCTGCGTGATCCCACGTGGCGTGCCGGATCGCGAGATTCCCGTCGAGATAAAGGTCGGTTCCTTCGCTGAACCCGATGCCCGCTGGATTGTAGTAAAGCGCCGTGGGGTTCGTGGTGAGCACATTGCCGTGCTCGCCGCCGAAGCGAGCGGTCGCGAACCCCGACGCCTCCGCTCCGCACGGCCAGAAGAGCACCGCCAGTCCGAACGATGCCCATCCGGCCCGCGCGCGCGGGCAGGCCCATCCGGCCGCCGAGCGCGGCGAGGCCCATCCGGCCCCCGCGAGCGCCGAACGGTAGACGAGGGGGCGTTCCGGCGATCGGCTTGCGGGCGGGTCGTGGGGTGACACTACGGGAGCGCCGTCAGGGCGTCCGAGCAGGAGGCGCCGGCGCCGATCGACTTCGCGACGAAGGTGGCCTTCCCGGGCGCGTAGATGGTGCGATTCTGGTCGAGGAAATCAGCCTGGGTGTTGGCGGCGCCCGTCGTGCATCCCTTGCCGCCGCTGATGTGGCAGCCCATCACGTGGTTGTCGAAAAGCTTCACGGTGGCCGCGCCGGAAAGGTCGGTGCACGACGTCCAGGTTCCGCTCAGCGCGACGCTGTTGCGCGACGCGATGAACACCTGGTCCGCGACTGGAGCGGATCCGCCGAGGCCGATCGCGGTCGGCGGGTAGACGTACGCGCCGCCGTTCAACGGCGTCGCGGTGACGGCGGGATTCATGTCGCCGTCGGCGTCGGGGAACGTCGTCCCTTGCGGAAGACTCCACGACGACCCCGGCCACGCGTAGGTCGCGGGGTCGGTTCCCGCCGGAAGGCCTATGCCGATGAGCGCGACGGACGGGTCGCCGGAAAAGGTGCTCTGCGGCGCCCAACCGGATTGCGTGGCCGTCGTCGCGAACGTCGGCATGCTGGTCTTTGCCCAGACCGAAGGAGGAAGTTGGATTTGCACCTTCGCTCCGCCCGCCGCGATTTGACCCAATCCGCTGAGTTGAATGTCGGGGAGCGAGAGCCCGCAGATCTGGCTCGAGCCACTGAGCGCGGTGCCGTTGACGGAGTAGTTTTGCAAAAGCCAGATGAGTGCCGTGCCGGAGCCGGCATTGGCCGCGGTCGTCGCCGGCCACGTCACGGCCAGCGAGATCTTCGCTGCCAAGGTCAGACGCGTCGGGGGCGCGCAGGACCCGCCCGCAGCCGCGCCCCCGGAGCTGCTTCCGCTTCCCGCGCCGCCTTCTCCACCGGAGCTCGGCGCCCCTCCTCCGTCGATCCCACTCGAGCCGTTGTTCGCCGCGGCCCCCGAATCGACCGCGCCGCCCGAGCCGCCGCTCGCGGACGGGTCGGTCGCAGTGCCGGACGCCGGGCCCCCCCCACCGGACCCACTCGCGCCCGACGCCGCCCCGCCGGAGCCGCTTGCGCCGGAACCCTCGAGCGCGCCCGCGCCGCCGCTCCCGCCGCCGACGGGGCTCGGGACCTGGGAATCGCTCGATCCGCAGCCGGTGGCGAGCACGGATACGGCGAGCAGCGCGCTCTCGATGGACAGCGACCGGGTTCGGACCAATCGACTAAAAATCATGCGGTTTCCTGGGCTCCCGATTGTTCGGCGCGCGCCCTGTCGCGCGGCGAGCAGTCGATAAGCAGAGGCTATGCCGACGCTAAAAAATGCCCGCTTGGGTGCGGACATTCGAGCAGACTTCAATGACGCGAGCCGCCGCGGTCGGCCGTACTGCGCGGGGCCCTGCGCGACTTGCGCAGATCGTCGCGGCTTGTCGAAGCCTGAGCCGTTTCCGATGGGAAGGGGCACTAGATCTGACTGGAGGCGCGCGCCACCTCGGCGGCACCCCGTGGAGGCTTGGTTCTCATGCGACTTGCGCTCGCCTTGGTCGGATTGGTCGTTGGCGTCGGTGCGTGCTCGAGTTCCCCGAGCGACGGATCGTCCGGGGGCAACCCGGGCGAGGCGTCCGGTTCGAACTCCAATTCGAGTTCGGGCTCGGATACGAGCTCCAGCGGGGGAACCAACTCCAGCGGGGGAACCAACTCCAGCGGGGGAACCAACTCCAGCGGGGGAACCAACTCCAGCGGGGGAACCAACTCCAGCGGGGGAACCAACTCCGGCGGGGGAACCAACTCCGGCGGGGGAACGAGTTCGGGGTCCGGGAACGGCGGGGGAACCGGAACGGGTTCGGGGTCGAGCTCCGGTTCTGGGTCGAGCTCCGGGACCTCGGTGAATCCTCCTCCGTCCGGCTCGAGCTCCGGGTCCAGTTCAGGTTCGGCCACGCACAACGGCTCCGGGAGTTCCGGGGCGGGTGGGGGTTCGAGCTCCGGAAGCTCCAGTTCGAGCTCGGGCTCCGGATCCGGTGCCCAGGCGGACGCGGGCATGGGGTCGAGTTCGGGTGTACGGCGGGACGGTGGATCGGGAGCCGGGTCAAGCTCGAGCTCGGGGTCCGGTTCGAGCTCGGGGTCCGGTTCGAGCTCGGGAGCCGGCTCCCCGACCGGCGTCTGCAACTTCGCCAGCGGTGCGAACGTCGCCTGGGTGAACTTCGGGGCCGACGTTCCGAATCCCAACATCGCCACGTTCCAGACGATGTTCAAGAACGTCTACGCCGCGGGCGGGCGCGTGATGCGGTGGTGGTTTCATACGAATGGGACCGTCACTCCGGGATACGACGCGAGCGGTCTACCGATGAAGATTCAGCAGTCTCACATCGACGGGGTAAAGGCCATTCTGGCCGCCGCGAACGCCGCGGGCATCGCGATCGACATCAGCCTTTGGTCGTTCGACATGCTCCAGGCCGATGCGGGAACCGCCCACACGAACAATCAAGCGCTCCTCGAAAACGATACCAATCGCCAAGCGTACATCGACAACTATCTCACGCCGCTCGTCACCGCACTCAAAGGGACGCCAGGTCTCTACTCCTACGAAATTTTCAACGAACCAGAGGGCATGGGGCCCACGGGCTGGGCCACGTATCGAACGACGGAACACTACATTCAAGAATGCGTGAATTGGTTCGCGGCCGCCATTCATACGGCCGATCCGACCGTGCTCGTGACGAACGGTTCCCAGACGTTCGACTACTGCTCGAACGTGAGCGGAAAGACCAATGACTATTCCGACGCCGCGCTTCGAGCGGCGGGCGGCAAGCAAAACGGGACGCTCGACTTCTACGAAGTGCACTACTACACGGTCAACGGAATATCCGACTCGGCGTTCATGCACCCGGCCTCGTACTGGGGCCTCGACAAGAAGCTCGTCATGGGCGAGTTCTACGCAGCCGCCACCGATGGCGTCGCCGGGAACGATACGTACACGTACCTCTATACGAACGGGTACAGCGGAGCCTGGGGCTGGTCGTACGACGCCGACATGCCCTGGCCCTCGATGCAAGTGCCGATGCAGAACCTCTACTCGGCGCACACCGCAGACATCAACAGCTGCCGCTGAGTTCGCGCGCGCATGCGCTCCGCATCCATTCGAGGGGTGGCCTTCGCCGGGATCGTCGCGCTCGCGTTGGGCGCCGCGGCCGTGTGGCGCGAGCGGCCTAGCCCGCCCTCGCGACCGGAGGCGCCCGCGGCCGAACCCCCGCCGGCGCCCCCCCCGCCGCTGCCCGCCGCGCCGTCGACGGCCGGTCGGGAGCCCGGCGCGGCTGCTCCGCCCGTGAGCTCGGCGACGCCTCCGGCGCCGCTCGACGAGCCGGCGCTCATGGCCCGCCTCCGCGGGCTCGATGACGCCGCTCTCGAGATCGACCTCGCGCGAGAAGGCAGCCGCCGCTTTCCCGATAGTGCCGACGCGCCCGAGCGCGCGTCGATCCTCATCCACGCCCTGGCGGCCCTGGGCCGATCTTCGGAGGCCCGCGGCGCAGCGGAGGACATGGTGAATCACTATCCCGACTCGGATTGGGTCCGGGAGATTGAGCGCTTTACGGGAGCGCACCGCCATCGGAGTTTCCGGGTTGGGGCCGACGGCGGGCTCGAATCGTATTGATGGCGGCGTGCGGCCCTCGGCGTTATCGTCGGTGGTTTTCGCGCGCGGGGCACGGGGCAATGGCAGAGCCTCGCCGAAAGAACGGTGGCCGTACGAAGAGAGGCCGAACGAGAAGATGCGCTAAGCTCCGTCCCCGTTCGGGCGCATGACGACCGTAGAGCAGCCTACGAGTGATGTGGGGACCGTACTGGCGCTGCGCTACGAGGTCGTGCGCGAGCTCGGCCGCGGCGGCATGGGAATCGTCTACTTGTGCCGCGACATCGTGACCGGGGATCGCGTTGCGCTCAAACGTCTGCGTTCGCCCGAGAAAGGCGAGAGCCGCCCGGAAGAGAGCTGGTGGTTTTACCAGGAAGCCCGCGCAGTCTCCCTCCTCGCGCACCCCGCCATCGTCCGTGCCCGCGATTTCGGCCAGCTGGCCGACGGCAGCCCCTTCTTCGTCATGGACGTCCTTCCCGGGCGGAGCGTGCACGAGTGGATGCATACGACCCAGCTCGCCTGGAGCGTCGTCTGGGCCATGGTCGATCAGGTCCTCGCCGCGCTGGGCCATGCGCACGCGCGAGGCGTCATCCACGGCGATCTAAAGCCGTCGAACATCATGCTCGACCTCGCCTCCGACGGTCGGGGACCCCGCGCGTACGTGCTGGACTTGGGTCTGGCCTGGTTGCGCGAATACCGACACGATTCGCGCCTGGACGGCGCGCGCGCCCCCGAAGTGGCCGTCCATTCCGGCGCCGGCACCGTCGGCTGGGTCGCGCCCGAACAAATCCGGCGGCAGGCTGCGCTCGTCGGTCCGGCGACGGATCTCTACGCGCTCGGATGCGTGATGTACCGCGTCATCACCGGTCGTGAAGTCTTCGAAGGCAATGCGCAAGACGTCCTGCGCGCGCACAAACGGACCCCGGTGCCCCTGCCGAAGCAAATCGAAGACATGCCGCCGGCAGCTCCCAAGTTCGTGCTTCGGCTGCTCGAGAAGAAGCCCTGGCGGCGCTACGAGTTCGCGGCGGACGCCCGGCGCGCCTGGGACGAAGTCAAGCCCCCGCAGGCATCGAGGCTCGAAGAAACCGTTCAAAGAGCGCCGAGCTCGCGCGCCGCGCCCGCTGCCTACGCGCGCTCGCTGGCCCCAGGTATTTTGAGCCTGCGTGCTCCGACGCTCGTCGCCCGAGAAGACGAGAGGCGCGAGCTGTGGGCCGCCGTCGAGCAAGTCGCCGCCGACGACCCGCGCCAGGAGCTCATCGCGCTCATCGGCGAGGCCGGCGTCGGCAAGAGTCGGATTGCCGAGTGGCTCTGCGCCGAGGCCCACGAACGCGGCATCATGCTGCCGCTGCGGGCCCGTTACGGCCGGATGCCCACCCCGCTCGACGGCATCACCGGGGCGATCAACGCGCACTTCGGTCTCGAAGGAGCCGACCGCGTGACGGTCGAAGAGACTCTGATTACCCGCTGGGAGGTGGACAAGGGCGACGACGACGCGCTCACCTGGGTCGCCGCCACCGCCGAATGGCTGCGACCGACGCCGCCCGGAGTCGTCGTTCCACTGGGTCCGAGCGGCAAGCGCTTCATGCTCGACCGCCCCGAGCTCCGGTTCGCGGTCATCAAGCGCGTGCTCGCGCGCCTCTCGCGAGACCGCCCCGTGCTCATGTGGCTCGACGACCTGCACTACGCGTCGCCGAATACGTTCGAGGTCCTCTCCCGCCTCCGCCGCGACGCCGCCGAGCTTCCCCTGCTCGTCGTGGCCACCGCGCGCAGCGAGGCGCTCGCGACCGATCTGGACGCGGCCCTTCGGATGGAGGCCATGCGCGCGGCGTGGAACGGCAAGGTGATGGAGCTCAAACTGCTCGGGACCGACGACACCGAGACGCTCCTCCGCACGGCCCTGCCGCTCGACGACGCGGCGGTGAAGCGCGCCGTCGAACAGAGCCGGGGAAACCCCCTCTTTGCGCTGCAGCTCCTCTATGCGTGGGCGGGGGGTGGCTATCTCACGCTCGAGGGCGGCCGCTACCGCGTGCCCGAGGGCGCGCTGCACGGCCGAGCGATCACGACCGCAGAGCTCTGGGACGAGCGCGTGCGCGCGATTCCGACGGAGCTGCGCCTCAGCGCCTACGCGGCCGCGGCGCTCGGCGACGACGTGCGCGGCGAGGTGCTCCGAATGCTGTGCGCTTCTCTCGGGATGGACCCGCGCGACGCCCTCGTCGCCCTCACGCGCGCGCAAATCCTCCTTGCGGTAGGCAATGACCAGTTCCGCTGGCCCCACGCTCTCCTTCAGGAGCACCTTCTCGAGCGTTTGAACGAACGCAGTGACGCGCCCGCCATCTACCGGCTGGCCGCGCACGCGCTCGCGAAGCACCCGGCCGTCGGCTCCCGTCGAACCATGAAGCACCGCGTGCTCAACCTGCTGAAGGCAGGCGACGACGACACGGCGGCCAAGCTCCTCTTCGACTTCATTCGTGGCTCTTGGCGCCGGGGTCGCGACACGGCGGCGACGCTCCGCGATCTCGACATGCTTCAGGGGCGTCTGCACGGAGCGAATGCGGCGGAGGGCGCGCTCTGGCGCGCCGAAGCGCTGCGATACATGGGCAAGCTCGATGAAGCCCGCGCCGAGGCGGAGAGCGCGCGCCGCGCGTTCGCGCTCGGGGGCGACACGGCCAACGAGGCCAGCGCGCTGCGCTTGCTCGGACACATCGCCAGCGACCTGGCACAGCCCGCCCAGGGACGCGTCCTCGTCGTGCAAGCGCTCGAGCGCTACGAACGCATCGGCAACTCCGCCGGCCGCGCGCAGGCGGAGGTGGTCCTCGGCGAGATCGACTATCTGCTCGGCGATCACACGCGCGCGCGCATCACCTTGAAGAAGGCGCTGGAGCGTTGCACGGAGGCCGGTGACCTCATGGGGCGTGCCCAGTGTCTCGTCCTCTTGGCGGTCATCGAGGGCGCCGTGGGTGCGTTCCGGCGGGGGCGCGAGCTTCTCTCGCAGGCTCGTGCCGGGTTCGACGCCATCGGCTACCGCCTCGGGATCGCGCAGTGCGACGTCGCGCTCGGGCACGCGGATCATCGTGCGTCGGACTTCGCGGGGGCCCGGGCGCGCGCCCTCGCCGCGCGGGCGAGCTTTCGGGAGCTTCAGAACCCGCGAGGCGAGGCCGCTTGCGAGCGTCTTTTGGCGATGGTCGCACTCGACTCGGACGACTACGACGCCGCCGAGGCGCACGCCCGGGTCGCGCTCCGGATCCACGAGCGTTTGCAGGACCCGTGGGGCCAGCTCGAGTCGCGCCTGCTGCTCGCCCAGGTCGCCCTCGCTCGAAGCGACGACGCGGCCGAACTGCTCGTGTCCGACTGCGACACGGTCGTGCTCGACGAGGCCGAGCCCCGCCAGCACCGGCACTTGACCCGCGCGTGGCTCGCGCAGCGGCAGAGGCGATGGGTCGACGCGTCGGCCGAGCTCGATCAGGCGCGTGCGGCGTTCGTCGTCTCGTCTCCCGAGGGGCGCGGGGTGCGAGCGGCGGAGGCGCGGTCGCGCACGGGGGATCACACGCCGCACCTGCTCGTGCGGTTTTCCCGCCTGGAGTGGGACGGGCCGGCGCTCGAGAAGATCGAATCTTGGCTCGAGCAAATCGAAGCGGCGGGTCGTCAGGTCCCGACGATGCGGCCGACGGCTTCGTGACGGGGGAGTCCGAAAAGCGAAATCACCGGGCGGCCCACGCGGCGAAGGACAGTTCGTCGGCGAGCTTCTCTGCCCACGCGGTTATCGAAGAAGCCCCCTCGTGCGCATAGCGAAAGTCCATGCGCAACAGCACGGGGCGCGGCGAGCCCGCTCTTTCGGTCACCGACGAGCGTGGCGTCTTTGGATACCCGAAAGCCTCCGGCGCTTCGCCATCGGAAATCGGCTCGTGGTGCAAGCCGCGATCAGCGCTGGGTGCGACCGGCTCTATTCCGAGGACCTGAACGCGGGGCAGCGCTTCGCGGGGGCCTGGTTGTCGTCAATCCCTTCACTGCTGTTCGATGATGCATCGCCGCGCCTAAACCTCGTCGAGCTCCGGGTAGTGACGAAAGATGCCCTGTTCGTTGAACGCGATCCGCCTGGGCGACGCCAGATATTCGGCCAGCCGGGGGCGCGAAGCGATTCGCTCCGAGAGCGCGAGGAGGTGAGGGATCCGCTTGCGCACCCGCCCCATTGCCTTGGGAAACGCGTAGGTCAATCCCTGGACGACCTGAAACGCCGAGATGTCCACGTACGAGGCCCGACGTCCGAGTAAGTAGTCGCCGTCCGATCGGCGCAGCAGTGCATCCAGCCAGCCGAGGAACTTGGGAATGCGTTCACGCGTGAAGGCCGCGGCCTTCGCCTTGGCGGCGCGCTTCTGATCCTCGTAATAGAGACTGCCCGAAATCGGGTGGTGCGTGTCGTGCGCCTCGGCGACGAGGTCCGCGATCGTCAGCTGAATTTGCATCGCCCACGCGCGGGACGCGCCGTCGCCGGGAACGAGACGGAGGCGAGGGGCGAGATAGCCGAGAATGTTGGCGGTCTGGGCGACGACGAAGTCGCCGTCCTTCAGAAATGGCGGCGCGAACGGCGTCACTCCGCGAGCGGGAGCCCCTTCGAGGATCTTCATCATCGTGCGAAGTCCGCGCGGGGTGCGCGCGACATCGGTGTACGCGGTGCCCGCGTCCTCGAACGCCAGGCGAATGAACTCACCGCGTCCTTGAATCGTCGGCCAGTAGTAGAGCTCGTAGCGAGCGGGGGTGACCTTGCGGGGGGTGACCATGCTGGAGCATGCGGGCAAATTCGGTTCTACCGGAAGCGCATTCGAGCGGCCGTGGTCCGCGCGCGCCCTCGCGGCGGGCCACAGTGCTCGACGGCGGCCGACTTGGCGGAGGGCACGCGGGATGCTTCGACATGGCCCATGAACTCCAAATACCTCGTTCCGATCGCAGCGCGGCTCGCGGGCGCCGCCGCACTCGCAGGCGTTTCTGTCACCGGTTGCGGGAGGGCTGCTCCAGCGACGACACCAGCGGACAAGGCGGCCGCGGTCGAGACCTCCAAGTGCAGCGCCACGGTCAACGAGCACGACCTCGTACCGGTCCTCACCGGGAGCGCCATCGAGAGCGTGGAACCGCTCTATACCCGAGTGGCTATACGGGACTCCGATGTCCAGGGCGCACTCCACGGCGCCTTGATCACGGTTCGGCCGCTCCCCGGGATGACGGCGGAGTTGCTCGAACGCTCGCTCGAATGTCACAGCGCCCGGGCGGCGCTCGGGCGCGTCGACGGTCCGGCGACCGATCCGTTCACCCTCCCGTCCGCGCTGGTGGACATCAGCGTGGAGCCGGAGGGCGACGCGTTCCGCGTTGGGGTCGGCGCTCCGCGCAACGAAGAGGCGCACGAGATCTTGAGTCGCGCCGAGCAGCTCATGGCGGCGTCGCGCTGACGCAGGCCGCGGCTCAGCCTCCGGCCGGGCTCTCCGACGGCGTTCGGCTGGTGCCGGCGGCGGTCGAGGGTGTGACAGGGGCCGGAGGTCGCGCGACGCCGAGCGGAGCTTTTTGCTCGAGCGTCCGAACGTCCGGCCGAGGCACCGGAGCGCGAACGCGTAGACCGCGTTGCCGAAGTCGAGAACCTGAGCTGCTTTCGGCTCGTCCACGTGCAACTTGCCCTGCGGAATGGGCGGTTTGCGCATCACGGGGTTGTGCGTTACCGGGTGCGCCGGCGAGAAATCCGGGCGGACGGCGAGGATCGCCTCGAGCTCGTCTCGCACGCGAACGAACCTGCGATAGTGCGACTGCTCATGGTTGGCCGGCGACCCCTCGCCCTTGCGCGACGATCGGCGGCTCGAGCGAGTGCTTGGTCGTCATCTTCGCCCCTGCGATCCGCCCGCTTGGACAAAATGGGCGGTGATCGCCGCGGTTCGATGTCTTGCGGCAGGCGGCCGTTGCGAATTGGGTTGCGCGCCTTCGAGCGACTCCCGGAAGACGCCGACCGGTGCTAGAGTCGCCGCCCCATGAGCACACCGCAGAACCCCCGGCGGCGCCGCAGGCAGAAGGCGCGCCGAACGAAACAACTGGCCGCTTGGCGCGACAAGAACCCCGGTTCGACCGAGTCGCCGGTCGAGGCATCGGGAAAGAAGGCGTAATCCGAGCCGCGGAGATGGACTCGAGGAGTCTCCAGGAGACCTTCGCGCCGGAGAGCGTTTGCTTCGGTTGCGGCCCGAAGAACGACAAGGGACTGCGCATTCGGAGCTTCGCCGAGAGCGACGACGCGTGCGTGTGTGTTTGGAGGCCGGAGGCCCATCATCTGGCGTTTCCGGGAGTACTAAACGGCGGGATTTGCGGGGCCCTGCTCGATTGCCACTCCAACTGGACGGCAGCGTGGCACCTCATGAGGAGGGACGGCGCTCCGTTGCTGCCTTGCACCGTGACAGCGGAGTTCGCGGTGACGCTCCGGCGGCCAACGCCGCTCGACGTCGACCTTGTCGTGCGCGCGCGCATCTTCGGTGCCGACCGCGATCGCGCGACCGTGGACGCCCAAATCGAGGCGGGTGGGAAGGTCACGGCAGCGTGTCGCGGAGTCTTTGTGGCGGTCAAAGAGGGGCATCCCGCCTTTCATCGGTGGTGAGCCGCGACTCTACGGTTCCGGGAGCCTATCGTCGGTGATCCCTGTCTTGGGCCAAGGACGCTCCGCGTGGCGGTCGTCCGCGTCGCGGCCCTCTCGCGCCTCACGGCGTCTTCGTGCTGCCCAAACGCCGAACATCGCGGTTCCGGTGAACAGCAAAAGGGGGAGCCAGACGACGGATGCGAGGCCCATCGAAAGGACCAACGTCGCGCCGATCCCGAGCACAGCCAACAGGCTGGCCGCCCACGTCGTTGCCGACGACGCTCGGGCGATCGTCTTGGGAGGGCGTTCGCCGGGTCTTTTCTCGAGATCGACCATCGTTTCTTCTGGAAGCAAACGCCACGCCGGCCGGGAATGAGTTTTGCGACGGCCGCCGGAGCTGGTCCCGCCGCGCTAGGGACCGGCCCTTAGACCAACTTCAAGTGGCGCACGAGGGTACGGAACTGCTTGCGCGCGCGCCTGAGGCGACAGGTCGCGGCTTCGCGTGAAATACCAAGGTCCCGCGCGATTTCGCGAATCGTCAATCCGTCGACCTCGAAACGAACGAAGACCGCTCGCGACTCGCGATCGACACTGTCGAGAAGCGCATCGAAGAGCTCGCGCGCGCGCTTTTGATGCGCGAAGTCCTCGGGAGACGGATAGGGCGACGAGTCCAAATCGAGGTTGGTCCCGAAAACTTCTCTCTGGGCGCGCCGCCGGACGCCGTGAGCCACCCGAATCGCGGTCGCATAGAGAAAAGCTCGCTCGCTCCCGACCATGATCCGCGGCAGTCGCTCGATCGCAACGAGAAACGTCGTCTGTGCCACGTCATCGGCCCGATGGGGCGGAAGGCCCATGCGGCGCACGAATCGCAAGAGGCCCGCGTAGTGTTCGAGCATGGCATCGCGGCACCGGACGCCGTCGGCGGCGGACATCCGCCCCCTGTCGACCAGTGCGCGGACACCGCCGAGCGTCGGCAGGTGCCTTTCCGTGTAGCCCTCCCCGTAGCTGGCGTGGACGTCCATCATGGCGGCGAAACGGTCGGCGCCGTTCCCATCATCGTGCACTCACCAAATCGACGCATGCGGCACCTCCGAGCACTCCGACGAATGTTGCATATTCCGAGAAAGCGCGATTTCACGATACGCACGACAGAGTGCGCGTCGATTGCTTCGTTTCTTTGAAGTATTCTCTACGAACGAATCAGAAGCTCGGTTTGCTCAGAAAACATCGATCAAAGCCTGTAAGCTCGCTTTGCAAGATTGTAGGCGAGGTCGACGGCCAGCTCTCTCGCTTCATCCTCGTCGAGCCGATGATCGGCGACCCACCCGGCGAGAATCGCGCAATCGACCCGGCGGGCCACGTCGTGCCGCGCTGGAATCGAGAGAAACGCGCGCGTGTCGTCGTTGAACCCTACCGTGTTGTAGAAGCCCGCCGTTTCGGTCGTACGTTCGCGGAAAATCTTCATTCCCTCGGGGCTGTCGAAAAACCACCAGGGCGGCCCGAGCTTGAGCGCGGGGTAGTGGCCCGCCAGCGGAGCGAGTTCGCGCGAATACGTCGACTCGTCCAAAGAAAATACGATGAGCGAAAGGCGGGCGTCGTTTCCGAACCGATCGAGCAGGGGCTTGAGCGCACGAACGTATTCGGTTCGCGTGGGGATATCGGCGCCCTTGTCCCGACCGAACCTGCGGAACACGGTCGGGTTGTGGTTCCGCCAGGCCCCCGGGTGAATTTGCATGACCAGCCCGTCGTCGATGCTCATTCGGGCCATTTCGGTCAACATCTGGCCGCGGAACTGCTCCGCTTCGGCCGGCGAAACGTCGCCCGCGATGGCGCGCCGGAAGAGCGCCTCGCACTCCGCTTGTCCGAGGTCGAACGTCGCCGCCGAAGGGTGTCCGTGATCCGTCGCCGTGGCCCCGAGGGCCGCGAAGTACTGCCGGCGCCTTGCGAGCGCCCGCAAGTAGCCCGCCCAGCCGCTCGTGTCCTCGCCCGTGAGACGGCCGAGTTCGACGATGCCGGACGCGAATCCCTCGTACTCGGGGTCCACGACCGGGTCGGGGCGAAAGGACGTAATCACCCGGCCGGTCCAGCCGGATTGCCGGAGCGCGCGGTGATGCGAAAGAGGATCGAGCGGAGACTCGGTGGTCGCGAGCACTTCGATGTTGAATCGCTCGAAGAGCGACCGGGGAAGAAAGTCGGGGCGGGCCAAGCAGTCGGCCATCCGATCGTAGATTCGATCGGCGGACTCCGGAGTGAGCCGCTCGTCGACCTTGAACACGTCGCTCAGCGCGTGCGTCAGCCAGAGTCGGGTGGGGGTCCCCCGGAAGAGGTGCCAGTGCCGCGCGAACAGGCGCCAAATTTTGCGCGGATCGGTCTCCACGGGCGTTCCGTCCCGAGCCGGCACACCCAAAGACTCGAGAGGAACACCCTGGCTGTAGAGCATCCGGAAGACGTAGTGGTCCGGGACGATGAGCAGGCTGGCCGGGTCGGAGAACGGCTCGTTCCGGGCAAACCAAGCGGGGTCGGTGTGCCCGTGCGGACTCACGATGGGCAGAGCGCGGACCTGGGCGTAGAGCCGTCGAGCGATCCCTCGCAGCGAAGGATCCGCCGGGAACAGCCGGTCTTCGGAAAGCAGTCGGGCGCTCGCCATCGGCGTCACCGCGAGCCGCGTCCGCGCGAAGGTCGCTGGGTCGACCCAGCGTCGACGGCCGGGCGCGCCGAGTCCCGCTCCTTCAGCATCTCCCAGCCCCGGCTGAACTCGTGGTCGACTCGCTCGATGTGCTGGCGCATGGCCGTGCGCGCGGCACGCCCGTCGCGAGCGTCGAGCGCGTCGAGGATGGCCTTGTGATCGCGCAACGTCGCCGCGCGAAGCTCCGGCGTCTGGAAGTGGTGCTCCATCCGCTTCCAGATTGCGCCGCGCCCCTGGTCCCATAGGTTGTGAACGACCGACACGAGCGCGCTGTTGTGTGCGGCCTTCGCGATACCGAGATGAAAGTCGCGGTCGGCCGAATCTTCGTCGCGCTTTTGCCTCTGGCGGCGCTGCATCTCGGCGACGGCGGCGCGAACGGTGTCCAGATCGTCGGCAGTCGCGTTTCGGGCGGCCTCCACGGCAATCTCGCCCTCGATGAGCCAGCGCGCCCGCAGGAGCTCGAACGGGCCCTGACCTTCGGTCGACGGATCGCTCACGGCCACCGGCCTGGGCGCGGCGACGTAGATTCCGGCTCCGACCCGGACCTCCACTTTGCCTTCGATCTCGAGCGCGATCAGCGCCTCGCGCACCGAGGGCCGCGAGACGCCAAGTTGCACGGCCAAGTCTCGCTCCGACGGGAGCCGCGCGCCCTGAGCGAACTCGCCAGACGCGATCAAGGCCGAGAGCTGATCCGCAATCTGGCGATAGAGTCGAAGACTCTCAACGGCTTGTATCGGCATTCGGGCTCCTAAACCGGACCGGGCGCGCGCACAGACGGCCCGCCGGCGCCGCGGGGTACCGCCGGCACCATTCCTCGAGGCCCGCGGAGATCAGAGTTGGACACATCCTTCGGCTTCGGTGTAAAGCTACGGGCCATTGGTCGGGATGTCAAGTGGCCTTACCACTCAGCGAACGGCTCTCCGCACGGCGGTACCGCACCGCCGCGCCGCCGGGGCTCGGGTGGTCGCGCCGCCGCCCGGTCCGGGTCGTTCGGTGGAGCATTGGATGAATCACGAGTCGACAATGGATTGGGCTCTCGAGTCGCGCTCGGCGGCGGCAGGCGCCGTTCGATCGACCGATCGTGGGGGGTCCCGATGATCGCCTCCACGCTCAGTCTCGCGGGGCGGGTGGCGGTGGTTTTGGGGGGCACGACCGGCATCGGGCGGGCCCTCAGCTTGGCGCTCGCCGAGGCGGGCGGGGACGTCGTCGCGAGCGGGCGCCGGCTCGAGCACGTCGAACAGACGGCCGACGACGTGGAGCGACTCGGGCGCCGGTCGCTGCGCATGACCTCCGACGTGACCGACCGGGCGTCGCTCGAGCAGCTTCTGGCCGCGGTCGTTTCGTCGCTCGGAAAGGTCGACATCCTGGTCAATTGCGCGGGCAAGACGAAGCGAGCTCCCACGCTCGAATTCAGCGAGACGGATTGGAACGACATTCTGGAGACGAACTTGACCGGGACGCTCCGCGGCTGCCAGGTGTTCGGCCGCCACATGCTCGAACGCGGGTACGGCCGCATCATCAACGTCGCTTCGGTCACGTCGTTCGTCGCGCTGTTCGAGGTCGCCGCGTATGGCGCCAGCAAGGCTGCGGTCGCGTCGCTCACCCAGTCGCTCGCGATCGAGTGGGGGCCCAAGGGCGTCTGCGTCAACGCGCTGGCTCCGGGGTTCTTTCGAACGCAGCTGAACGCCTCGCTACTCGACGGAACGCCGCGTGGGCACGAACTTCTCTTGCGCGCGCCGATGAAGCGATTCGGTCGTGTCGACGAGCTCTCGGGCGCGGCGGTCTTTCTCGCGTCCGAGAGTGCGAGCTTCGTCAACGGCCAGATCCTGGTCGTCGACGGTGGATTCTTGGCGAGTGGCGTCAACCAGTGATCCCCGGGAGCCGGGGAAAGTCAGGGACATGAAGAAGAACCGACTTCGTGCAGTCTCGGGGATTGCCATCGTTCTCTCGTCCGCGGCAGTCCGCGCGCAGACGCCGGATGCCGGGGCCGGCGTGGACGCGACCTCCCCGCCACCCGGATCTCCGGAGCCGCGCCCTCCCACCGTCGAGCCTTTGGAGCCGGCTCGGGAGGCCTCGGCGCCCAAGCCCAAGGGAGAGAGAACGCCAATCGGGCTCGCCACGCGCGAAGCCGAAGTCGCGAGCGAGCGCGACTCCTGGTTCGCGCGCCCTCCTTTGTCCGTCACGGTCGGCGAGGGCAAGAAAACCTGGCAGCTCACGATCTACGGCTTCGTAGAAGCCGACGTGATCAACGACTCGACGCGCAGCTACGGCGACTCCATCGGCAGCGCGATCGTCGCCCGGGACGAGGTCTACGAGGGCCAGCACGGAAGAACGCAGTTTTCGATCCGAAACACACGTATCGGATTTGCGATGAAGTCTCCGGCGATTGGGGGCATCAAGCCCTCGGCGGTCGTCGAGACCGATTTCTTCGGCAATCAACCGGGCAAGCCACCGGCCACTTCGGAGTCGTCCTACTTCGACAGCCCGACGCTTCGCCTCCGGCACGCCTACCTGAAGCTGGAGAGCGACGTCGTCGACGTCTGGGCGGGGCAAACGTATTATCTGTTCGGCTGGCAGAACTACTTCTTCCCATGTTCGCTCGAGTTCTTGGGGCTCCCGAACGAGGCGTTCGGCCGCACGACGCAGGTGCGCATCTCGCACACCTTCGCGTCGGACGCCGTGAGCGTCGACGTTGCGATCGCGGCGCTCCGTCCCGCGCAGCGCGACTCCGAGATACCGGACGGCAACGCGGGGCTGAAGTTGAGCGTCAACCGCTGGAAGGGAATCACCACGCCGGGCAACGGCGGCACGACCGCGCTTCCGGCTTCGCTGGGCGTCTCGGGGGCGGTCCGTGCGTTCAACGTGGACTCCTTCACGCAGCCGCCGACGCAGAGCTCCAACCATCTCACGGGGTGGGGCCTCTCGGTCGACGCGCTCCTTCCCGTGATTCCGGCGCAAGACGGGAGCGACCGGGGCAACCGATTGACGCTCACCGGGTCGTTCGTGGTCGGTAGCGGCATCGCCGATCTGGTGAACGCGGGAGGAGGGGCGAGCTTTCCGACGCTTCCCAACCCAGCCATGATCAGTCCGCCCCCGGTCTATACGCCCGACATCGACAACGGCCTCGTGACGTTCGACACGTCGGGCGTTCTGCATACGATCGACTGGCAGACGTTCATGGTGGGACTGCAGTACTACCTGCCGCCCACGGGGCGCGTTGTCGTCGCCGCGAACTTCACCGAGGCCTACTCGAGGAACATGGCCCAGCTCTTCCCCCAGGGCGGCCGCGAAATCATGCTCTTTAGCAGGGTTGCGAAGCTCTCGTACTACGGCGACGCGAACGTATTCTTCGACGTCACGCCCGCGGTCCGAGTCGGGGGCTCGTTCCAGTATACGGCCACCGAGTATGTCGACGGAACGATGCCCAGGAACCTCCGCTGGATGGGGCAGGCGCTCTACTTCTTTTAGCTCTTTTGGCCCTGTTGGCTCTTTTGGCGGACCGGCTCGCGCAAGAGGCTCCAGAGCAGCGCGCTGCCGGCGAGGTCGAAGAACGCGATCGCGACGAAGAGCGGCGCGTAGCCCACTCTCAGCGCGACGATCCCGACCGCCATCGTAAAGAACATTCCCCCGAGGCCGCCCGCCGTTCCCGACAAGCCGTTCGCGGTAGCCACCATGGTCTTCGGGAAGAGGTCCGCGGGGAGGGTGAGGAGGGTGGAGGACATGGCCTGGTGCGCGAATGCCCCGATGCAGAAAAATACGATGGCCCATTCGGCCGTTGGCGCCCGGCCGATGAAAATCGCGAAGACCATCAGGACGGCGCACACCGAGGCCGACGCCTTGCGTGCCGTCATCACCGAGCAACGCAGCCGGATGAAGAAGGGAGACAGCAGCCCTCCGAACAGGCTCCCCGCGTCGCCCGCCAGGAACGGGAGCCACGCGAAGTACCCGATCTGCTTCAAGTTCAGGTGGCGCTCGGTGGCGAGGTAGAGCGGGATCCAGTACGTGAAAAACTGCCAGGCCGGCTCGGAGAGGAAGCGCGCGCCGGCGATCGCCCAGAAGTTCCTCTGCGCGAGAACCGTCCTCCACACGCCGTGCCCCGGCCGGTGCCCCTCGGCGGTCGAGTCCTCTTGCCCCTCCTGGATGAGGGCCAATTCGGCGGGCGACATCCACGGATGGCGCTCCGGCGCGCGGTAGACCCCCAGCCACACGGCCATCCAGGCAATTCCGGCCGCTCCGGTGACGACGAACGCCGATTGCCACCCGTAGTGCAAGATGAGATAGGCGACGAGAATCGGCGCGATGATGCCGCCGATTCCGGCGCCCATATTGACGATTCCAATCGCGACCGTTCGCTCTTCGGGCCTGAACCATTGGGACACCGTCTTGGCGGCGGCCGGAAAATTCGCGGCTTCCCCCATACCGAGCAACGCTCGAAATACCGCGAATGCCTGCCAA
>Ga0265316_10002556_pt1 | contig 18804 bp, 17 predicted proteins | sample 4522metaG_FD_202092 | JGI IMG/M metagenome (GOLD analysis project Ga0265316, IMG submission 202092) | Rhizosphere microbial communities from Carex aquatilis grown in University of Washington, Seatle, WA, United States - 4-5-22 metaG | ecosystem: Host-associated > Plants > Roots > Rhizosphere >... | reverse complement strand
AGCCGCGCCCGTGTCCGAGCCGCGCCCGTGTCCGAGCCGCGCCCGTGTCCGAGCCGCGCCCGTGTCTGAGCCGCGCCCGTCAGGGAGCGGTTTCGGCCAGTATCCCCCCGCCTCCCTTCAGCCGCGGCTCGGAATCTGAAACCGGTTTATCCTGTAAGCTATGAACCGCCGCAATTTCCTGATGGCTTCTGCCGCCGCGGCCCTGGCGTCTCGCTCGGGCGCTGCGCAGGAAGATTCCACCCTCTTTAATCTGCACAAGTCCTTGACCAGCCCGCTGAAGATCGCGGCCATCGACCTGTTGAAGTCCGGCAACCAGTACTTCGTGCGCACGCGAACCAGCGACGGCGCCGAAGGCATGGTGCTCACCAAGGACATGGAGAATTTCATCCCTATCCTGCTGCGGCGCGTCATCCCGCATTTCCTGGGAAAGGACGCGCGCGATATCGAGCGCCTGGTGGACGAAGTCTACGTGGTGGATTCCAATTACAAGATGGCCGGCCAGGCCTTCTGGTGCCCCGTGGCGTATGTCGAGCAGAGCCTGTTCGACCTCATGGGCAAGGCTGTGAAGAAGCCGGCAGCGGAGCTTATGGGCGGGGTGCTCCGCAAAGAGATTCCGGTGTACCTATCGGGGTCGGGCCGCGACACCACGGCGGAAGAGGAGGTTGCGGTCTATGTCCGCGGCGTCGAATTGACCGGCGCGAAAGCGGTGAAATTCAAAATCGGCGGGCGCATGAGCGAGAATGCCGACGCCTATCCCGGGCGCACGGAGAAGATCCTCGAACTTGCCGCACAGAAGTTGGCGGCGAAGAAAGTCGTCCTGATGGCGGACGCCAACGGGTCGTACACGGCGGCGAAGGCCATCGAGATCGGCCGGCGCCTCCAGGAATTGAACTACCTGTGGTTCGAGGAGCCGTGCCCCTGGGAAGAGCTCAGCGAGACCAAAAAGGTGGCCGATGCGCTCACTATGAAGGTCGCGTTCGGCGAGCAGGATTCCAGCCTCTGGCTGTTCCAGTGGATGATCGACAACCATGTCATGTCGGTAGTGCAGCCGGACCTCAATTACAATGGCGGCTTCATCCGCGCCGCGCGGGTGGCGCGCATGGCCCGCAAGGCGAACCTGTGGGTCTGCCCGCACAACACGCAGACCGGCGCGGCTTCGGTAAACATCCTGACCTTCGCGGCAACCACGCCGAACATCGGTCCGTACATGGAGTATGTGTGGCGCGCGCCGCAAAGGCCGGAATCCTGGTACACGCCGAATTTCGAAATCAAGAATGGCGCGATCCCGCTACCGCCGGGCCCGGGCCTCGGCCTGGAGTTCGATCCGGACTACATCAGGAAAGCCACGGTGGTGCGGCTCTGAGACAAAAGGCAAAACATTCTTAGCCACGAATGAACACGAATAAGCACGAATAGAACCAAGTCCTTGCTTCGTGTTCCTCCGTGTTCATTCGTGGCCATTCACCTTCTTGGTTCTCACCAGCCTTGGTGTCACCCACGGGGCCGTAGGCGTCCGCGCTTCGGATTCGCCCAGGCTCTTGATGCGCCCATGCGCTCACAGGCTTTCCCCCAGGAGGCCCTGGGGAAGTTTCGCGAAGACGGCCTCCACAAACTCCTGGGCCTCCTCTACGCCGGGCTCGTAAGGCGCCCCGGGATACCGGAAGCGCACCGCGTACTTGGTCAGCACCGTGACGCGCGCGACCGCCGAAGCCAGCGTCGAATCGAGACGGATGCAGGCCGCGCCCAGTTCCTCTAAATTGTGAACCTCTCGGAATGCCGCGTCATGCCAGGTGAGAAAGGCCTTCATTGCCTTTTCGACTGCTTGCTGACAGTGAAACAAGGCCGTTCGGACCAGCGGCGACGAAACCGTGAGCACCAGTGCTGCGGCGTCGAGATCCTCTTTCGTCCGCCGCAGCCATTCCCTGGTATTCGACAACAGGATGGGATCAACCTGCTCCATAGAGTAGTTTCCCTTCACGAATCACAGTCGATGGCAAGGAAGCTTTCAGGTGCAACTGCCGGTCGAAGTTGTTTCTGGTCCAGACCAGCACGTCGGCGGCGGTTCCGGTTCCACGGAGAGCCTTGTACGCCAGATCTTCGGATCGCAAATACGACGGGGCATCCTCTCGAACGACGATCATCAGATCGTAGTCACTGTCGGGACCAGCATCCCCCCTGGCCGTGGAACCGAATAGATAGATTCTTTCGGGCCGATACGCCTCGGCTAAACGCCGGACAATTTCGGCAAGCACCGGGGCGTCGATGCTCGGTGGTTGGAAACTCTCGATCCCTGATGTCCGCATACCTGCCGACTCCCAGTTTGCCACAGTTGCCGCCGGCGTAGCGCGCGGTCGCGTGCCGAGCGCGAATTCGGGTTCATCCGTGGCCATCCGTGGTGCGCGAAGTTGCCTGATGCCGGCCGGGCTGTTGGCATTTCAGAGGCTTGGGACGCGCATTGAGGGAATGGCGGCGGCGTGGGCCGGCGCGGCGCCGGCAAAGCTCAGCCGGGTTCCCCCTTGCCTGGAAAAGCCATTCACCGTTTCGAGGAAAAAGCCGAGCAGGCGCGAATTCCAGCCCCTCGGCTTCCAGTTGGTTTTATTCGTGTTCATTCGTGTTCATTCGTGGCCCAAAAAATCCGGTTCTTGTGCCGCCAATCCTTCCTCCGTCTCGGCAAGACCAGCTTCTCCGCGCCCATCCTCTACGCCAACCAGACACAGATCAACGCCGTCGTGCCCTCCGGGCTGGTAGCGGGCAACGCCACCACCCCCAGCACGTACAACATGACCATCACCTCCGGCGCCGCCACCAATGTCAGCACACCCTTCGCGGTGAATGCGCTGCCGGCCGGCCCTGGCATCCTGGCACTGGCCGCGGACGGTTCGGGACAAGGCGCTATCCTCAATCAGGATGGCACCGTCAACAAGTCCACCAACCCGTCTACAGCCAATCAAATCGTTTCCCTCTACCTCACCGGTCTGGGCACGCCCGACAGCACCGGGGTAGATACCACCGGCAACGGCGCGTCCGCCCCGTTGAATTGTGTCGCCATCAGCGGCACGAAAGCCGCGCCGGGATACCTGGCAGGTAGTGAACACCTCGGTGAAAGCCAGCTCCACTACCGCCGCCTACACGTCGCCGGCATGGACCACCATCGATGGCGCCGTGTTCTCGTATGGCCCGAACACCATCATCAGCGGCCTGCCTCCTTGCTTCACCGACACCATTACGGTGACGTTCGGCACGGGCGCCAGTGCAGTAACGGCGACCTCTGCCGCCGGCGGCGGGGTCACGTATGCCGGCTTTGTTTCGGGGGCCGTTGCGGGTCTTTACCAGATCAATGTGAAGATCCCGACAGGCATCACGGGACTCCCCGCATCCGTACCGATCACCGTGACCATCGGGTCTTACACCAGCCCGGCGAACACGATCACGATTGCACTGAGGTAACCGACAAGCACCGAAGGGAAGAGGGAAGTCAGAAGAAGGAAGTCAGAAGCCGGACGCTCGCGGCGGCTCCTTGCTTCTGTCTTCTGTCTTCAGTTCCCTTCTTCATCCTTCTACTTCCACGTACAGCCCCTTGCTCTCGGTGCTGAGTATCCCCAGGTGGAAGCGGATGTTGACCTCGAATGCCTCGAGAGAGCTGCGCGTCACGAGCCACGCGGCCGCGGTCAGCGCCAGCGTCACCGCCATCACTACCAGCGGCGAGCGGAATACCAGGAAGTATTGCAGCCCAACCGCTATCGCCATCACCACCCCTCCCAGGAGCATCATGGGCAGGATAAAGGGATTGCGCGAGGCATCCGGTTGCTTGCTGAATGGCATGCCCTCGATGAGCCGCATCTCCAAGCCAAGATAGACCGCGGCTACCGCCGTGCTGTACGCGACGAATAACCCGGCGTCGCGAATTCCCCAGCACCAGGCCAGCAGCACGAGCAGGATTGCGTGCAACGCGATTATCAGGCTGAGGAGCCGGGCGTAGACGCCGCGGGCGAAGCCGCGGAACGCTCCCGCCGGCGCCAGCAGGAAGATCCATGCGCCCTGGTGATCGGTGCCGAAGACGATGACGGTCGAGATCACGTAGAAGGCCATCCCGAAAACGTGGGGAAAGATGTGCATCGCCGAGAATGTGCCGGAGAACGGCGAGATACCTATCTGCCGGACTGCTGCGACCATGGGTACCAGCACCATGGGTATCAACGGGAGCATTTGCCGCCGGAACTGCCAGTCGCGGAGCATCATGCGCGACAGGTAGTTCCTCCGAGCGGTCATTGTAGCGAGCGGCAGTAGAAGAGGGAAGGCGGGAGCCAGAAGAGGGAAGTCAGAAGCCGGGCGCGCGCGGCGGCTCCTTGCTTCTGGCTTCTTCCTCAGAAGTCCACCCGGACAGCCTCTGTAGCCCAAGGCGGCGGAGGAAGAGGGAAGGCGGAGGAAGGAAGACAGAAGTCAGAAGAGGGAAGTCAGAAGCCGGACGCGCGCGGCGGCTTCTTGCTTCTGGCTTCTCTCTTCAGTTCCCTTCGGTATCCTTCTTCCTCAAAAGTCCACGCGGAAAGCCACCTGCATGCGGCGGGCGCCGGTGCCGAATGGGTACGCGGTGTCGGCGATGGGATTGCCCAGGCCGGTCACCGGCGTCAGGTTGCCGGTGACCGCGGTGTAGGCGATGGTGTTGACGGCGGTGTTGTTCTGGTGGTTGGTGGCGTTGAACACCTCGAATATCAGCTTGCCCTGCAGGCGGGGAGTGAAGGGCACGTTGCGGCTCACGCGGGCATCCACGCTGAGGTGTGTCCCGATGGGCAGGATGTTGACATTTTCGAATGGCACGCGCGACCATCCGCCGGTGCCGTTGAGCGATGACGGGTAGGACATGGTAAGTTTGCCCACGGAGAACTGCTGGCCCTGCACCTCCACCAAGGGCGTGGCGTAGGTGGTGGACGCGTAGGAGGCAATGCCCGAAACCCGCCAGCCGTTCAGCAGGTAGCGCGACAGGGCGTCGTTCTTCTTGTTGAAAACGGGCTGCCAGGTCCAGTTGAGGACCGCGCGGTTTCGCTGGTCGTAGAGCGACGGGCCGTAGTCCACCGCGTAGTTACCGGGATTGTAATTGGACGGGATGATGGAGTATACCGGAGGTCCGCTCAAATCGTCGTAGGCGTGGGACCAGGTATAGGATGCCTGCAGCGACAGGCCGAACAGCGGAGCCGTTCGCACCTGCGCCGTGGCCCCGCGGTAGCGCGACCCGGCTTCGTTATTCACCTCCCACCGGCGGGCGAAAACGGCGTTGGTGATGTTGACCGCCAGGCCGCTGGTGATCCCGCCAAAAACCTGTTCCGGGTAGGTGTTCACCACGGTGCCCTGCGCGTTGTCGATGTTGTAGGTTTCGCTGTATTGGGCGGCTCCGCGCACGTTCATGTCGGTGGACGAAAACAGCTTGAGGCCCTCGCTTTGCACGTAGCCAACCGACAGACTCACGTAGCGGTTGAGACGCCGCTCGATGGCCGCGGAACCGTTGGCCGAGTAGGGAGTGCGGAAAATGGACGACGGAAAAATCATGCCCTGCAGGCCCGCCCCGATGGAACTGGTGGAAGCCAGAGCCGCGGGAAACGCAAGGGCGCCGGTGGCCGCCGGGGGCACCTCGTAGTAAGTTTGGTAAACGCCGCCGTCGGCAAACAGGTTGCGAAGCAATTGGCCCGGCATCGGCTGGAAATAGGTGCCGAAGCCCGCGCGGATCACGGTGCGCTTGTCGATCATATAAGCGAGGCCGACGCGCGGGGAGAAGTTTACTTTTTGCACTGGAATGGTATAAGTCAGATACTCGCCCGAATTAGGTTCCGTGGGTTGGGGAAGGCGATCTTCCTCCCAGCGAACGCCGGCGGTGACTGTGAGATTCGGCAGGGCTTTCCAGGAGTCCTGCGCAAACGCCTGGAGTTGCGTGGTGGTGAGGCCGGTCACTTCCGTGCCCACGGTCTGAAGGAACGACGAGTAGTCCTTGAGCGCTTTCACATTGGCGCTGAAATCGGTGGCGAAGGACGAGAACGAAGTGTAGTTGTACAGGCCATACCGCGACCAGAGCTGATTCATGACGTCCGCGTTGCGCCCGAGATCCGCGCCCAGCTTGAGGGTGTGGGAAGCGATGGTCCAGGTGAAACTGTCGACGCCTCCAAAGCGTTGCTGGCGGGTGTTGAGCGGAAACTCCGGATTGCCGCCGAGCGCGGTGCCGGCCAGATTAATGGCCAGCGGACCGGTGGAGGGGAACAGGGCCGGGTTCGAGGTGGCCGTGATGGTGTCGCGAAACCAGTAGCCGTGGAAGTCGTTCACCCTGGTCCCGCTCAACACGTGCGTCCATCCGAAGGCGGCGTAGCGGGTGGAATTCGTCCAGGTGGCGTTCGCCCCCAGCAGGCCCCCATTGGGCGCCACCATGGGATTCACATCCAGTCCGTTGACGGACCGCTTGGTAAGTATCGCGCCCGACACGGTGAAATTCTCATGCTCGTTAGGCCGCAGGTCCATGCGCGCAAAACCCGAAGTGGAGATCAGCGAGGTAGGCACTTTGACGTTCATCTGCGCCTTGATGAAATTCGCCGCGGCGGTGCACTGGGCCGAGGTGGCCGTGCAGCCGGTGGTCACTACCGAGGCGCCGTTGGAAGTGGTAAACAACGGATTGGTAATGCGGTTGAGTCCCTGGGAGGAGTCGTTCACGCGCTCCAGGTCGCCGAACAGAAAAAGCGCATCCGTGGAGATGGGCAGGCCGGTGCTCACGCCACCCTGGTTCTGCCGGCCGGTGGGAACGAACCCGTTGCCGAAGGGATCGGGCGAGTTCCACGAATTCTGATTGTAGTAATCGTACGCGGCGGCGTGCAGTCTGTTGGCGCCGCTCTGGCTCACCGCGTTCACCATCCCGCCCGAAGCGTGTCCGAACTCCGCCGATGCTCCCGCGGACAGCACCTGCATTTGCGAGATGGTTTCCTGCGGCACGAAGGGGGCGATGCCGGGCCGGGTGGCGAAATACCGGTTGTTGATATCGATGCCGTCCAGGACGAACCCGTTGGTGAACGCCTCGCCGCGAAATACCAGCACTCCGTTGGGGCTGTCGGTGACGGCCGGCGCCAGCAAAACCAGGCGCTCCAGCAGATGTCCGTTGGTGGGCAGATTGGCGATCTGGGTATCGGTGACCACGGTGGAGAGGCTGGTCTTGCTATCCTCGACGGGCGCGAGGGTACGCAGGGCTTCGGCCGGCGTGTCGGCCTTGTCGGCATACAGCGTGATCTTGAAGTTCACGGTTTCGCCGACCGAAATGTCGAAGCTGGGAAGCTCCCAATCGGCGTATCCCCTGCGGGTCACCTTGAGATCGTAGGACGAGGCTGGAACCAGCCCGGGCGCGTCGAAAATGCCGCTGTCGCTGGTCATCATGGTGCGCTTGACGCCGTTGGTTTTGTTGGTCAAGGCGACGGTGGTATCGGGGATGCCGTCTCCATACTTGTCCTTCACGATTCCAGTGATGGCCCCGGATCCGGCAACTGCCTGTGCGTGCGCTCCCGTGGAGCCGACGAGCGCGAGTAAAGATACCGCCAGTGTTCTTCTCATGCGTTCAAAGCCTTTTGGCAAATACCTATTGTAGGTTAGATTTGCGGGGCTTTGCGATGTGAACCGGCGGTGACACTGTGAAGAACCGACGCCGGGGAAGCCGGGGGCTCGCGGAGGATCGAGAGTTATGGATTGGCGCGGAACATCCGCGGACTCGCCGTGGCACGCAAAGCGACGTCCTGGCAGGGCCGGGATGTCCGCCGGTGGGGGACAGGGCTTTGGTGGACGGCGGCTGGCGCTGGAGGGCTGGCGGACCGGGGGCTGATGGACCCCTGGCGGGCTGGCGCTGGAGGGCTGGCGGACCGGGGGCTGATGGACCCCTGGCGGGCGTGACCGTGGAAGCTTGGCGCGGCCTTCGGCGCCGGAGGCATGGTTGCACGGCCCGAGCTTTTGTGGCGGGGCCGGGGGAATGGCTTGTAAGTTGTTGATTTGGGCCTATAGGCCCGGAAAAGCGGCCACGGTTTGTTGCAGCCAAAGGAGTTAGCTGTTTCAAACCGGGCCTATAGGCCCGAGACGCCTTTCCCCGCCGTTTTCGGCTGGAACGGCTTCTGTTGCCATTGTTGCACACGAGGTCAAGGAAAACGGGGTGGAGGCGTGGGGGAGTGGGCAGTAAGTGGCTTGGATGGAGTGGGATAGGGGTAAGCAAAAAACCGGGACTGGGAAATCGGGCCAACCGGCGCGGGCGCGCTGGTTTCCGGAATGTAACTGAGGGGACAAGGGTTGAGGCGCAGGAGAGACTTAGGTTAGGAGCCAAAGCCGCCGTGCGATGCTGTCCGGGCCGGGTTTGGTTTCAGCGTCCGGAACGGCGTTTTGCCTGCAAGCAGTCTAGTTTGGCGCCCGCGGGAATCACCGCTTTCCAAGTAGGCGACCGTGTAGAGAGCCCCCGGCGTTTCCCGTAGGCCGCATCGGGGCAGCCGCGCGGACCGATGGTTGGGTAGGGCTGTCATCATCAGGAAATCGACGAGCAAACATCTGCGGGGCTGGCAACGGCTCGGCGCAAGAGGGGCTCAGCCTCACTTAATCTGTTGTTGTCTTTTAGCACCATCCCAAGATTGTCGAGGCCTATAGCGACCTGGGGATGGTTCTCTCCAAAGCGCTTTTCCCAAATCCCAAGGGCTTCCCGGATCAAGGGCTCTGCTTCGGTGAAGTGGCCTCCATCTTTGAGTATGTGCGCGAGGTTATTGAGGCGAATACCGATAAACTCATGAGTTGGCTCGCGATGAGCCCTGTCAATTGCAAGGGCTTCCCGCCCTTTTGCCCATCGGCACGGCGCACTTCACCAACCGCAGCGCCCTCCGCCACAACGGTGACCGTGGCGCAGGCGCGCTTGGGACGGCGTGTCGGCAACCTGAGCGCAGCTCGCATGGAGGAAGTGTCCCAGGCCCTGCGCTTCGCGCTGGGATGTGGCTGAGAAACCCAAACGGACGGAGCCGCTACGGAAGAGTGTGCGCCGATTGGGTCCCGTACCTGCAATTGGGTCAAGTGGCTTTCTCAGTGGGTTGGCGATGTTTTGTCGACTTTCCCCCTGAGGATTTCCTGGGCGTCGAAGCACCTGGATTGCCCATCGGCACGGCGCACTTCACCAACCGCAGCGCCCTCCGCCACAGTCGCCCCCACGAGCGAGCCCGCCGTTTGCCCATCGGCACGGCGCACTTCACCAACCGCAGCGCCCTCTAATAAGCACCCGCGGCATTCCAGCGGTGGGACCCCGCCGGCGACAAGTGGGTAAGCCCGATAGCCGATCAGAGCTTCAGTTCCCAACCTTTGCGGAAGGCGGGCTTGAGATAGCGATTCGCCTCCGCGTTGTTGGTGAAGCGCTGTTTCACGGCGTCATACTCCAGTTTGCCTTCGAACCGGTAGGCGATCGCGCCCAGGGTGACCCATTCGGCGAACGGTCCGGCAATGCTGAAATCGGAACAGGAAGGCACGCCACCCTTGCACGCCCGGATCCAGTCGCGATAGTGACCCGGAGAACGCGGCAGCGTGGGGCTCGGCAGCCGGTATTCCGCCCATCGCGCCGCCGGCAGCAATTGGACTCCCTCGCCGCGTTGTGCCGTCGCCATGTAGCCCTTGTCACCCACAAACAGCGACCCCATACCGTACATCACTCCGGGGGTTCCTGTTCGCGGGGCTCTACCGCCGTTGGCCGGAGGCGCGGCATTCGCTCCGCGGCCGCCGCGCGCGCCACCTGGGGCCGCGTTTTGTGCGCCCCGGCCGGCCCCGCGTCCGCTGCTGGTTCCCATGTCTGGCCTGCCGAGCGCCGCCAGGTTGTCCACGGCCGGCAGGATCATCTCGTTCTCCAAACCCTTGGGGCGGTATAGGTACGGCAGGCTCGCGTCTCTTACCGCGTCGTACCAATAAACCGATACCGGTGGCATCTTGCCGCGCGCTGGAAAATCGTAGCGCAGGACGGACCTTGCGGGGTACGTGAACTTACTGCGTTGCTCCGCGCGAGTGCATTCCACGGCAATGGGCATTCCCAGTTGCAGGGCCATGTTGGCGGTCCCCAGCGTGTGAATTCCCCAATCGCCCAACGAACCGCTGCCGAAGTCATAGAAGCCCCGCCAGTTGAATGGCAGGTAGAAGCCGCCAGGGCTGCTGCGGCCATCGGGCACATGATCCTTGTCCCACCCGCCGGAAGTGTAGGGCCGGGCTGCCGCGCCGCCGAGCCATAAGTCCCAGTCGAGTCCCTGAGGAACGGGTTCCTCCGCCGGGATGGATTGCAAACCCTGCGGCCAACTGGGCGCGCTGGTAGTGGCGTGGACCTCGGTCACATTGCCGATCTCGCCCGACCAGAAGATCTCGCACGCCACCCGGTGGGCCTCATGCGAGTAGCCCTGATTGCCCATCTGCGTGGCCACCTTATACCTGGCCGCGGCCGCCGTAAGCAGATGGGCCTCCCACGGTGTGCGCGTCAACGGCTTTTCGACATAGACGTGCAGGCCCCTTTTCATGCATGCCAGCGCCACCGTAGCGTGCAGGTGGTCGGGTGTGGCGATGACCACCGCATCGATGTTCTTCGCCTCTTTGTCGAGCATCCGGCGGAAATCGGAATAGCGGGCGGCTTTCGCGAAAAGGTTAAAGGTGCGGGCAGCCTGGCGGGAATCCACATCGCATAGCGCGACAATATTCTCCGACGAGCAGCCGTTGAGGTCGTCCCAGCCGCGTCCGGCGACGCCGACGCCCGCCAGATTGAGCTTCTCGTTGACGGGTTTATAGCCGAGCGCCTTGAGCGAAGCAGCGCTGCCAAAGCCGCCCCTCGGGACGGCGCCGCTGAGCAGCGCGCCGTAAAAGAAATAGCGTCTCGAAAAAGAGATTTGCGACATATCCAACCTTTATTTTCCACCGGGCGCAGACTGGCTGCGTCCCAAGACTCCGATGTGCCGCAGCCACTCGGCGGCGCGCACGGGCCAGTTGGCAATGGGGTCAGCCGTAGGGCGCAATCCGTAACCGTGGCCGCCTTCGGCGTACACATGCATCTCGGCGGGCACCTTGTTCTGGCGCAGCGCCGCGAAATAGACCAGGCTGTTCTCTACGCCGGCGCTATCGTTTTCGGCCTGGATCAGAAATGTCTTCGGCGTGGACGATGTCACGGTCAGGTCGGGCGCGACCGCGCCATGGCGGCCCGCCAGATACGCGGGATATACCAGCATGGTGAAATCGGGGCGCAGGGAAACGGTGTCGGCTTCGTCGACGGCCGCGTAGGTTCGCTGGTCGAAATGATTACTCAGACTGGCCGCCAGATGCCCGCCGGCCGAGAAGCCCACGATGCCAATGCGGGTGGCGTCGATGTTCCATTTCGCCGCGTTGTACCGGACGAGCGAAATGGCGCGCTGCGCATCCTGCAGGGGCGCGTCCTTGCGGGCGGAGGTCTGCTGTGCCGGCACCCGGTACTTCACGAGAACACCGGTCACGCCTATGGTGTTCAGCCACTCGCAGATCTCCGAACCCTCCAGATCGAGGGCCAGAATGGAGTAGCCCCCGCCGGGAAACACCAGCACCGCCGCTCCGGTGTTCTTTCCGGCAGGAGGGCTGTAGACGGTGAGCGTGGGCGAGGAAACGTTGCCCAGCCGAATCACGCTGCGGCCGGCGACGAGAGCGCCTCTGGGGCCTGACGTATCGGCTTCGGCTTGGGCGAGCGGAGATTCCCCGGGCGCGCCGTGGGGCCAGAGCGGGAGTGGCTCGGCCTGTTGCGCGCGCGCGGCGCAGCCGAATAGGACCACGGCGGCCGCGAGCGTGGCGCCGTTCCAATCGCGAATCTTACGTATCTGTCGAGTGTTCATAACAGGTTGCAGTAATGGTAGCGCCTCTCTCAGTTGAAAAACTCGAGCGACCACTCGTCCATCCATTTCAGAATGGGCTTGTCGCCTTCCCACTGGATGGGCAGCCAGATGTATCGTCCGTCGGCGTGGTTCTGCGGCCGCCAGCGGTCCGCCATGAAGACAAACGCGCCGGGCTTGCCCTCGACCGCAAAAATGGCGGTGCTCTGGCTCTCGAAGGTGGTATCGGCCTGCTCGTGGGAACCGCGCACCGGGTTACCCAGGGAGCGCCATTCGCCGAGCATGGAATCCGCCACGGCCGAGCGCGCCGCGTTGGGCGTCCAACCGGTGCAGCCCGAGGTGATCATGTAGTACTTGCCCTTCCACTTGAAGACTGCCGGCCCCTCGTTGTGCCCGCCCGGGAGGGCGCGGACCCACTTGCCGCTGAACGACAGGTAATCGTCGCTCAACTGGGAGATGTGCAGGGTGGCGTTCTCTTCCGAAGCGTGGATGTGATACGCCGTCCCATCGTCATCCACGAACAGATTCATGTCGCGCGCCATCTGGCCGCCCTGCCTGTCGCGCCGGACAATGCCGCCGTCCAGTGCGGCATCGAGCCACGGCTTGGTGGTCTGCTGCAGCACGCCCTGGGGAATCGGCCCTTCTTTCTGGCCCGCGGGCATATTGAGCGGCCACGTTCCGGCGTCGGGCCGAAGCGAGCGGACCACGGCGTACGGGCCGGTGACCTTGTCGCTCACGGCCACGGTGGTCTCGGCCGCGTCGTAACCTTTTCCGCGCAGTTCGGTGTGGAACCACATCACGAACTTGCGGGTTTTGCGATTGTAGATCACTTTGGGCCGCTCGATGGTGTTGCCGCGCGAGATCGGGCTGGTGGGGTCGTCCGTCACTACGGGCAGCGCCAGGCCTTCGTCTTTCCAATTGTAAAGATCGTTGGAGGAGTAACAGGAAACGCCGCGTGTGCCGCGGCCGCGCGACTCGCCGAACCAATAGTAGACGCCCTCGCGATAGAGCATGCCGCCGCCATGGGCATTGATGTGGACTCCGTTGTTGTCCGGCCAGAGCTGGCCGGGGTGGAAAGCCGCGCCGGCTGCCAGTGCGGCAACGGCGAGGAGCAGAGTGGCGGCCAGAGGCCGCGCGCGGGTTATCATAGGCTACCTCGTATCTTCACTTTGGACTTCGATCAACTCCCGGATTTCGCCAAGTAGCGGAATGGAGGGCTGCGCCCGGCGCGCCGCGGCGAAGGCTTCCTCCCCGGCTGGAAACCGGCGCCGTCAATGCGGATGCCTCCAGTTCATTCACCACTAGTACCAAATTGCAGAAGTAGGCGTACGACTCCGGAACCGGACCGCTTGCTTACGCGGGCGGCTCAGCGACGGCTTCCGAGCCACGACGGTCAGGGAGGGGGCTACGCGAACTTCCGCAATTAGCCTCGCCGATATCGATGGTGACCGCCATCCCGGTTCTCGCCACGCCGAGGGTTTGCATCTGCGCCTCGCGGAGTTCGGCCTGTTGGGTGAAGTGTAATTGGCCAGTTGTACGAATAGGAAGGGGAAATCGGCGCGGAGCCCCCGGCCAACGGCACTTATACCGCGCACAACTCCACGGCCTGCTTCAAAGAAATCATGGGATCCCTGGTGGGAATGAACTCGTGGCCGATGAAACCGGGGAAATTCAAGTCCGCGATGGCCTTCACAACGCTGCGCCATTGCAGTTCCTGAGTCTCATCCAACTCGTGCCGCCCCGGTACGCCGCCGGTGTGGAAGTGCGCAATGTATTGAATGTTCTGACGGATGGTGCGGATGATGTCGCCCTCCATGATCTGCATGTGGTAGATGTCGTATAGCAACTTCACGCGCGGCGAGTCCACGCCCTTGATCACATCCACGCCCCACGAAGTGTGGTCGCACTGGTAATCCTTGTGATCGATCTTGCTGTTCAGCAACTCCAGGCAGATGGTGACGCCATGGTCTTCGGCGAACGTCTTCACCCGCCGCAAGCCTTCGATGCAGTTCTGCTTGCCTTCGTCGTCGCCCATACCGGCGCGGTATCCGGAGAAGGTGATGACGTTCGGCACTTTGGCCTCCGCCGCCAGCACGATGTTGTCTTGCATTTGTTTGACCAGCGCGTCGTGGGTTTCCTTGCGGTTCCAGCCATGGGGAATCGTGGCAGAGCCAGTCACCATGGCGGGCGTCAAGCCGTACTTCTTTATGGTGGGCCAATCCGGCGGGTCCACCAGATCGATACCCGCGAGCCCCATCGCGGCCGCCTGCCGGCAGAGATCCTCCATCGGCATGCGCGCATAGCACCACCGTGCTACCGACTGTTTCAGCCGGCCCGTGGATGCGGCGCTCCGGCCCGCCGGCGCCAGCGCCAGCCCGGTGCTCACAATTAGCGCATTTCGTCGTGTCATCATTTTGTGCCTCCGCACTCGTAGTAGAGTCCGCCGTTACGAATTGGGGGATCCCGCCTGATTCGTGTTCTGTCTTACCTGTAGCTTAGCGCTGTGCGCGGCTCGCAGGCCTTCACCCCGGGCCGGCCCGGAACCGTGCCATCCGGCACGATGACTACGTGTATCCATATTTCGGATCTGTTACTATGATTTGAGCGGTTTTAGTGACTTGCCGGAAAGGAGAGTCAGGATGATCTGCGGAGGATGTGGTAAGGCATTCTCGGAAGATGTCGACAGAAAGTTCTGCACCACCTGCGGAAGGCCGCGAGAAGCGACAGTATCGGCAGCGCGGATGCACAACTCTGAAGGTCCGCGAGATTCTTTTGCGTCCGCCCATCCTCCCGAGGTGGCGCCGGCCTTTGGGCACGTCCCCTCCGAGGGTGGAGAAGGTGCCCGAACCCCAAAGGAGAGCAGCCCCGGACCGGCTGCCGGGAGGCCTGACGGCGTGGAGGATTCGAAGACGCCTACGGCGCCGCCCGAGGCGCCGGCCGGAAGCGTTAGCGGGAAGAAGAGGTCAAGGTTCGTCAGAGCTATCGGGTGGCTCCTGATCCTCTTCGGTGCCTACGGTGTGACGGAGCCGCTTGTGGGGATGTATCCATACTGGAAGGATGGCATCACCGTCACGGTCCTGTTCGGTGGGATCGGTGTCTGGTTAGTCGGCAAGCGCTCTGCAAAGCGTTGGGCGATAATGCTGGCCTGCGTCTTCTCCCTGGCGTTCGCATGGTCGATAACTGACAGATTAGTGTTGGTTAGCTCGGAGCACAGTCGGATGAGGCTTGGAGGCCCCCTGGGTATTCACGAGATCAATGTTGCCGAGGTGCAGTACTACGCCAAGTTCAATCGTTATGCCACCTCGCTCACGGAACTGGGGCCGCCGAGTAATGAACCAACTAGCGCCTCTTCGGCCGACTTGATCAACGGTAACCTTGCCCGCGGCAGGTCGTACGGCTACATCTTCGCGCTGACCGGCCACCAGAACGGATATGTCGTGACAGCGGTCCCAGAAGTCCTCAGCGGCAGTGATTCCCGCACGTTCTACTCCGACGACACGACGGTCATCCACGAGCACCCAGGCCCCGAGCCGGCTACCGCACAAGATCCGGTATACGTAAAGTAGCTAAGCTTAGGTCCGCAAGCGGCCACGCCGCCCCGTGACGGGCTCGAATAGCGGCGCGTTGCGGGACGCCCGATTCTCGCGGCGCACGTCTCACAAGGGACCCCCTTGCGAGACGAGAGTTTTATTGCTTTGACCCCGATGCGCTCTCCGCGGCAGCCAGCCCGTCAGACCGCCGCGCGCAGGCCCAGGTACTTGACGAACGGGTCGAAGTCCCGGTCGTTGTGCAGCAGGTCAAACCCGTCTTCGATGCATCGGGTTGCAATCACCGTATCGATGGTCTTGCGGACGGTCACACCGCGCCTCCGCAACGCGCGGAAATTCTTCGCGGCTTGAATTGCGATCTCCAGGCCACCCAACTCCACGACCGTCAGCGAAGTTAGCAGTTCCCTGGCCTGGTTGAAGTCTCGTTCGTTATAAAAGCCCTCGAGGACCTCGGTCAGAATCAGGTCGCCAATGGCCAAAGGCTGTTGGCCAAGCAGCCTGTCGAGCATCTCGGTCTGCGCGGTGATCGTCCCCTTGAAGTAATCGATCCACACGCTGGAATCGACGAGGATCAATTGTCGCTCCTCATCGCGCTGAGGTCCCCCTGCCAGTCCAGTTTGCCGCGGAGCCGGCGGATCCCCGCCTGCCTTTTCAGGCGGAGCAAAGTCCGCAGCGCCTCGTCCACGGCCTCGCGCTTGGTCTTCAGGCCCGTGGCGCGAAGCGTGTCCCGCATCAGTTTATCGTCGATCACGATGTTCGTCCGCATGGATGTGTATCGGCTCGCCGGCCACCCGGTTCGGGGATCCCGCTTCGCGCCGGCTCCCGCATTCCGGGACTGTCCGGGCGCCGCTAATACACTTCCCCCTCCCCCGCCGGCCGCGTCCGCCACCGGCGGTGTATCCACAACCACTGGTCCGGGTACTGGCGAATGGCTTCCTCCAACTGACTCTGCACTCGCGCGGTGTCGCGCGCGGGGTCGCCCGAGATCGGCACCGGAGGCCGAAACCGCAGCACGTACCGCCGCTCGGCTTCCTCCCACACGGCGAAACCCGGGATCACCGCGGCGCCGCTGTGCGCCGCCAGCCTGGCGAAACCCACGGCGGCGCAGGCTTTCACTCCGAAGAAGTCCACAAATACGCCGGCGTCCGCGGAGGAGTTCTGGTCCACCAGAATCCCTACCGTTTCGTTCGCTGCCAGAGCCTTGAGGATGGACCGCGCGTAATCCCCCTTGCCGATGATGCGGTTGCCGGAAAGCGCGCGCCGCCGCTCCACCAGCGCGTCGATCAGCGGATTGTCCAGCGGCCGCACCACCACGTGCATGGGCGCGGCCAGGAGCGCGTAGGCGTAGGCGCTCAACTCCCAGTTGCCCAAATGCGCGGTGGCGAACAGCACCCCGCGGCCCTGCCGCAAGGCCTCCTCCACGTATTCGGCGCCCTCGCAGCGGATCCATTTCTCCAGGCCGTGGCGGCCGGCGGCGTCCCGGCGGATCTCCGGGAATTTCGCGAACGTCACCAGCACCCGCGCGATCGACCGGAACACGCCATCCACAATCTCCGCGCGCCGCGACGCGTCCAGCTCCGGCATCGCCAGCGAGAGATTGCGGTAGGCCACGCGCCGCAGCCGCGCGAGGCCCCGGCCGAGCAGCCGCGCGTAACCGCGCGCGAGGCCGTGCGCCAGCGTGAGCGGCGCCCACTCCAGCGTTTTCAGGACCACGAGCGCCGCACCATACTCCACCCGGTTGCGAATGGCCGATCGCGTAGGCATGCCCACTCTACGCTATCATGATAAAAATCCCTATGATCCAAGACGTACTCACCGAGGGCCTCACTTTCGACGATGTTTTGCTCGAGCCGGCCCTGAGCGACGTGTTGCCGTCGGAAGCCGACACCCGCGCGTGTCTCACCCGGGAGATCGCGTTGAACGTCCCCATCGTCTCGGCCGCTATGGATACCGTGACGGAATCGCACCTGGCCATCGCGCTGGCGCAGCAGGGGGGCATCGGAATCATCCACCGCAACATGTCCATCGGGCGGCAAGCCGAAGAGGTGGACAAGGTAAAACGCAGTGAGAGCGGCATGATCGTGGACCCCATCACCATCGGCCCCGACCTGCCCATCTCGGCCGCACAGGAGCTGATGTCCCGCTATCGCATCTCGGGCGTCCCGGTGACCAAAGACGGCAAGCTGGTGGGCATCCTCACCAACCGCGACCTGCGCTTTGAGAACCGTTTCGACCTGCCCATTTCCGAAGTCATGACCAAGGAAAATCTGGTCACCGTACCGGTGGGCACCACGCTCGAGCAGGCGGAAGCCATCCTGCATAAGCACCGCGTGGAAAAACTGCTGGTGGTGGACGACCAGTTCATCCTCAAGGGCCTGATCACGGTCAAGGATATCCAGAAGAAGCTCAAGTACCCCAATTCCGCCAAGGATAGCCAGGGGCGGCTGCGGGTGGGCGCGGCCATCGGGGCCACCGGCGATTTCCTGGAACGGGCGCAGGAACTGGTGGCGCGCAAAGTGGACGTGGTGGCCATCGATACCGCCCACGGCCACAGCAGCCGCGTTCTGGCGGCCGTCAGGACCATCAAGAGCAAGCTGCCGGAGCTCCAGCTCATCACCGGCAACGTGGCCACCTACGAGGGCGCCCGGGAGCTGATTTCGCTGGGCGTGGACGGGATCAAAGTGGGCATCGGCCCCGGTTCCATCTGCACCACGCGGGTGGTCTCGGGCGCCGGCGTTCCGCAGATCACGGCGATTGCCGAGTGCGCGCGCGCCTCGCACGATGCCGGCGTGCCGCTCATCGCCGATGGCGGCATCAAGTTCTCCGGCGATATCACCAAGGCCATCGCCGCCGGCGCCGATTCGGTGATGATCGGCAGCCTGCTGGCCGGCACGGATGAGAGCCCCGGCGAAACCATCCTCTACCAGGGCCGCACGTTCAAGACGTACCGCGGCATGGGCTCGATGGGCGCGCAGGGCACTTCCAGCTCCGACCGCTACGCGCAGGATCCCAACGCCAAGATGGTGCCCGAAGGAATCGAGGGCCGCGTGGCCGCCAAGGGTCCGCTGTCCGACCTGGTGTACCAACTGGTGGGCGGCCTGCGTTCGGGCATGGGCTACTGCGGGGCGCGGACGGTCCGCGAGTTGCAGCAGAAGGCCCGCTTCCTGCGCATCTCCCCCGCCGGTCTGCGGGAGAGCCACGTGCACGACGTGATCATCACCAAGGAAGCGCCGAATTACCGCGTGGAGTGAAGCACGCCATTCGGCGCAGGAGCGGGCGCTGGCCTCCCGAACGAGCTGGCTGACGCCTCAGCGGCCTGCGCCGGCGGCGGCGGCAAAGAGGGAGCGCGGCGATTCCGCGGGCGCTGGCCTCCCGAACGAGCTGGCTGACGCCTCGGCGGCCTG
>Ga0265316_10002552_pt1 | contig 18818 bp, 13 predicted proteins | sample 4522metaG_FD_202092 | JGI IMG/M metagenome (GOLD analysis project Ga0265316, IMG submission 202092) | Rhizosphere microbial communities from Carex aquatilis grown in University of Washington, Seatle, WA, United States - 4-5-22 metaG | ecosystem: Host-associated > Plants > Roots > Rhizosphere >... | reverse complement strand
TCGCACACCCGCTTACGGGGAGCAAGGCCCGCTGGAAGCTGCGGATGCCTCCAGTGCGACATCACCGCGGATCGTCCAGCAAGGGATCCCGCGATCCTTCCAGACAGGAATGTCGTGCAATGGCACGGAGCGGCACAGAGCTGGCGCTTACCGCAGCGACGGGAGTTTCTCGGTTGGAACGGCACGCGAGTGTCCGGCCCGGACCCCTGCCGCGCGGCGCTCGTGGTCCAAGAGCCACTGTTTGCGCTTGACTCCGCCGCCGTAGCCCGTGAGGGAACCGTCGGCCCCGATGACCCGATGGCAGGGGACGACGATGCCGATTGGGTTGGCCCCGTTGGCGAGACCAACCGCCCGCACGGCCGCGGGGTTGCCGATTCGTCGCGCAAGCTCTCCGTACGAGCACGTCTCGCCGTACGGGATTTCGCGCAGGGCCCGCCAAACGCGGAGCTGGAACTCCGTACCCGTCTCGAACGCCACGGGCAAACCATCGATCGCGCCCCGGTCGCCAACGAAGTAGGCGCGAAGCGCGCCGGAGATTCCGGCTGGATTCGAAGTCGAGACCAGCGACACGGCTCCTTCTCGGCCCCAGTCGCCACGAAGGAGCCGCTGCATGCGCGAGTGGCCGTCGGTCCAACCGGCGGCGCAGAGCCGGCCCTCCGGGTCGACGACGAGCGCAAGGTCGCCGACGGGCGTCTCGACGTGATCGACAAGAAGAACGCGCGAATTCATCGTGCCCCGTTCTCCTGGGAGGATCGCGAGGCGGCGTCGGCGGTCCAGAGGTGCTGCGCGGCGTACGCGCGCCACGGCCGCCAGCGCTCGGCGCGGGCGTGCAGCTCCGACGGGGTCGGCCTTGATCCGTTGGCCCCTGCGGCGCGCAGCAGGCCGACGTCGCTCGACGGAAATGCGTCGGGCTCACCCCCCGCGCGGAGCGCGATGTAGTGCGCGGTCCAGTCGCCGACGCCGCGGATCGTTCGCAGCCGCGCGACGGTCTTTTCGACGGTCTCGAGCGGGTCGAACAGGCGCGGATCGGCTTGCGCGGCGTCCGCCATCGCGCTCAGCGCTCGCCGGCGCGCTTCCGGCACGGCGAGTTCCGCGAGATCCGCGCGCGCCACCTGCGCCGCCGTTGGAAAGAGGAGCGTCAACCCGGGTTCGGTGCTCTGCCCGGGAGGCATCGGCGTGCCGCACAACCGGGCCAGTCGCTCGACGAGACGCCGCGCGGCGTGCACGGTCACCTGCTGCCCGAGGATCGCCCGCACGGCGAGCTCGAAGCCATCCCAGCTGCCCGGAATGCGAAGACCGGGACGCGCCTCCACGAGGGGTGCCAGAAGAGGATCCCCCGAGAGATGCTCGCCGATCGCCGCGACGTCCGCCCCGAGATCGAACAGTCGCCGGACGCGCGCGACGATCGCCGGTAGGACGCGGACGCTGCGAGAGCGGATGGTCGCCGCGAGGCTTTGGCAATCGGGCAGGTGTGCGACCGTGACCGTCGAGGGATGGCCGTCTTCGAGCACGGTTCTCGCGTACTCGTCGTCGCCGGCGCGTTCGACGCCATCGATGGCGCGCGCTCGCAGGTGGGCGAGGACGGAGCCCCAATCGTACGGTGGGCGGTACCGCAGTCGAAGCGTAACCCCCGTCTCGGCGTTCGTGCCTTTTAGCAACGGCGTCGCCCTTTTGCGCCGCAAATCCGTGGGCGGCCGGTGAAAGAGATGCTGGAAGGTCTCATTGAATCGCCGGACGCTACCGAACCCCGATGCGACGGCGATTTCGGCCATCGGCAGGCGGGTTTCGTGAACGAGCTGCTTTGCAAAGAGCACGCGCCTGGTCTGCGCCATCGCCACTGGCGAGGCGCCCAGGTGCTCGTTGAACAGGCGGCGTAGCTGACGCGCGCCCACCCCCAGCCGCTCCGCGAGCCCATCGACGCTCGCCTCGTCGCCGTCGAGCTCTCCTGCCGCGATGAGCGCGAGACCGCGTGACACGGTGTTCGACGTCCCCCGCCAAGAGCCGACGTCCGGCGCGGTCTCCGGCCTGCAGCGAAGGCACGGACGGAATCCCGCCTCTTGCGCCGCGGCAGCCGACCTGAAAAAGAGGCAATTCTCGAAATTTGGCGTGGCTGCCGGGCAGACCGGACGGCAATAGATGCCGGTGGAGGTCACGCCGACGAAGAGTCGCCCGTCGAAGCGCGCGTCACGCGTGCGGAGCGCGCGGTAGGAGACCTGTGGGTCGAGGCCGTTCATGGGCTGCGGAAGAGTGGGTACTACCCGACGGCGATCGGCGCTCGCGGTTTTCGGACACGGTCGTCTCGTGCGTGACCTTCCGGGCTCTCCGTGACACTTTCTTCCGACTTGGAGGAAACCCATGACCGCCATCCGTTTTCCTGGAGAGACTGCGACCTACCGCGCCGCCCGCGACGAACTGCTCGAGGCCGAACGAGACCTCCGAGCTCGAGCCGAGCGCGTCGCCTCGATGCGAAGGAGCTTGCCGCTCGGGGGCGCGGTCCCCGAGGACTACGTGTTCGAAGAGGGGTGGGCCGACGCGCGCGCAGCGGCGCGGAGCGTTCGAATGTCGGAGCTCTTCGACCGACCCGAGGGCACGCTCGTCCTCTATAGCTTCATGTTCGGCCCGAACATGGCCCAGGCCTGCCCCATGTGCACTTCGTTCCTCGACGGTCTCAATGGCAATGCCGAACATATCGCTCAGCGCGTGAGTCTCGCGATCGTCGCCAAGTCGCCTATCGCGCGCATTCTCGAGTTTGCGCGATCGCGCGGTTGGACGCACTTGCGACTGCTCTCTTCGGCAAGCAGCAACTTCAATCGCGCCTACCACGCCGAGAACGCCGAAGGCCGGCAAACGTCGATTATCCACACGTTCGTCCGGCGCGCCGGGGTCGTGTATCACGCGTATAGCTCGGAGCTACCGTCCTTGCCGAGCGAGCCGGGCCAGGACCCTCGGCACATCGATCTGATGTGGCCCCTCTGGAACGTTCTCGACCTCACGCCCGAAGGACGCGGCAGCGATTGGCGCCCGAAGCTCGCCTACACATGAGCGCCGAACCTCACCCCCCCGGCCCTGGGGCCGGGGGTGAGGTTCTCTGGGTTCGTCACATCGTGTTGTGAACCGGCTGGTCCAACTATTAAACCTCACCCCCCGGCCCCCTCTCCGCAAGCGGAGAGGGGGAGCAGCGCCGGTATCGCGAGACCTGCAGACACCCCTCTCCGCTTGCGGAGAGGGGCCGGGGGTGAGGTTCTCTAGGGGCCGCGAGGCAAGGAGGGGGGCGAACTGGCCTTTTCTCGAAGGCGAGCGCGATGTGACGAATGAGAGACGCTCGGTCAGTCCGCCTTCGCGTCGGTGGCGCCCGCGTCTGTGACCTTGCCGCCCTCTGCGGTGCCCCCGCCGCCGTCCGTCGGCGTCGCCGGCTTCACGTTGCGGATGACGAAGATCATGTCCTGGTAGTCATCGTTGCTCGCTTCCTCCAGGGCGATGAGGTACGAGTTCGCGACCGGGTTCCCGATGCGGTCTTTGAGCGGCCAAACGCGGTACCGGTGAACTGGCGACGATACGCCGAAATTGACGCCTGCCTCGACGATGTCGGCAGGCAGCGGAGGGTTGGCGATTTGCGTGACGATGTTGAGATCGTCTTCCGAGTAGTCGTAATCCCCGTTCAGCGGTGCGGGGTTGGGGACCAGCGCGAGAGAAATGCTCCCGTCGCTCCGCTGGGCGCCGAAGCACCACAAGCCGAAGCTTCCCGTGGGCGTGAACGTGCCCGCCGTATTGCCGTTGATCGGCGGAAAGACCATCTCGCTGTGGTCGGAGGTATACGGGTCACTGGCGAGGACGCTGGACATCGCGGCGACGTACTGAAGGCCCGCGGGGAAGTCCGTGGGTCCGGGAACTTTCGTGATGGCCAAGGCCGGCGGCTGCGCGATTGCCGTAGTGACGGAACCCGCGGCAAACCATCCGAACGGAAAGTCGATCTTTGGAGCAAATCGGGCGGGGGCGAGAAGCACGGCCGGCTGCGTCGTGTCGGCCAGCTCGAAATCTTGGATGATTACTTCATCGGAGGGCGTGTCGCCGCCGGCGGCCGGTGATGCCATCGCCAGGGGGCTCACCTGGTTTACGTTGAGGTACGTCTTCAAATTGTCGCCCACGTTGACCTGGTATCCGAGGGTCGCGATGATTTGCCCGAGCGTGGGTTCGTAGCGGCCGTAGTTGCCGGAAGGAACACCCGCGTCGTTGAGGCTCTCGGGGTTGTTCCAGAGCGATACGCCGTAGAGACCGGCCTGAACGCAATCGGTGCTCGTCTGCGCGACCAGGAGCGCGGCCACGGCTTCGCCGCCGGTGTTGTCGAAGCGACTGGGCGGACTCGTATTCGTAGAAAGAAACTGGACTTCGACGTCGAGGTCTCCGCCGGCTGCAATCGTCGCCGGCAGGGTAACGGCGGTCGCCGCCGCATCTGCTCCGGCGTCCGAAGCCGCCACGACCGTGGTCTTGAAGGCCGTGGCATTGGAATGCTGCCGAAAGCTCGCAGGCATCACGTTCGCCTGAGGGGCGACGCCGACGCTCGTGATCGTGACGGAGGCCGTGCCGCCGTTGTGCAGCCGCATCCGCTGCGTGTAGGGGTCGTCCAACGTATTGATGCCGCTGAAGATGGCTTCGTCCTTCCGCAGAAAAAAGCGGGCGTCGCTGCCGTACGTGTAGTTCGTGAAGGACAGCGTGGTCGCGCCGGCCTCGGCGGGACAAGCGGGAACGATCGGATTGGTCGCGGGGCCCGCATCCAACGTCGAGCCAGAGTCGACCGGCGCCGAGCCGGAATCGCCGGGCGCCGAACCCGAATCGCCGGGCGCCGAACCCGAATCGCCGGGCGCCGAACCCGAATCGCCGGGCGCGGAGTCGTTCGTCGACGCGTCCGTCGGAGACTGGGGCGTGGAGCCGCTGCCATTGTCCGAGCAAGCCGGCAAGAAGCAAGCAGCCAGGCTCGCCGCCAGCAGCAACGAGCGGTCTGGACCAACCAGCGAAAAGCGCCCCGCGTACCCCACGCCGCGAAACGAGTGCGAAACCCGATTGGACCCCATCGAAAAGCTCCTTTCATGGAGCGCAATCAATCCGCCACTCCAAAGCCCCTCGGGGCGCGCCCCCCCGTCTACGCGATCGCTTGGAATGCGCAAGCGTTTTATTAACGAGTACGACTCCACTGGAAGACGGCGCGGTGCTCCATAGCCGTTGGGGTCTCGCGCGCGATACCGGGACAATTGACGCAGAATTGTCGCGGGTTTTCCTCCGCCGCGAGCGACCCTCGATAGGCCCTACCGCCCGCTATGCCCATCATCTTTCATCTCTCCGACCTGCATATCGATCCGAGGAGCGGTACCCAGCGCGCCCTCTTCGACGTCTTGGTCGAGACCATCAGCCGGGAGAAACAAGCGTCGCACGCCGATCGGCTCGCCTTGGTGATCACCGGCGACGTCTTCGATTCGAGCACGCTGCCGCCGGCCGAGGCCGTACCGTGCTTTCTGGACCTCCATGCCCGCATCGTCGCCGCGCTCGGGTGCGCGATTCCTTCGGTGGTGATTCCAGGCAATCACGATCGCCGCTGGAAGGGCCTCCTCGGGCCCCGTCGCTCGACGCTCTTCGATGCGCTTCATGCATCCGTCGACCCGCGGTCCGTTTACGTCGGCGGATGCAGGTTTCCGTTCCTGGCCGAAGTCGTGCCGCGCGAGTTCCACGGTTTGCCGCTCGATCTCGTGTCGTATGATTCGACGTACGTGCCCCACGGTCTCATCAGTGCCGGTGGGTTGATCCGCCAAGAGGATCTGCTCTACGCCTTTGCCGGACTGGACGCCGGCGCGAGCGCCGTACCGCTCGTCTTGCTCGTCCACCACCACCTGATTCCCACTCCCGTCACGGACGTGAGCTTTATCGGCGCGGGCCTGGCCATGGCGCGACTTCCCCGATGGCTTCTCGACAAGGCCCTGCCGTCGCTCGTCGCGAATGCTGATCGCGAAGAGCTCACGATGACCGCGCTCGGAGCTGGAACGGCACTGTCCACCTTGCACACGTTCCGACGGCCCGTGCTTCTCCTGCACGGTCACAAGCACTTTCCCACCGCTCGGCTCGTACGCGGGCTCGCCGACAGCTCGGGTGACGTCCTCATCGTCTCGGCGGGTAGCGCCGGCCTGCGCGAACGGCTCGACGCGACCCAGGATCCCGAGGCCGCCAGCCTCTGGCCATCGTTCAACGTCCTCACCATCGAAGGCGACAGCGTTCGCGTGCAAGCTGTCTCGTTTCCGTCGCGCCGCTCCCCACGCACGCCGACTCGCCGCGACATGGCCCGCGTGAGTCGGCGCAATGCCCGTTGGGAGCCCGAAGCCGTTTCGGGCCACGCCCGGGACTGCGCGGCGGTCGTAGCCCGCGACGAAGCGCGGTTCGTCCTCTCACCGAGCCGCACGTCGCCCGCCGACCGCTGGGACTACGCGTGCGAGCGCCGCGTGGACGTTCTTCCCTCCGCGGACCTGCATCGGTACGTCGAATTCGTCCACGGGCGTCGGTCCCTTTCGGCAACGCGTCCGCGCGCCCGGCGGCGGGTCGAACTCGCCCTCAACGGGGTCACGCGTTACCGCATCGCCGACGCGCTTCGCCGAACCGCGAGCGAGCGACTCGCGTCCGATCCGTCGAACGCGTTCGAATGGGTCGGCCTTCTCAGTCGTTACGGTGGCTCGAGCGTCGTGCTCTCGCTCGCGCGGGAGAATGCCGGAGCGCTCGAGCCTTTCGGGAGCGTCACCGACCTGGCGACAGGGCAGGAGAGCCCAGCGCCGGTCGTGACCACTTCGGACGGATGGCAGATCGAAGTCCGGGATTGCGCGCCGAGGACCATGCTGCGCATGTACTGGCCTCTGGTCGAGGGGTGACGAGGCCTTCCGATGCAAGCGCTCTCAAGCCGCCGGAAGCACCTCGGCCACGCGCACGACGACGTCGGCAAACCGGGGCACGGTCAGTTCTTGCGCGCGTCCGCGCTGCGTGACGTGCCCATATCCCTGCGGACCTGGTTCTTGGTGGCGCTCGATGACGCCCGCGACGAGATTCACGATCCAGTATTCGGGGACGCCGGCCTGGGCATAGAGCGAAGCTTTGGCTCGATCGACGCGCAGCGATGAATCGGCAACTTCCACGATCAGATACGCCACCGCGGGATGTGCATCGAGGTAGTCGCCCGGCGGTACGACCGCGACGTCCGGCTCGGGAACCGACTCGCGCGGCGCGAGAAAGGGCATCTGGATGCGGATGCGCGCTCGGTCGCCCAGCGCGCGTATCAGCAAGTGGGTCAGCTGGGTGACGCTGTACGCGTGGCGCTCTCGCTGGGGGCTCAACGTGACGATCCGACCATACAAGAGCTCGACGTGTTCGCCATCGAACGCGCCGGTCTCCCCGAGCTTTAGGTATTCGGCGCGCTTCAGCGGCCGGATGACCTCTGAGGGAATCGGGTCGGCGGCAGCGCTCATGTTTCCAGAGCATAGCGCAGGCGTCCTGACGACGCAGGGCGAGCCCGCCGCACACAGCCCGTCGTCCACGGCGATGGAGTGGTTGCGCGCCGAGACCTGACCGCTCCCTGACGGTCGCGATACCGAACCCGTCGGCGCACGCCGGGTTGAAGACGCGTTACCAGTGGACCCTCAGCCCGGCCGCCAGCTCGAAGAGACTCTCGACCGACGGAGTGAGCGCGAGAACCTCCGCGCCCTCCACGAACGTGTCGAAACGATTGCGCAGCCAACAAGCGCGCAGGCCCACCGGCAAGCGCACGGCAAAGGCGAGGGGGCCCTTGTACGCATAGCCGTACCCGACGAAATCGTTGTCACGACGCGCGAAATAATCCGGCCCCGCGAACCCGAGCGACAGCCCCGAATCTTCGTAGACCTCGAGCGCGACGATGCGCCGCGGATCGGCGACAATCGGTTGCAGGACTTCGATCCCGGTCCAGACCCCCGCGCCCATCGCTCCTGTGGGAACTCCGAGCCCCGCGTTTATCGCGAGTCGCGCGTTGATCTGGTATCGCCCGAGGAGGCCGAACGGCAGGTGATACCCATCTTCCGACCCGGCGACTGGAATCCCAAGATGGCCCGCTGGGCGGTCGAGCACCCCGAACTGCACTCCGACGGACCAGCGCCGCTCGACTGCGTCGGCTGACTCGGCCCAGGCGGAGCGCGACGCCACCGTCGCGAGCACCCCGGCAGCGACCATCGCCAAGTTCCGCGCTCTGGTCCGGACCCTCACGGACACCCCGCGGGCGACATCTGACCCACCCAGTCCGAGAGGACCGCGATGCCCTCGCCGTCCGGGACGTGCGGACCCAGCGTTCGACATACGCCCGATCGAGCTGCTCCCCGAGGGTCGCCACAATTCCAGCGATGTCACGGCGCTGGCGTTCAGATCCGCCCGACTGTTTGGACCATTCGAGCTTGGCTACGATCGTGTCCTCGGGCGAAGAACGTCGGCCGCGTCGAGCAGACGCACGAGTCGCTCGAGCAAGCCTTGCAGCTCTGTCGTCATCGACGGGACGCCGCCGCCTCGATGACCCTAGCCGCGAGCGAGGCGCCCCAGAGCCTGCGCAGTACTGCAAGGCGGGCCTCCGCCGCAGTGAGGTCCGGATGGCGTCGCCGTTCTCCTTCGATCGAGACGCGGCGCGCGTCCTCGCTTATCTCGGCGGCTAGGCGGACCCTTCCCGTCGGCCCGAGTCGACGGAGTGCCAATAGCTGCATCTCGCGTCCGTAGGCATTCGTGTCGAACGGCATACGCTAACGACTTCCCGCCGCGACCACCCTCAGAACGCGCCGCGAAATCCCAGACTCGCGCATCGATGCGCCGGATCGACCCCGACGAGGGCGACTCCAATCTTGCCGCCTCGTCCATCGCGAGGCCACACGAGCCAGGCCGCGACGCTCGACAGCACGGCGACGCCGAGAAGGACATCGCCTGTCACGAACCGCCACTCGACTTCCGCGCGCTCGTGCGCGCCCGAGCACGTGCTGTCGCGCCGACAGTCCTGCAAGAAGACGTACCCCGAGACGTCGAGCACCGCGCCCGCGGCGAGCGTCGTCGCCCCGAGAGCCCCCAACGCGAACGCCGCGGCCCGCATGCTCTCGGGCGCCGGCTTTTTCCTCTCCGGCGCGCGCGCTTCGGCTGCCGCGGGGGATTGTCCGGCGGGCAGGGGAGGGGGAAGCGAGGGCAGCTCGGTGCCGAACCGGACGGTGACCGGGCGTTCCTTTTCACCCGCCATGAGCACGGCGGTTTGGTCGACTTCCGCGTCTCCCGCGCGCTCGAATCGAAAGTGATGCTCGCCGGGGTCGAGCGCGACCGGCTTGCCGTCGATTCGCTCGGCGGCCACGACTCCGTCGATCGTCACACGCACGTCGGAGACTTCCTTTTCGCTCGCGCGCGCCCCGAAGACGACCGTGGGAATCAGCTTGTCGAGCTCTCCCAGCCAACCGACGCAGCCTTTGCGAACTTCCCCTGGGCACTCATCGGCCGCGCAGGCGATGAATTTCTCGCGTGCTTCCAGATACGCCCCGCTGTCGCGCAGCTTCTGGCCTTCGTCTGCTCCGTCGAGGCACGCTCGGACGTCGGCCCGGGAGGCCGCGGGCCATGCGGACGACGCGGCGGCGAAGAGCAGCACCGGACCCCTGCGACGCGGGCGCGCCATCACTGGAAGCATTCGGGCTTATACACGACGTGTCCCTTCGAGTCCGCGTAGTAGGGTGGATCGCATGCGGTCGCCGGTGGGCCTGATCGCGCCGGCGCGGGCTTGATGCCGGCCGTGCGCGGAGGCCGCGCGGAGGTCATGCTCGGCGCGGGTCGAGCCACGGTGCTCGCGGACTCCGCGCTCGCCGACTCCGCCGGCGGGGCGAGCTCCTCGGTGCGATCGGGCTCCGCAGTCGCGAGGGCCGAACTCGGGGTTCCCGGCGCGGGCGCGGGAGGGCGCACCTCGGCGCGGGGCGCCACGGGGGTCCGAGGAGACAGCACCCGACCCGCGAGCGCTGCCGCGCCCAAGAGCGCGACCGCGGCGAGCGCCGCCGCGCTGTACCGCCCGCGCCTCGACAGGAACCGCTTGGCGATCGGTTGTTCGGCGGCGCCGGGTTCCGCGACGACGAGGCGATCGATCGAAGTCGACAGGGCCGTAGCCACCGAAACTCGCTCGCCCGGCGAATCCGACTCGATTTCCGCGACCCGCACCGCGCGGCGGGCGAGATCGTCGCCCGCGAGGCGCTCGACCCACTCGCCCACTTGCGACGCCGACCCGGGCGACCCGTTCGCCTCGAGGTCGCGCGCCATTTCGCGCGCGGTCGCGTATCGCTCCGAGAGGTCGCGCGCGAGGCCCCGCAAGACCACCGCGTCGAGCGCGGGCGGCAGCTCGGGAGCGAACTTGCTTGGCGGTTCGATCGGAGCCGAAAGCACGCGCGCCAGGACGGCGGTCTCGCTCTGGCCCTGAAAAAGCCTCCTTCCCGTGAGGCTTTCCCAGAGCACGATCGACGCGGCGAAGATGTCCGACTGCCGCGTCACCCCGACGTTCGTGACCTGCTCGGGCGCCATGTATGCGAACTTGCCCTTGAGCTGTCCCTCGCGCGTGATTTGCGCCGCGCGCCCCGTCGCCTTCGCGATTCCGAAGTCGAGTACGCGGGCGCTGCCGTCGGCTCCCACGAGAATGTTCTGTGGAGACACGTCGCGGTGCACGATGTCGAGCGGATTGCCTTCCTCATCGGTGGCTTCGTGGGCGGCGTGCAAGCCTTGGAGCACATCTGCGAAGATGGCGACGGCGACCGGCGCCGGGGCCCGTTCGGCGCGGGCTTCGGCGGCCAGGAGGAGCTGCGCCAGCGCCACCGCCGGCACGTATTCCATGACCAGAAAGATCTCGCCGTCCGACGCGACCACGTCGAGTGTCTGGACGACGTTGGGGTGGTGGATGCGCGCCGCCAGGCGGGCCTCGTCCATGAACATGGCCACGAATTCAGGGTCGCGCGCGTACTCGCGGTGCAGGCGCTTGACCGCCACCGTGCGCGCGAACCCGAGCGGCGCCAGCATGCGCCCGAAGTGCACGGTCGCCATCCCGCCGGCCGCGATGGCTTCGTACGTCCGATAGCGCCCGACCACGCGTCTGCTGGAGACGTTATCGGCTTCGCTCACGACCACGTATGCTAGCAGGGTGCCGCCGTCCCCGCGTGTGGGCTCTCCGCCCGAAGAAGTCACGAAGGCAGCCCATTCGCGCCCGAAGGATGCCCCTCCGGGCGCCGCCGGCGAAGCGAGTTTTCGCCTGGTCGTGGTGGAAGGGCTCGACCGGGGCCGCGAGCTCCGGATCGACGGCGGCGAGGCCTCGCGCCTGCTCGTCGGCAAGGGCCCGACCGCCGACCTCAAGCTCGCGGATCCGGCCGTCTCGCGTCGCCACCTCGCGCTCGAAATCGAGCGCGGGCGGCTGCGAATCACCGACCAGGGATCGACCAACGGGACGCAAATCGACGGTCACGAGGTGGTCGACGGCTTCGCGCGCGGCGGTGAGCTCGTCGTCATCGGCGGCACGAGCTTGCGTGTCGAGCGCCTCGAGCGGTCCGCCGAGGTAGCCCCCGGCGAGGGCGCATCGGGGTTTGCGCGGGTCATCGGCGCAAGCTCCGCCATGCGGCGCCTCTACCCGGTGTGCGAACGGCTGGCCGCGAGCCATGTGCCCGTCATCATCGAGGGTGAGACCGGAACCGGAAAAGAGGCGCTCGCCGAGGCGCTCCACGAGGCCGGTCCGCGCGCGGCGTTTCCTTTCGTGGTCTTCGACTGCACGGCGGTGGCGGCCAATCTGATGGAATCCGAGCTCTTCGGGCACGAGCGCGGCGCGTTCACGGGCGCCTCGTCCGGGCACAAGGGAATGTTCGAGCTCGCCGAAGGCGGCACGCTGCTCATCGACGAAATCGGCGATCTCGACTTGCCGCTCCAGTCGAAGCTCTTGCGGGTGGTCGACCGGTCCGAGGTGCGGCGCGTCGGCGCGGCGAAGGCCATTCGGTGCGACGTGCGCCTGCTCGCGGCCACCCGGCGTGACCTCGAACGCGAAGTGCAGCAGGGCCGATTTCGCGACGACCTCTTTCACCGGCTTGCCGTCGCCCGCATCGAGCTTCCCCCGCTGCGCAAACGGAGAGACGACATTCCGGTTCTCGCCCGGCACTTCTGGCAGAGCCTCGGCGGAGCGGCGGGCGGCCCGCCGCGCGCCCTGCTGGAAGGTTGGGCCGACATGGCGTGGCCGGGCAACGTGCGCGAACTCCGCAACGCGGTCGCCCGGCGCATCGCCCTCGGCGATCTCGATCGCCCGGCGCCGCGGGAGGAGCGGCCGGTAAGGCCTCCACGCGGCGCCGGAGATGACAGCGAACAGCTGGAGATCGAGGATGTGCTTGGAATGAACTTGCCGTTTTCGGAGGCGCGCCGCGAGGTCCTCGAGTCCTTCGTCCGGCGCTACGTCGCGCAGGCGCTCCACGCGAGCGGAGGGAATGTCGCGCAGGCTGCCGCGGCATCGGGCATCGCGCGGCGATATTTTCAACTTCTGCGCGAGCGCCGCGAGAAGTGATCCAGGAAAGCCCCTTGAGCCTCGCGCGAACGTTCTTGGTCACGGGCGCAGCCGCGCTGGCGGCGTGCACGATCTGGGCAGCCATCGACGACCCGTACAAGAGCGACGGCGAGTCGAACGGCGCCGCGGTCGACGGTTCGACCGACGCGGATGGCGAGGGCGGCCTCGACGCCTCGACCGACGCGGGCAGCGAGGGCGGCCTCGACAGCGCCCATCCGGACGCGGACGCGGGGGCCCCGACCAATCGCGCGTTCGACGCCGGCTTCGTGCCGAACGCGATCGGCGCCTATGGGGACACCGTGTATGCCGTGGACCACGGTGCGCAGGTTCACGTCGCCTACGACGCGAGCACGACCTTCACGGACTTCTGGACGGGGGACGCCGGCGGCATCTTTCTCATCGCGCGGAACGGTGTCGCGGCGAACGCCGAAGGCGTCTTTTGGACGCTGAGCACCGGGGTCCGCTATTGCGGAATCGACGCCGGCAATTGCGGCCTCCTTCCGTCGGCGAACGCGCGGGAGATCGCGGCCAGCGATTCGGTGGTCGCGTGGATCGACGACACGGGCGTGCGCACCTGTACATTGCCCATCGAGACGTGCACTCCGGCGACGCTCGCCGCGTCGAAAGCCGCGGCGCTCGTCGCGGCCGGACCGAACGCGGCGGTCGCGTGGACGGACGGGGGCGCCACGATCCATTTGGCGAACGGTGTGGACGCCGGCTCGGTGAATCTCGATCCGTACGAGGTCGACCTGATGGCGACCGACCGAACCCTCGGAACTCTGTATTGGGAGGGTCCTCTGGCCCTCGGCTTTCTGCAGTTCGACGGAGGGGGCGGGCCGCAAGACGCCGTCCCCCTTTACGCGAACGTGAAACCGACGGCGCTCTTCGTCAACCGCGGGATCCTCTATTGGAGCCTGGCGACGAACAATCTCGTCCAACATTGCCGGCTGGTCCTCGACTCGGGCTCACCGCAGTGCGCGCCGAGCAATCTCGCCGCAACGGGCTTGCCCACCCCTCAGACGACCCACGGGATCGTGGTGACCTCGCGCCGAGTCCTGGCGCTCGTGAGCTGTTGCAACGGTGTGGTCGAACCGACGCTCGTCGAGTGGCCCGTTCCGCCTCCGTAGGGCGCGATCGATTCGATCGCCTCGGATCGATCCGATCGCACCTCGAAGCGATCGATTTCCCTCGTTTTTCGCAGCGACAGGCTTGGTCCACGTCTTGCTCTGGGGAGGAGCTCTGCATGGGCTCGACGAGTCTTCTCCCGATGAATACCGAAAGGTCGCTCATGGTGTTCCGACCGAGTTTCGCTGCGGCCGCTCGCCGCACCTTTGGACATACCGTTTCCGTTGCCGCGGTCGTCGCAAGTTCGTTCGCTTGCTCCGGAAAGGCCCCGGCGAACCCGCCCGCCGGTTTGCAGGCCGCGAAGACGCCCGGCGACGCCGGCGCAATCGCCGAGGGGAGCGACGCGTCCGCCGACGCGGTCCCCTCGCCGGCGTTCGAAGCGACACCGGCTGCGGTCTACGTGGCCAAGGTTAAGAACATCCTCGTGGGACTGGCTCCTACCGACGCGGAGGTCCAGGCGGTGCAGGCCGACCCGACGCAGCTCGGGACACTCGTCGACGGCTGGATGCAGCTCCCGCAATACAGCCAAAAAATGATGCGGTTCTTCGAGCTTGCGTTCCAGCAAACGCAAGTGACCGCCGTCGACTTCGCCGATCAGGCGTATCCGAGGCAAATCGACCTCAACGCCACGACGACTCCGCTGCTCGTCCAGAACGCCCAGGAGAGCTTCGCTCGGACCATGATCCAGCTCTCGTCGCAGGGACATCCCTTGACCGAAGCGATGAACACGCCGCAGCTCATGATGACCACCGCGATGAAGGAGCTCTACGCCCTCCTCGACGTGTGGCAGATCGACGACGCGGGCAAGGTCACCGATCGGTTCAAAGCCGCGAATCCGACTTTGCAGATTACGGTCGAGGCTTCCGCGGGGCCGATCCCGATCGCACAGACGCTCGACCCTACGAGTCCGAACTACATGCACTGGTACAACCCCGACGTGACGACGGCCGACATGGCCATTGCGGGATGCCAGGAAGATCCCATCGTGTACGCCGCAAACGCGCTGACACTGCACTATCTCCTCCTCGGCTCTCTCGACGGACACAAGTCGGCGACGGGCACCGCGTGCACGCAGGTGGGCGGCACCGCCGCCGCCGCGCAGCTCACGGCCGCCGACTTCGCGGACTGGACGATGGTGACGATCCGCCAGCCGAACGCGGGGGAAGCGGTTACCCCGTTCTACGACTTGGCCACGCTTCGCACCGCGAGCGAGCTCGTACTCTCGGTGCCGCGCGTCGGCTTCTACAGCACGCCCGCGTTCTTCGCCAACTGGCAGACCAACATCAGCAATCAGATGCGGGTCACGATGAACCAGACGCTCATCGTCGCCACCGGATCTTCCGTCGATGGCACCGACTCGACGCCTGCCCCCCCGGGCACCCCCGGACTCGACGCAACGCACATAAGCCAGGCCGCGTGCTTCGAGTGTCACGCGACCCTCGACCCGACGCGCTCGATCTTCTCGTCCGGGTGGTCGTGGAATTATCACAATCAGGTCGATTCGACCCTGACCTCGCTGCCCGGGGTGTTCGCGTTTCGCGGCGTGACGCAGCCGGTCAGCACGATTGCCGACTTTGGCCGCGTCTTGGCCGGTCACCCGCTCGTCGCGTCCGGCTGGGTGCAGAAGCTCTGCTACTACGTCAACTCGGTCGCCTGCGACTCCGACGACCCGGAGTTTCAGCGTCTCGTCGCGTCGTTTCAATCTTCGAGCTACGCGTGGAACGCTCTCGTGAAGGCGTTCGTCACCTCGCCCATCACGACGCACGCCACCGACACCGCGACCGAGGACGCCACCGGTGAGGTCGTCGCCGTATCGAGGCGCGACCACCTCTGCGCAGCGCTCAACGCTCGACTCGGTTTCACCGACGTTTGCGCGCTCGACGCGCTGACCAAGCGCGCCATGACGACGACCGTTCCGGAGATTGTCTCGGGACTTCCCTCCGATGCGTATGGGCGAGGGGGCGTCGCGCCGATCCTCCCCAACCAACCGACGCTCTTCTTCCGCGCCGGCATGGAGAACATCTGCGAGGCCGTCGCCGCGCTGGTGGTCGATCCGGCTTCCACGGTGCAGGGGCAAACGAAATGGTCGAGCACGGCCCCCGACGCCGCCATCGCAGACTTCGTCGGAACGCTGATGGCCGTGACGCCGTCGGATCCGCGTTCGACTCCGCTTCAAGCGCTGCTCAAAGCGCATTTCACGTCGGCGATGCAGCAGTCGGGCATCACCGCGACGCAGGCGCTGCGGTCTACGTTCGTCACGGCGTGTCTGTCGCCGTCGGCTGTCTCGGTGGGTCTGTAGAGGAGGAAGCGGTATCCATGATTTCTCGACGTGAAGCCATTCTGTCGACGCTCTTCGGCGCGGGCTATGTCGGACTGCGCGCGCTCGCGACCGGACTGCCGGCGTCGCTTCTCCTCAGCCCCCGCAAGGCACTCGCCGATACTTCGATGTGCACGGCGCAAGACAAAGCTCAATTCATCATCTTCGCCACGTCGGGGTCCGGCGACCCGATCAACGCGAACGTCCCCGGGACGTATGGCGATCCGATGATCACGCACAGCGCGGACGCCACGATGGCTCCCACGCCGCTGACGATCCAGGGCCAGCAATACACCGCGGCGGCGCCCTGGGCGTCGCTCCCGCAAAACGTGCTCGATCGCACCGTCTTCTGGCACCTCATGACGAACACGCCCGTACACCCGAAGGAGCCGCAAGTGCTCGAGCTGATGGGGGCGACGCCGGCCGGAGAGATGCTGCCGTCGCTTCTCGCCAAGCAGCTTGCCCCGTGCCTCGGCACGATCCAGCCGCAGCCGATCAGCGTGGGCGCGCTCACCCCGTCCGAGGCCCTCACCTATGGAGGTGCGGCGCTGCCGGTGGTGCCGGCGCTGGCGCTGAAGGCCACGCTGACGAACGCGGCGGGGCCGCTCACGAATCTTCAGCCCCTTCGGGACCAGACCCTCAATCAGATTTACGACGTCTACAAGACGAGCGCGACCCCGGCGCAGCGCCGGTACATCGACTCGATGGTGACGACGCAGACCCAGGTGCGAAACATCAGCCAGAGTCTCCTGAGTTCGCTCGCGTCGATCAAGGACAACTCGGCGGCGTCGCAAGTCCTGGCCGCGATCGCGCTCATTCAAATGAAAGTGGCGCCGGTCATCTCTATCCATATTCCCTTCGGCGGCGACAATCACCGCGACATCGCGCTTGCCACCGAGGCGGCGCAGACCGTCACGGGGGTTGCGACGATCGCGTCGTTGATGCAGCAGCTCGCGAGCGCCGGCCTACAAGACCAGGTCACGCTCATGTCGCTCAACGTGTTCGGACGCACGCTCGGCCCGACCAACACAGACGGGCGACAGCACAACAGCAATCACCAGGTGTCCGTAACGATCGGCAAGCCGTTCCGCGGCGGCGTCGTCGGTGGGGTCCGGCCGGTGGGCGCGGACTACGGAGCCTTGCCGATCGTCTCGACCAGCGGCGCGGGTGACTCCGGGGGCGACATCGCCGCCGTCGACACGCTCGCAGCGTTCGGTCAGACGATGCTAGCGGCGATAGGGGCGGACCCCGCGGCGATCCGCTCCGCGACGGGGAAGGTCGTCGCTTCCGCCCTCGCGTAGCACGCCGGCTCGCCATCCAGATTCCTCGACTTTCCCGCTCCAGGCCGCAGTCTGCGTTGTACACTCGTGCGGCATGCCCCCGCGTTCCGCCGCAGTCTTCCTCGGTGCGGTCGGGCTGCTGACATCCTGCAGTCCGGGAGAAAGTGCTTCGAGCCCGACGCCCGCCCTGGAGTGCGTCGCCGACGCGCAACCGGGCTTCGCGTGCGTGTGGGACGGGGGCTGTCAATGCATTAGTCTTTTGGCGAATTTGCCGCCGGTGGCGAACATTCGCTTCCAGCTCCAAATGCCGCAGACTGCCAGCGACTACCCGTACGGGCCTGGCTCCCTTCCCACGTCGAATCCGCAGCCCGGTTCGACGGTGTACCTGTCCGCCGACGGCAGCGTCGATCCCCAGGGCGGCGCGATCACCTTCTTTTGGAACGTCCAGGACCCGAGTGGCGCGTATCTGCCGATCTCCCCGAATGCGAGCACGTCGCATGCGACGTTTTCCCCCCCGCGCGTCGGGACGTACAACGTCACGCTCGAAGTGACGCAAGTCGGGGAGTTGCATCAAACCGGGCAAGCGACCCTGGCACTGCTCGTTGCGCCCAACCCCTGCGCGCCCGACGGCTTCTCGACACCCTGCTCGGACGCGCTCGCGGTGGAGGGCGGCACGTTCCTCATGGGCTCGGCCGGCGACGCGGGCGAAGCGGACGAGCATCCGCAGCACTCGGTCACGGTCTCGCCGTTCTTGCTCGACAAATACGAAGTCACGGTCGGCCGCTTTCGGCGGTTTCTCTCCAATTACGGCGGCTTCAGCCCCGCCAACGGCGCGGGCGCGAACCCGTACATCCCGGGGAGTGGATGGCTGGCAAACACGTGGATGGGCACGATCGCCACGACGAGCGACCATTTGAGCTTCGAGCTCGAAGAGTGCGGGGGGCCTTGGACGGCGTCGCCCGGCGCTAACGAGGCGCGACCGGTCACCTGCGTCGACTGGTACCAGGCCTTCGCCATGTGCGTCTCGGAGGGCAAGCGGCTTCCAACCGAAGAAGAGTGGGAATACGCAGCGGCCGGGGGAAGCCAACAGAGGACTTATCCGTGGGGAGAGGCGACCCCCAACGCGCAACTGGCCGTCTACGGGTGCCTGTTCGACGGCCTGCCGGCGTGTTCGGACGACGACCTTCCCGTCGTGGGAAGCCTTCCGATGGGTGCCGGCCGCTGGGGCCAGCTCGACCTCGCGGGAAGTGTCTACGAGTGGACGCTCGACATGTATTCCCCATACACGACCGCCCCTTGCGTCAATTGCGCCGATCTGACGGTGGGAATGGGCCGCGTGTTTCGCGGTAGCGACTGGAGCTTCGACGACATCACCGCGCTTCGTGCGGCGAGCCGGTACGGCTTCGACGCCGCTTTCCCCGACCCCAGCCGCGGCTTCCGCTGCGCGCAGTCCCTCCCCGATGCGGGGCCGCCCCAGGCGGCGGACGCGGGTTTGGTGGCGGACGGCGGAGGGCCC
>Ga0265316_10002551_pt1 | contig 18819 bp, 10 predicted proteins | sample 4522metaG_FD_202092 | JGI IMG/M metagenome (GOLD analysis project Ga0265316, IMG submission 202092) | Rhizosphere microbial communities from Carex aquatilis grown in University of Washington, Seatle, WA, United States - 4-5-22 metaG | ecosystem: Host-associated > Plants > Roots > Rhizosphere >... | reverse complement strand
AGCGCTCCAGAGCGAGCTAGGCCGCACATGGTGCGGATCAGTGACAGCGTTGTGGTGGCCGCCATAGGCGGTGCGAAGCTCGGTTCTTCCCCGGGCTTCTGCGCCGCGGACGCGCCCGCCTCAACCAGCAGTTGGCTCGCGGTCAGGACGTCGCGCACGAAGGCGGGCAGCGGCAGCAGATCCACGTCGCCACTCTCCTTGAGCGGCTTGCGTAGCTCTTCGGGGCCGAGCACGAGCAAGGGCAGGGTACGGAATGCTTCCTTGGCTCGGATCTGGCGAATGAGAGCGAAGGCCTTCTCGTGATCCATGCGCGACGCGATGACCGCGATTTCGGCCCCCGAGGCCTTGACCAGCAGAGACGCGGTCTCGGGCGTCGGGCAGGCGGTGATTCGCCAATCCGCCCCTTGGAAACCGTACACCAAGGCCTCGAGCCCCTTTGGATCGGCATCGATAATGAGCGCGGCGTGCGAGCTGGACATGATGGTGGGGCGGGGAGGCGGCTTCCAGGTGTCAGTATATCGGCGGAGCCAACCTACTGCACCAACGAATCACGCGGGATTTGGTGTGATCGCGGTGACTGTTCCGAACGCGATGGTGGGCTTGCCAGATCTAGGAGAGCCTAACGTTGAGGTGCCGCCCGGATTTGAACCGGGGAATAAGGGTTTTGCAGACCCTTGCCTTACCACTTGGCCACGGCACCCTGCTTGACCCCCCTTATGTAGCACATCGAGCGCCGGGACGGTCAACACGTAATCGACGTTCAAATCGTCTCGTCTTTCTCAGCCGCCTCGGGCCGGACCGGCGCGCCGGTCCGCAAGTAACGCGCGGCCATTTCGAATTCGAAGAACGACATCATCTTGGTCTCCACGACCTTGCTCCACAGAGTGTGTGCTTGCTCGCGCTGTCCGTTCGACAGTCGGCGCATAGCCTCGTAGAAATAGGCCTCGGCGCGCTTGCCGGTCGAGTCGGCCTTGGTGAGCAGAGTGGCGTAGTCGATCTGCCCGACCGCGTACCGGGCCAGCTCGGTGTACCAGGCAGCGGCGCGCGGAGGTCGCAACTGAATTCTGCGCCCGGCGATGGTGCGCAGGTAGGCCATGGCTCCTGCGTCGGGGGCGCTGGCGCTGCGCCGGGTGAGGTCGAGGATCCACAGCGAGGCGTAGACCTTCACGTATTCGGATACCGCCCGCGTGGACTTGGCGAGGGCGCGGCGGAAGATGTCCAGGGCGGCCTCGCTTTCCCCTCGCTGCACCAGGAAGGCGATGGAATCGAGGTAGCTTTGATCGCGATCTTCGTCTTGCGCGATGGCCTCGTCGAACTTGCGCAGTCCCTCGTCGCGGCGGCCGAGCAGGTAGTAAAGGCGGCCGACTTCGAAGGTGGCCTCGGCGGAATAGGAAAGGTTCTTGCGCCGGATCTGTTCCAGCATGAGGCGTTCCCATCCGCGCGCGGACGTGCTCCATGCCTTGCGCGCGTCCTGCAAGTTGGCCGTGACTTCGTAGGCGTTGCCGAGGAGGAAGGACAGTTTGGCCTGTCCCTCGACGTAGGGAATGGTGTCCTCGGCGGGCGCATTGCGTTCGCGGGTATCGAGCGACTGCCGCAAGATCGCGATGGCCTGCTGCGGTTCGCCGCGCTTGATGGACAAGCTCGCGAGCTGCCGGGTGACGTCCACGCTGCCGTCGCCGTCGCGGCGCGCCCGCGACAGCAGTGGAGCGGCCTTGTCGATCTGTCCCGCGTCCACCATACCCCCGGCGAGGACGAAGTCGATATCGGCGTCGTTCAGTTTGAAACGGGCCGCACCGAATCGGCTGCGGGCCTCGGCGAACTGGGCGCGCAGGCGATCGGCCTCGCGTTCGGATTGGGCGATGCGATCCGGATCCATGTGCATCTTGAGGCGCAGAAAGGCCAGCTCCATGCGCTCGGCGGCGAGATCCGCGAGCAGATCCGGGTCGGCCTTATGCGCGGTCGCGGCCGCTGCGGCTTCGTCTAGGTACCGCAGGGACAGCAGGGGCGCCGAGATCATCCGTGCAACCCGCGAGGCCAAGAGCAAAAGGTCGGGGTCGGTGGGAAATGCCGCCAGTCCCACGTGCAGAACGCCCAAGGCGGACATGGGATCGATGCGATCGGTGGAGGTGCCACGCAGGATCTCGTTGCGTGGCAAGAATCGCCTGGCCAGCGCTAGGAAGTCGGCCGCCTTGGCCTTGGATTCGGCCGCGGCCGATGTAAGCTGGCGGAATTCCGGGTCGTCTCCCGGCTTGTCCGCGAAATGCGCGGCCACCTGATTGGCCATGGCCATCTGCCCGCAACGAAGATAGATGGTCGCCGCGGACACCGACATGGCCGAAAGGGACTCGGTGTCGAGGAGCAACTCGCTCAGAAGACCGCGCGCGCCTTCCCCGGAGCCAAGAGGCCGCCGCAGGATCCCCGCCACCTTGTCCTGGCGGGCGAACACGAGGCGAGACAGTCGCTCGACCACACCTGGCGCTGGCCAGACCGCCGCGATGCTCTCAAGAATGTCGTCGGCCGAGGCCAGGTGGTGCGGACCTGGCTGCCCGCCGCCCAGCTGTGTCCCCGATTCGAGCCACGAGAACAACTGGTCCACGCGGGACGCCCATTCGCGGTTGGCGCTGTCGATCGAAAGAAGCACGAACAGGGCCGTGGCTACCGGAAGTTCGCTGCCGCGCGGGGAATAGACTGCCAGCATCAACTTGGCCGAGTTTTGCAGCAGCTGGCGCTCTCGGTCGGACAGCCGCGGCCCGCCAGCCACCCACAAGGCGCTGGGCGGGAAAATGTCCAGGGCGTCGCGGAAGGAGTCCTGCAGGCGATCGAAATCGTCCTCGCCGCCCAGTAGGGAAGGGGTGCGCCGCAGCTGTTCCGCGTCCAGCGCTGCGATGGGAGCGAGCAGGTAGTCGAGCAGCTTGCCGCGCAGCCGTTCCCGCTCTGTCACGTTTTCAGGCAGCGCCTGGTAGAGCAGCCTAGCCTCGAAGAAGTCTTCTTCGTTGGCGATGGACGCAACGGTGGCGGCCTCGCTGGCGAGCGCTTGCGACGAAGGGCTCAGACGCGCGGATTTTGAGGAGAGGCCGTGGGCACAGCCAAGCAGACCGGCGAGTGCGGCAAGAACGAACAGGCCGGGCCTGCGTGGCGATAGGGTCGACATGGCCGAAGTTTAGCGCGGAGAGGTTGCCACGCGCTATAAAGCCAGCGCGCGATGGTGTCGCAATCGCTCCGACAGCCGACGTTTTTCCCAGCCGGCGGCGCAGGGCCACTGGTCTTTGCCCACCGGGGCGCGAGTCTGCTCGAAACCGAAAACACCTTGGCGGCTTTCCGTCGGGCCTTGGCCGAGGGCGCCGACGGCGTCGAGCTTGACGTCCAGCGCTGCGCGACGGGCGAGGTGGTGGTCTTTCACGACGACGATTTGTCCCGGCTGGCGGGCAGACCCGAGCGAGTCGAGCGGCTTTCTCTCGAAAGGTTGCGCGAAGTGCGGCTCTTGCGCGGAGGCGAGATCCCGACTCTGGCCGAAACCCTGGAGGCCTGCGGTTCGGCAGCGCTGGTCAACATCGAGATCAAGTGTGCGCGGCTTCTGCCCACTGGGTGTCGAGTGCTCGTGGAAGCGGTGGCCGAGGTCGTTGCTCGCGCCCATGCGGGCCAGCGGGTGCTGATTTCCTCGTTCAGCCCTGGCGCGCTCTGGTGGTGGCGAAAGCTTCGGCCCGACGTGGCCAGCGGCCTACTGTTCGAACGGCCCCGGCCTTTTCACCGCCCATGGCCCTTGCGCACGGACATCCTCTTGCCGCTGCTGCATCCTCAGGCAGTTCACCCCGAGGAAACCCTCTGTACCCACGACAGCGTGGCGCGCTGGCGGCGCCGAGGATATGCCGTGAACGTGTGGACAGTGGACGCGCCTGACCGCATTATGGCCCTGGCAGCCATGGGCGCGAGCGGCATCATCACCAACGATCCGGCCAAGGCGCGATCCGCGTTGACCTTGACCCGACGATCCGCGGGTGGCTAACATCCCGTCACCATGAGAACATCTGTTCTGGCCGGGGTGCTCTTGTTCGCGCTCGCCGCTTGCGAAAGCGTCAGCTCGGAACGGATCGAGACCTGGAAGGGGACACAGAAAGGGCCGGACAAGATCGAGGCGGCTCTTCGCGGCGGAAATGTACCGGCCAATCTGCGCGCCCTTGCCGCGGCCGCGCTGGTGGACATCGGACAGCCCGAGAAGGTCGACGAGATCATGGCGGCCATGGAGGCCGGCGACCGCTGGGAGATCTTGAAAACCCTGGTGGAGATCCACGTCAAGGGCATCGCTAGCTCGCAAGTGCCCAAGGCGCGCGAGGCGCGCGATGCTCTCTTCAGCGTGCGCCAGTACGCGCCGCCCGAGGAGCAGAAGCGCATCGACGGCGTTCTGCTTGCGTCCATCGAGAAGGATCTCGCCGAGGGGCGTTTCACCGGCGGCCGTCATTCCCTGGACAAGATGCTGTCCGCCATCGGGCCAGCCTCGGGACCGATGCTGGTCAAGCTGCTCGGCGATCCCAAGTCGCCGTATAAGGGCTTGGCGGAACTTCTGGTGAAGGTAGGCGACGAGCCGACGCGCGACAAGGGCGGGGCCGCTCTGCTCGGGCGCGTGTCCCCCGGCAAAGAGATCCCCATCGAAATGTGGCTGGCTCTGGGGATGATCGGCGGCCCCGCGGTCACCGAGTACCTGTCCACCAAGATGCAAAAAGGCTCCCCGGAGGAGGCGATTTTCGCGGCCAAGGCCCTGCAACAAGCTCGTTTCCCGACGGTGCTGCCGCTGGCGCTCAAGATCGCCGCCGATGCCAAGGCCAACAAGGAATTGCGCGGCGAGGCCTTTGGCGTGATCGAGAAGATCGGCGGTCCCGAGTCGCAGCAGGGCCTCGTGCGCATCATCGCCGGGGACAAGAACGACCTGGTTCGCTACCGCGCGCACGAAGCTGCCCTGGAGGTTGGCAAGGCGGACGCCATCGTTCGGGCCTTGCAGGCGTTCTCTGGCAAGCTTTCATTCAAGCGAGAAGACGTGGTCGACTTTCTGGTCAAGGACATCTCCAAGCTGGGCGCACAGGCCAAACCGCAGGTTCTGGCGGCCTTGGGCTCGCCCTCGGCGCTGGCCCGCATGACCGCGATTCTGGCGCTCGAAGCACCCTTGCCGTCCAATCCCAAGGGCCACCTGGGCGGGCCGGAAGATGCCGCGGCGGTGCTGAAACTTGCGGACGACAAGGCAACGATCAAAGGATTCCCATCAGGCGGGACGGTTGGCGCGGAAGCCAAACGGGTCGCTTCGTTGTTGCAAGGCAAGTAGACTAGAGTTTGGCAAGCGGCCGAGAGGCCAAGAGGAAAAGAAGGCAAGGATCGACCATGTCCACGGATCCGAATCGCAAGACGCTCCGTCATTTCTATTGCGCCGATGGCATCTGGCTGATTTTCGAGCAGATGTCCGAGGGCATGGATCGCGGGGTTGACGAACTTGTCAACGAGGCGATGCGGGCTTTTGCCGAGCAGAATGGATATTTGGCTGGGCCCGACACCGATGCCCAACCTTCTGGGCTCTACCTTCCCGATCCCACGCGGCCGCCCGCCATGCCGCCGCCCCTGCCCGCGGCGCGCATGACTGCGCATTTTGCTGGCCGGCCGCCCCTGCCTTCGGCAGAGTCCGTGGCAGTGCCGCCGCCGTCCCCGGGCGGGGAAACCTTGCCACCGCTTTTCCTCGTTTTCGGTAACCAGAAGTACATCGTCGACAAGGATCAATTCATCATCGGGCGCGGGGCCAAGTCCTCCGACCTTCCCATCCGCGACGGTAATATTTCGCGCAAGCACGCGGCGGTGGTCAGGCGCGCGGGCGCCTACTACATCAAGGATCTCGGGTCGACCAACGGCATCGATTTCAACGGCGAGCGCATCGAGGCGCGAAAGATCGAAGAGGGTGACGTCTATTCGATCTGCGACTACCAGCTCAAATTTACGTATAGGTAGGCGGCGGCCGAGGTGCGCTCGGTGTCGCTGGCCGATCCGATCGAAGCGCTGCCGGGCGCCGGTCCCGTGATCGCTGCACGCCTGGCCGTGCGCGGGCTTGGGTGCGTGCGCGACTTGCTCTTCTTCTTTCCGCGGGCCTATGAGGATTACCGCAGGATCTATTCGCTTGGCGAGGTGGGTGGACTGCCGTCGGGGGCTTCAGTCTTGGTGCGCGGCAAGGTCGTGCGCGTGCACAAGTTCTTCCACCGCATGCTCGACGTGTACATCGAAGATAGCGGCGCCCGCCTGCGTGCGCGCTGGTTCCGGCCCAACGCTGGAATGGCCAAGAGCTTCGAGCGCGGCACGTGCGTCGCTCTGGCCGGCAAGTTGCGGCGGACGGCGGACGGCGAGGCGGAGTTGGTCCATCCCAGCAACGTGACCGCGCTGTTGACGGAATCGGCCGGCGCCGGCATTCGCCCGCGCTATCCGATGATCGAGAAGGTTCCGGGCCGCACCGTCGAGAAAATCGTGGCGGCAGCCCTGACGACGGCGGGTCACCAGGTTCCGGATCTCTTGCCCGAGTCGGTGCGCACCCAGCTTGGCTTGCCTGAGGTAGCACGGGCGCTTGCGTTCGTGCATCGGCCGCCCGAGACGACTTCCGAGAGCGAGTTCGCCGCGCTTGTCGCCGGCACATCGCCCGCGCAGCGCCGATTCGCACTCGAAGAACTCTTCGTCCTGCAAACTGGACTCGCGCAAGAGCGGGCGCGCGTGAAACGGCTGCGCGGTCCAACTTCTGCAGTCGATTCCAGGCAGATTCTGGTTGATGTTCGGGCCGCGCTGCCGTTTGCATTCACCGGCGCGCAGGAGCGGGCGGTCGGCGCCATCTTCGCCGCCATGGCCGCACCCGCGCCCATGCAATGTCTGCTTCAGGGCGACGTGGGCAGTGGCAAGACCGCGGTGGCCTTCGCGGCCTGCGTGCGTGCCGCCCGCGCGGGCGGCCAGACCCTGTTCATGGCACCCACGACCGTGCTCGCCGAACAGCACAGCCGCACCCTGAGCGTGTGGGGCGCGCGCGCCAACCTGCGCACCGGGCTTCTCCACTCTGGCCGCGGCACGGGCGAGCAGAAGCAAGTTCTCGCCGCCGCCGCGGCGGGCGAGCTGGATCTCATCGTGGGCACCCACGCTTTGCTTGAAGACCGGCTGCGCCTGTCCCGTCTGTCGCTGGCCATCGTCGACGAACAGCACCGCTTCGGCGTCCGCCAGCGCGCTCGCCTGCGCCGCCTGGCTGGCGGCGAAAACGGCGGCAAAAACGGCTGGCAAATCGGCACGCAAAACGGCATGGTCCCGCACCTGCTCGTGCTTTCCGCAACACCCATTCCGCGCTCCTTAGCCCTGACCCTCTATGGCGACCTCGATCTGGTCACACTCGATGCCCCGCCGCCCGGGCGGAAACCGATTCTCTCCCAGGTTTGCGCGGGCGAGACCGAACGCGAACTGGCCTACGTGGCGGTCAAGCAAGCCGTGGCCAGTGACGGACAGGCCCTTGTCGTCTGCCCGGCCATCGCCGAGGGAGAAGCCGGGGAGCGAACCAAGGTTTCGGCGGTGGCGCTGGCGCGTCGGCTGCGCACGAGTCTCCTTCCGGCGCGCGTCGGCGTCTTGCACGGCCAACTGGCCGCCGAGCGCCAGCGGTCGGTCATTGAAGCCTTTCGTGCAGGAGCGCTCGACGTTCTGGTATCGACGACGGTGGTAGAGGTCGGCGTAGATTTGCCCCGGGCGCAGGTCATGGTCATCGAGGACGCAGATTGTTTTGGCTTGGCCCAGCTGCACCAACTGCGCGGCCGGGTCGGGCGGGGCACGGAGCAGGCGCGGTGCTATTTCCTGACCTCGTCGAGCGAACCCGAGGCTCTCGACCGGTTGCGCGTCGTGGCCTCGACCCAAGACGGTTTCCGCATCGCCGAGGAAGACCTGCGTCGCCGAGGGGTCGGGGATCTGCAGGGCACGCGCCAGAGCGGAACGCCCGACTTGCGCTTTGCGGATCTGGCAACCTACGTGGGACTGGTCGAAACCGCGCGCCAAGCAGCCAAGGCCGTGCTGGCCAAGGATCCGGATCTTGCGCGCCCCGAGCATGCGGCCCTTCGCCAAGCGGTGACGGCGCGATTCGAAGCACCACCAGTTGTCGAGGAAGCTGGCTAGACATGAATAGCGCGCGGAGGGCGATCTTTGCGGGCTTTTGGGGCGGCTTGCTGGCAGGGACGATCGATGCGGTCGCCACGCTGCTTGCGTCGTCGGGCATGCTCGACATGGCGAACCGCTTTCACCTGGTCGCCATCGACGGCGGGCTGGGGGCGCTGGCGGGCGCTTGCTTGGCCGTCGTCTTTGTCGGATGGACGTTGGCGTTGCAGCGCCAGCCCGCCAGATCGCGCTGGCTTTCGGCCGCCCACGCGGTGGCCTTGCTCTTGGCCCTGCCGGTCGTCGTGTACGACGCCTTCGCCCTCTTTCACGGCACGCAGGCGTCGCGCATCCCAGGGCATCGATTCTTGTCGGCGGTTCTAGTCGTCGTTGGTGCGGCCACGATCTGGATTGCGGTGACGCTGTGGGGACGGTTGCTCGCACGCGTCGAGCCCGATGCCACTGCCACCGCCACGGCGGGCCGGCCGCGGGTCTTGCCCCTCGTCACCGGGATCGCGCTGATTGTCGCCGCGCTCTTGGCGGGCTGGGCGAATCGCAACGTGCTGCCGCGCCTCTACCACTGGTTTCATCTGTCGCTGACACTGCTCTCGCTTCTCGGCTGCGTGCTCGCGGTTCGCATGCTCCTGGGGCTTGGGCGCCGGATCCTGGGCAAGCGCTGGTCGTGGATTCTCGCCGCGACCGCGGCGGCGATTCTTGTCGTCGGTGGGATTTGCGAACGCCCGATCCTTTCGCATAGCCAGGGCCTGCGCTACTTCATCTACGAGAAAACCCAACTCGCCAGCCTGTTCGCGCGGCTACTGCCGACGCCCAAGCCTTCCGCAAGTCGGGCGCTTGCCGCTTCGGCGGGTGCTACCTTGCCACCGCTGGCCGCCGGCCCCCATCGCCCGGGCGCGGACATCGTACTCATCACCGTCGACGCCGTCCGGGCGGACCACCTTGGCTGCTACGGCTACGCGCGCCCCACCTCGCCCAACATCGATGCGCTGGCTGCGCGCGGGGTGCGCTTCGAGCACGCCTACGCGCAAGCACCGCATACATCGTTTTCGCTGGCGTCGGTGATGATCGGCAAGTACTACCCTACGCTGGCGCGCCTGGCGTCGTCGGACACGCACGAAACCCTGGCCTGGATGTTCCGACGCTACGGTTGGAAGACCGCGGCCTTCTTTCCGCCCGCGGTATTCTACATCGACGCGCACAAGATGAAGGCCTTCGAATCGAACAACTTCGATTTCGAATACGTGAAGTACGAGTACCTCAGCGCCGAGGGGCGGATTGGCCAGATCGAGGATTTCCTGCACGCGGAGCATCCGGATAAGCTGTTTCTTTGGTTGCACCTGTTCGAGCCGCACGAGCCCTACGAGCGGCATGCGGGTTTCGATTTCGGCGGCGGCGACATCGATCGCTACGACAGCGAGATCGCCTACGCCGACATGGTGGTGGGCAAGGTTGTCGCGCTCGTCGAGCGGGAGCGGCCGGGCGCAGTCGTCATTCTGGCTGCCGATCACGGCGAGGAGTTCGGCGAGCACGGTGGTCGCTATCATGGCACCACGCTTTTCGAGGAGCAGGTACACGTACCGCTCATCGTGGTCGCACCCGGCTTGACCGCGCACGTGGTCTCGGGACCGACCGAGCTGGTCGACATTCCCGCGACCATCTTTGGCTTGCTCGATCTTCCGATGCCCGCGCGCATGCGCGGCACCGATCTTGGGCCATGGCTGGCGACGCCGCCTGCACCGGCCAATCGCTTGCCGCCAGCCTTTGCCGAGGTCGAGGACAAACGCATGGTCGTCGCGGGTTCCGAGAAACTGATCTGTGACGTGAGCAAGGATTTCTGCTCGTATTTCGATCTTGCGGCCGATCCGCGCGAGCAGCACGACCTGGCCGACCAGCGCCCGGAGCGCGCGGCGCATTTGCGCCAGCAGCTCGACAAGTGGCTGGGGGAGCAGGCGCGCTACGAATCGAAGCTACTGGGCGCGGCCGCCGGCACCGGGGAGCTGGCGCGGGCTATCGAGCGCGGGCGCCTGGGCGACGCCAGCGCGGCACTGACCTTGGCCGAGATGTTGAAGGAAAATGCCCCGGCTGCCGCGCGGAGGGAGGCAGCGAGCCTCCTTGTCACCGCCTTGCCTCCCAAGCCCGAGACCCTGACTGCTCTGCGAGACGCCGCCGACAAAGCCGACGACGAAGAGGTGCGCGATTGGGCCGCCGTAGCGGCCATGCGGCTGGGCGCGAGCGAAGTTCGGGCCCGCCTGCATGCGCTCCTGGCCAAGTCTGTGAGCGAGGTCACCGAGACCATGCATGTCCAGGCCGCCCTGGTACTCGCCGAGAAATCGGATGCGGCTGGGATCGCCGTACTCGGCGGCGCGCTCGATTCCTGCGGTAGCAACGTGCTTCTGTGCAAGCGGATACTCGCTGTGCTGGGCAGTCTGAAGGACGCGCGGGCCGTGCAGCCGCTGGTCGCGCACTTGGCCTTCGTGCAGACCCGCCGCGAGACCGTGGAAGCGCTGGGGGCCATTGCAGATCCCACCAGTATTCCGGCGCTTGTCGGCACTTTGGAGACGGACGCGTACGTCCCGGTTCGCGTGGCCGCGGCCGCAGCGCTTGGCCGCCTTGGGGGTGCGCGGGCGCTGCAAGCCTTGCAGACGGCGCTTGCCCACGAGCGCGAGGCGACGGTGCTGTCGGCCGTGCGCGGCGCCCTGGCCACCCGCGGCCGACGCTAGCGGCGCCTGCACGAATTTCACTCGGGGTCTATTGTCTGGCCGGGCTTGGGGTAAGATGGCGCAAATCTTCTTGGGAGTCTTGCGATGATGACGATGCATGGTCTTGGTTCGCGCCGTGTTCGATTGAGCGGATGCTGTTTTGTGGCCTTGGGGGCGTGGCTGTGCCTGGGCACAGCCAGCGCCGGGACTTGGCAGCCGGTAGGTGTGGGGGATTGTCCGGGCCGGGACGTCGGACTGTCGCGTGGCTCATCGGTGCCCGAGGCCGGCAAGTGCGATGCAAGTTTTGCCGGCTACACAGCGGTGTGCTGGGCCAGCGGTTGTACCTACAAGAACGTGGCGACGGGTTCGTGCACGGGCGGGGCGAATCCCGGCCAAATGTACACCTGCGCCGCGACGGCACCCGCGCCCACGCCGACGGGTGGCGGGTGGCAGTCGGTTGGCCTGGGCGATTGTCCGGGCCGCGACGTAGCGGGCACCAGCGGTCCGAATCCGGATCCGTCGAAGTGCAATGCAAATTTCGCGGGCAACACAGCTGTCTGCTGGACGACTGGCTGCACGTACAAGAACGTGGCGACGGCGGCGTGCACGGGCGGTGCGAATCCGGGCCAGATGTACACCTGCGGCGCCCGAGCGGCGACGCCTCCGCCGCCTGTACCGGCGCCAGTGCCTGCAGGCGGCAGCTGGCAGTCGGTGGGCCTGGGCGATTGCCCTGGCCGGGATGTGGCGGGCACCAGCGGTCCGAATCCGGATCCGTCGAAGTGCAATGCGAGCTTCTCGGGCAATACGGCGGTGTGCTGGACGACGGGTTGTACGTACAAGAGCGTGGTGACCGCCGCGTGCACGGGTGGCGCGAATCCCGGTCAGATGTATACCTGTGGTGCCAGTGCGCCCCCCGCGGCGCCTCCGCCGCCCGCGAACGGACATCGCCGCAAGTCGGGGCCGGCAGCATCGCCGCCGCCAGCTTGGCAGCCGGTCGGCGTTGGCGACTGCCCCGGGCGCGACGTGGCCGGCAGCGCTGGGTCGACTCCGGATCCATCGAAGTGCGACGGCGGATTTGCCGGCAACACGGCGGTGTGCTGGTCGAGCGGCTGCACCTACAAGAGCGTGGCGACGGCAGCGTGCACGGGCGGCGCGAACCCGGGCCAGATGTTCACCTGTGCCAGCGGAGCAGTTGTGCCCGCGCCACCACCCGGGCCGCCCAAGATTCAAGGCAAGCGCTACTCGGTCGTCAACTACACCGGCGATACGCAGAATCCCCACGACTTCATCGTCGACTGGAAGGCCTGCAAGGTCGCCGAAGTAAGCCAGGACTTCGAGCGCGGAACAGAGGAAGTCAGCGTTCTGGTTTGCCGCCCAGGTAGCCGTCTGGTCATCAAAACCGACTTCAAGGCCACCGGCCAGTGGACCCAGTACGACTGGGTCATGCTCGATGGCGGCGCCACCATGGCCGGCTCGTACCGCGATCCAGCGACGTGCGGTCCTTCGGCGGGCAAGCGGGCGGATGGTGGAAAAGGCGGCCGGTAGCAGAGTTTCAGCGCTGGTCGCTCGACGGAGAAGCGCCGGTTTCGTTGGGAGGCCGGCGCCGGAGTAGCAAGAGCATGTAGCCGACGACGATCAGGTTGACGAGCAGCGAAGCCATCCGCAGCGCCGTGACCTTCTTGATCAGCTCGACCACTTCGAAGGGAACGTAAATGGCGCCGCTGATGGCCGCCAGCCACTCGGCCCAGGCCTTGCCACGCCAAAGGCCGTAGGCTTCGGCAAAGCGCAGGGAGGCATAGAGCAGCGAGCCCAGGGCCAAGGTCCAAAGCCATCCGTCGGTGACCCTGGTCGTGAGTTCGAGGAACACGCGCGGGTAATGGGACGACGGGCTGAGGTGAAAGTGGCGCACCAATTCCTCGCCAGCTTCCTGTACGTCGCGGTGGATGAGCCCCAGCAGCCCCAATCCGGCAAGTAGCACGATGGCGCCCTTGGCCGCCTCGTAGCTAGCGATGGTGCGCAGACCGGCCGACGACTTATTATGGGCGGAAATGCTCGACGGTAAGTTCACCCGTGCAACCTAGCCTCGCCGATTCATCCTGGCAATGGTTCAAGGCGCGCGGGTTTCGTCACGCAGCCAAGCCAGGTAGGGGGCGCTGCCATCGACGAGGGGCAGGGCAATGATCTCCGGCACCTGGTAGGGGTGCAGCGCCACCACGCGTTCGCGCACGGCCGCGAAGAGCGAACGCCGGGTCTTGAGCACGCACAGCACCTCTTGCTCGTCGCACATCTTGCCTTCCCACGCGTAGATCGAGCGCAGACCGGGCAGGATGTTCACGCAAGCCACGTATTTCTCGGTCACCAGCACCTTGGCCAAATTGGCGGCCACCTCCGCGCTTGGAGCGGTGACAAACACGACGACGAAATCGCCTGGCTGGGCGGCATCGGGTGGGGCAGGAGTCATGCCCGTCATGCTACCTCGAATAACGAAGGCGGGCGAACGCGACGTTTCCCCTGTGAACGGGTGGGGTTTATAAATAGGACTAATTTAGTCCTTTTTTAGATTGACGAGGCGCTGGGCTCGCTCGTATCTTCACGGCTGCCCACGCAGCGACGGCACAAGGACGCTGGGGGAGGTTGCCCATGCACGACGATTCCCTGCACACCAGAACCTCATATTTCGTCGGAGTGGATGTCGGATCCACCACCGTCAAGGTGGTGATCGTGGATCCGCGATCCCACGAGATTCTCTGGGCCGACTACCAAAGGCACCAAACCCGACAAGCGGAGAAGGTGCTGGAGCTGCTTGAGGAGAGCCTCGTGCGATTTCCGGAACTGGCCGCGTCCCCCGAACGCGTGCGCGTATTCATCACCGGCTCTGGGGCCGGGCCACTTGGCGAGCCCATCGGCGCGCGCTTCGTTCAAGAGGTGAACGCCGTGACGTTGGCGGTGGAGCAGCTTTATCCGGACGTGGGTTCTGTCATCGAGCTCGGCGGACAAGACGCCAAGATCATCATCTTCAAGGAAGGCAAGGACGACGCCGGAAACTCGACGGGCAAGACCGCGCTGGCATCCATGAACGACAAGTGCGCGTCAGGTACGGGCGCCACCATCGACAAGTGCTTCCTCAAGGTTGGCATGCCCGCGGCCGAGGCCGGCCGTCTGCGCTTCTCCGACGAGAAACTGCACCATGTCGCGGCCAAGTGCGGCGTGTTCGCGGAGACGGATATCGTCAACTTAGTCAAGGCGTCGATCCCTGCGCCGGAGATCATGTGCTCGTTGGCCGACGCCATCGTGATGCAGAACCTCTCGGTGCTAACCCGTGGCAACACCCTTCGTCACCGCGTCTTGCTGCTTGGCGGGCCCAACGCTTACTTGCCGTTCTTGCAAGACTGTTGGCGCAAGCGCATCCCCGAAACTTGGGCCTCGCGCGGCTACGAGTATCCACGCGACGTTCCCATCGAAGAGCTCATTTTCGTTCCGCCCAAGGCCGAGTACTATGCGGCCTTCGGCGCAGTCATGTACGGCGTGCAAGAGCCTGGGCAGGTCGGGCTTTTCCATGGTCTCGACGATCTGCGCGCCTTCATCGCCTCGGGCCGCAAGGCCAAGCTTGGCGACGCCGCTGGCCCCCCGCTGGCGCGTTCTTCGTCGGAGCTTGAGGACTTTCGCACCCAGTACCGCATCCCGCGTTTCGAGGCAACCAAGCTCGCGGCGGGAAGCAAGGTGCGCGTGGTGGTGGGGATGGACGGGGGCTCGACCTCGTCGAAGGCGGTGGTCATCGACGAGCAGCGCAACATCCTGAAAAAGGAATACCAACTTTCCAAGGGCAACCCGATTCAGGATGTAAAAGAGATCCTTTCGCGCATCAAGGCCTGGGCCGACGGCGAGCAAGTCAGCCTCGATGTCATCGGCTTTGGCGCCACCGGCTATGCCGCCGACGTTCTCGAGAAGACCGTGCGCGCCGACGCCAACATCGTCGAGACCGTGGCGCACATGACTTCGGCGACCACGTACTTCGGCGACGTGGATGTCGTGTGCGACATCGGCGGGCAGGACATCAAGGTGCTCTTCCTGCAAAACGGCGACATCAAGAATTTTCGCCTGTCGAATCAGTGTTCGGCCGGCAACGGCATGCTTCTGCAAGCCATGGCCGACCAGTTCGGCGTGCCTATCACCGAATACGCGGACACGGCGTTCGCGGCTTCGCTGTCGCCGCGTTTTAGCTATGGATGCGCCGTCTTCCTCGATTCGGATCGGGTCAATTTTCAGAAAGAGGGCTACGCCAAGGAGGAATTGCTCGCGGGCTTGGCACAGGTGCTGCCCAAGAACGTCTGGCAGTACGTGGTACAGATCCCGCGCATGGCGGCGCTGGGTCGCAGGTTCGTCTTGCAAGGTGGGACGCAGTACAACCTGGCCGCAGTCAAGGCCCAGGTCGACTACATCAAAGAGCGCGTCCCGGGTGCCGAGGTGCTGGTCCACCCCCACTGCGGCGAGGCCGGCGCCATCGGCGCGGCCTTCGAAGCTTTGCGCGTGGTTAAGCGACGCGGCCATTCCACGTTCGTTGGCTTGGAGGCGGCCATTGCCATGGAGTGGGAGGCGCGCAACGACGAGAGCACACGCTGCCACTTCTGCGCCAACAACTGCGCGCGCACCTTCATCGACACCCACACGCCCGATGGTGGAAGTGCACGCTACATCAGTGGCTTTTCCTGCGAGAAGGGAACGGTCGAATCGAAGGACGCCATGGTTGCCATCGCCACCGAGCGCAAGTCGGTCATGAAGCGCTTCCCCAATCTCGTGGCTCACGAAGCGCGCATGCTGTTCAGGCACTTCTACGATGCGCGACCGCTGCCCGAAGACGGCGAGGCGATGGAAGACGTCGACGTGCAGAAGACCTTGTTCGGTGTTCGGCGCGCTGCCACCACGCGCGGGTTCAGGCGATCGAGCCCGGAAGCCCTAGAGCGGCGGCGCAAGCTGCGCATCGGCATCCCGCGCATGCTGAATATTTGGTCCACGGCGCCCTTCTGGCGGACGTATCTCGAAGCTTTGGGCATGCCAAGAGGCAACGTGGTTTTTTCCGACAACACGTCGGAGGAAATGTGGATCGAGGGCGGCAAGTACGGCTCGGTGGATCCCTGCTTTCCGGCCAAGGTCGGCCAGGCGCACATCCACAACCTGCTGTTCCACCACCACTCGTCCGACGTGCCGCTGAACTACATTTTCAATCCCAGCCTCACGCACGTGCCGTCGTTCGTGAAAAACGCCCAGGATTACACCTCGTGTCCCATCGTCGCTGGCTCGCCCAACGTGCTCAAGGCCGCGTTCACCAAGGAGATGGATTTCTTCGCCCAGCGCGGGATCCGCTACATCGACTCGGCCTTCACCCTGATCGAGCCGCACCTTCTGCGCCGGCAGCTTTTCGAAACCTTTGGCGACGTGTTGCAAATCACCGAGGACGAGTCCGATTTCGCCTGCACGGAAGCCTTCACGGCCATGCGCCTCTTCGACGAGGACATGCAAGCCAAGGGACGCGAGATCCTCGACGAAGTGGAGCGTGAAAACCGGGTGGCGCTTCTTCTCCTCGGTCGTCCGTACCACCTCGACCCAGGCCTCAACCACGGCGTGCTCGAAGAATTCCAACTGCTCGGCTTCCCCGTGCTCAGTATTCGTTCGATTCCCAAGGACGAGGAATATCTAGGGCGCTACTTCGCCGAGGATCTGGCCAAGGGGCTTATCAAGAGCCCGCTCGAAATCAGCGACGTGTGGCCCGAGAACTACTCGTCGAATTCGGCCATGAAGGTGTGGGCGGCCAAGTTCGCCAGCCGTCATCCGCACGTGGTGATTCTGGATCTGTCGTCGTTTAAGTGCGGGCACGATGCGCCCACCTACGGCATCATCGACAACATCATCTCGTCGGCGGGGACGCCCTATTCGGCGCTGCACGACATCGACGCCAACAAGCCGGGCGGCTCGATCAAGATCCGGGTCAAGACGTACACGCACAGCCTAGGTCTGCACCAGGAGCGTCTGGAGGATATGGCCAAGGCCAAGGCCGAGCTTGGCTATCGGGTGGACCTGAAACGCCTGGAGCTATTGCGCCGCAAGCAGCACGAGCTTTCCGCGCGGGCCCTTGGCGACACCGGCATCGCGCGCCAGATTTCGGAAATCGTCGAACGTGTGAGTCGCTACGAGCGCGACACCAGCGAGGCGGCGGAAGATGCCAAAGCGTTGGCCGCCAACGCCACGCTGGCGGATATGGGCTTGGTTCGCCTTGGCGTTCGGCGAAGCGACACGGATACCATCTCTCGTATTTAGTCGGGAAGGAGCTAGGTCATGATTGCGAACGAGACGGCACCCAAGAAGGCACGGCGAAGTTTGCCGATCGTGCACGAATCCATTTCCACGACGGCATTCAATCCCGAGGCCGAGCTGGTCGATCTGGAAAGCGAACTGAAGGAATTCGAACGCGAAGAGCACAAGCGCCTGGGGTTGCCGGCGCAAGATCGCCATTGGCGCGACGCCATGATCAATCCGCAGTTCACCAAGAGCGAGCGGGCGAACACGACCTTGCTAGTGTCGGGGTTGACCGCCGCGCACGACCACCTGGTCAAGTCGGCCTTGCGCGGTCTGGGTTACAACGTCGAGGTCATTGATGTGCCGGACAACGAGGCGCTTCGCTACGGCAAGGAATTCGGCAATCGCGGCCAGTGCAACCCGACCTATTTCACCGTCGGAAATCTGGTGAAGCATCTGACCGAGCGCTGTCGCGATGAGGCCATCAGTCCGAAGCAGGCCGTCGAGCGCTACGTGTTTCTCACCGCGGGCGCGTGCGGCCCGTGTCGCTTCGGTATGTACGCCACCGAGTATCGCAAGGCACTGCGCGACGCCGGATTCGACGGCTTCCGGGTCATGCTGTTCCAGCAGCAGGGCGGGCTGGCGCAGGCCACGGGCCAAGACGCGGGGCTTGAATTCACGCCCAAGTTCTTCATCGGCTTGCTCCTGGCACTTATGGCCGGCGACGTTCTCAACGGCATGGGCTACCGCATACGGCCTTTCGAGGTCGAACCCGGCAGCACGGATCGTGCGCTGGCACGAGCGCGCGAGCACGTGCAGGCGGCGCTGGCCAACCGCAAGTTCCTGCCCGTGGCGCTCTGGCGCGCGCGCAAGGAATTGGCGGCGATCAAGTGCGATTTCACGCGGCCGGCGCCGCGCGTTTCCATCATCGGCGAATTCTGGGCCATGACCACCGAGGGCGACGGCAACTACAAATTGCAGCGCTTTCTCGAGGAGGAAGGTGCCGAGTGTGACGTCCAGCTGGTCACCAACTGGATCCTCTACAACATCTGGGAAGCCCGCTACGACGCTCGCTCGCGCGCCTACTTGCGTGGTCAAGACCAGGCCAAGGCTAGCCTCTCGGGCAAAGCCGAACGCGTGGAACTGCATCGCGCGACCCTGGTTCTTGCGGATGTGGCGTTGCGCCTGGTCTTCCAAAGCTTCGCGCGCTTGACCGGATTTCCTGGTTACCACTTGCCCGACATGGACGAAATCGCCAGCGTCGCCCACGAGCACTACGACAATCGCCTGCGTGGCGGCGAAGGCCACATGGAAGTCGGCAAGTTCATTCTCAACGTGCTTCGCAACAAGTCGCACATGACGTTGTCGGTGAAGCCGTTCGGGTGCATGCCTTCGTCTGGAATCTCCGACGGCGTGCAGAGCCTCATTACCGCGCGCTTTCCGCAAAGTCTGTTCTGCGCCATCGAGACCTCCGGCGACGGCAAGGTCAACGTGCAAAGCCGCGTGCAGATGTCCGTGTTCAAGGCGCGCCAGAAGGCACAGACCGAGTATCAAGAGGCACTCGCTCGCTTCGGCGTCACACAGGAAAAGGTACAGGAGTTTTTCGCCGCGCATCCGCGCTATGCGAGCCCGCTTCACCGCTCGCCCCACGGCGGCGCGGGGACCGCGGTCGATCGTTTGA
>Ga0265316_10002550_pt1 | contig 18820 bp, 17 predicted proteins | sample 4522metaG_FD_202092 | JGI IMG/M metagenome (GOLD analysis project Ga0265316, IMG submission 202092) | Rhizosphere microbial communities from Carex aquatilis grown in University of Washington, Seatle, WA, United States - 4-5-22 metaG | ecosystem: Host-associated > Plants > Roots > Rhizosphere >... | reverse complement strand
AAAAAGTAACAATTTTTTAGAAAAGTGAAATCGAAATTCTCAATTTTCATTAATTTTAGTGCCTAATTATTAAACGCTAATAATTCATAATGTTTTTAAATTATACTTTTTATGAGAAAACACAATTTTAATGCCGGTCCCTCTGTATTACCAGAAATTACTTTAGAAAATACTGCAAAGGCAGTGCTTGATTTGAATGGTATTGGCATGTCCATTTTAGAAATTTCGCACCGTAGTAAAGAATTTGAAGCAATTTTAAATGAAACAGTTTCAACTTTAAAAGAAATCCTTAGTATTCCCTCCGGATATTCCGTTCTTTTTCTGGGAGGCGGGGCAAGTCTTCAGTTTGCTATGGTTCCTTATAATCTGTTAAACAAAAAAGCAGCTTATCTTAATTCAGGTTCATGGGCAAGCAAAGCTCAAAAAGAAGCTAAATTGTTTGGAGAAGTTGTTGAAGTTGCTTCATCAAAAGACAGCAATTATACATTTATTCCAAAAAATTATAATATTCCAGCCGATGCTGATTATTTTCATATTACAACCAATAACACCATTTTCGGTACGGAATTGAAAAAGGATTTGGATGTCAAAGTACCTTTGGTAGCTGATATGTCATCGGATATTCTTAGCCGTCCCGTTGATATTTCGAAGTATGCTTTGATATATGGTGGAGCTCAGAAAAATTTGGGTCCTGCCGGTGCTACTTTGGTTATAATTAAAAATGATATCCTGGGTAAAGTGCAACGGCCCATTCCCAGTATGCTGAATTACCAGATTCACATTGAAAATAATTCACTTTATAATACACCTCCGGTGATTGCAATTTATGCCTGTCTTCAGACACTAAAATGGGTTAAATCGTTAGGTGGCATACAGGCAATTCATAAGATGAATGTTGAAAAAGCAAAAATGCTTTATGATGAAATTGATCGCAATAAGCTTTTTAAAGGTACGGTTACTGTTGAAGAAGATCGCTCCATTATGAATGTTTGCTTCGTGTTGAAGGAAGAATACAAGGATTTTGAAAATGAATTCCTCGATATAGCCAAAGCAAAAGGATTGGTGGGAGTAAAAGGTCATCGTTCTGTTGGCGGCTTCAGGGCATCAATTTACAATGCGCTTCCTAAACAAAGTGTAGTTGCTCTCATCGAGACAATGAAAGAATTTGAAAAAAATAAAATTAAATAGGAAGACAGAAGTTGTGAATTGTGAAGATGAGAAGAAGGAATGATTCAGAAAAATATTCTTAATACTATTCTTTTCTTGATTCACAACTTCACTATTCACAACTTCACAATTCAAACTTCACTATTCACAACTTCACTATTCACAACTTCTAATATTTATAACATGAAAAAAATACTTGTTGCGACTGAAAAACCTTTTGCAAAAGAAGCAGCTGAAAACATAAAAAAAATTATCGCGGATGCAGGTTTTGAATGTTTAATGCTGGAGAAATATACAAATAAAGCAGATCTGATCAAAGCCGTATCACAAGCAAATGCAGTAATTATAAGAAGTGATATTATAGATAAAGAAGTAATTGATGCTTCCCCAAATCTGGAAATTGTTGTTCGTGCAGGTGCCGGATATGACAATGTAGATTTAAAAGCTGCATCAGCAAAAGGAGTGGTGGTAATGAACACACCTGGACAGAATGCCAATGCTGTTGCAGAGCTTGTTTTCGGGATGCTCATCTATCTCATCCGGCATGAATTTAACGGCACCTCTGGCACTGAACTTAGAAATAAGAAAATTGGAATTCATGGCTACGGTTTTATAGGTAAAATTGTTGCTATGATTGCTAAAGGTTTTGGTATGAAAGTTTATGCCTACGATCCATTTATTGATCACACCTTAATTGATAACGATGGAGTACAGCGTGAAACTGTAATCGAAGATTTATACAGAAAATGCCAGTATATATCTTTGCATGTTCCAGCAAATGAGCAGACAAAAAAATTAATAGGGCATAAACTTTTGTCACTTATGCCTGAAGGTGCTACAATAGTTAATACCGCACGTAAAGAAATAATTGATGAAGAAGGAATGTTGAAAATATTTGAAAGCAGAAAAGATTTTAAATATGCATCAGATATAGCACCTGATAATGCTGCTGTTATTATTGAGAAATTCAAAGATCGTATCTATTTTACACCAAAGAAAACCGGAGCACAAACTAACGAAGCCAACAATAATGCCGGTTTAGCAGCTGCAAACCAAATTGTTAATTTCTTTAAAAAAGGAGATAAAACATATCAGGTTAATAAATAGGAAAGCCTCCCCCTTCCCCCTCCAAAGGAGGGGAAATAATTAACTTCATTATCAATTTTTTTTGATATTATCAAATTTAACGTCATACTAATTTTAAAAAAATGGCTGTAGTAAAACCATTCAAAGCATTTCGTCCTAAAAAAGAACTTGCGAAAGATATGGCATCAAGACCATATGATGTTTTAAATTCTGAAGAAGCCAGAATAGATGCTAAAGGCAATCCATATTCATTCCTTCATGTGACAAAATCAGAAATTGATTTAACCGAAGGAATTGATATTCATACAGACCTGGTTTATCAAAAGGCCAAAACCAACCTCGAAAAAATGATTTCTGACAAATGGCTCAACCAGGATTCAAAGGCTTGCTATTATATTTATGCGCAAACCATGTGGGGGAAAACTCAATATGGCATAGTAGGTTGTGCAGCGGTAGAAGATTATCTGAAAAATAACATCAAAAAACATGAATTAACAAGGCCAGATAAAGAAGAAGACAGGAAAAACCACATCAGGATAACCAACTTCAATGCAGAACCAGTTTTTCTTGTATTTCCGGACAATAAAGAATTAGACAACATTGTAAACAATTATATTAAAAACCCAGCCGAATATGATTTTACTCTGAACGATGGTGTTGGGCATCAGCTTTGGGTAATTGATAAGGATGAGGACATAAAAAGAATTGAAGAAATATTCAAAAAGGATATTCCATCTACATACGTTGCCGACGGTCACCATCGCACAGCTGCTGCAGCCCATGTGGGTGAAGAAAGAAAGCAAAAGAATCCGAATCATAAAGGAACAGAAGAATATAATTTTTTCATGGCTGTTCATTTTCCGGCCAGTCAACTTACTATCATAGATTATAACAGGCTGGTTAAAGATTTGAATGGATTAAGCAAAAATGATTTTATCAGTAAACTGGAGAAAGGCTTTGTTATTGAAAAGAAAGGTAAAGAACCTTACAAACCATCAAAGTTGCATAATTTTTCTATGTATATTGAAGGTGAATGGTATTCGTTAAATGCAAGGCAAGGAACTTTTAATGACAATGATCCCATCGAATGTCTGGATGTAACTGTTCTTTCAAATTTTGTGTTGTCGCCTTTATTAGATATAAAAGATTTGCGCAAATCAAACCGGGTAGATTTTGTCGGAGGGATCCGGGGACTTGAAGAGCTTAAAAAAAGGGTAGATAGTGGAGAAATGGCAGCAGCCTTTGCACTATATCCTGTTTCCATGAATCAACTTATTACCATTGCAGATACAGGAAACATTATGCCTCCTAAAACCACATGGTTCGAACCAAAACTCAGAAGCGGTTTGTTTGTGCATTGCCTGGAATAAGCAAAAAAGCCGGTAGAAACCGGCTTTTTTTTTATAAATCATTCATATATCAGACTCGTTTAATTGGAATTTATATTGTAGGTCTTGCTTCGACAAGCTCAGCATGACCTAATTACTTAGTCACCCTGAGCTTGTCGAAGTGTATCTTCACAACTATCTTGATGCATTAGTTTTGCAACTGGTAATTTACCATCATATAAAATCTCTGTTTCACAGGGTTCCCATTCTGCTTTGCAGGTTCCCATTTAGGAGAACTCAACAGAACCCTGATGGTTTCATTATTTATCGATGGATGTACTCCGCGTGAAATCTTAACATCACTTACTTCACCTAGTTTATTGATTACAAAGCTAAAAGCTACTTTGCCTTCTATCCTATTTTCGGATGCTTCAGAAGGATAGTTGATATTTGCCAGAACCCAATCATGAAATTTCTTCGGACCATCTCCCATAAAAGTTGCAGGTTCACCAATGCCAACACCATTGTAATATATATCATCAGGCGGAATAATATGATTACTTGTATCAACAATTGCTATGAGATTGCCATTATTATTGTTTTGATTTAAATTATCTAAAGGTGTTGCAATATGTTTCGTAGTATCGATATTTGAAGATGTATCAACTGGTACGTAAGCACCAAACTGGGAATTTCTTATAATATCTCTGGGCGGATCTGTCTTGGGTGGAGGAGGCAGTGGAACATCTATTGTTTTAGTAAATATGACATCTACAGGAGGTTTATCCGAAGGAATCTGAACAACCAGTTTACCTGGAAAAATATAATTCCAGATTAACGGTAGAGTTACCGCTGAGCCGAACAGGAAAATGATGAGAAGCAACGCATACATAAGATGCTTGTTGTACTTTTTGCGAAGGTAGTAGGCCCCATAGGCCTGGTTGCGGTTGCTGAAGATTACATCGTCCAGCGTAATGGCAACTGATGGTTGAATGACTTTGTTTGTTTTCATGACTCAGAGGTATTAAATTTAAACTTCAGGTTAACTTCTTCTCTGGCTATGCCAGTAATGATAATTCAGCTAAAACGTCCAGTGTAAAAATTTTTCAATACCTAATGAATTTTGTTCATGCTGACAGTGTAAGTTCAAATTACATGCCAGATTTAACCAATTTTAAATATTTGCTTCTAATTACTAAAAATCAGGCCCTTGAATGGAGTAAAAATTAAAAACCCGCCAGTTAAGCGGGTTAATCATATAGGCGTCTTGTATCTTGTATCTTGTATCTTGTATCTTGTATCTTGTATCTTGTATCTTGTATCTTGTATCTTATTCTCAAAACAATTTCATCTTGTCCAGAATATCCATTACAGATCTTATCGATTTTGCTGAAGTTTCGAGAAGAGCCTTTTCTTCAGCATTCAAATGAATTTCCAAAATTTCCTCAACTCCATTCTTCCCCAGTTTTACCGGCACTCCCATGAAAATGTTTTTCATTCCATATTCACCATTTAACAATGTGCAGCAAGGAAAAATTCTTTTTTGATTGCGTGTAATGGCTTCAACCATTTGAGCTACAGCTGCACCTGGTGCATAAGCGGCCGAAGTACCCATTAAACTTACCAGTTCTCCACCTCCGTTTTTTGTCCGTTTCACTATTGCATCTATCTTATTTTTGGGTAAAAGTTGAGTTAAAGGAATACCCGCAACTGTAGTATAACGAGGTAACAAAACCATAGTATCCCCGTGGCCGCCAAGAATAATAGTTTGAATATCCCGGTGACTGCAGTTAAGCGCTTCGGATAGAAAGGCTCGGAACCTGGCAGTATCTAAAATACCAGCCATACCTACTATCCTTTTGGCATCAATCTTAGCAGCAAGATACGCGGTATAGGTCATTACATCCAATGGATTTGAAACTACTATAATTACAGCACATGGAGAGAGCTCAATTACTTTTTCTGTAACTGATTTCACAATTTTTGCGTTAACGTGGATCAAGTCATCACGGCTCGTACCAGGTTGTCTTGGAACACCGGAAGTAATTACAACTACATTTGAATTTGCTGTAGCAGTATAGTCATTAGTTACTCCGGTAAATTTTGTATCATAATTATTTATAGGTGCCATATGAAAAAGATCCAGTGCTTTCCCTTCTGCTACTCCTTGTTTTATATCCAATAAAACAACTTCCCTTACCAGTTCTTTTTTTGCGAGAATTATAGCAGCAGTCGTACCAACATTACCCGCACCAATGATACTTACCTTCATAAAATTGACAATTAATAAGTATTGTAAAGCTTTAAAAATTTTTGCAATTATATAAAATATTTCTGTTCATTGTTAATTTTTTCACAACAATATTAGAGACCCATAAAAAAATTTAACTTTAGATCAAAAATGTATTTTAACAAATTATTGCTTCTTAGGTAAAATAATTAACTCTTAATAAACAGATATTCTTTTTAATAGTTTATAAATAAGCAACAATAACAATCTGATTAACTTTGCAAAAAAATGCAAACAAGAATTGAAAAAGATTTTTTGGGTGAACTAGAAGTGCCGGGAAATGCCCTTTATGGAATACATGCTTTAAGGGCAAAAAACAATTTTCCGGACACCACACCTTTTCATCTTGAATGGTACAAATCTGTAGGTTTGGTAAAGCTTTCGTGTCTTGAAACTTACAAAAGTTATAAGAAATCGCTCCTCAATAAATACAAAATATCTGAAATACCATTTCAACTCTTGGATGATGCGCTAATTGAAGCCTTAATATTTTCTGCCACTGAAATTAGCAAGGGAAAACATTTTGAGTGGTTCATTGTTCCTGCAATACAAGGAGGTGCCGGTACCAGCATTAATATGAACATAAATGAAATAATCTCAAACGTGGCTTTAATTCATTCTGGTCACAAACCTGGTGAATATGGTATCATTGATCCTATAGAACATTCAAATATTTATCAATCTACCAATGATGTTATCCCTACATCTTTGAAAATTACTATCATGCAGCTTTTGAATGTACTTGAAGAAAAAATAAATGCTCTAAGAGCAAGTATTGAAGAAGTAGAGAAACAGAACAATAATGCCCTTCGTATTGGTTACACTCAAATGCAGGAAGCGGTGCCCACCTCTTTCAGCAGGCTTTTTAGTACTTACCATGAAGCATTGTCACGTGACTGGTGGCGTGTTTCAAAATGTTTTGAAAGAATTAAAACTGTAAACCTGGGAGGTAGCGCCATTGGTACCGGAATTACTGTTCCGCAATTTTTTCTTATGGAAGTTACTCAAACTTTGCAACGCCTCACCGCATTGCCTGTAACACGCAGTGAAAATCTCAGCGATGCCACCTCAAATTTAGACAGCTTTGTCGAAGTACATGCCATTCTTAAAGCACATGCTGTGAATTTGGAGAAAATGATGAATGACCTGCGGTTGCTGGCATCTGATTTTTCTCATAAAGAAATATCCATTCCTCAAAAACAGGCAGGTAGCTCAATTATGCCTGGAAAAGTAAATCCTGTAATTCCGGAATTTGTTATTGGTATATCAAACAAGATATATGCAAATGACAGCCTGATTTCATCTCTTTGCGCCCAGGGATGTCTGGAATTAAATGCTTATATTCCAGTGATTGGCCATGCTTTTATAGAATCATTGAAACTTTTAATAGCCGCTGATTCAACAATTAAAGACAATCTTTTTACAGGCATATCAATTAATGCTAAAATTGCAGAAGATAAACTTTACAACAGTTCTTCAATTGTAACTGTTCTTCTTCCATATATTGGGTATCATAAAGCTGCTGAGATTGCATTATTAATGAAATCAAAAAATAAAAGCATTTTTGAGATAAATAAAGAATTAAAATTTATGACTGACAAGAAACTCAAAAATTTACTTAAACCGGAGAATGTTTTAAAAGAAGGATTTACGATGGGAGATTTAAATGATAAGGATTAAGAATTGCGGATTGCAAATTGCGGATTTTTGATTTCCGATTAGCTGTAGCTCTGAATATTGAATTTTGAATTTTGAACTTTGAACTTTGAATTTTGAATTTTGAACTTTGAATTTTGAACTTTGAACTTTGAACTTTGAATTTTGAATTTTGAATTTTGAATTTTGAACTTTGAATTTTGAATTTTGAACTTTGAATTTTGAATTTTGAACTTTGAATTTTGAATTATACTACCCATGTCAAGAGAACTTAAACCACATATTGGAATTTTTGGACAGCGAAATAATGGAAAAAGTTCACTGATTAATGTCTTGTCTGGTCAGGATACTTCTATCGTTTCTGAAATTGCCGGCACCACGACTGACCCGGTAAAAAAATCAATTGAGATCCCGGGAGTAGGTCCCGTAATTCTTATTGATACGGCTGGAATTGATGACAAAGGTTCTTTGGGCGAAAAAAGAGTTTTTAAAACAAAGGAAATAATTAAAACTATTGATCTCGGAATTATTGTCTTGATTAACAATACCATGAGCAATTTTGAAGAAAGCTTAATTAGCCTGCTTGATGAATTTGATGTTCCTTTCTTTTTTGTTCACAATAAATCTGATTTGCAATCTTTAGAAAATTCTTTCAGAGAAAAAATTATATCGAATTTTAAGACAAGTATCCTGGATTTTTCATCCACAAACAATCCGGATATTGATGGACTGGTAAATTTGATCAAGAAACATACTCCTGAAAATGCTTATCAAAAGACTTCGTTGTTGGGTGATTTAGTGAGTTACGGGGATATAGTGCTGTTGATTACACCTATTGATGTGGAAGCGCCGGAAGGAAGAATTATACTACCCCAGATACAGGCAATCCGGGATATTCTGGACAACGATTGTATTGCAATTATTTTAAAAGAAAAAGAAGTTCAAACATTTCTGCAAAAAACCAGGATTAAGCCAAAATTGGTTGTTACCGATAGTTCCATTTTCCTGAAAGCTGATGCCATGATTCCTAAGGATATTCCGCTGACAGGTTTTAGTATTTTGCTTGCCAGATATAAAGGTCCCTTTCAAAATTATCTCCAGGGAACACCATATCTTTCTAAATTAAAGAATGGTGACAAAGTTCTTATTCTTGAATCATGCACACATCATGTATCTTGCGATGACATTGGCAGAACAAAAATACCAAGATGGATTAGCCAGTTTACAGGAAAAAAGCTTGAATTTGAAACTGTAGGCGGATTAGCTGCTTTACCACTTAATATTAAAGAGTATGCCATGGTAATTCAATGCGGCGGATGTATGATTACTCGCAAGCAAATTCATAATCGCTTAAAACCCGCAATTGATGCAGGAGTTCCAGTTACTAATTATGGTATGGCGATTGCCTACCTTCAAGGAATTTATAACAGGGCGATTGAACCATTTGTGAAATTTAGCAGTAAAGAGGAATACCTATGAGATTTTTGATATTTTAATTGCATGCTTGTTTATCATACCAAAAGTCGCCCTTCGACAAGCTCAGGGTGACTTCGTAACCTGGTCATACTGAGCCTGTCGAAGTATGACCAACAATATTTTATACTTATCTACACAAATTAAAAACTTGTGAATTTTAAATGAACAATATTTCAACCATATTAAATAAAGAAACGCTATCTCAAAATGATATTGTTGAACTTCTTCAGACGGAAGGAGAAGATAAAAGTCTGCTTTTTAAGAAATCTGCTGAGGTCAAAGAAAAATACGTGGGTAATATTGTTTATTACCGTGGTTTAGTAGAATTTTCAAATATCTGCGGAAAGAATTGCTATTATTGCGGTATTCGTTCTGGCAACAAAAACCTGGAACGATATAATTTATCTGATACAGAAATATTAGCAGCTGTAACATTTGCTTACAAAAATAAATTTGCCTCCGTTGTGCTTCAGTCAGGTGAATTGGCTAATGAAACTTTTATTACCCGAATAGAAAAATTACTGCATGAAATTAAAAAAGTTTCCAATAATGAACTCGGAATCACATTGTCTTTAGGCGAACAAACTGAAGAAACATACTTGCGATGGAAAGAGGCTGGTGCACATCGTTATCTTTTACGAATCGAATCTTCAAATCCTGAACTCTACCGGAAAATACACCCAAATGACGGTAATCATGATTTTAGCACCCGGTTGCATTGCCTGGAATTATTGCGAAAAACAGGTTATCAGGTCGGTACCGGAATTATGATTGGGCTTCCATTTCAAACGTACAATGATTTGGCAAATGATCTTCTCTTCATGCAGGAATTCGACATAGCAATGTGTGGAATGGGTCCATATATTGAACACCTTGATACGCCTATGTTTCGACATAGACATTTGTTAGAGTCCAGGGAAAAACGTCTTGATCTGGCATTAAAAATGATATCAATTTTACGAATCATGATGAAAGACATAAATATAGCAGCAGCAACAGCACTTCAGGCTATAGATCCAATGGGACGTGAAAAAGCAATTAAAATCGGTGCCAATATTCTGATGCCTAATATTACTCCCGGCAAATACCGCAATAATTACAAACTCTATGACAATAAACCTTGTGTTGATGACGAACCTGAGGATTGTACACAATGCCTTGAAGCCCGGATTGCAATGACAGGAAACAAGATCGGTTACGGGCAATGGGGCGATTCAAAGCATTTTCTGAAGAAGAAATAAAATTTATTTTATTTATTAATTTTGATATTTGTTTTTTGTCCCGTTAGGGACACAATATTGGTAGAAAAATGATTAATAATTATTTATAGTTCCGTCAGGAACGAAATATTATTTTTATGGCAAATACATATACACAAATTCATATTCAAGGCATATTTGCCGTACAAAGTAGAGAATGTATTATTCAGAATAATTGGAGAGATGAATTATATAAGTACATTACTGGGATTATAAAAAATAATAAGCATAAACCTATTGTTATTAATGGTAGTCCAGATCATATTCATGTTCTTTTTGGAATGAGGCCTTCACAATCACTTTCAGATTTAATGCAGGATATTAAGAGCAATTCTTCCAGATGGATTAATGAAAAAAGATTTTTAAAAGGTAAATTTCAATGGCAGGAAGGATTTGGTGCGTTTTCTTATGGAAAATCCCAACTATCTAATGTTATAAAATATATTAATAATCAAGAAGAACATCATAAAAAAAGAACATTTATAGATGAGTATAAAGAATTGCTTCGTTTATTTGAAATTGATTATAATGAGAAATATATTTTCAAACCTGTTGAATAATATAACATGCCTATGGCACTATTTAAAGGATTTGATATAATTTCTACCAATATTTCATCCCTAACGGGATTTAAAAAGAATCAAAGATATTCAGAGTACACTCTTTTTATTGTAACCACAAAGGCGCATAGACGCTATGAATTCTCTGCGTCTTTGCGGTTAATATTTTTTCTTCAGAACTTATTTTGCATCCAGGATAATAGGCGTATTTTTTGCACCACCGGCCCAAATAATCAGTTTAGCATTTGGCGAAGTTGAAATTGCTTTGATCATCTCGTATTGAAGCTGTTTATCACTTAATCCAGTACTTAAAATTTTCTGGTAATCTGCTATACCTTGTGCCTCAACCCGCTTGCGTTCTGCTTCTTGTTTTTCCTTTTGCAGCACGAATGTCATCTTTTGTGCATCCTGTTCTGCATTTATTTTCGATTCTATGGATGCCTTGACAGATTCAGGAAGTGTCAGGTTCCTTACTAAAAGTTGTTCAAGGATCAGACCCCTTGATTGAAAATCTTTTTCAATTGATTTAAAAATTCTTGCCTGGAACTCATCACGTTTTGAAGAGAAAAGTGCTACAGCATCATAATATACCGCATTGTCCCTGATTTTAGTTCTGCATATTGGCCGGACGATCGTGTTTCTGTAATCTGTCCCAATTTCTCTTAAAATTCGTGGGGCCTCAGCCGAAACGACTCTGTACAAAACTGTCAAATCAACGATTACTTCGAGCCCGTCAGCAGATAAAACGCGAATCGCGTCATCACCTGACTTATCACCTTCGTCATGTACTGCCGACATGGTATAGTTTTGTGTCCGCACATCAAACGGAACAACTTCTACCAAAGGATTTACAACATTCAAGCCACTTTCAAGAATCTGGTTATTTACTTTACCAAAAAGTTTTTGGACACCTACTTGTCCTGGTTCTATTTGAACAACAGAAGATATTATTGCCCCGGTAAGGATTACAGCAAATCCAATGATTATTACAATCGAACTGTATTGCCGGGCAGCTGAATCATTTCTGGCTATAACAAAGCCAACAATTACTGCGATTATACCAATTACTATTAAAAACATAATATTAAATTTAGAGGGTTAAAAAAAATTAAGGATATCAGGTAAATATACAAAATTAGAACCAGTTTGGATAACGACATTGAAATCTTTGCGACTTAGCGCCTTTGCGGTTATTCCTTTTTCATAATTGACTAATCGCTGACCTATATATTTAAAAATACAGATCCCTTCTCCCCTCTTTTATCGATGCCAGTTTTTCAATCAACTTATCCCGAAAGCCATTATGTTCAAAAACGGCAAGTTCACTTTCAATTAATTTGTATCCTGCTGTCTTGGTTGATTCAGGAGCATAATCTTCAAGGTATTCTGCAAGCGTTAAAATGGCATTGGGCTGGCAATAGTTTTTGATAAATCCGGGTACTGAAAATTCCATAAAATGTTCACCCGTTCTGCCTGCCCTGTAACACGATGTACAAAATGAAGGTATAAATCCTTTCTCAATTAACTCATTGATAATTTCATTCAGCGAACGGTCGTCATTAATTTGAAATTGCTCCCTGTGCAAATCCTGTTGTAACTCAGCTTTTGCATAACCTTTTATTTCTATTTTGGTACCTCCATCAATCTGGCTAACCCCAAACTGCAGTATTTCATCGCGAATAGCTGCCGGTTCTCTAGCAGTGAGTATAAGACCTGTGTAAGGAACAGCAAGGCGTAATATGGCAATGAGCTTCGTAAAATCAGAATCACTTACAGAATATTTCTTATTAATTTTTAGATTGGAAGCATTCTGCAAACGGGGAAATGAAATTGTATGCGGACCAACATTATAAGCTGCTTCAAAATGGTTCACATGCCTGATTAGTCCAAGTACTTCATAGCGCCAATTGAACAATCCGAATAGCGCACCTATCCCTACATCGTCAATACCGGCTTCCTGTGCCCGATCCAGTGCCGTGAGCCTCCAGTTATAATCTCTTTTAGGTCCGCTGGGATGCAGTTTTTTGTATGTTTCCTCATGATATGTTTCCTGGAATACCTGGTATGTTCCAATTCCGGCATCTTTTACCAGTTTGAATCCATCAATATCCAAAGGAGCTGCATTGATATTTACACGTCGAATTTCACCATTTTTGCATTTTACACCGTAAACCGTTTTTACTGTATCATGAATAAACCTGGCATTATACATGGGATGCTCGCCATAAACCAGAATTAAACGTTTTTGACCGGTATTTTCCAGGGCTTTTATTTCAGCTATCAAATCATCATTGGTAAGTGTGGTTCTTACCTGATCCTTATTCGATATACGAAATCCACAATAGGTGCAATCGTTTGTGCATAAATTTCCAACATAAAGCGGGGCAAACAAGACAATGCGTTTGCCGTAAACTTTTTCTTTTAACTGTCTTGCCCCTTCTTTTATTTCTTCAATAAGTTCAGGGTCATTGGTATTTATAAGCGCAGCTGTTTCCTCCAATGTGAGCCTATTTTTATCCAAAGCTTTGCCAATAATTTCCCTCACCCTGCTTTTATCGGGTATTGGTAAATGAATATATGACCAGATTTCAGCTTCATCAATAAACGGTTTCATCCGTTCATCTTTAATCTTATATAATTGTGGATTATAAATCATCGCAACTATCCCTTTCCCAAATAATTCATGCAAAATTACGCCAAAAAGAAATAGAACGATTATTCTGAGGTTACAATTTATATTTTTGAATACGTGAAATATTAGGTTTATTGTTCGAGATGAAATTGTTTATTTTCTTTTTATCGTTTCAATTATCATATTTATCGTATCAAGTTTTGCTAAACTAAAATAAATTTCCAAGGCATCTTTAAGTGTTCCATTATCCTTCCAATAAAGCCTGCCTCTGGAAGTGTCACTTTCAGAATAATATAATATCCCAATTTTTTTTGAGTTTTGGCAAAAATATTCAATCTGGTTTAATGTAATTGTCTTTGAAGAATTATCCAAAACCTGAATACTTTTGGGTACTGAACTGCTAATTGAATCGCCAAAATCATTGCAAAATAGTGAATTGCAGTAGCCGGATCTAAGTTGAATCTTAGTATCTGCTGAAAATTTATTAAATGTTCTACCTTCAAAACCTTCCAATCCGCATCCAACAAATTCGTTAGGCACCTGGATTGTATAATTGGTTTTGAAATCTATTGTTGTCCAGTTATCAAACGAAGTTAATTCATAACAATTGATATTATCCTCATTTTTCTTACACCCGATAAGCAAGAACATCAACAAAAAAAATACAGATATTTTATCCATGATTTACTTTTTTCTTATTGATGTAAAAACCTGTGAAAAGGTTGCGCCTGAATTTTCAATGCCAATAAAATTCGAATATTCCGTAAACAATTCAAAAGCATTTATAAGATCCAAAATATAATATCTACCTAATTTCCATTTATTCTTTTCGATAATGGAACATTGAAGAACTGCAACAACCCTATAAAAATAACATAAACAGATAAGGCAATTCCTGTTTCAAAAGAAGTGTATAGTACGTAAAACAGAATCATACTGGCCACTCTTCCTAAGGCGGCAAAAAATTCAATATCCAAAAGGTAAGCATAGTCATCACGGTTTTCTATATGTTTTAAATCATCAATGGCTTTCATAACCGTTGCCCTGCAGGGAAAATTTATAATCGGTTCGGCTATAAACATTAATACCATCAAAATTGAAGTTGCCAGAATACTTCTTGAACTTATGAAAAAGCCATACACCAAAGCACCGGTTAATAATATCGAAGCTGCAGCAAAAATTATTCCGGTTCTGTGTTCAGTTTTTGATCTGCTGCTGATCACATAAACAATTGTAATTGCAATAATATAGCTAACTGAATTTAATGTACCAACCGTGGCTTCATTTCCAATATACTTCATGATGAATACCGGTGGAATGACAAAGATTGCTCCCTGGAAAAAACCCAACAACGTTATGAGTAACCGGGAGTTACTCCATTCTTTGTTGTACCTTATAAATACAAATTTCTTCGTTTGGGTAGTTTTATATTTTTCTTTGATTACCATCAATGATGAAAACAAAATAGCTAAAAAAGCAAAAATTAATGTTGAACTATAGGCAAAACTGGAAGAAAACAGACCGTGCCTTGTGCCTTCACCTATATAAATACCAACCAGGAATGGTGTTATTATCCGTCCCCCGCTGATAAGAATATAATCGAGCCCTGCAAAAAAATCCCTGTTGCTGTCCGTAGTATTTATTATTGTCAGGTAATTACGGCAGGACCAGTAAATGCCACTTCCTATGCCTGAAATTAAACCAAAACAAGAAACTGAAAAATCGGTTAAAAAATTACCAGGCATAAGAAAAAGGGTGGTAATGGAAATGAAAAGCATTAATTCGCCAAATATCAATTGATTCTTTACATGAAATTTCTTTAACAAGAATCCATTTATTACAAATCCGGATATGATCCCTGAAAAGGTAAAACTGCAATAAATAAGGTTGTATACCAGGTTCCCGTTTGAATGTTTGAAAATAAAAGTATTGGAAAATATAAAATAGAATGGATTAAATAAACCAAAAAGCAGGTTCGACCAAATCAACTTTCTTGCACTAAGCGTAAATACTTCAAATTTCGCTTTCTGTTCTTCAAAAATTCTTTTAATCATGCTGTTCTAAAAACTGCAAATTTATGATTTCTGTATGATTTTATAAATTGAACAAATGACAAGTTACAAATCAATGTCGTTTAATTAAGCAACAACACACCCTTCGACAAGCTCAGGGTGACTATGTAATAAGGTCATACTGAGCTTGTCGAAGTATGACCAACAAAAGGTAATTTCTTAATTAAACGACATTGAGTTACAAATGATAAAATGTTGAACCCGGAAATTAATTTTGATTTTACCAAGTTCTACTTTGACAGATTAGGTTTTTCTGAGATTTTTCAGCTTTTTTACCCCAAACCCAAAAGGGAGAAAGCTGAAAAATCAACCAGTTCCCGTTTGGGATTAAGGGTAAAAACTGGTTGATTTTGAAATCTGTCAAAGAAGAATTAGATTCCATTATTGTTTTTATACTAATTTACACCAGAAAACTCATTAGCATCACTCCAATTAATCCAACCAGCCCGATGACAGTTTCCATGACTGTCCAGACAGCAAATGTTTGTTTAATGGAAATATTATAATATTCTTTAAACATCCAAAAACCGATATCATTGAAATGCGAAAACATGAGGCTGCCTGCGCCGGTAGCCAGCACCATTAATTCAGGTGAAACGTTTGTGCCATTTATCAAGGGAAGTGAAATACCGGCAGCTGTTATACAGGAAACTGTAGCTGATCCTGTTGCAAGACGAAGCAATGCAGCGATACTCCATGCCACAATTAATGGTGAGAAATGAAAACCTAAAGCAATATTCTTTATATATTCACCTGTACCGGCATCTATCAAAACTTGTTTAAAAGCTCCTCCGGACGCGATAATCAACAAAATCATTGCAACGCCACTAACAGATGTTGAAAGGCTTTTCATCAATTCACTCATTTTCTTATTCTGCCTTATTCCCAGAAAATAAATACTGATAAAAACAGCAAAAAATAATGCAACAACCGGATCACTGATGAACTTGATTAACTGGAATAATTTATTTTGTTGGGTTAAAAAAATTCCCGAAAGTGCCCCAATAAGAATAAGAATAACAGGACTTAGGGCTGTTAATAAACTGACAGTAAAAGAAGGAAGATTTTCTTTAGAAAAATCTTTAGCAATAAACAATTCCTTCGGCGGTTCATTCTTCATATTTTTATAAAATCGCGACAGTAGAGGTCCGCCGATTAGAATTGCAGGAATTGCAACAATTATTCCGTACAACAGAGTTTTATTAACATTGGCATGATAGATAAAAGCTACAGCTGTGGGTGCAGGATGAGGCGGTAAAAATCCATGCGTTACAGACAACGCTGCACATAAAGGTAATCCCACGTAAATCATTGGCAATTTTGTAGTGGACCAAAGGGCATAGACCAGGGGAATTAGAACTAAAAACCCGGCATTATAAATCATAGGCAAGCCCACAACAAAACCTGTAATGACCATTGCTATCTGAATCCGTTTAATACCGGTCAACTCTATTAATCCATGAGTTATTTTGTAAGCAGCACCGCTATTTTCAATTATTTTTCCAAGCATGGCCCCAAATGCAATAATCAGAGCCAGGTTGCCCATTGTATCGCCAACACCTTTGGTAATTGAAACCAGTATTTTTAAAGGCTCCATATTGCCCAATAACCCAACGAAAAAAGAAGCAATGAGAAGTGATAAGAAAGCATTCAGCTTAAACAGGCTGATTAAAATTATAAGCAACAAAATACCAATTGCAATGATTATCAGAGGCATAAGATCATTTTAATTATTAGATAATTTGATCCACAATATCAAATATAGAATAATTAATTCTTTTAGAGGCTGTTTTGAATTTTTTGAAAAGTATTATTTTAATGTATTTACCAAAAACATCAACTATATAAGATTCTTAACATTATGGTGAATTTGACAAAATCCAAAACAGCTTCTTAGAAATAAATAAAAAACTAACCGCAAAGTTCACAATGTCCCGAATAATCGGGATGCGCAAAGATCTTAAAGTTTTCGCTGCGTCCTTTGCTCATTCTTAGAGTACTTTGCGGCTTAAACATTAATAATTTTTTATCTCATAATTCGCCTTAATAGTAAACGAATAAAAAATTAGGTGCATACATTTTAACATTCGATTGTTTACCAATGAACCTAGTTTTGCAACAATCTATTAATCATGTGATTATATTTATTATGAATAATTTGTTAATAAAAAATTCTTTTGTGCTTTGAAATACCCGATGAAACTTATACTTTTGATACACTAAAATATACTAATATGTATTAACCTAATTATTAAAACTATGAAAATAAAAAATTTACTTGTTACCGCTCTTTGTTTGGTAAGTTTAGTTGCTGCAAATGCACAAACACCAAGCTTTAATAAAGGAAGTGGCGTTTTAAACTTAACTATTGGTTTTGGAAATGGGCTTTACTCGGGGACCACATCTTCAGTACCTCCTATTGCCGCATCCTACGAAGTTGGAATTGTTGATAATATCGCTGAAAAAGGATCTATCGGTATTGGCGGATATTTAGGTTATACCTCCGCTAAATGGGATTTTGGCTATGGTTACAGTGTGAAATCAAGTGACATAGTTATTGGTGTTCGCGGCTTATTTCATTATCCTTTTGTTGACAAACTAGATACTTATGCCGGATTGTTGCTTGGTTATGATATAAACAGTTGGAGCACAACCGGAACAGCATTTGAAGGAATTAGTGCTTCTAATTCCTATGGTGGTCTAAAAATTGGAATATTTGCAGGTGCCCGTTATTATTTTAGTGACATGTTTGCAGGAGTTGTTGAAGTTGGAACGGGTTTAGCTTACTTTAATATTGGTGTTGCTTTAAAACTATCAAAATAATCAGATATTAAAAATGTGTTAAATAATATAAAAGAACCTGGCTCATGGCCGGGTTTTTTGTTTATAAATAAATTAGGAATATTCAGAACCATCAATACTCTTACTTTTGATGTAAATTCTGTTCTTGCTAGCGAAACTATTACCCATTTGCTACCTATTCAAGTGCGTTTCGATGTAATTATTTAACGTATCTAAAATACCCCTTCCCTAACCTTCCCCAAACGGGGAAGGAGATTGGTTAGTAAGTCTTTAAGTGCTCTGGCTTTGATTTGCGTAATATCTTGTCCTCCCCTTTTGGGGAGGATTTAGGTGGGGTCAAAAAGCAGGGTAAAGAATATTATTATTTATAAAATACTTCTAACTCATAAATTCACAATTTTTTTACTCAAAAAACTCCTTGTTAAAATTCACCAGGTATAATTTTTCAGTAGCCCTTGTAAATGCAGTGTAGAGCCATTTAAGATATTCGTG
>Ga0265316_10002549_pt1 | contig 18826 bp, 20 predicted proteins | sample 4522metaG_FD_202092 | JGI IMG/M metagenome (GOLD analysis project Ga0265316, IMG submission 202092) | Rhizosphere microbial communities from Carex aquatilis grown in University of Washington, Seatle, WA, United States - 4-5-22 metaG | ecosystem: Host-associated > Plants > Roots > Rhizosphere >... | reverse complement strand
CTTGTTCGCGGAGTCGGAAACGAAATTCTTCACCAAGGTGATGGACGCCGAGATCGAATTCCTGAAGGACGACAAGGGCGCCGTCACGCACCTGATGCTGCACCAGGGACCGGAGGAGATCAAGGCTCCGAGAAAGTAGGGGGGGATCAGACTGAGTCAGGAACTCGCCGATGTGCCAGGCAAGCGTCGGCAGGAGTGCCGACGCGGCACGCAAGAGTGCGTGCGCCACAACTGCAATCGGCAACTTGGGACGATCCCAAGACTAAGTAGCAAGCCCCAAACAAGTGTCGGCACGAGTGCCGACACGGCAGGCTGAAGCCTGCGCCACGCGGTGGTTATTGTTCGCGGAGGAGGTTGGCCGGGTCGACGCGGAGGGCGCGGCGCACGGGGCCGGCGACCGAGAGCGATGCGGCGAGCGCCATGGTGAGTGCGACCGCGGCAAGCACGAATGGATCCTGGGCGGAGGCCTGGTAGACGATGGCCGAGAGCACGCGGCTGGCCGCGGCACCAAGGGCTATGCCAACCACGGAGCCGCAGCCGAGCAGGATGAGCATACGGCCGAGTGCAGTCGCGAGAATGTCCTTCGCCTGGGCACCGAGCGCGACACGAAGACTCAGCTCACGGAGCCGCTTGCTGACGGTATAGGAGGCGAGGCCGAAGGCGCCGGCGATCGAGAGCAGGAGTCCGAAAGCGCCAAAGAGGCCGAGGGCGACGGTAGCCACCTGGGATGGAAAGAGACTCAGTTCAAGCTGGCTGCGCCAGGGGCCCGATTCCCAGATCGGAACGGCGCGGTCCAGGTCCCGAACCACGTTGCGAATGCTGCCGACCACATCGGCCGTGTCGCGGCGGGTGCGGACGATGAGCGACGTTCTGGTATTCAGTTTCTGCGAGATGGGGAAGAACGCCGCAGCTTCCGGATCTTCACTGAGAGTGAAGTACTTTCCATCCGCCATGATGCCCACGATCTGGATGGACACACCGGCGCGGTTCTTAAAGTAACGGCCGACGGCGTGTTCGGAGTGGAAGAGCCGGCGCGCGAACTCGCGATTCACGATGGCGACAGGCGGGGTGTTCGCAGCGTCGGAAAAACTCACGTCGCGGCCGGCCAGCAGCGGCGTTCCAGCGGCGGCCAGGTATCCAGGCGAGACGTCGTAGACATAGGCATCGAATGCTTTGTTCGACGGTCTGAGATCGACGGTCTTCTGAGAGAAGACGCCATTTGTGCTTGCATCCATGCTCAGGGGCGTGGCATTCGCGTAGCCTGCCGCCTCCACACCTGGGATCTGAGAGACCCTCTCCAGTAACTGGCGCTGGAAACGATCGGCGGCGGCATCGCTGGCATAGCCGGCCTGGCTCAGATCGAAGTGCGTACACAAAGCGTTTTGGGGCTTGAAACCCAGGTCCATGGTCAGCGCTTTGCCCAGGCCACGCAGCGAGACGAAGGCAGCCGTCACGGTGACGCAGCAAAGCGCGATCTGCGCCGACAGCAGGACATCGCGAAGTGCCCATCGGCGTCCCGCGAAGGACTGGTTTCCGCCGCTCTTGATCGCGTCATTTGGATCGGCCTTGAAGATCTGCCGCAGGGGCAACATCCCGAACAGCACACCGGCGAGCACCGAGATAAGCAACGCCACCAGGATCAACGAGGGCTGCGGCATTATGAAGAGGAACCTCATAGGGAATCGGGAGGGTGGCCGCCAGCCAGCGAGGCCGGTGAGGGCCATCCACGAAAGGCCGACGGCGCACGCGCCCCCGAAGATCGAAATCACCAAGGCCTCGACGAGGACCTGGCGGACGATGCGCCAGCGGCTCGCTCCGACGGCCATGCGGATGGCGATCTCGCGGGTGCGGTCCGCCGTGCGCGCCGCGAAGAGGCTGCCCAGGTTGGCGCAGGCGGCGAGCAGCACAATACCGGCCAGCAGCAGCACCCCAGCCAGAAAGCCGCGCGCCGGCCCGCCGATGAAGTCCCCGACCAGACCAGGACGAGCGATCTTGAGCGCCAATCCCTCGTCATCCTTGGGATACTGCCGGGCGAGGCGGGCAGCAATCCGGTCCAATTCAGCCTGCACCTGGGGCATCGCGACCCCGTCCTTGATCCGCACGATCGAGAAGGTGTTTTTATAGTTCCGCATCTCAAGCCAGTTGACCCCGTCCAGCGACGCTTCATTCGCCATGGGAACGAAGATGTCAGGCTGGGCGATCTTTTCGGTCCCGTAGAAGCCTTCCGGCGTGACCCCGACGATGGTGTACGAATGCTTATTCAGGCGGACCGCGGTTCCGACGATCTTGGGGTCGGCGCCAAAATCGCTCTTCCATGCCCACCAGGAAAGCACCGCGGCCTGCGAGGCTCCGGGATGATCGTCATCGGAACGCTGCAACAGACGGCCGAGGAAGGGCTTGATGCCGACGACCTCGAAATACTGCCCGCTGACTTCGCATCCCCAGATGGGCCGGGTGGAGGTGCTGGCTTCCAAGCCAAACTCCTGCACCTCAATGGCGGCGACGGCGGAGAACACCGTATTGTCGTCGCGCACATCGCGCAGGTCCGGATAGGAAACGAAGGGACCGCCGTGTTTGGGCTGAAGGGTCATCAAGCGGTCCGGGTGAGGCACGTTGAGGGACCGCAGGATCAAGCCTTGGAGCACGCCGAAGACGATGATGTTGGCGGCGATGCCGAGGGCGAGGGTAAGGACGGCGGTTAGGGTAAAGCCGGGGGAGCGGCGAAGCTGGCGAAGGGCGAAGCGTAGGTCTTGGAGGAGGTTGTGCATGGTGGCCTCTCTGCGCGACTATTCGAGAGGCAATTCGAGAGCCAAAGTGCCGTAGATGTCAACTGTTTTAGAACACAGGGGATTGGGGGGAGTGGCCGGTGGGTGCGAGGCGGGTTGGGTGTTCGGTTTTGCTGGGTGGGTGTCCGGTTGTGAACAGGGGCTGGCGTTGGGGCCAATGGGGGAATCCACCGGCGGGGGCGGCGAAGGCTTCCGCTTGGCACGGATGCTGCGCTACCATGGCGCGGTCATGATCGATATCGCGGAAGCTCGGCGACAATGCCAGCTGTTCATTGCTGAAATGTCCGGTAATCGGCCCAACTGCGATGACGCCGGGGTGGCGCGCAAGATCTTGATTGGCCTTGATCGGCATGGTCAGGTAGATCCAAGAACCCGAGCCCGGCTAACCCGCTGGTGCCACACAAACGGCAGCCTCTATCGGCGTGGAGTGCCCATCGCGCAGGCCATCAGCATGGCCCTCTACGGTCGCATACTGCCACGAGAAGAGTGATCCGATCATAGGAGGCATGCGGGACGCGCTCGCTTGGGGTTTCGCGACGGGGCGGGAACATTTCTGAGTCATAATGTAGTATGCCAGCAGGACCCGGGAGATGAGCCAACACTCCAAAATTGAGTGGACGGAGGCGACCTGGAACCCCGTCCGAGGGTGCCAAAAGGTCAGTCCCGGCTGCAAGCACTGCTATGCCGAGACATTTGCCGAGAGATTCCGCGGCGTTCCGAACCACCCTTATGAGCATGGCTTCGATCCAAGGCTGGTTCCCGAGAAGCTTCTGGAGCCGCTATCGTGGCCCTCGCCGAAGACGGTTTTCGTCAACAGCATGAGCGATCTTTTTCAGGAGTCCGTCCCCGAGGGCTACATCATGGCGGTTGCGGAAGTGATGCTCCGCACTCCCTGGCACACGTACCAAATCCTGACAAAGCGATCGACGCGCCTTAGAGGCCTGTTGCGGGATCGGCTGAGGGACGCTGCCGTCGCGCCGCATATATGGTGGGGGGTCAGCGTTGAGGACCGGAGGCACGGGTTGCCACGTATCGACGATTTGCGGGATACCCCCGCCCGCAAGCGTTTCTTGAGCATCGGGCCCCTCCTTGAACATCTGGGAGGGCCAGATCTTCGCGGTATCGATTGGGTCATTGTCGGCGGGGAAAGCGGTCCCGGGGCGAGACCGATGGAGAAGCAGTGGGTTGACGCGATTCGTCAATCCTGCCGGGACGCCGGCGCTCAGTTCTTCTTCAAGCAGTGGGGCGGCGTCCAAAAGGGAAGGCACGGTCGCATCCTCGACGGCCGGACGTACGATGGGATGCCGGCCCTATCCAGCGGCCAGTTGCCATCACGGCAGGAGCGGCTCGATCTGCGGCGGGCAGTGGCGCCGCTGGCCGAGGGCTGGCCGAATGCGCCTCTCGTGCAGCTCCAGCCGCAGCAGGTGGTGGCCTAAGAGCAGCGCATCATCCGGGGCCCGAACTCATGAAGCCGGTGGAGCATCGATCACTTCGAGCTGCACAGACCGCTCGGCATGCCGCTGGTGGGGCAAGGCTCGCCTGGAAGGCCTGGCGGACACGCTGCGGAATTGCCAGCTTCGCGAGCGCAGCCGCAGAGGGCTGACCACGTTGGCCAGAGCGCGGGAGCAGCTTCCCGGCAGCCTTTGTGGGACCGGCTTGCATGTGGCCTGACATGTACAATCTATGGTACATGTGCTATATAAGGTACAGAGCGATGCTGGCTAATGGGGGATCCTACGCCGCAGAGAATCCCGTTGATCTTCTTCCGATCCGGAAAGGGGACCGAGCCGGTGCGGGAGTGGTTACGGCAATTGCCGGAAGTCGAACGTCATGCCGTGGGAAAAGATCTGCTGCGGGCGCAATGGCGCTGGCCAGTTGGAATGCCTCTTTGCCGAGCGATGGGCAACGGCCTCTGGGAGATCCGCACCGATCTGCCGACGAAACGTGTGGCGCGCGTGATGTTGTGCCTGTAGGGCGAGCATTTGGTGGCGCTGCACGGCTTCAGCAAGAAAACGCGGGGAACGCCGGCTAAGGATTTGGCATTGGCACGCAAGCGCCAGAAGGAGTTGATGCGATGAGTAAGAGGCACATGGGTTCGAGCATCGATGACTTCCTCAAAGAGGAGGGGGTGTTCGAAGAGGCGCAAGCAGAGGCGGTTAAGGAGGTGGTCGCCTGGCAACTCGCCCAGGCCATGAAGGAGAGGAAGATATCGAAGAACCGCATGGCCACGCTGCTCAAGACGAGCCGTACGCAGGTCGATCGGCTATTGGATGCGAGAAACGACATCACGCTGTCGAGTCTGCAGCGGGCCGCGGCCGTGGTGGGCCGGCGAGTCACGATCGAGCTTGTGTAGCGGGGCGGGCAAACTGCGGGTCGGCTGGGGCACGAATTTCGCAAAGGCGGCTAAATTCGGTCCTGTCCGCGGTTTGCGGATCATCTCTTTGTCTCCGCCCGGCGAACGGCGCCGCGGCCGAGGTGGCCATCCTGGCGGGCGCTCCGGCGGCGAATACAGTGCCGGTTTTCCTCGCGCTGGTGGCGATCATTTGCCTCGACTCAGCCCCAGTTCCTTGCCCACCTGCGCCAGACGCTTGTCGAGTGTCCAGAATTCGCATCCCGACAGCACAGATGAGGCGAGCAGGTGCACATCGACCCAACCGAGTCCTCTTCCCCATAGCCGACGGTCTTCGATGAATCGTGAGACCTCGGCGTTGGATGCCAGGATCGCCGGCGGCAGCGCATGCAGGTCGGACAGCACTGCCGACCGATTCTTGAGATTGCCGCACGCCAGTTCGCCTGCGACAAAGGGATGCATCAGAACGAGTCCTTGGGACAGACGATCCGCCAACCATGGCTCTCCCTGGCGGAAGTGCTGAATCCAGACGGAAGTGTCGGCGAGCAGCATCAGGCTGAACGCCGCCGCGGTATGCCGGACATCCCGGGCTGCGTCCCGCCAAGGGCGGCGAGCCTTCTGCCGGCCTCACGCGCGATGAGCGCCTCCAAACCCGCGCGCACTAAGGCGGTCTTCTCCTGAATGCCGGTCAATGTTCGGGCGCGCTCCAGGAGACCATCGTCGATGATCAACGTTGTCCTCATATGCATCAGTATGCATTACCGATGCATATGCGTCAAGGGAGTGCGCTGCGGCGCAAATCGCCGGCCGTATGATTTCCGGAGGGCAAGCCTTGGGACAGGCACCAATTTCGCAAAAGTAGCGAAATTGGGTCCAGTCCCCGATTTGCGGACTATCCCGATACCCGACGATCGGCCCGCGCCGTGCTGTAACATGCTGGAGAGGAGCACCCATGGAAGCAGACTCCAAGCCCTGCCCGGTGTGCGGCGAGACCATCAAGGCTGTCGCCATCAAGTGCCGCTTCTGCAATACCGATCTGGGCGCTTTCGCGGCGGCCAAGGAGGCGGAGGTGGAGAGGGACCTGTACGCCGGCCACCCTGCCCTGATTTACAGCGCCGGCCAGGCGCTGCCCATCCTCGTCGCCGTCGCCGCGGCCGCGGTGGCCATCCTGGCGGGCGCTCCGGTGGGGTATGTAGTGCTGGGTTTCGTCCTGCTGGTTGCGATCCTCTGCCTGTACTATTACCTGAAGAGCGCGCGCACCCATTACCAGATCACCACCCAGCGGATCAAACTGGAGCGGGGGCTGCTCTCCAAGGTGCAGGAGAGTCTGGAACTGTTCCGGATCGATCACTTCGAGCTGCACAGGCCGATCGGCATGCGGCTGGTGGGACAGGGCTCGCTGCATCTGTTCTCTTCCGACGCCGAGTTGGAGAACTTCTACATCTACGGCGTCCCCAACCTGGAAGGGCTGGCGGACACGCTGCGGAATTGCCAGCTTAGGGAGCGCAGCCGGAGGGGGCTGACCACGTTCGTCAAGGCGTAAGGGCTGCCGGGATGCAAAGGCTGCACTTGAAATGCGAGATTTGCCGGGAGGCGGACACGCTGCGGGGCTGAAGCCCCGCGCGGGCTAAAGCCCGCCCTCCGGTCTCTGGCGAAGTTTGAGGCTGAATGGTGGAACGGCGCGTGCTAGGGATTTGACAGCGGGCTCGGGCCCGTCTGGAGACTGACTATGCCTTGCTTCCTCCTGCTCATCATCGTGACGTTTCCGCGCATCGCGCTGGCGCTGATGTGGTTCTTCTCGACCTACCTGCAACGGGCCTTCCACGGTGGCCTGGTGATGCCGGTACTGGGTTTCATCTTCCTGCCGCTCACCACGATCGTGTACGCTTGGGAACTGAACAGCGGCATGCCGACGGCGGGAATCAATCTTCTGTGGCTGCTGGTCGCGGTGATCATCGACCTGGGCGGGCTGGGCGGCGGCGCGCATCGCCAGTATCGGCGCTGAGCCGCGCAACCGCCGTGCGAGAGGCGATCTGGCTTCTGATGCTGATCGAGGGATCCGGCGGCGCAGCCTCTCTCGCGCGCGACATGCTCGCCGGCCACAACGCCGTGCGGGCGGGCGTGAGAATGCCTCCGCTGGCATGGTCCGAACGGTTGGCCGCTCGTGCGCAAGACTGGGCGGACCATCTCCTGGCGCGCGAGCAATTCATGCACCGTCCCAAGTCGGCCTACGGCGAGAACTTGTTCGAGATTGACGGTGCGGCCGCATCGCCCGCGCAGGTTGTCCACTCGTGGGCGGCGGAATCCCGGAACTACGACTCCGTTTCGAACCGATGTAGCGGCGTGTGCGGGCACTACACGCAAATCGTCTGGCGCGACACGAAAGAGGTGGGATGCGCCGTGGCGCGAGGGGGAGGACGCGAGGTCTGGGTCTGCAACTACGATCCGCCGGGCAACTGGGGCGGCAGGCGGCCCTATTAGGTGCCGCCCTGTTCTTGAGGTCGCCGCACGCCAGTTGGCCTGCGACGAAAGGATGCAGCAGAACGGGTCTTCGTCCGAACCAAGTAGAATGGGCATCTTGGCCGTCCCACTCGATCTCGAACGTCTCCGGGTGGTGCTAGTGGGCACGCGGAACCCGCTGAACATCGGCGCGGCGGCGCGCGCTATGAGCAATTTCGGGTTCACGCGGCTGCGCGTGGTCAATCCCTACGACGTGGCTTTCCGCGAAGCGAAGTCCGCGGTGGGCGCGGCGGCGCTGCTCGCGTCGGCGGACGAGGTGCGTTCAGTGGCGGATGCCGTGGCGGATTGCACGCTGGTAGTGGGCACGACGGCGGTGGGCCACCGGGAGTTGCAGCATCCGCTGCGGCGCCTCGAGTACGGCGCGCGGCTCATCAGGCGGGCGATGGGCGCGGGGAACGTCGCGCTGCTATTCGGCTCGGAGAAATTCGGCCTTTCGAACGACGACCTCAGCCATTGCCACTGGCTGATGCGCATCCCTACCCGCGACGCGCACGGCACCATGAACCTGGGGCAGGCGGTGGCGCTGTGCCTGTACGAGATGGTGCGCGATCCGCGGGCGGCCAGGAAGACGCCGGTGCCTCTCAAACCCGCGAGCGAAGCGGAGCGGGAGCGCTTCACCAGCATGCTGCTCGACGCCCTGCGCGCCAGCGGCTACGTCAACCCGCGCACGGCCACTTCCACCACGCAGAAAGTGCGCCGCCTGGTGCGCCGCCTCAACCTGCCGGCGCGAGACGCCGAGGTCTGGCAGGGCATGATGAAGCAGATCCTGTGGAAGCTCGACTATCCTGGGAGAGGCGATGACCAAGGTTGACATCCAATTCGATTTGGAGCGGCCCCTGGACGCCGCGGCGCTCGATCGCATCGCGGCGGCGCACGCCATCTACGGCATGCTGCGCGTCACGCCGGGGCCTGGGCCCGACAAGCTGACCGTGGAGTACGACGCTTCGCGGCTGACCGATGCCGACGTCGAGGCGGCGCTTCGAAAAGTGGGCGTTCCGGTGCGCCTCAACGAGCATCTCAACACGCCAGGGCCGGCTTGATTACACTGGAGGGACCATGGACGAGCGGGCTTTTTACAACGAGACGCAAACGGTGAAGTCGGCCGAGCTGGTGTGCCCCTTCTGCCGAACCCCCAGCAAGCAGGACCTGCGCTGGCTGGTGCGCAAGAAGAAGGACCGCCTGCCCGGCGGCGCCAACTCCGATGACAAGGCCAAGTTTCAGAAGGCGCAGAGCTACATGGTGCTGCTCGACGACAAGGCCGCCTGCAAGAACCTGCGTTGCCGCAAGCGGTTCGACATCTCGGGCATGAAGACTATGGCGTTTCTGGCCGACGAGGGCCTCCCGAAAGAGGGCTAGAGCCCTGGCGCAGGGCGTCGTCCAGCAATTCTAAGACGCCCAGCCGCGCCGCCCACTCGCCGAGATAGGCGCGGTCGAGGCGGTCGCCCTGAATCCGCACCACGCCGAGAACGTCGTTCCACTGGCGCGCCGAGACGCAGCCGCCTTTCTTGAACCAGGCCAGCTTGGCGAGGATGATGTCCTCGGCCGAGGCGATGGGGAAGTCGAGAGGTTCGCCCAGAAGATCGGAATGCACCGCCACGCGGCGCGCCAACTGCTGCCTGGCGAATGGATCGCCCGAGACCGGGAAGAAATCGAACTTGTACGTCGTTTTGAGGTGGATGACGTTGAACGACCGGGTGTTGAACAGGGCGTCGCGGATCATGTCCGGGTCGGCGTAGAAGTCCGGACCCAGTTCCTGCGCGAAGCGCTGAGCCTGCGCAGGCAGGATCTCCGCGAGGAGGTCCACGTCGTTTGTAGCTCGCGGGCTGCCGTGGTACGAGCTCGCGACCGATCCCCCAACCGCGTACGGGATTCCGCAGCGGTCGAGCGCGGCCATGATCTGTCTAAGCGGGGCCGCTGGCGTGGCTGTCATCGGGATACCATCCGTAGGCGCGAATCACGAGTTCTCTGTCGAGGTGGCGCGCTGCCAGCCGCGCCACTACTTCATCTTCGCCGGCCTGCGGATACATGGCGCGCACACCCGCTTCGGCGAGGCTAAGCGCCATTGCGCTGAGTTGAAACACCCAGGCGATCTTCTCCTCCGGCGGCATCTTGCGCTGCAAGTCGTACATGACCTCGAGCGCGCGCGGGTCGGTGTCGGCGTGGTCGGCCTCGAATTCCATCTGCTAAAAGTATACGTACTGTCACGCGGGTGTAAAATAACCTTCTCGGACGATGTTGTAGACTGGAGTCTTGGGAGGTGGATCTTCTCGAGTAGTCTTTCCATCGGGAACGTCCCGCCGGCGCTCGTATCGTCACTCCGCAAGATTCCTGCGGCCCTGTTCAATCTCTTCTTCCCCGATGACTGCCGCGTCTGCGGCCAGCCCCTCACCAACGTATCGCGCATTCCGGTGTGCCGGGCGTGCCTGGCCGAGCCGCGGCCTCTGGCCGCCGAGTATTTCTGCGTCCTGTGCCGGACTCCGTTTCTGAACCCGGCGCCTCTCGACGAGGAAGGCCGCTGTGAGCTATGCCGCCGCGGGCTGCGCGGTTTCGACGTGGCGTATTCGTTCGGCGCATACCAGGATACGTTGCGGGAGCTGATTCACCTTTTCAAGTACACACGGATCCGGACGCTGGCCGGGCCGCTGGGCAAGATGATCGCGTCGGCGGTGCCGGGCGACCAGTCCTTCGACGCCGTGGTTCCGGTGCCGCTGCACTGGCGGCGCCGCCTGGACCGGGGCTTCAACCAGTCGGAACTGCTGGCGCGCGCCGTGGCCCGGCGCTACGGCCTGCCGGTGACGAACGCCGTTCGCCGGGGCCGAACGACAATCGCCCAGGCCGGTTTGAGCAACGCCAGGCGCAGGTCGAACGTGGCCGGCGCGTTCACGGTCGCGCGGCCGCAGGCCATCGCCGCCCGCCGCGTGCTCCTGGTGGACGACGTGATGACCACCGGGGCGACGGCGGCGGCGTGTGCCGCGGCGCTGCGGCGGTCCGGCGCGAGTTACGTCGCGCTGCTGACGCTGGCGCGCGTGGACCGGCGGATGGGCGTCGAGCCCTACCGGGCGGGATCCGTGGCAGTGGGGGTCTCATGATAGCAGCCATGAAGGGACTGCAGAAGCCGGTACTGGTTCTGAATGCGAGTTATGAGCCGATCAATATCTGCGCGGCGCGGCGGGCGCTGGTCCTGGTTCTCAAGGGCGTCGCCCACCCCGAGGAGTTCTCCGCGACGGCGCTGCATTCGGCGCGACAGACGCTGAATCTGCCCTCGGTGATCCGCCTGCTGGAGTACCGGCGCATCCCGCACCAGACGCGGTCGCTTTCCCGCAAGAGCATTCTGATGCGCGACCGGTACACCTGCCAGTACTGCCTGCGGCCGCTGCCCTCCGGCGAGCTTACGCTCGACCACGTGATCCCGCGGTCGCGCCACGGCGAGACCACCTGGGAGAACCTGGTCGCCTGCTGCCACGGCTGCAACAACCGGAAGGGCGGCCGGACCCCGGACGAGGCGGGGATGAAGCTGGAGCGCCAGCCGCGCCCCTTCACGCTGCACACCAGCCGCCACCTGATGCGGCTGCTTGGCCGCAGCGACGAGAAGTGGCGCAAGTACCTGTTTTACTAGGCGTCAGCGGTCAGCCATCGGCTCCGGAGGGGGCCGTTTCTTGTTCCGGGGCGAGGGTTATGCGCGTGGCGCCGTGGCTGATGGCGGATGGCTGACCGCTACTGCGGCCGGGCCGGGGGCGGAGCCGGAGAGCCGGAAGCCGGAGGTTTCGGCTTGTCAGGCGGCTTCGGTTTCTCCTTTTCCTTGTCTTTCTTGACCGGGCTGATGATGACGTGGGCCATCTTGCCTTCCAGGCGCGGATGCCCTTCGATCTGGCCGACCTGGGAGAGGTCCTGCGCGAAACGCAGCAGCAGCTTCTGTCCCAGGTCCACGTGGGCGATTTCGCGGCCGCGGAATTGCACCACGGCCTTCACGCGGTTGCCTTCCTGCAGGAAGCGCAGGGCGTGGTTCTTCTTGAAATCGTAATCGTGGTCGTCGGTGTTGGGCCGGAACTTGATCTCTTTGACCTGGATGACGTGCTGCTTCTTCTTGGCTTCCTGCTGCTTCTTCTTGTTCTCGTATTGCCACTGGCCGTAGTCCATCGCCTTGGCGACTGGCGGCTCGGCAGTGGGCGCCACCAGGATGAGATCCAGACCCAATTCCTGGGCTCTGCGGATCGCAGCCTGGGTGGGCATGATTTCGACGGACCCGTCAGGGAAGACCGCGCGCACTTCGCGAGCACGGATCGCCTCATTGACGTTCTCCCGGATTCTGGGCCGGCGGGGCGGAAACTGTCTACCTGGATACATGCGGTGTTTTTAAGAGGACTGGGGCGCTCATGCGGATAGGCCTACCCTATCAAACCACACCAACGTTGAAAGACCAAGGATGTGAGCCGTAGGGCGGAGGACGCCGCGGCATTCTGGGTAACGCCGGAACCGCTCGCGGGTTGTGAAGATGCCGAATCTCGATCTCAAATGTGGTTTCTATAACATAGCGCAATCGGACCCCGCCAGGCAAATGGGGCGGTCAGGCATTGGCCGTCAGCCCGGCTGGCGCGCTCCGGGCCGGCTGCGCCGCAGGTTCGGCTCGGACCCGCCGATCGAGTCAGGCCCGCGCGCCGGCTGACCGCCGGCGGCTCCGTTAACGTTAGCAGTACCCATGGCCCGTACCGCTACCATTAACGAGTTTTAATTGTGCTGACAAGCTACTGATAAGCTTATAATTAGCCACAGTAAATGTCTATGTCTACCGCGATAGCCGAGGCTCCGGTGGAAGAAACGGCACCTTACGAACCTGCTACGGTCGTCCGGCACCTGCGCCAGGAACTGCGCCATCCACTAAGTACGATTGAATCCATCGCTCACTATTTGGACATGGTTCTGCCACGAACCGAGGCCAAGGCACGGCGCCAGCTTGGGAAGTTGCAGGAGGAAGTGCGTCAGATCCAGTGGGTTCTGGCCGATGCCGCCCACTTTCTGCAGAGTGCGCCGCCCAACACGCACCTGCTGGACCTGACGGAAGTGGTCGCCCGGAACCTCTCGGAATGGAATCCGGTGGAGGGGGCGGGGTTGAGCTTCGCGCTACAGCCGGATCTGCCGCTGGTGCACCTCGATTTGGAGCAAATGCAGCACCTGCTTCGGAATATCGTGGCGTTCTTCCGCAGAATTTCGGCGCCGGGGCGCTCGGTCCATCTCGAAACCCTGGGGTCGGGCGAGCGGGTGATCCTTAAGATTTCGTCCCTGTCACTGGAGTATTCGGCCGAAGACACCGAGCCGCTGTTCGAGCCGTTCGGAGCGCGATTTCCAGCCGGGACCGGCCTGGCCCTGGCCAGCGCCCGGAAGATCGCGGAAGCTCATGGCGCGACGATCGAGATGACCTCCGAGCCTCCGCACAGCCTCGCCCTGCTGATTTCATTCCCAAAGGCCTGATGGGGAGGTCGTGTCTACCCTGAACTGGGGGGGGCGGCAGGGTGGTGGCCAACGCCGTCTGGATACTAACGGCTACTTCGCGCCGTAGGGCCCCGGCTTTCCAACTCCGCCAGGCGGCGGCGCAAATCGGCCACCTCGTTCCGTAACCCGGGCAGCCGGCTCATGCCCGCCAGCGTCTCCAGGTATTCCTTGATGGGGCGCGCCGGCGTGCCCCAGACGACCTGGCCGGAGCGGATGATCTTCGAGGTGAGAACGCCGCAGCCGGAGCCGAGCACGGCGTGGGTCTCGATGCGCGCCTTGTCCCCAATGCCGACCTTTCCGCCGATGATGACGTAGTCCTCGACGACCACGCCGCCTGAAATACCGGTCTGCGCCGCGATGACGACATGCTTGCCGATGCGGCAATTGTGCGCCACCTGCACCTGGTTGTCGAGCTTGGTGCCCTGGCCGATCCAGGTGACGCCGAGAGCGGCGCGGTCCACGCAGGAATTGGCCCCGATTTCGACGTCGTCCCCGATCGCGACGCGGCCGATCTGGGGAAACTTCTCGTAGTGGTCTCCGGCCATGAAGAACCCGAAGCCGTCGGCGCCGATCACGCAGCCGGAGTGCAGGATGACGCGCGCCCCGATGTCCACATCGTCGTAGAGGACGACGTGCGCGTAAAGGAGCGAATCCTCGCCCAATGTGACGCGGTTGCCGATGGCGCAGCCGGCGCCGATGCGGCAGCGCGCTCCGATCTTCGCGTGCGAGCCGATGGAGACGTTGGGGCCGACGACCGCATCGGGGCCGATTTCCGCGGTTTCGGCGATCTGGGCGCTGGGATGAGTCCCTGGCTCGACCGGCGGCGGCGGATGGAGCCGGCTCACGGCCCGCACAAAGGCGGCGCGCGGCTCGGAGGTGTGAATCAGGGTGCGGCCGCCGGGGTTCGGAAATCCAGAAGGCACGATCAGGCAGCCCGCGGCCGAAGCCGCAGCCTGTTTCGCGGCCTTCCGGCTATCCAGGAACGCCAGATCGCGGGCGCCGGCGGTTTCGAGGGGAGCCACCCCGGCCAGCTCCTTCTCGCCATCGCCCTCGAAGGTCGCGCCCAACCACTCCGCCAGTTCGCGTACCCGCATAGGCTACAAGCTATCATACAAATCTATGGCCATCGACCCCTCGGCGGTGATTGCCCCCACCGCGCGCATCGATCCCGAGGCCTGCATCGGCCCGCAGACCCATGTCGGCGAGTACTGCGTCATCGAGCGCGACGTCTCGGTGGGCGCCTTCTGCCGCCTGGAGCCCTACGTTTACCTGAAACGCTGGACGACGCTCGGCGACCGCAATGAAGTCTCGGCCGGAACCGTGCTGGGAACCGACCCGCTCGACAAAGCCTTCACTGGCGAGCGCAGCTACCTGCGTATCGGCCAGGGCAACCGGATTCGCGAGCACTATACGATATCCCGCGGGACGGCGCCTGAGTCGGCGACCACCATCGGCGATGGGAACTACATCATGACCTCGGGCCACATCGCCCACAACTGCCACATCGGGAACGACACCGTGATCTGCAGTTGCGCGCTGGTGGCGGGGCACGTGGAGATCGAGAACCAGGCCTTCATTTCGGGCGGGATCGCCGTCCACCAATACACCAGGATCGGCCGGCTGGCCATGGTGGCGGGCATGACGCGGGTGAACCTCGATCTGGCGCCGTTCTTTCTCTACAGCGGCTACCACATGAAACCGACGGGACTGAACGTGGTGGGCCTGAAGCGCGCCGGGTTGCCGGAGCCCGATATCGCGGCGCTCAAGCAGGCCTACCGCATCCTGTTCCTTTCGAAGCTAAGGCTGGAGCAGGCGCTGGCGCGAATCGAGGCCGAGATTCCTACCGGGCACACCGCGCATCTGGTGAACTTCGTCCGCCGGAGCGAACGGGGGATCTGCCGGTAACGGCCGGCGGCGTGTCAAGGCGAGCGACGAGTGACGGGCGGTTGCTAAAATGCTGGTACGTGATTCGGCCTGCGGCGACGAAGACTGCTCTGTTGCTCTGCCTGCTCGGGATAAGGGCCGCGGCGGCTCCCGAAGATTTCGAAGGCAGGCCGATCCAGGCCGTCGAGTTCGAGCCGCAACAGCAGCCCTACAGCCGGGAATACCTGGAAGAAATCCTGCCTGTGAAGACCGGCCAGCTTATGCGGCTGGCGGATGTTCGGGCGGCCATCGAACGCTTGTACGGGACGGGCCGTTATGCGAGCATTGTCGTCGATGCGCGGGCCGCCGCCGCCGGCGTGATCCTGCGCTTCCTCACGGGCGGTAACTATTTTGTGGGCCGGGTGACCGTCCAGGAAATCCCGGCGCCGCCCGCCTTGGGAGTGATGGTGAATTCCACGCGCCTGCAGCTCGGCGCGCTATTCACGCCTTCGAGCGTCGAGCAAGCCATCGTCAATCTGCGGAACGTTTTGCGCAATAACGGCTTTCCCCAGACGCGCATCGAACCCGAATACCAGTACGATCCGGCAACGCAGCAGATTGCTATCCATTTTCGGGTCTCGACCGATGGGCGCGCGCGATATGCCCTTCCGCTGATCACCGGGAACCCGGAACGGCCGGTCGGGGAAATCGTCGAGACGACGCACTGGAAGGGCTGGCTGGGCTGGAAGAAGGTCACCGAGTCGCGGACCGAGGACGGCGCCGACCGGGTGCGCAACTCCTACCTGAAGCGCGACCGCCTGGAGGCCCGGGTCTCGATCGACAAGATGGATTGGGATCGGCAGACCAACCTGACCCGTCCGAGCCTGAACGTCCAGGGCGGCCCGACGATCGAATTCACCACCTTAGGCGCGAAGGTCTCAAGGGGCAAGCTCAAGCAGTTGGTGCCGGTCTTCGAAGAGCAGGCGGTCGATCGCGACCTGCTGGTCGAGGGCGCGAACAACCTGCGCGAGTACATCGAGAGCCAGGGCTACTTCGATGCCAAGGTGGACTTCGCCTCGAAGTCCGCGCCAGACCACCAGGTCATCGAGTACCGCGTCGACCGAGGCGAGCGGCACAGGGTGGCGCTGGTGGCCATCCGTGGCAACCGCGCATTCGGCGTCGACACACTCCGCGAGCGCATGTATCTCCGCAAGGCATCCCGGCTCGAGTTTCGGCACGGCCGCTTCAGCGACGATTTCCTGCGCCAGGACGTGGAGGCGATTACGGCCCTGTACCGCGCGAACGGGTTTCGCGAGGTCGAAGTGAAGACGCAAGTCGACCATAGCTACAAAGGCAACAAGAACAGCCTGGCGGTGTACTTCGACATCAAAGAGGGGCCGCGGTGGCTGGTGGAGAGCCTGGACATCGAGGGAGTTTCGCCCGCCAACCGCGATGCGGTCATGCGCCTCCTGGAATCCCAGCCCGGACAGCCGTTCAGCGAAGAGAATGCCGCCATCGACCGCGACAATGTCCTCGACTACTATTACAACCATGGCTATGCGAACGCGAACTTCTCCTGGAGCTTCACGCCCGCCGCCAAACCGGAGCGGGCCGGCATGCACTACACCGTCCAGGAGGGCACCCAGAATTTCCTGCGGCGGTTCCTGGTAAGCGGTATCCGAACGACGGACCCTCGGGTGATTGCCGAACGGGAGGGGCTGCACCCGGGAGATCCGCTGTCGCGGGTCAGCATGCTCGAGACGCAGCGGCAGCTTTACGATCTGGGCATTTTCTCGCGTGTCGACATGGCGATTCAGAACCCGAGCGGGGACGAGCGAGATAAGTACGTGGCACTGGATGTGGAAGAGGCCCGGAGGTACACGATCACGATGGGCTTCGGAGCGGAAATCGCCAAGATCGGCGGCTGCCAGACCTGCCTGGACGCGCCCGCGGGGCAGGCCGGCTTCAGCCCGCGCGCCTCGTTCGGCGTGGCGCGGCGGAACTTCTTCGGGGAGGGGCACATCCTCTCGTTTCAGAGCCGGATTTCGACCCTGGAGCAGCGGGCGGTGCTTACCTATGAAGCGCCGCAGTTCCTCGGCAGTCCCAATCTGAACCTCCTGTTCAGCGGACTGTTCGACGATTCCAGGGACGTGAGAACGTTCTCGGCGCGGAGACGGGAGGGTTCGATGCAGGTGGGCCAGAAGCTCAACCGGGCGAGCACGCTCCTCTACGGATTCTCGTTCCGCCGGGTAAGCGTCAGCGACTTAAAGGTGAGCCCGGAGCTGATTCCACGATTCTCGCAGCCGGCCCGCATCGGGATGCTCACCCTCAACTACATTCTGGACCGCCGCGACGACCCGGTAGACGCCCACCGCGGCATCTACACCACCATCGGCGCCGGCTGGGCCTTCCACGCCCTCGGATCGCAGACCGATTTCACGCGCCTCATCGTGCAAAATGCCACGTATCATGCCTTCGGCTTCGGCAGCCGCTACGTGCTGGCACGCTCGCTTACGTTCGGCTGGCTGCAACCCCTGAGAGCCGGGGAGGGAATCCCGCTCCCGGAAGAACTGTTCGGCGGCGGCGCGTCCTCGCATCGCGGTTTTCCGGAGAACCAGGCCGGGCCCCGGGATCTCGAGACGGGGTTCCCCCTGGGGGGCAACGGGCTACTGGTCAATCAGACCGAGTTGCGCTTTCCGCTGGCCGGCGACGACATCCGAGGCGTGCTGTTCTGGGATGCGGGCAACGTCTATTCGGACCTGAGGACGATCTCGCTCCGCGTTCACCAGCGGAGTCTGGGGGACTTCAACTACATGGTGCATGCCGTCGGCTTCGGTTTGCGGTACAAGACTCCGATCGGGCCGGTCCGACTGGATCTGGCTTACAGCTTCAATCCTCCGACGTTTTACGGATTCAAGGGCACGCTCGATCAGCTCATCGCTTGCTCGAGCCCGATTCCGCCCTCGACCGGCTGCGTCCAGACGGTGCAGAAGATCAGCAACTTCCAGTTTCACTTCTCGCTGGGGCAGGCGTTCTGATGAGGTTGCGCGACGAAAGGCGGGCTTGTGGGGTAGCTCCCCTGGAAGACGCCGGCCGCGGACCAGGGGGTCCGCTCCACAACGGGAAGTATGCGCCGCTGATCGCGGTCTTTGTATTCGCGGCGCTTCTTCCGGCCGAGATCATCGACCGGATCGCGGTCACGGTGGACAACCAGGTCATCACGACCAGCGAGATTGGCGAGGCCCTCCGGGTAGCCGCCTTTCTCAACGGAGAGAGACCGGACCTCGGCCCGGCAGCGCGGCGTCGGATGGCGGACCGGCTGATCGAGCAGATCCTGGTCCGGCGCGAGATGGAACTCACCCGCTACCCCGAGCCCTCCTCCGCGGAGATCGCGGAGGCGCTCAATCAGGTTAGGCGCCGGTTCGCGGGCGAGGCGCCATTCCAGCAGGAGCTCGCGGGATACAAGCTGGCCCAGCGGCAGGTCGAGGACGCTCTCCGCCGCCAGATCACGCTCCTGCGCTACATAGACCTGCGGTTCCGCCCCGAGGTCCAGGTGCAGGAGAACGAGGTGATGCAGTATTACGAGACGGTCTTCCTGCCCGAAATCCGCAAGAAGGGGGTCACGCCCGAGCCCTCCTTCGAGGATGTCCAGGACGAGTGCGAGGAGGCGCTCACGACCGGGCTGGTGGACAAGCGGGTGGATGCCTGGCTGGCCGAAGCGCGAGGGCGGGCCCGCATCGAATACGATGAGGATGCGTTCCGATGAGGCGGATCATCAAGGTCGCGCTATACACCCTGGCCGGTTTCGCGGTGGGCGCCG
>Ga0265316_10002548_pt1 | contig 18832 bp, 10 predicted proteins | sample 4522metaG_FD_202092 | JGI IMG/M metagenome (GOLD analysis project Ga0265316, IMG submission 202092) | Rhizosphere microbial communities from Carex aquatilis grown in University of Washington, Seatle, WA, United States - 4-5-22 metaG | ecosystem: Host-associated > Plants > Roots > Rhizosphere >... | reverse complement strand
TGCACGTCCAGTTCCACGGCGGAAACTCCACCGACATCCTGACCGGCGCTTCCTGGCAATACCGCCCCGGCCCGGTGGTGTTCTCCTCCACCTACGGGGGCGAAGACTACGATGCGCGGCGGGAGACCGGCGCCGACTGGCAGCCGGCGCGGGAAACGGAAGGCCCGGGCGGGGAGGTGTCGCCGCAGGGCGGCGTGCCGGGGTCGCGGGGCGGCGTGCTGCTGGCGCAGGGCGGCGTGCCGGGCGCGCAGGGAGCGGCGCCGGGGGCGCAGAGCGGCGTGCCGGGCGCGCGGGGAGCGGCGCCGGCGGCCCAGAGCGGCGTGCCGGGCGCGCAAAGCAGCGTGCTGGTGCCGCAGACCAATGAGCCGGTCCGCGCCTTCGAAACATTCCGGCCGGTCAGGATCTCCGAGATCGGTCCCGGCAAACGCGTCTACGATCTGGGGCGCAATTTCGCCGGATGGCCGCAGATTCGCGTCCGCGGTCCCGCCGGCGCAACCGTGAAACTCATCTGCGGCGAATTGGCGGACGATGCCGGCCTGGTGACGCAGCGGAGCTCCGGCGGGCCGATGTGGTTCTCCTACACGCTCGGCGGCGCGCCACCGGGCGGCGCCGCGGAAAGCTGGCATCCGCGCTTCACCTACTACGGATTCCGCTACGTGCAAGTGGAAAGCCCGCCGGGCGTGGAGGTGCAGGCGGTGGAAGGCCGGTCCCTACGCACTTCTGCCGCGCGCACGGGAGAGTTCACGTCGTCGAGCGACCTGCTGAACCGCATCCACGGCCTCATAGTCGCCGCCATTGAGAGCAACTTCGAGAGCGTGCTGACGGATTGCCCGCATCGCGAGAAGCTGGGGTGGCTGGAGGAATCGCATCTGCTCGGCGCGGCCGTGATGTACAACTTCGACGCCGAGCTTCAGTACCGCAAGATCGCGGACGACATTGCCGGCAGCCAGACCGCGGACGGCCTGGTGCCCGATATCGCGCCGGAGTACACCGTCTTCGACGGCGGCTTCCGCGATTCTCCGGAATGGGGAAGCGCCGCGATTCTCGATCCCTGGCTGGCGTACCAGTTTTATGGCGACCGCGACAACCTGGCGCGGCATTACGGCGAGATGCAGCGCTACGCCGCGTATTTGTCGTCCAAGGCTGTCGACGGCATTCTCTCGCACGGATTGGGCGACTGGTATGACATCGGCCCCAGGGCGCCAGGAGTCTCGCAGCTCACGAGCCTGGGAGTGACAGCCACCGCGATTCTCTATGACGACCTCGCGACAATGCGCAAGATCGCCGAGGTGCTGGGGAAGAGCGAGGATGCCGCGCGTTTCGGCGCCGATGCGGACGCCCTGCGAGCCAGGTTCAACGCCAGGCTGTTCGACGCCGGGCGCGGCGTTTACGACCGCGGGAGCCAGACCGCCAATGCCATGCCGCTGGCGCTCTCCATGGTTCCGCAGGATGCGCGCCAGCGCATAGTCGAGAATCTGGTGGCCGATATTCGCCAGCACGGGAACCATACCACCGCCGGCGACATCGGTTTTCATTTCGTGCTGCAGGCGCTCAGCGAAGCCGGCCGCGGCGATGTCATCTACGCCATGATCGCGAATCCCGAAGCCCCAAGCTATGCGGCGCAACTTGCCGCCGGGGCCACGACCCTTACCGAAGCCTGGGACGCCAACCCGCGCAGCTCGCAAAACCATTTCATGCTGGGCCACGCGGAGGAGTGGTTCTATCGCTCGCTGGCGGGCATCGATTTCGACCTGTCCCGGCCGCCGGGGCAGCAGATTGTGCTGCGGCCCACGCCGGTGGGCGATATCACGAGCGCGCGCGCGACCTACCGCAGCGTGCTGGGCGCCATCGTGAGCAGTTGGAAGATCGCGGGCGGAAAGTTCCTGTACGATGTCGAAATTCCGGCCAACGCGAGCGCCACGGTGTACCTGGGCGGCGAATCCCGGCAGACGCCATCGGGGCGTCATCACTTCGAGATTCCGTACCAATAAGGGGCGCGAGATGGGATAGATAAATTCGATCCGGCATATAAGATAATCCGCTTGGAGGATCGTAGAGCGGCTGCATGATACTAAAGATGTGGGCGGGTTTCTAAATCGAGGAGGTGCGGCTACGGCGAAGGTACCGAAGAATCTGCAATCCACCGGCGCGTGGCACGCAGTGGAAGAGGAATTCCTGGCGACGGGCCAGGCAGCTCCGGTCGAGCAGGCTCTGACGAAGGCCCGCGACGAGTTCGTGGTGGAGGCATACCGGACGGCGATCGCGCCGGTCTTCCCGGATTCGGTGGCGATGCTGGCCGGAGGCGCTTACGCGCTGGGCCAGACGTTTCCATACTCCGAGTTGGACATCGTGCTCCTTCTCGAAACCGGAAGGCAGTCGAACGCGCTCAAGGAACTGCTGCCCGAGTTCGTCCGCCTGCTGTGGAACGCGGGTCTGCGGGTGAGCTCGGCAGTGCTCACGGTAGCCGAGTGCCTGGAAGCCGTGGAGCAGGCGAGCGTCTTGGGATTCACTTTGCTGGACCGGCGGCTTCTGGCGGGGGATGGCGCGGTGGCCGAGAAACTCGAAGCCAGACTGCCGGCCGTATTGGCGCTCAACGGCCCGAAAATGTGCCAGCACCTTTGCGAAGTGGCGCGCGCGCGCCACGCGCGCTATCGCAACACGCCCTACCACGCGGAGCCCGATGTGAAGGAGGGCCCGGGCGGATTGCAGGATGTGCGTCTGATGGATTGGCTGGCCATGCTGAGAACGGAGCACGAGGGGCCCGGCGGCGAGTTGACCCGCGCGGCCGCATTCGTCTCTTCGGCCCGCTGCTTTCTGCATTATTATGCCGGGTGCGACCACAATATTCTGGATTTCGAAGCGCAGGCGGACCTGGCGCACCATGCATTCGCGCCGGTGCCCTCCGAGTGGATGCGCCGTTATTTCCAGAGCGCGCGGACGATTTTCAACGAGGCGCGCCGGGCACTGGAAGGAGCGGAGAAGAGCCAGAGCTCGCTGCTCGACAACTTCCGCGAGTACCGCTCGCGGCTCTCGAACCAGGAATTCACGGTCTCGCGCGAGCGGTTGCTGTTGCGCAACCCGGCGCAACTGGCGAGCGATCCCGCGCTGGTGCTCCGCATGCTCGAGTTCGTCGCCCGCCACGGTGTCGCGCCGGCCGCGGAAACGGAGCGCCGGCTGGAGGCGTCGCGCGATGGTTTCGCGGCCTGGTGCGCCCAGCCGCAACCGGTCTGGGCGGCGCTCAAGAACGCGCTTGCCTGCCCGCATGCGGCCATGGCATTGCGGTCGCTGGAGGCCACCGGTCTGATGCGCGCCCTCTTTTCCGAGTGGGGCGCCATCGAACACCTGGTAATCGCGGATTCGGAGTATCCCTATACCGTGGGCGAGCACGCGCTCGAGGCCGTGGAATGCGTGATCGAATTGGGCTCGACGGCGGGCCTGATTGACGGCCCCACTGGCAGCAGTGCGAATGGCGCTACCAACGGCGCCGTCGACAACCCCGAGCGCACGCGATTCGCGGGATTGCTCTCGGAGTTGGACGACGTGGCGGTCCTTCTATTTGCGCTGCTGTTTCATGACATGGGGCGGGGCGCCGCGGACCCGGTGCGGCTCGCGGCGGAACGCGCGCGCCAGGCCATGGCCCGGATCGAGATGCCGGAGGACGCGCGGGGCACCGTGGAATTCCTGATTCTGCATCAGGCCGATTTATCCGGCGCGCTAACGGGCCGCGACATGGACGACCCCGCGGAAGCCACTGTTCTGGCCGGGCGGGTGGGAACCATCGAGCGGCTGAAACTGCTGTCGGTGATGACTTATGCCGAAATCGTCTCGCTCGGCGCCAAGGCGGATACCCGCTGGCGCCTGGAGCAGTTGTGGCGGGTGTATAGCATCGCGCAGCATGAGTTACTGCGCGAGTTGGAGACCGACCGCATCCGGCAGGTGCCCGAAGATCTTCCCGAAAACGCGGAATTTATCAAGGGCTTTCCGTTGCGCTACCTGCGCGCGCACCCTTCGGCGGAGATTACCGAACATCTGAAACTTTTCGAAATGAGCCGGCCGACCGGGGTAGCCGTAAAGCTGGACCCGATGGAAGGGGCGTATCGCCTCACCGTGGTGGCGCGCGACAAGCCGTCGCTGTTCGCCCAGTTTGCCGGAGCGATTTCGAGCTTCGGCATGGACATTCTGAAAGCCGAAGCCTTCTCGAACGCTACCGGCGTGATCCTGGACACTTTTGTTTTCGCCGATCCGAAACGCATGCTGCAGCAGAACCCGAGTGAAGCGGACCGGCTGGGCGACATGGTCCGGCGGGTGGCGCTCGGCAAGACGGACGCGCACCGGCTGATGCGCGGCCGCGGGCTGCCGGACGCGACGAAGGGCCCCGCATCTCCGCAGGTGGAGTTCGATTCCGAAGCCTGCCCCACGGCGACGCTGGTGGAAATCAAGACGGAAGACCGGCCGGGCCTTCTGTACAGCCTGGCGACGGTATTCTCGTCGAGCGCCTGCAACATCGACATAGTGCTGGTGGACACCAAAGGCCACCGGGCGATCGACGTCTTCTACGTGGCGCACGACGGGAGAAAGTTGTCGCCGGAAATGCAGGAGAGGCTGAAGGAGAAGCTCCTGGCGGTGTGTTGAAGAGCGGGATTATTCACCGCAGAGGCGCAGAGACGCAGAGAGTTAAGAGGGAACGAGAGAGTCAAAGTCAAAACCGGAGAGCGCAGAGGGGGCAGAGGTAACCACCTCTTCTCAGGGCCTCGGTTGCAGCGGGTAGGAAACTAATTGTTCACCGCAGAGACGCAGAGAGTTAAGAGGTAAAGAGAGAGTCAAAATCAAGACCGGAGAGCGCAGAGGGGGCAGAGGTAATTATCTCTTCTCAGGGGCCTGGGTTGCAGCGGGAAACTTCCCTTTATTCACCGCAGAGACACAGAGACGCAGAGAGCTAAGAGGTAATAGGAGAGCCAAAGTCAAAACCGGAGGGCGCAGAGGTGAACATCTCTTTTCGGGACCCTCGGTTGCAGCGGGCAAGGAACTACTCTCTGGAGAGGCGCGGAGGCGCGGAGGATGGAACCGATTACCTCTGCGCTCTCCGGTTTTGACTTTGAATCTCCTTTACCTCTTAACTCTCTGCGTCTCTGCGCCTCTGCGGTGAATAACTCCCCTCCACTTACGCCAGCTTATACGGCCGCCCCCGGTACATGCCGACGCGTTCGACGGCGCGGATGCGGATCAGTTGGACGCTGACGTTGTCGCCGCCGTCGCGGTCGTTGGCGGCTTCGATCAGCTCGCGGGCCGCGAGCTTCAGATCCGTGTTGCGGGCGACGATGTGCGCCGTGTCGGCCGCGGGAACGGCGCCGTGCAGGCCGTCGGAACATAGCAGGAGCGTATCGCCAGGCAACAGGAGGTGATCGCTGGTCTCGACGCCGACGAACATGCCTTGGCCGAGCGAGCGGGTCAGAACGTGCCGCGTCTCGGATGAGGCTGCGGCCTTCGCGGAGATCAATCCCAGACGCGCCTGCTGGCCAACTACCGTGTGGTCCCGCGTGAGCGCCACCGGGTGGCCGTGGCGGATCAGGTAGCAGCGCGAATCGCCCACGTGCGATACTACCACGCGATCGAACCGCAGGGCGCATGCTACCAGGGTGGTGGCCATGGCCAAGCCGCGAGCTTTGCTGGCCAACCCGGCTTCGAAGACCTGTTCGTTGGCCCCCTGAACCAGGCGCGGCAACAGGGACCTCAGCGCCTCGTTACGGGCGGCCCGCCGGAAGCCGGTGAGCAGGGTCTCCACCGCGGTTCGGGAAGCGACTTCCCCCTGCTCCTGGCCGCCTACTCCGTCGGCCAGCGCAAATAGCCAGCCGTGAGTATGCTCCCTATCCGGAACTTCGGGGAGTACGTAACCCACATAGTCTTCATTGTGGTCGCGTACTCGCCCGACATCCGAAGCTTGAGCAAAATCAAGTTCAAGCATAGTGACACGTCTTTAGGATACTGCTTTCATGGCCGGGCGCTCGCCCACCAGAGTGGTGCGGCCCCTGGACTTGCTGGAACGCATGAAGTAGATCCCTCCGTAAATCGCCCAGCACGCGGCGACCCCGAGAGCCAGCAGCGGTTCCATCTTGGTGCCGTATCCCATGAACGGCCCGATCACGTAGAAGGCCATGCACGCCAGGTTCGCGATCAGCCCGAACATCGGGATAAATACATGCTTCAGTCCGTTGAACTTGGGATGGTTATGATACGCCACCATGCAAGTGATGCAACTCAGCGCGTACAACACGAAAGTGCCGAAATTGGAAGCCAGAGTGACTGTCAGCAGCGAATTCGGCAGAGCAGCCATCTTGTCGTGAGTCAGATATCCGAAACTGGACCAGAAGCCCTGCGGGAGAGCCTTAATGGTGGCGTCCGTCAAGGCGCCGGAATCGCCGAACAGGTTGCAGACGGTCAGGCATCCGACCACGGCCGAAATGCCGGCCAGAGTCCAGATAGCGGTATGCGGCGTCAGGTTGGTCTTGTGCAGCGCGCCGAGCGAATCCGGTAACTCCTCGTCCTTGCCCATGGCATAAGTCACGCGGGCGCCGGTGTTCATGCAGGAGAGGGTGGTGCCGATGATCGCCAGGAACACGGTAAAGGCCTCGAACTCCATGAAGATCCGGCCGTTGCCCGGGCCGAGGATGGCATTGCCTACCACCACCATCATGTCGCCGATAGGCGCCGCTGAGCCGGTCGCGGTCTGCATGGTGTAGCCGCTATTGAGAAAGTAGGTGGCCGCGAAGTACTCGAAGAGGTAACAGAAAGCCCCCTGCACCAGCAGCGAAGTAATTACCGCGATGGGGATATGGCGCTTGGCGTCCTTGGCCTCCCCGCCCATGGATGTTACCGATTCGAACCCCACCAGAATCAGGATGGCGATGGTAGCCTGTACGAACATCCAGCCGAAGTTGTGCATTCCGACCACCGAGCCGGCAGTGGGATGGGAAAGGAAGTTACCCTTGTCGTCCTTCTCAGGATAGTCGATCTTGAACGGCACGGGCTTGCCGGCGGAATCGAGCAGCGGCTTGGGAACGCCGTCTTTGTCGCGGACGATCACGTCCGTGGGTTTTCCGTCGACGGTCTGCTTCTCGGTAGCGAACTGATAGGTGTAGGCGTCGCCTGAGTTGGAATCGAACTGATAGGCCACGCTGCCCGCCGGATGATTCATGCGATAGCCCAGGGCCATCACGGAGAAGACCACCAAGGCGCTGATCTGAATGACGTTGATGGCCACGTTGACGGCCGTGGAGCCATTCACGCCGCGGTGGGCGATGTAAGCGATTCCGAACGAGAACAGGACGGCTATGGCCATCATAAACATCGGTCCGGGGTTGGAGGCGCTCATAAACGAGGGCCAGATGGTTCCGCAAAGGTAGCCCACCAGAATCCCCATGACGCCTACCATCACGCCCGGATAGATCCAGTAGTACAGGTGCGAGCCCCAGCCGACGATGAACTTGGAGACGCGCGCGTACGGCCAGGCTTTTTCGTGGTTGAGAAACGACTGCTCGGCAAAGTAATACGAGCTGCCCGTGCCGGGATAGAGCTTGGCCATCTCCGCATAGCACACCGCCGTGGCGAGGCAGAGCAGCAGGGCGAGCATGATGCCCGCCCACATGGAAGGCGCCGTCGCACCGGCCGTGCCTTGAGCGACGAAGGTGAGCCAAAGAAAGGCGCCGGGTGCGATGAGCGCCATGGCGTTCATCGTCAAGCCGGTAAGGCCCAGGGTTTTTTTCATTGTAACTTCGGCGTTATCTGCCATCGATTGTCTCCTAATTTGTTGGTGATCTCCGTGCATGGGGACAGGTCGCCCCACCCCCCCGCTCAAATGTTGTTTTCCGATGTTATTTCCCGGTCTTATTTCTTGGGAGCGAAATACGCGATCATTCCCAGCAGTAGGGTCGGCTGCGTCTTGGAGCCGGGCTGGCCGTTGCTATTTTCGAAGAAGGGCTTATCCGACCAGTCGGTGCGGAATTCGCCGCGCGTCATCAACCAGTCGTTGATCTTATATTCACCGGTGAGCGTAAACTCCTTCACGGTTTGCGCCAGTCCGGTGGAGAGGCCGTCCACATCGTCGAAGAACTCCAGGCGCCCGGCCACCGCGAACTTCTTGCCGATGGCCTGCCGGACCGCGCCGGCCAGTCCCACCCAGGAACTGGCGCCGGGCCCGACGTTTTTGTCGTGCGCGTAATCGAAGTTGACGTAGTAGCTAAGATTGTCGTTCGGGTTGACTACCACGCTGCTGTCGTAGAGATTGCGGTATCCCTTGGTGGTGTTATAGTGTTCCGGACCGACATAGTAGTTGTTGTTCCACGTCACCTTCTTCCAGGCGTACGCGCCGGTGAAGCCGTAAGTCTTGCCCTTATTGATAGGCTCGACGTTGTTCCAGCCGTTCACCACTTGGACGCTTCCGGTGAAGTGGGAACCTACGGGGTATTGCACGCGAACGCCGGTGTGGGAGTAGGGGATGGCCCAGGCGAAGAGCAGCGAACGCGAGTAGTTGTAGTTCTGATTCGTCTCAATGACTTCGGCGCCGGCGGAGGTCACAAATTCGCCGACATCGATTTCGACGCCATGCCAGGATTTCGGCTTGAAGTCGATATAGCCCTGCTTGAAGTACTTCCAGGCGTTGGGATCGCGGTTGCCGGAGTGAATGATGTCGAACATCTCGCCGAAGCCCACGTCCAGATGAAAGCCGACGGGACCCGGCGCATGATCGATGGTGATCTCCGCCATATTCAGGTGCAGCGTGTCTGAGCGCACGTCGAAGTTACGCAGCCCGTTGAAGCCGGAAGCGGGGTTGTTGAAGTTCGTGTCCGTGTATCCGTCGAACAGGAAGGTGAAGTCCGTTCCCCACTGATGCAGCGGACCGGGGGGGACAGGAGCCGGCGTGGCCGGTGCGGCAGGCGCCGCCGGTGCGGGCGGCGCTGAGGGCGCAGCGGTGGACGGCGAAGGTGCTCCGGGGGCGGACGCGACTGCCTGTGTCTGTCCGGCCGCGCCGCTACCGGGCGTGTCGGGCTGAGCAGCGAGCGTCTGTGCCTGAACGACGGCGGCGCCGCCCAAGAGAAGTCCAATGTACAAACTCGTATAGTAGGTTATCCGCATTGATGTTTCTCCAAGTCTTGTAGTGGGAACTCGGCGCGAAGAATCTCCGTGCCGTCGAGGGCGATGCGGACGGGGACCGCCTCATCATTGCAATTGAGTTCAGTCTAGGGCTTCTCGACGTGCAAAGGAAATAGATAATTTTTATCGGTGTAATCTAAAACTCCGGTTCGCTCGCCGGCATCGGTAGGCACTCCGATCTTGTATCCTCCTGGCGTTACAATACACGGTATCGACGCTCGGATCAAGGGTGCGCCTATAGCGCGCGCCCGTTCCGGTTCCACGAGGCAACAAGACAAAATGCAGGCACCCGTATTGTCCGAGATTACCCAGGCGCTGTGCGCCGGACTGATCCTTCTGGTCCCGCTGGCAGCGGCGGGGCTGGCTCTGATTCATGCCGGGCTGGGCCGCTCGCGGAGCGCCGCCCACGCCCTGCTGAGCGCGGTCTCGGTGGTTGCGGTAGCGATGCTGGTGTACTTCGTCTGCGGTTGGTCGTGGCAAGGGCTCCCCGGAGGTGGGGCGCACACCATGACGGTGGCCGGCAAAGCGTGGAGCTGGATCGGTGCGGATCCGTTCTTTTTTCGGGGTCTTCGGTTCGATGGCTCGCGCGCGGCCCTCACCGCCTGGCTGCAGATATTCGGCGTGGGCATCGCGGCGCTGATTCCGTTGGGCGCGGGAAGCGACCGATGGCGATTGGGGGCCGCGTGCGCATCCACCGCGATCCTGGCCGGGTGGACCTATCCGTTATTTGCGCACTGGGTTTGGGGCGGGGGCTGGCTGGCCCAGTTAGGGGTTCATGAAGGCTTGGGCTACGGCTTTCTGGATGCCGGCGGCGCCAGCGCCATTCAGGCCGTGGGCGGGCTTACCGCTCTGTCGATAGCCTTGATCTTGGGCCCCCGGCAGGGCAAGTACGACGCCGATGGCATGCCCGCGGCTATCCCCGGCCACAATGCGATGGTGGTCCTCTTCGCCTGTTTTCTCACCTGGTTGGGATGGATCGGTTTGAATGGCAGCGGGAGCCTGCTGTTGATGGGGGGCACTGCCGCCGCGGTAGCGCGCGTAGCAGTTAATACCACCCTCTCCGCCGCGGCGGGCCTGCTGGCCACGGCAGGCATCACGCGCATGCGATTCGGCAGGCCCGATGCCTCGCTCTGCGTGAACGGGTGGACCGGCGGCCTGGTGGCCTCTAGCGCGGCCTGCGCGTTTGTGGAACCGGCGGCCGCGGCGGCGATTGGCGCTATTGCCGGCGCGCTGGTCACGTTCTCGGTCGAGTGGCTGGACGCGCGGCTGCGGGTGGACGACCCGGCGGGCTCGATTTCGGTGCATGCCGCGGGCGGTCTCTGGGGCGTGCTGGCGCTGGGGATCTTCGCGCGCATACCGCCGGGCGCGGCGCTCAATGGGACCGGCGCCGGCAATCCTAACCAGTGGCTGGCGCAGCTTGCGGGCGTAGCGACTCTCATTGTATTCGTATTTCCGATGACTTATTCGCTGAACTGGCTTTTGAACCGATTCTACCCGCAACGTGTTTCCGCCGAAGGCGAGGCGCACGGTCTCGACTTATACGAACTGGGCGCCGGCGCTTACCCGGAATTTGTAACACGCCGCGACGATTTCCGGCCAAGGTAAAGCCATCCGAACGAAAATGTCAATTTAGCCGATCAATTCTTTCGATTGGCGATTGGCGCACCGGCTATTTAGAATTGAGGTGACTGCGACCCGCAACCCCCGCCGCGTCGGCGCAATCTCCCGGGAGCCACCTCGTAGCTGGCGCTGTGGTGCAATCCTGGCGGCGCGCAGGGAATGTCGCTGCCACCGGGCGCGGTGGCCCAGTCTCGGCGGCATCGAACGGGCGGGTAGAACCGGTGGGCTGCGGCACGCCGCTGCCGCCGCGGTAGCGCAATCTCAACGGCGCGCAATCGGTAATTAGAAGCGAGGTGGCCGCGGTACGTGACCGCCGGGCGCGGCGGCGCGCAGCGGGCGGCTGGAACTAAGGCGGCTGCGGCACGTCGCCGCTGGGCGCGGCGGCAGAGTCTCATGCGGCGTGCAGCGGGCAATTAGAACCGAAGGGGTTGCGGCACGGGCGGCGGAGTCAGGGCGGCGCGCAGCGGGCGGCCGGAACCGAGGCGGCTGCGGCACGTTGCCGCCGGGCACGGGCGGCGCAATCCCGGCGTGCAGCGGGCAATAAGAGTTGAGTTGTTTGGAGCCTGGGGGGCGTACCGGTGTTCATTCGTAGGCATAGGCAGGGTATCGAGACCGGAGAGGTTTCATGGCAAGGGGAGCAAACCTGAAACGGCTGCGCGTCAAGTACGCCGGGAAACAGCCTTTTACGAAGCCCGCTTTTATCGATGCGCACCGGTGGGCCATCTTCACGGCCTATTGCCATGGCGGTCTCACCTCCAAGGAAATCGGTGAGAGCGCCGGTCTTTCCCCGTCGCGCGTGTGCCAGGTGCTGTACGAGGTGGACGCCCGTCTGGAATCCGCCCGCAGCGCGGGGGCCGATGGCAAGCCGATCTCGCTCGATTCGCCGATCGAAGACCTTGCGCTGTCGTCGCGGGCGCGGAATGCTCTGCGCAGTCTCGGCTGCGACAGCGTGCAGGACGCTTTGCGTCTGGACCTGTCGGGATCGCGCGGAATAGGGCGAAAAACCAAGGGCGAAGTGCTGGCGGCGCTGGAAAGCTCGGGGTTCCCCCACCCGAGATTGGATGAGCCGTCGCAATCGGTAATCCGCAGCCTCGATCGCAGCCTGGAGCGGATGCACGGCAGGATCAGCGCGGCTCTGGGGGCGATAACCAAGGAGATCGCACAGGTTCAGAAACGGCTCCGGAAAGGGGTGGATGTGCGGGATGGCGGTCCCGCGGGCGGCGTCACTCCGCTGTGACCGGGCAAGGGAGGCCGCGCGCGTCCCCAGCCGGCAAGCGGCGGCAGGAGCTTCCGCGGACTCAGAGGGGCACGCGGCCCGGAGGGCGCCCGAAAGGCCGTTACCAGGTTGCGATTGGCGGCGGCCCTCCGGCCCGGAGGACGCCCCACGCGCGTCCCAGGATTTCGATTGGCGGCGGCCCTCCGGCCCGGAGGACGCCCCACGCGCGTCCCAGGATTTCGATTGGCGGCGGCCCTCCGGCCCGGAGGCACCCCGCGCGCGTCCCAGGATTTCGATTGGGCGTTTCCGAATGGTATTTTGACATTTTCTTAACGCCTTCTTTATGCGCTGGCGAGTACATTGTGGGGATGAAGAGCGCTCAGAAGGATGTCGGTGATACCATAGGCGTTCAGTTAATCGGTATTCGGAACGTAGCGGCAGGCGGGGGGGACGTGCAAAGTTCCTCGATCCTGGATTCTGCAATCTCGCACGTGCCGCTTCCCGCTCCGGTACTAACCATGGCAGCATTGCGTCCCGGCGACCAACTTAGCCACTATCGCGTCGAGGAATTGATAGCCCGGAGCGGCATGGCCTCGATCTACCGGGCCACCGATATGCGCAACGGACGCCCGGTCGCCATCAAAATCCCCCATCCCGATATGGAGGCGGACCCGGTGCTCTTCGACCGCTTTACGCGCGAGATCGACATCGGAGAGAAACTGGACCATCCGGGCGTCATGAAGGTGCTGGACCACGGCGGGGCCGGCCAAGTCTACATGGTCATGGAGTGGGTGGAGGGCCGCCTGCTCCGCAAACTGCTGGTCGAGAGCCGCAAGCTGGAGATGGAGCGGGCCGCCAAGATCACCATCGCCATCTGCGACGCCCTGGATTACATTCACCGCAACGGCGTGGTGCACCGCGATCTCAAGCCCGAGAACATCATGATCGACAGCGAGGACCACATCAAGCTGATCGACTTTGGGATTGCCGGCAAGACGGGAGCGCGGCGGCTCACCTTCGGCAAGCTATCGCAGATCGCCGGCACGCCCGATTACATCTCGCCGGAGCAGGTCAAGGGCAAACGCGGCGACGGCCGCAGCGACATCTATTCGCTGGGAATCATCCTCTACGAAATGCTAACCGGCAAGACGCCGTTTGACGGGCCCAATCCTTTTGCCGTCATGAACGACCGGCTGATGAACAACCCGGTGCCGCCGCGCGAAGTGAATCCCGACGTTTCCCTGGCGATGCAGGAAGTGATTTATCGCGCCCTGGAGCGCGAGCCGCAGAACCGCTACTCGACGGCCAACGAATTCGCCTGGGATCTGGAGCACCTGGACGAGGTCTGCCCGACCGACCGCGCCGAGCTCAGTAACTGGAAGAAGCGGCGCACACCATTGCTGGGGCAGATTCTGTTTTACCTGGGGATGGTGATGATTCCCGTGGTGATTTTCGGCTTCCTGCTGCTGCTTGCCAAGCGCCACTAAGAGCGGCTACGGCGCGGATGGGAGATGCGCGGTCAGCAACCTGCGCGCACGGCGGCGAGAATCCCAGCGGCGCTGAGCGCGGCTACCCCCGCGCAGGCGCGAGATGCGCGGTCAGCAACCTGCGCGCACGGCGGCGAGAATCCCAGCGGCGCTGAGCGCGGCTACCCCCGCGCAGGCGCGAGATGCGCGGTCAGCAACCTGCGCACGGCGGCGAAGATCCCAAGCCGCGCTGAGTGCGGCTACCCCGCACAGCCGCGAGATGCGGGTCAGCAACCTGCGCACGGCGGCGGAAATCCAAGCGCCACTGAGCGCGGCTACGGCGCGGATGGGAGATGCGCCGTCAGCATCGCGCGCACGGCGGCGAAAATCCGTTCGACCGCCGGGCGGCGGTACGCCCACCGTTCGCCGGGCTCGGGCGGGTTGACCACCATGGTGGCATTGGCTTCGAAGAGCAAAATGTCTCCGTTGGCGCTCAAGCCGAAATCGATGCCGGCATAGTCCAGGCCAAGGGTGGCTTGGATGCGGGCCAGCGCCTCCATGGCGCCAGGTCCCAGCACGCCAGGCATATTCTCCAGAAACTCGGCGTCCTCGGCGCGATGGTCCGCCCGTTCCGCCATTTCGGCGGTGAAATAGTGGATCTTCCAGTGGTTCGAAATCGCCACATGCAACGGATAGAGCCGGCCCGCGATCATCATCACGCGATACTTGCGCACTTTTCCATCGGCGCCCCGGGCGTTGAGGAACTCGATGACGGTCAGCTCCTTCCCCGGAAGCTCCGCAGCCGCGCCGGCCAGCGCCTCCGGGCTTTCCACGCGCAAGAAATGGCGCCCCGTGTGAAAGCCGGGCGTGCGCACCAGCAGCGGGAAACGGAACCCGTGGCGCGCCACCGTGGCCGCGGCCTCCGGAGAGGTGAGAAGATCCCGTGGCAGAGTGACGGTGGCCGGCATCGCCACGCCCGGCAGGCAGCGAAGGCGCGCGTGATCGGCGCGCCCGGTCGCCATTACGGCCGAAGGCAGATTGATCACCGTCGCCGTGGTGAGGGCCACCAGGGACTGCGCGGCCGCGAGCGACGCCGCGGCCCGGTCGGCATCGCCAATGGCATTGAAAACCACCTGGTGCGGCGGCAGCGGCACGTTGCGATCGTAAAACTCCGGCACCACCGCGTGCGTCCGGAAGACGCGGTCGTCCAGCAGGTTGCGGGTCGGTATGTTGCCGCCCACCGCCGAAACCAGCAGCAGCAAGGATGCCGGGGCCCCTTCGCCGCGATACGGCAGGGTGAGAACCGGACGATTCTCGAAACCTTTGCGCCGGTGCCATTCGGCGCCCTCTTCGTCGCCGAGTTCGGCCAGCACATACGCCAAGCCCTGGTGCGCCTCGGCATGACTGGGGTCGATGCGGAGGGCGGTTTCATAGTGCTCCCGGGCGGAGGGAAACTCGCCGCTTTCGAACAGGACGTTGCCCAGGTTCACACGGCTCATGGCGTCGCCGGGATGGCGCGCCACGGCCTCCGCATACGCGGTGCGCGCAGCGGTACGAAACCCTGTCGCATGCAAGAGCGTGCCCAGATTGTTCAACGCCAGCCGGTGCGACGGCTCGCGCGCCAGCACCTCGAGGTACGCGCTCTTAGCTTCCGCGGTGCGGCCCATTTCGGCGAGCAAACCGGCGAACTCAAATCGCGGGCCCACATCGCCGGGAGCGGACGCGATGCGGCCGGCGAGCTCGCGCAGGGCGGATTCCCGCGCGCGCTGGGGACCCGCGTCCGCCGGCGGCTCGGGTGCGCGGCTTCCGGCGGCGCTCGATTCCATGGCGCGCCCCAGGGCCACGGTTTTCTCCACCAAGGCGTCGATCTCCCCGCGGCCGGTGCGGTGATTGACGATGGCCGCGCGAATGGCCAGGCGCCCGTCGAGAATCGTCGTGGATGGCGCCACGACGCCGGATTCCTGGAGCTCGACGACGATTCGCGGATTGATGCGCTGGGCGTCCCGCGCGCGATAGCGGAAGCAAACCACGTTGAGCTCGACCGGCGCCAGCAGCTCCAATTCCGGCGTTTCGGCGATGCGGCTTGCCAGATACCGGGCCAGCGCGCAGGTGTGGGAGATCGCCGCTCCCAGCGCCCGGGTGCCGTACACTTTGAGCGTGAACCAGGTCTTCAGCGCCCGAAAGCCGCGCGAAAGGTCCGGCCCGTAATCGCAGGGCCAGGGAGTGCCGCCCGCGAGGCCGCGCTGCTCCCTTCTCAAATACGGAGCCGTGGCGGCAAAGGCCTTGCGATGCAGCACGCCATCGCGCACCAGGATGAATCCGGCGTCGTAGGGCACTTGCCCCCACTTATGAAAGTCGAAAGCCAGGGAGTCCGCGCACTCTATGCCCTGGAGCCGCGGCGCCAGATCCGGAGCCAGCATGGCGAGCGCGCCGAACGCGCCGTCGACGTGGAACCAGAGCCGCTCGCGGCGGCAGATGGCCGCCAGGGCATCGAGATCGTCGATAGCCCCGGTGTCGGCCGTGCCGGCAGTTCCCACTACCAGGAACGGTGTGAGGCCCGCGCGGCGATCCGCGCCGATGGCTTTCTCCAGGGCGGCCGGATCGATGCGATAGCGTGCGTCCACGGGAATTAAGCGCAGCGCGTCGCTGCCGAGCCCGGCGATGTCCATGGCTTTGACGATGCATCCGTGGGCCGCTGCCGAGGTGTACGCCGCGAGCCTTTTCGCACTCCCGGCGACGCCCGCCGAGCGCACCTCGAAACCGTACTCGCTATCGCGGGCGATCAGGACGCCGATGAGGTTGGCCATGGACGTTCCCGTGACGAACAAGCCGCTGGCGCCTTCCGGAAATCCGAAGATCCGCTGCATCCAGCGGACAATCTGGCGCTCGACTTCGATGGGAACGTGGTCGCGGCCTCCCAGATTGGCGTCGAGCCCCGCCGCCAGCATCTCCGCCAGTATGCCCACGGGTGTGCCGCCGCCGTGAACCCAGCCCATGAATCCCGGGTGCACGTTGCCGGCGGCGAAGGGCAGGATATCGCGCAGGAACTCGCCATGCACGGCGGCAAGATCCGACGGCGCCTCGGGAAGATCGCCGCGGAAGTGGGACCGTACCTCTTCCGGGATAGGCTGCCAGACGGGGCGTTCGCGGATATTTTCGACATAATCGAGGATGTCGTCCAGCATGCGGTGCGCCTGGGTCCGAAATCCCGGCCAATCGGCGGGGTCGAGCGTCTTGTCTGGGCCAGGGGGCAGGTCCGCGCCGGTATGCTGGTTGTTTATGGGAAGTGTCATTTCAATTATGCACGCGGGGGCCGGGAAACACAGCCGCTCGCCGGCGCGCCGGAGGTAAACGAAGATTTCCGGCGAAAAGCCTAAAGATAATCGTCGTGGCTGCCGATATGTTTGCCAGAGGTGTAGTGATGGGTACCGTTTCTTCGTCGCTTAATCCTGGGGTGTCGGAATTGCTCCAGACGCTGTCCAACGTCAACTCGCCGGTCATGTCGTCACCGGCGGTGGTGTCCGCATTGGAGAAGGCCCCTGAAAGAGACATCGTTCAACTCAGCACTGAAGCCCTGCAATTGCAAAGTGTAGAAACCATGTTCGGAATCTCAAATGGTTCCAGCGGCTCAGGCTCGGACATGAGTAGTCTTCTGGAGCGCCTGGCCAGTTCCGCCAGCGCCTCGGGCACAGCGGCGGCAAATAGCCAAGCTGCGCCCGGGGTTCTCGCCAGCGCGTCGGCGGCGGATCGGCTCTCCAATTACCAGGCCGCTTTGCAGGCGTCGGTGAGCCAGGGTATGTTTGGCACCGCGTCGAGCGACGGCCTGATCGGTTCTTTGTTCAACACCGTCGCGTAGCCTTCACCCGGCGGGGCCACCGCATGGGACGTCTTGTCTACTTCAGCTTTCCCGCTCACGGACACGTCAATCCCACGCTCCCGGTCGTTCGGGAACTGGTGCGCCGGGAACACGAGGTGATTTACTACGGTACGGAGCCGTTTCGGCAGGCCATCCAGGCGACGGGCGCGCTGTTCTGCCACTACTCCGCGCAGTTTCGGATGCCGGAGCAGGGGCCGGGACCATTCGCCCGGCTCTCGACTACACTGGAGACGCTGCTCGAACTAAGCCGCGTGGTTCTCGCCGATCACCTGGAACAGGCGAAGCTGGCGCACGCTACGCACATCATGTACGACAGTTTCGCGCCCTGGGGCGGATTGGTGGCGCGGCTCCTGCGGCTCCCCTCGATCGCCTCGATCCCGAGCATTCTGGTCAACCGGGAGATCGATTCGCGCTATTGGGCCGGCCCGGAGAGACAGCCTGCAGACCCGCGGTTGACTGCGCAGTGGGTTGCCGCGTTCCGGGAGTGCGCGCACGCTTGCCTGCTCCCTTACAATCTCCCCGAGCCTCCCTCGCCCACCGAGCTATTGCAAACCTACGGCGACCTGAACCTGGTGTACACGTCCCGGTTGTTTCAGCCTTTGGCGGAGACCTTCGACGGCCGCGGGTTCAAATTTGTGGGTCCGTGCTTCGACTTCCGTCCGGAGGCGCCCGCTTTCCCCTTCGACCGGCTCGATGGCCGGCCGCTGGTTCTGGTTTCTTTGGGCACGGTGTACGGAAACCATCCGCAATTCCTTCGAATGTGCCTCACCGAGCTGGCGGACACCGAGTGGCAGGTGGTAGTGTCGGCCGGGGGTGGTCTCCGTATCGAAGACCTCGGGCCGGCGCCGGGGAACTTCATCGTCCGGTCTAGCGTGCCGCAAATCGAAATTCTGCGGCGTGCGGCGGCTTTCGTCACGCACGGAGGGATGAACAGCGTGCAGGAAGCGCTATACCTTGGTGTCCCGCTGGTGGTTGCGCCTCAGGCGGCCGATCAGTTCTGGATATCCGCCCGCGCATCGGAACTGGGTGCTGCCCTGGTGTTGGACCCTGCCCGAATGGAGGCCGGCGCGATTCGCGGCAGCGTTAGAAGGATCCTCTCCGGCGCCAGTTACGCTGCCGCCGCGGCGCGCATCGGCGCATCCCTGCGAGAAGCGGGCGGGTCCGGGAGGGCCGCCGGCGAAATTCAAAGCTTTATCGGCCAGCCTGTCCCACGGCAGTTCTGATTGGCCAAGCCCCGAGGGGCCACCCGGCCGCGCTGCGGCGTGTTTTTACCGGGCGCCTGTCACGCGGCAGCGCCGAATCGCCCGGTGGCGGAGGGGAGGCGCCGGGCCGCCCTGGGGCGAGTTTTTGCCGGGCGCCTGTCACGCGGCAGCGCCGAATTGCCCGGTGGCCCAGGGAGGCACCTGCCCGCGCGGGACGAGTTTCTGGTGGCGCCTGTTACGCGGCAGCGCCGAACCGACCGGTCGCGCAGGGGAGGCACCCGCCCGCGCTGGGACGAGTCTTCGC
>Ga0265316_10002547_pt1 | contig 18835 bp, 23 predicted proteins | sample 4522metaG_FD_202092 | JGI IMG/M metagenome (GOLD analysis project Ga0265316, IMG submission 202092) | Rhizosphere microbial communities from Carex aquatilis grown in University of Washington, Seatle, WA, United States - 4-5-22 metaG | ecosystem: Host-associated > Plants > Roots > Rhizosphere >... | reverse complement strand
TTGACGAATACCCCCAGCGGGATTCGAACCCGCGCTACCGGCGTGAAAGGCCGGCGTCCTAGGCCACTAGACGATGGGGGCGCTCCCGGGCAGAGTACCGTTGCCCCGTGTTGGAGATTCGCCCCTGGCTGGGAGAGGACTTCGACGAGGTCTTCGAGCTGCTCGACACGCGCAGTCGCGCGGTGTTCGGCGTGTCGGAGCAACAGCCGGCGTACGTTCGGCAGGACCTCGAGGTGCCGGGAACCGACTCCTGGGTCGCGCGCCGGGGAGACCGTGTCGTCGGGCACGCGTCGCTCCGGGAAGACCAGGACGCGTCGATCACGGCGGTCGACGTCGAGGCCGGCGACGTGTTGCTCTCGGCGCTCGAACTGCGCGCACGCGAGCGCGGCTTCGACCGGGTCGCGATCACGGCCGTGCCGCAGGACGAACCGTTGTACGAGCTCGTGCAACAACGCGGTCTCAGTCTCGACCGCGAGGTGTGGCGCATGTGGCGGACGATCGACGGCGAGCTGCCCGAGCCGGAGTGGAGTGACGATGTCGCCGTGCGCGGGTACACCGACAGCGACGGCGAGCGCGTGCACGCGCTGCTCGACGCCGCGTACTCCGGCTGGGACGAGAGCTACGTCACGCTCAGCCACAAGGGCTGGCTCGCGTTCATGACACAGCACGACGAGTTCGATCCGGCGCTCTGGTTCCTCGCCGAACATGACGACGAGCTCGTCGCCTGCGCGCTCTACTGGAAGGAGCACCGCTCGAACGGCTGGGTCAAGGACATCGTCGTCTCCGAAAGCATGCGCGGACGGGGACTCGGCAAGGCGCTACTGCAGCACGGGCTGCACGCCTACGCCGCCCGCGGTGCGCAACGGGTCGGGTTGAAGGTCGACTCGAGCAATCCCACCGGTGCGCCGCAGCTCTATGCGCGCGTCGGCTTCGTCACCGATCGCCGCTACGGCATCTGGACGCACACGCTGTGACAAGCGGATCGACGACCGTTTCGCTCCTACGCTGGCTGCGCCGCCAGTTGCGAGAGCCTGCGCCGCAGCGAGAGCGGCTCGAGGCTGCAATTGCCAACGATGACCCTGCGGAAGCGCGTCGAATCATTGAACTGATGTCCTTCAACGACGCACAACGGCGCCATGTTGCGCAACTTCTCGACAAGTGGGAGCAAGACGCAGCCAACTAACCACGACGCGATCTCGTCGTCGGTGCATGGTGGGGTGAAGGTTCTCGCAGTCATCGTCGGCCTAACGGCCGCGCTTGCCGTTGCGGGCGCAGCGCCGGCCACGACGCCCGTGCCTGGAGAGGTGCATGCGCTGAAGGCGATCAAGCTCGCGGTCGCGGCGGGACACATCGACGGCGCGACTGCAGCTGCCGGGCGCGCCGAGATCGGCCGCGCCGCGCATCTCGCCCGCACGTTGCCGAGCGGCCGGAGCGAGCATGTCGTGATCGCACTCGGCCAGCTCGCGGCGTTCAGCGGCCGCTTGACCGAGCCACGAGCGCTGACGCTGATCGGCCAGCTGAAAGCGAACGACGATTACTTCGCCAAGCACTACGCGCCTGCGCCGAAGACGGACATCACCGACGAAGACGGACTCGTCTACCGCTACTTCGCGGGACTGTGTCTCGAGTTTCACCCGCTCGCCGACTTCGGTGCGTTGAACGCGCGCGTCGCTGCGAACGACGCCGAGGGCGCGCAGCGGCTCGCCGACGCGTTGATGGAGCGCGGCGTCTACCAGCCGGGCGGCGGGATCGCGTGGGAGTACTTCTTCAACTACGCGGGCGGACGTGCGCCGTGGCTCTCCGGGATGGCGCAGGCCGTCGCCGCCCAGGCGTTCGCACGCACCGCGGCGCTCGTGCCGGACGAGGCGACTGCGCTGATGCGCGAAGCCCACGCCGCCTACCGCGTGATCCCCGCGCATCTGCTCACGAGCGTTCCCGCCGGCCCCTGGATTCGCCTCTACTCGTTCCAGTCGCTGCGCGTGCTCAACGCGCAGCTGCAAGCCGTCGTCTCGCTGCAGTCGTATGCGACGACCGCTGAGGATCCAGACGCTGCCGCGCTCGCCGCGCGCATGCAACGTGCCGCCGCGGCGACACTGCCGAGCTTCGACACGGGCTACTGGACGTACTACTCGCTCCCGGACGAGCCGTCGCCGCTCGACTACCAGCAGTTCGTCGTGCAACTTCTGAAGAAGCTCGCGCCGAGCGACCCGCGCTTCGCCGACGCGGCGACGAGGATCGCTGCATACGAGAAGCAGCCGCCGGCGTTCCAGCTTGCGAACGGCTCGCTCGGCACGCTTCGCTTCTGGCTCTCGAAGCCGTCGACCGTGCAGGCGAACACGGCAGCAGGACCGACGAAGCGCATGTCGCTCGGCGGAGGCTGGCACACGCTCACGTGGGGCGAGCCGAAGCATCCCGGCATCTATTCCGTGCATGTGAGCGCGACCGACTGGGCCGGCAACCATGCGTCGTTCGACGCGCTCCCGATCGTGCGCGCGACCGCAGCCGGAACGGCGACGGCGGCACGCAAGGCGCAAGCTGCCACGAAGACGGTGACCACGACGTCGTTCGCCGTCGGCGCCGCGCTTGACGATCCGTCGCAGGGCGCGGCGCTGCAGAAGCTCGGCCTCCACCTCGCGCGCCTCGGTGTCGTGTGGCCGGCCGGCGCGACGGCGCCCGACCCGACTCTCGTCGCTGCGCTGCAAAGCCTGCCGGCCGGGATCGGCACCGTGCTGGAGCTGAACGCGTCTCCGCTTCCGGCCGACGATGCGGGGCGCGCTGCGCTCGCGCAGTACGCGGCGTCGCTCGCGCAGCAGACGCCGAGCCTCCAGTCGCTCGTGCTCGCGCCCGCGCCGACTACGGCGACGGCAAGCGACTACGCCGCGGCGTTCAACGAGATCCAGGCGGCCGTGCGGGCGGTACTGCCCGATGCCCCGGTCGGGATCGCCCTCGACGGCACCTTGGCGCCGAAGGCGACGCTCGCGGCGCTCGGCGCGATCGCCCCCGACGTCGTCGCCTTCCACCCCGCGCCCGCTGCCGGCAAGGGGCTCTGGACGATGAATGAGCTGCCGCAGGTGCAGTCGTCGCTCACGGCCGTGACGGGCCTGCCGCCGCCGGTGCTGCTCGACGACCCTGCCGCACCGAGCGCCGCGCTGATCTCGTCACTGGCGTGCGCCGGGCAGGTGGCCGGTGTCTTGCTCGGCGCGCTCAGCGACGCGACGACGGCCGTCGCCACCGCGGCGACCAGCGCGCAACGCGGCGCGCTCGTCTGCCCCGGCGTCTCCTCCGAGGTGCAAGCGACCGGCCTGACCTACCCGACGGTGGCCGCGCAGCCGGTCTCGGTGCAGTTCGGCTGCGACGTCGACTGCCTCTACCTCGTGACGCTCGACGCCCCGAACGGCCGCCCGGTGGTGGCCCGCCGCGGCGCGCTCCGCGGCGGCGGCGGGCCCGCGACGATCGCGCTGCCGAAGGCGAAGCTCGGGACGGGCCCCTATCGGGTCGGCGTGCGGCTGGTCGCCTCGGTCAACCCGGGGCTGGTGACGTCGCTCGAGAGCCCGCCGCTCGGTTAGGGCTGTGCGCGGCGTACCTTCTGGATCCCCCAGGCGGCGCCGGACGCGAACAGCTGATCCGGATCGACCTCGTCGAGCCAGCCGATGAAGTGCGTCTCGGGGTCTTCTTCGGTCGACCCGTACACGGCCGTCCGTCCCGCGTTGAAGTGCACCTCGAGCTCGTCGCCGCGCTCGAGCGCGGCAAGCCGCTCTTCAACGGCGCTGCCTTCCGCGTACCCTTTCCCCATCCGGGCAGAGTAACGCTCGGGGCCGGTAGCTCAGTTGGTAGAGCAGGGGACTTTTAATCCCAAGGTCACAGGTTCGATCCCTGTCCGGCCCATGTACGACTTCGGTGTCGGCGAACGGTCAGCCGGTGACGAGCTGCAGATCGTGGGTGAGTGTCTGGATGTCGATGCCCTGCGGGTTGGTCCCGGCGGCGAACCAGTCGGCCGAGAGCATCGCGTAGGCCTCGTCGCAATAGGCGCCGTGGAACCCCCACGAGGCCTTCAGGCGCTGGCCCCAGGTGACGACGTTCGGCCCGTCGGCGTCATAGGCGTCGTAGATGACGCAGTGGCCGGCCTGGGGGTCGGGGTTGTTCTCCGGTGACCCGTTCGGCGTCACCGTCCACTCCGGGACGGACGCCGAGGTCGGCTCGACTGCCCGCGGGAGCTCGACGCCGATGTAGAGACAGCCGAACAGGGCGATCGCGGACTTCACATGCTCCTCGTTCTTCGGATCGACCTCCACGAATGCGGTGATCGTGTGCCCGTCGATTCCGGGCGAACGCCAGTACTTCAGCGCGTCCAGCAGGTTGGTGCCGCGGTCGGTCGGGTTCTCACCGTCAGGCTCGGTCTGCTTCGGGTCGTAGCCGGTGACCGCCGAGTAGGCGGCGAGCACGTCAGCGGTCGGGAGATCGAGCTGCTTGTGCTCGCTGTTCGCGAACCAGAGCATGTCCGCGTGCGCTTGCCCGGCCCAGGCGCAGTCGCCGACCGTGTCGTTCCCGAGCATGCCCCAGTCTGCGACCTCGGCCCCGTAGTCCACCGACGGCGGCGGCGGCGGTGCCGCAGGAGTCAGGTATTTCGCGAACGCGAGCGTGCGCGCGTCCTCGCGTTTGGGCTGCTTGCCGTATCTGTAGAACGCCATCGTTGCTTCCCTCCTGTACAGAAGGCGGGTCCCGGGCGACGGCCGACGATCAGCGGTCGCGCCGGACGCGACGTCACTGACCTCGGAAAACCTCTTCAGTGACCATCAGCCCACCTCTTGAACCCCACCGAATTCGAGGCGAGTATCCCACGGTTGACATCAGGCAGCAAGGCCGGGAGCCCTTGACGCACTTGCACTCGGTACCCGAGACTGTCGCGGCACTTGCGCCGTCAAATGTCGCGCGGGAGGTTCGTTGATGCAAACCAAGGGCGGGAGTCGCTCCGGGGTCCTGCAATGGGTCGTCGTGCTCGTGGTCGGTGTCCTCGTCGTGGCCGTCGTGCTCGGCCTGAGTCTGATCCCGCGGCTGAACGACGGGCAGAAGGTCCTCGACGCCGCCAAGCCGGCCTTCGCCTCCCAGCGGATCGCCGGCGGGAGAGCCGGCATCAACTTGATCTCGACGAACGTCGACGCGGCGGATCCGATCGTCACTGCACAGGGCGGTGCCGCGGCGGAGGTGCCGAAGCTGATCGCCTTCGTCTCGCAGAAGACCGGTCTTTCACAGCCCGCCGTCGTGGCCGCGTTGCAGAAGAGCTTCCCGCACACGACAGCGCTCCTCGAGACGATCCCGCTGTCCTCGGTCACCGCGGAGATCCCCGGCCTCCTCACGTTCCTGGAGAAGACACTGCACGTGACGCAGCCTCAGCTGCTCGCCGCGCTGAAGACGAACTTCCCGCACCTGACCCAGGCGATCGTCAACCTCCCGACCGTCACGAACAGCTGGAACGCCGTTCCCGGCATTCCCGGCGCGACGCGCTTCGACGGCACCCCCATCCAGACCGTGCCGCAGCTGCGGGACTACTTCAGCTCCGACCTGATCCCCGTGCTCGAGCACCAGCAGAGCAACTTCAAGAGCCTCGACGGCACGTCGTCGGTCAACTGGGTCGCGCCGCTGCTGCTCGTCGTCGGGCTCGTCGTGATCGCATTCGCGGTGCTCATGATCGCGCTGAATCTCAGGGGACGGGCAACGCGTGGGATCGCGATCGCCGGAGCCTCGGTCGTCCTCGCGGTCGGCGTCGGTGTGGTGGCGCTCGTGCTCGTCCTCTCGCTCGTCCCGCGGGTGAGCAACGGGCAGAAGCTGCTGGACGGCCTGCGCCCGGTGAACGCGGCGAACCGCGTGCACGATGACCGGGTCGAGATCAACCTGGTCTCCTCGATCATCGACACCGAGGATCCGCTGATGACGGCGCAAGGCGGCGCCGCGGCGGAAGTGCCGAAGCTGATCGCGTTCGTCTCGCAGAAGACGGGCCTCTCGCAGGCCGCCGTCGTGGCAGCGCTGCAGAAGCACTTCCCGCACACGACAGCGCTGCTGGAGACGATGCCGCTCTCCTCGGTCACGAGCGAGCTGCCCGGCCTCTTCGCCTTCCTGGAGAAGACGCTGCACGTCACGCAGCCTCAGCTGGTTGCCGCGCTGAAGACGAACTTCCCACACCTGACCCAGGCGATCGTCAACCTGCCGGCCGTCACCAACGGCTGGAACGCGATCCCGGGGATCGACGGCGCCACGCGCTTCGACGGCACTCCGATCAAATCCGCGCCCGACGTTCGCACGTACTTCAGCTCAGACGTGATCCCGGTCCTCGAGACCCAACATGGGAACTACGAGAAGCTCGTGTCGACGTCGAGCATCAACTTCATCGGACCGCTCGTGCTGGCCGTAGGGATCATCGTGATCATCTACGGACTGCTGATGCTGTTCCTCGCGCGACAACTGGAACCGGGCGAAGGCGGGGCTACTCGACTGTCAGCGAGCCCGGCTTGACCCCTTTCGGATCCAAGACTATCGTCGTCGAAGTGGTGCTTTGACGTGCTGATCGCGTCGTCGACCGGCTGGCAGATCGGGCTAGCGCTCGGCATCGCCGTGGTTGCGATCGCCGCGGTGATCGTGATCGTGATCGTGCTGCTCGCACTCAGGATCGCGCGGCAGGCAAAGACGGCAGTCGCGGCGGTCGGGGTCGTGCGCGCGCAGACCGGCGAGCTCGGCGGCATCGCGCAGATCAACGACTCCGGGGTGAGGATCCTGCACGCCGCACGGTCGCTGCGAAAGGTGGCGGTCGGCAAGTGACCTTGGCGGCGCTGTCCTTCAACACGTACTGGTCGATCGCGCTCGGGATCGCGCTCGGCTCGGCGGTGCTCGTCGCGATCCTGCTGACGGTGCTCGTGGCGGCGGTCGGCAGCATCGAGAAGTCCGTCGACGGCTTGCTCGAGCTCGCCGGCAATGTCGCTGCCAACACCGCGAACATCCCGCAGCTCGAGGCGACGGCGCCCGTGCTGGCGCTGATCGTGGACGAGGCCGTCGTCCAGGACGGCTACATGAACGCCCTCACGGACGGGTTCGGGGCGGCATGAGCAGTACGCATGCACTCGTCCTGCTCACGGTCGTGCTGACGGCGTGCGTCGTGCTCGTGTTGGCCGTTGCGCTGATCGAGGTGCGGCGGGGGCTGACGAGGATCTCGGCGGGTCTCGCCACGCTCGCGTCTGCACTCGAAGGTGTCGAGTCGGAGCACCTGCGTCCGCTTGAGGGCGCGGTCACCGCGATCAACGGACAGTTCGACATCATCCTCGGCGCGCTGCCGGGAATCGCGAGCAAAGCGGCGATCGTCGCGGAGAGGCGGCCGCGATGATCCTCTGGTGGATCGGTGACGTCGTTCTGCTCGCCGTCGTCCTGCCGGTCGTCGTCTACCTGCTCCGCGGCGTGCTCGCAGCCGCCAAGAGCATCGTTCCGAGCGTGCAGGGGATCGCGACGGTCGCGGCCGCAGGGTCGAAGGACCTCGACGCCGCAGCGCTGCTCGTGACGACGCAGGACCAGGTGGCCAAGACAGTCGCGGGAGTCGCGAACTACGGCGGCTCGCTCGACGTGATCCTCGACGACGCGAGCTAGGGAGGGACGATGGCAGCAGCCGGCATGGTCACGATTCTCGCCGTCGCGCTGATCGTCGCTGCGCTCGTCTTCTACCTCGTCTCGGTGATCGTGCAGCTCCGGAAGATCGTCGCCGGCCTGGACGTGACGATCGCCGGTGTCGGCGGGATCGTGCAGAAGAGCGCGCCGGTCAACGACATCGTGACGGCGATCAACGAGCAGCTCGACGCGGGCGTCGACCTGCTCGAAGGCCTGCTCGTGCAGAAGGCAGGCCTGGTGGACGCCGTCGGGCTCGTCGACGGCCTCTATCCCGGCGCGGCCGCTGCAGGGCTCAGGAACTTCCCGGACAGCTCCACGATCACGGCGCCGCGGATCGGCGAGGTCTACACGAAGGGCACGCTCACGCTCGCCCGGCTCGGCCGGGAGGCGCCGGTCGCCGCTGCAAGCCCGAACGGCCCTGCGTTGCGCAACGTCGAGGGCGGAAGCCTCGCGGCGCGGCTGCTGTACCCGGAGAACCGTCAATCGCGTCCCCCCAAGCTGCCGCGCTCGCCGGTGATCGGCACCGACGCTCCCACCCAGTACGAGCAGCGCGACGACATCGGAGCCCCGCGCAAGCGGCTCCCCAGTCGTTCCTGATACGAAAGGAGCCACGTTGCAAACCCCCGCGCCATTCGAGTACGAGCGCGCTACCAGCGTCGACGGCGCGATCGCATCGCTTCAGAGACTCGGCTCGGAGGCGCGCATCATCGCGGGAGGTCACAGCCTGCTGCCGATGATGAAGCTCCGGCTCGCGAACCCGGAGCACCTGATCGACATCAACGACCTGACCGAGCTCTCGTTCATCCGCGAGCAGGGCGACGAGATCGCAATCGGCGCGCTGACCCGCCACGTGGACCTGTTGAAGTCCGATCTGCTTGCTCGGCACTTTCCCGTCTTCCGCGACGCCGAGAACATGATCGCCGACCCGGTCGTCCGCAACCGCGGCACGATCGGCGGCTCTCTCTGCCAGGCGGATGCCGCCGAGGACCTCTCGTCCGTGTGCACGGCGGTCAAGGCGAAGGCCGTCATCCGCGGCGCGAGCGGGGAGCGTGTGGTCGGCATGGACGACTTCCACGTCGGGCCGTACGTGACCGCCGTCGGTGACGGCGAGCTGCTCACCGAGGTGCGCATCCCGCTGCGCCCGAACGGCGGCAGCGCGCACGAGAAGGTCGAGCGCCGCGCCGGCGACTGGGCGATCGCGGCCGCGTCGGCGGCGGTGTGGATCGACGGCGGCAAGATCGCCGACGTCGGGATCGCGCTCAGCGCGGTCGGGTTCACGACCGTCCATCTCTCGCGGGCCGAAGAGCTTCTGCGCGGGCAGGCACCGTCGGAGGAACTCTTCGCGCAAGCGGGAGAGATCGCGTCGGCGGACTGCTCGCCGAGCGCCGACGGCCGCGGGCCGATCGACTACAAACGACATCTCGCCGGTGTGCTCACCACGCGCGCCCTGCGCCGTGCGACCGCTCGCTCCCTGGGTCAGGAGGCCTGAACATGAACGTCTCGATCACGCTCAACGGCAAAGCGGTCTCCCGCGAGATCGAGCCGCGCCAGCTCCTCGTCCACTTCATCCGCGAGACGCCGGGCCTGACGGGCACCCACTGGGGCTGCGACACGTCCAACTGCGGAGCCTGCGTCGTGCTGATGGACGGCGCGCCGGTCAAGTCGTGCACGATCCTCGCCGCGATGTGCGAAGGCCACGAGATTCGCACGGTCGAGTCGCTCGAGGTCGACGGGGTGCTCGACCCGGTGCAGATGGGCTTCCACGAGCGGCACGCGCTCCAGTGCGGATTCTGCACGCCCGGGATGCTGATGACGTCGCGCGCCCTGCTGGACGAGAACCCCGATCCGACCGACCACGAGATCCGTACTGCTATTTCAGGTGCCATCTGCCGCTGTACCGGGTACAAGAACATCGTCAGCGCGGTGCGCTGGGCAGCCGAGTACGAAGCCGCGACGAAGCAGGGGGTCTGAAGATGACGACGACCGAGAACCTTCCGAGCGCGACGACCGAACGGCCGATCGGCTTCGGCCGCCTGAAGCGCAAGGAAGACGCGCGCTTCATCCGCGGCAAGGGCACCTACCTCGACGACATCCGGCTCCCCGGGATGGTCTACGGCGCGCTGCTGCGCAGCCCGTACGCGCACGCGCGCATCCTCTCGATCGACACCTCGAGAGCTCTTGCCCACCCGAACGTCGCCGCTGTCGTGACGGCGAAGGACCTCGAGACGCTCGGGCTCGCGTGGATGCCGACGATCTCGTACGACACGCAGGCCGTGCTCGCGGGCGACAAGGTGCGCTTCCAGGGCCAGGAGGTCGCGTTCGTGATCGCGACCGACGAGTATTCCGCGAACGACGCGTTGCAACTGATCGACGTCGACTACGAGCCGCTGCCGGCGATCGTCAATGCACGGAAGGCGCTCGACCCAGACGCGCCGCTGATCCGCGACGACAAGGTGGGCCAGCGCGACAATCTCGCGAGTCCGCTGTGGGAGGCCGGCGACGAAGCGGCGACCGACCGCGCGTTCGCCGAGGCCGACACCATCGTCGAGCGCGACATGATCTATCCCCGCTGTCATCCCGCGCCGCTCGAGACGTGCGGCATGATCGCCGACTTCAACCCGAAGACCGGCCAGCTCGACATCTACAACGGCAACCAGGCGCCGCACGCGCACCGCACCGTCTACGCGCACGTCGCCGGACTTGCGGAGCACATGATCCGCATTCGCTGCTCGGACATCGGCGGCGGCTTCGGCAACAAGGTGCCGGTGTATCCGGGCTACGTGTGCGCGATTGCCGGTTCGATCGTTGCCGGTGTTCCGGTCAAGTGGGTCGAGAACCGCTCGGAGAACCTGATGTCGACCGGTTTCGCGCGCGACTACCTGATGAAGGGCCAGATCTGCTCGAAGAACGGCAAGATCACCGGCCTGCGCGTGAACGTGCTCGCCGACCACGGCGCGTTCGACTCGACAGCGCAGCCGACGAAGTTCCCGGCCGGCTTCTTCCACATCGTCTGCGGGTCGTACGACCTCGAGGCAGCCCACGTCCAGGTGAAGGCCGTCTACACGAACAAGGCGCCGGGCGGCGTCGCGTATCGCTGCTCGTTCCGCATCACCGAAGCCGTCTACTTCGTGGAGCGAATGGTCGACGCGCTCGCGCTCGAGATGAACGTCGATCCGATCGAGCTGCGCATGAAGAGCTTCATCGGCCCGGAGCAGTTCCCGTACGAGACGACCACCGGCTGGACGTACGACTCGGGGAACTACGCCGAGACGATGCGCGTGGCAATGGAGATCGCCGGCTACGAGGACCTGCGTCGCGAGCAGGCGGAGAAGCGCGCCCGCGGCGAGCTGATGGGCATCGGCGTGGCGTTCTTCACGGAGGGCGTCGGCGCCGGCCCACGCAAGCACATGGACATCCTCGGACTGGCGATGAACGACGGCGCCGACCTGCGTGTGCATCCTTCGGGCAAGGCGGTCGTCAGCATCAGCGCCCAGACGCAGGGCCAGGGCCACGAGACGACGTTCGCGCAGATCGTCGCCGAGGAGCTCGGCATTCCGCCGGAGGACGTTGAAGTCCGTCACGGCGACACGGACCGCTCGCCGTACGGCCTCGGCACCTACGGCAGCCGCTCGACACCCGTCTCGGGCGCCGCCGTCGCGGTCGTCTCGCGCAAGGTGCGCGACAAGGCGCGCCTCATTGCAGCGACGATGCTCGAGACGAGGCCCGAGGATCTCGCGTGGGAGAAGGGCCGCTGGTACGTGAAGGGCGATCCGGAGAAGGGCGCGATGATCGAGGAGATCGCCGAGCGCGCGTACAGCGGCGGGGCGATGCCCACAGGCATGGAGGGCGGGCTCGACGCGCAGGTGATCTACGACCCGCCGAATCTCACCTACCCCTACGGCGCATACATCGCCGTCGTGGATATCGACCCCGACACCGCGCAGGTGACGATCAGGCGCTTCATCGCGGTCGACGACTGCGGCGTGCGCATCAACCCGATGATCGTCGACGGCCAGATCCACGGTGGCCTCGCAGAAGGTGTCGGCATCGCGTTGATGGAGGTCATCACGTTCGACGAGGAGGGCAACTGCCTCAACTCGTCGTTCATGGACTACCTGATCCCGACTGCGCTCGAGTGCCCCGACTTCGAGCTGGGCGAGACCGTCACGCCGTGCCCGCACCATCCGCTCGGCGCGAAGGGAGTCGGCGAGTCGCCGAACGTCGGGTCGCCGCCCGCGATCGTGAACGCGGTCATCGACGCGCTCCACCAGACGCACGGCGTCGACCACATCGACATGCCCTGTACCCCGGCCCGTGTCTGGGCCGCGATGCAGGGGCGGCCCGAGCCACCGCAATGATGACCGCCGCTGTGTCGCGGCGAGCGCAAGAGCTCGCTGCACAAGGCACGGCGTTCGTGACCGCGACAGTCGTGCGCGCGCAGCGCCCGACGAGCGCGGAGGCAGGCAATGTCGCGCTCGTGCTCGGCGACGGCACGATCGAAGGCTTCGTCGGAGGAGAGTGCGCCCAGCAGAGCGTGCGTGTCTACGCGTTGCAGGCGCTCGCGACGGGCGAGGCGATCTTGCTCCGCATCGTTCCCGACGGGCCACCCGTCGCACCCGACGATCCCGGTCGTGAGATCGAGAACGACGAAGGAGCGGTGACGGTGCAGAACCCGTGCCTCTCCGGGGGAGCGATCGAGGTCTTCCTGGAGCCGGCACTGCCCGCGCCGCGCGTGCTCGTCGTCGGGGACTCCCCGGTCGCGGCAGCCGTTCGGTCGCTCGGCGCCGAGCTCGGGCTCAACGTGATCGCGGTGGAGGCAGGAGCCCCCGACCCGGCGGCCGGCGATCTCGCGGTCGTCGTGGCCGCTCACGGCCGGGACGAGCTCCACACGCTGCGGCGAGGTCTCGAAACGGGCGTGCCGTACATCGGGCTCGTCGCAAGCCCGAAGCGCGGCGCAGGCGTGCTCGCCGAGCTGCGCGCCGACGGCGTCGCCGACGACCAGCTGGAGCGGATCGACGTCCCCGCAGGCATCGACATCGGCTCGCGCACTCCCGCCGAGATCGCGCTCTCGATCCTCGCCACGGTCGTCGCCGTCCGCCGCGGGCAGGACGCCGAGCTGCCGCACCACACACAGGTTCCCGCCGAGCCGGGCGCGGCTGCGCCGGCACTTGCGATCGACCCGATCTGCGGCATGACGGTCGCCGCGGTCGCCGCCACGCCCTCGGTGCAGTTCGAGGGCGAGACGGTCTACTTCTGCTGCGAGGGCTGCAAGTCCAGGTTCGAGCAGCAACACGAGCTCGTAGCCGGGGCATGACCCCGCGCGAGGTCACGGGCGAGGCGACCGGCGAGATCCGCCGGCTCGTCCCCGACATCGAGACGCTCGCCCGGCGGCTCGCGGACGTCGACTACCTCGTCGACGAGGGGCTCGCGACGTCGCTGTTCCTGAGCCTGCGCCTACCGCAGCCCCTGCTGCTCGAAGGCGAAGCCGGGGTCGGCAAGACGGAGGCGGCCAAGTCGCTCGCGGTCGTCCTCGACACGCCACTCGTTCGCCTCCAGTGCTACGAGGGAATCGACGCGGCGGAAGCGCTGTACGAGTGGAACTACCCGCGCCAGCTGCTCAGCATCCGGCTCGCCGAATCCCAAGGCTCGACGCTCGGCGAGGAGGAGCTGTTCGGCCCGGACTACCTGATCCGCCGCCCGCTGCTGCGTGCGCTCGAGCATCCCGGGCCGCGTCCCGCGGTGTTGCTGATCGACGAGATCGACCGCGCCGACGACGACTTCGAAGCGTTCTTGCTCGAGCTGCTCGCGGAGGCGAGCGTGACGATCCCCGAGATCGGGACGATTCGCGCCACGCATCCACCGATCATCGTGCTGACCTCCAACCGGACGCGCGACCTGCATGACGCGGTCAAGCGCCGCTGCCTCTACCACCGGATCGCGTACCCGTCGCTGCAGCGCGAGGTGGAGATCGTGCGCCGCCGGGTCAAGGGCTCGTCGGAGACGCTGGCGGTCCAGATTGCGAACGCGGTCTCGCGCATGCGTTCGAGCGACATCCAGAAGCCGCCGGGCGTGGCCGAGGCGATCGACTGGCTCGCGGCGCTCAATCTCCTCGGCATCGAACAGCTGGACGCCGGCGCGATCGATCTCACGCTCGGCTCGGTGCTGAAGTACGACGAGGACCAGGAAGTGATCCGCGCGGCCGGCCTCGAGCAGCTCGTGAACGCCGGTGACTGACGCGCCCGTCTTCGGCGTCGAGACGATCGAGCTCGACCTGCCGAGCCTCGCGGGCACGCTCAGCCGGCGCCTGCGCGACCGCGGCATCCCGATCACCCCCGAGCGCACAGCCGACTTCGCGCACGCGCTCACGCTCGTCCGTCCGGTCGCCCGGCGGCAGCTGTACTGGACCGCGCGCGCGATCTTCGTCTCCGACCCGGCGCAGGTCGACGCCTTCGACGCGGTGTTCTTCTCGGTCTTCGGATCCCGGCCGGTGCCGGAGGCCGCCGTTCCGGAAGACGCAGCCACCGCTCCCGCGGCGCCGGACGAGCGCCCGGCGTCCGAGCACAAGACGTCGGACCGGGACTCGACGGAGGTCGAGCCACGCGCAGGCTTCGCGGCCCCGGCACCGAGCCGCGACGACGGCGCCGAAACAGCGGAGCTCGAGGTGCCGCTGGCGATCGCCGGCGACGAAGAGGTGCTGAGAAGCAAGAGCTTCGATGCACTCGAGCCGCACGAGCTCGCGCAGCTCTACCGGCTGATGACCCGCCTGGAGCTCGCGACGCCCGAGCGGCGCACGCGCCGCTTCGAGCAGGGACGCCACGGCGCGCAGATCGACCTGCGGCGGACGTTGCGCGCCAGCCTGCGCACGGGCGGCGATCCGATCCGGCTCGCACGGAGGCGACGGCGCATCGTGCGCCGGCGGCTCGTCATGCTGTGCGACATCTCCGGCTCGATGGAGCCGTATGCGCGCGCCTACCTGCAGTTCCTGACCTGCGCGGCGGGCAGCGGCCCGAACGCGGAGGCGTTCGTGTTCGCCACCCGGCTGACCCGCGTCACGCGCGCGCTCGCCTCGCGCAATCCAGAGCGTGCGATTCAGCGAGCGGCGGCGGCCGCGCCGGACTGGTCGAGCGGAACGCGCATCGGCGATGCGCTGAAGGAGTTCAACGACCGACACGGCCGTCGCGGGATGGCCCGCGGCGCTGTTGTCGTGATCCTCTCCGACGGCTGGGAGCGCGGCGACCCCATGCTCGTCGGGCGCGAGATGGAGCGACTTGCCCGCCTGGCCCACCGGATCGTGTGGGTCAATCCGCGCGTCAGCGCCGGCGCCTTCTCCGTTCAGGCCGGCGGCATGGTCGCCGCGCTGCCGCACTGCGACGCACTTGTCAGCGGCCACAGCTTCGAAGCGCTCGGAGAGGTTGTCGACGCGATCGGAGCGACGTCCTGGGAAGCGGCAGAGCCGGGCGGCGAGGCGCGCCACGACGACGAGCCGTGGGCGAGCGCCACCCCGGTCCCCGGCAGCTCGGTCGCGATGCCGAGTGGGCACGGCCCGAGCCGCGGCCATACGACACCGGGCTGGGTGACCGATGAGTGAGACCCCCAAGACCTGCATCTACCCGGGCTGCGAGCGGCCGGCCGTGCCCGCGCACGTGCTCGGCGGACCGCAGCCGGCCTTCTGCGACCTGGAAGAGCACAATGCGCTGACGGCCCACCAGGAGCGGAAACGCCGGGAGCAGACGATCACCGACCCACCAGTCGAGAGGAGCTGAGAGCGATGGCGAACGAGGCGTACCGCGCGGTCTTCCTGCGCGTGCATCCAACCGGGAAGATGGTGCTCAGCCTGACCACCGAGTCCGATGGAAAGGAAGCGCAGTACGCGCAGCTCGTCGCGGACGAGCTCGGCGTCCCGGCGCTCGACGTCAAGGTCGTTCCGGCCGACACGGACCGGTTCGGCGTCGGTCACGGCTACAACACGAGCCCGTCCGACGGAACGCCGGCAGCGATCGTCAGCGCCAGCGAGAAGATTCGCGCCAAGGCGCAGCTGCTCGCCGGCGCCGCGCTGGAGACCTCGCCGGAGACGCTCAAGTGGTTCAACGGTGCGTGGGTGGCCGCCGAGGGAAACGACCCGACCCAGGTGAAGACGGTCGAAGAGCTCGCCTTCTACGCACACAGCAGCGGCGCCCTGCCGCCGGGCGTCGAGGGCGGCCTCGACGCGCAGACGGTCTACACGGGCTGAGGAAGAGCCGCGTCGAGGCTGACCTCGACCTCGTCCGCGACCTTCAGCGCGCCGAACAGCGTCGAGTAGGGCTTGATCCCCCACTCGCTCTGCTTGAGCACGGTGCCGGCCGTCAGCCTGCCGTCGCCCGCCGCGAGCTCGAGCGAGATCGGGCGCGACTCGCCGACGAGCGTCAGCTCGCCCTGCACTTCGATCCCGCTTCCGTCAGGCGCGACGTTCACCGCGGTCGAACGAAACGTGATGCCTTCCCGCTTCAAGATCTCGTCGTCGATCGTCTCCTGGATGCTCGCCTTGTCGTCGTCACCGAGCGCCTGCATCCCTCCGGTACCTTCGAGCACGCGCAGGGACGTCGCGTCTGCGTCGAACACGACGCTCGAGCGTTCGAGGTCGTCGCCGACCTCAAGCGTCGCCTGCCATGAGGTGACGTGAAGCAGGAGATCGTGCCCGGCTTTCGCGGCCGCGCCGGTGCGGCCGGTCCGCACCGCCAGGGTGCCGTTCTCAGGGCCGAAGGTATGCGTGCCAGGCGCGATCGGCATGCGCGGGATCATATGAGGTTCGCCTCTAGAATTCGGCGAGAACACCCGTCCCGAACAATCAGGAGGCTGCACTGTGGCCGTCGAGCTGGACCATTCCTTCTCCACCGCGAAGCCGATCGACGAGAGCTTCGCGACGATCCTCGACCTCGAGCGCGTCGTGCCGTGTGTCGAGGGAGGCAGCGTGCTCGAGACGACGGGGCCGCAATCCGCGCGCGCACAGATCAAGGTGAAGATGGGAGCGATGTCGATGACGTTCACCGGCACGGTGGAGATCGTCGAGCAGGACGCGGCAGCCCATCGCGCGGTCATGACCGTGAAGGCCAAGGAGGCCGGCGGCCAGGGGCACGCCAATGCGACCGTCGAGTTCGCGCTCACGGACGGCGGCGGCACGATCCACACGAACGCGCAGATCACGGGCAAGGCGGCTTCGATGGGCGAAGGCGTCGTCGTGGGTGTGCTCGACGCCCTGATCGCGAGCTTCGCCGGCAAGCTCGGCGAGCTCTAGTCGAGCCGATGCGCATCACGATGCGACAGGTGCGCGAAGGCGAGGTGCCGCCGGACGGCGGGACCGCGGTGCAGCAGGACCCAGACCGGCCCGTCTTTCAGGGCAACGGCCCGGACGACTACGTCTGTGTCGAGTGCGGCAACGTCCTCGCCGTATCGATGCACCCCGTCCAGATGACGAAGAAGGTGCGTGTTCGCTGCGGCCGCTGCTCGACGGTCAACGTCTCCGTCGTCGACGGCTACGAGGGCCCCGGCAAGAAGCCCTCCTAGCCCAGCAGCGCCAGGAGCGCGGCGCGCCCGCGACGGTAGGCGGCGCCGCCGTCGCCGTCGACGGCGGCGATCCGGACGACCGGCGGGTGACCCATCGCCGGCGCGGCCAGGTCGAGGAGCGCATCGCGGTAGGCGCGTTCCCGGTGCACGCCGCCGAAACCGAAGCCCTTGGCGGGCAGGCCGCGCGAGAGAGCATCGGTCCGAGCACACCACACGCGGCAGAGCTCTTCGTACTCGTCGACGTCGAACCCCACCGCAGCGTCACCGGGATAGAGCTCGAGCGCGGCGAGGCGGGAGGTGGTGAAGTGCACCCATTCGTCGACCTCGATCACGGTCCCGCTCGGCTCGTGCACGAGCTCGACCGGCAGCAGCAGGTTCTCGCGCGCCGCGTGCAGGACCGAGACGTCGCCCTTGAGGTGCCCGTAGATCGCGGCGAGCGGTGCGAGCGCCGCGAGCACCGGCGCGACGAGCGCCGGGTCGCGGCGGGCCTTCGCGACGCGCTCGAGGCCGACATGACCCTGCTCGCAGAACCAGTCGAAGGTCTGGCTCCCGAGTGCGACCCCATCCGCAGCCGCGGCCTCTGCAAACGCCAGTTGGACCTTGCCGGGCACCGTTGGATCGTAGAATGCGGCATGCCCGGGGACGAGCGGAGCGAGCGTGTGACGGGCCTCGTGCTGGCAGCCGGCGGCTCACAGCGTCTCGGCAGGCCCAAGCAGCTCCTGCCCTGGGGAAACACAACGCTGCTCGGCCAGGCGCTCGCCACGGCTCGCGCCTGCGCGTTCGACCAGGTCGTCTGTGTGCTCGGCGGAGGCGCGGACGCGATCCGCGCCGCTATCGACCTGCAGGGGGTCGACATCGTGGAGAACGACGACTTCGGCACCGGGTGCTCGTCGTCGATTGCAGTCGCCCTGCGCGCTGTTGATCCCGGCACCGGCGTGCTCGTCCTGCTCCTCGCCGACCAGCCCGGCGTCACACCGGCGGCGGTGGCCACACTGCTCGCGGGCCGTGGCGGCGCGCCGCTTGCGGCCTGCGCCTACGAGAACGGGCGAGGCCACCCGCTCGCCTTTGCGCGCGATACGTTCGCCGACCTCGAGGCACTGCACGGCGACAAGGGCGTCTGGAAGCTGCTCGACCGGCGGGCGGCAGACGTCGTCGACGTCCCCGTGGACGGACGCATCCCTGCGGATGTCGACACCGAAGAGGACTACGAGCGGCTGGTCGCAGAGCTGAGCACACACGTGTGAGCTGGACGACCTGGTACCCGTCGCCGTTCATCCTGGACGGCGCCGCAGTCGCACTGATGCTCTTCGCGACCGGGTTCGCGAGGCTGCGGCGCCGCGGGCGCCGCGACCTGGCGAACTGGCGGCGCGCCGCGCTCTTCCTGCTCGCGGTCGCGCTCGGAACGCTGCCGCTCGTCTCGCCGCTCGACGAGGCCGGCGATACGTACCTCCTCTCCGCGCACATGCTGCAGCACGTCCTGATCGGCGAACTGGCGCCGGCCCTCGCGCTCGTCGCGCTGCGTGGGCCGCTCCTCTTCTTCGTCGTGCCTGCCACCGTCCTGCGGCGGCTCGCACGGCTGACGCGGTTGCGCGGCGCCCTCGCCTTCCTGCTCCGGCCTCGGGTCAGCATCGCCGCCTGGGCGCTCGTGATC
>Ga0265316_10002546_pt1 | contig 18841 bp, 11 predicted proteins | sample 4522metaG_FD_202092 | JGI IMG/M metagenome (GOLD analysis project Ga0265316, IMG submission 202092) | Rhizosphere microbial communities from Carex aquatilis grown in University of Washington, Seatle, WA, United States - 4-5-22 metaG | ecosystem: Host-associated > Plants > Roots > Rhizosphere >... | reverse complement strand
CGGTCGCCCGCTTGCTCGAGAGCTACCGGCCGGCCAGCTTGTGCAGCGTCGGCCTGGCGCTGCCGGGTGTTCCCAGTCTGGTGCTCGACAACCGAGGCGGCATGGAGGCCGTGATCGAGCACCTGGTACGCGATCACGGGGTCCGCAGGCCGGTGTTTCTCGCCGGAACGCCCCAGAACCCCGAAGCGGAAGTGCGATTCGAGGCCTACAAGGACGTTCTCGCCAGACACGGCATCGCCTTCGATCCGGCGCTGGTGGCTTGCGGCTATTTCATGCCCAAGCAGGGCCGCAGCGCGATGGACAATCTTCTTGCCACGGGCGTCGCCTTCGACGGCGTGGTGGCTGCGAACGACAACATGGCCATGGGAGCCATCGAGGCCTTGCGCAAGTGGGGCCGGCGCGTACCGCGCGATATTCCCGTGACAGGTTTCGACGATCTGCCGCTGGCTGGATTGGGAAGCCCGCCGCTGACGACCGTGGCACAGCCCTTCGAGCGCATGGCGAAACTGGCCGTCGAGACCGTGGTGGCCCAACTCGCCGGACGGCAGGTTCCAGATTGTGTCGTGCTGCCTTCCCGGTTCGTCTGTCGCCGGTCATGCGGATGTGAATTCGAACGATATGCGAGAGCCACCCCCGATGTCGCGAGGAGCCAGGCGCCTTCCCCACACCAGGACCGGATCGAAGCGCTGGGGCCGAAACTTGAGCACGCACTCCGCGCCCATCCTGAAGACGCCGCGCTGGTCAGCCATCGGCTGGCCGAATCCCTGCGCATCGGGAGCGGGCGGCCGTACCGAGCGTTCCCGAAAGCGGTGGGCGACTTGCTCGAGGACATCGGCGATGGCAGCGAACATCACCAGCTGCTCCAGGACGCGATCGGATGGCTGCGCGACGAGCTCTCCGACCTCTCCGACATAGAGCTCGAGCGCGCCCTCTACGAAGGGATGAACCTGGTCGCGACCTCCAGCACGACCTCGCAGACGCGGCAACGCCTGATCCTGGAGGACAGCTATGCCACCCTGCTGAAACTGAGCGAGCAAGCCTCGGTCGCCTTGGATCTCTCGTCGCTTGAGGAAACCCTGGTAAAAGGCCTTCCCGCGGCAGGGATTCGCACCGCGTTTCTGTCTTGCGCGCTCGACGCGAATGCCACCGATCTCGTCCCGGTGGTCTGTCTCGTCGACGGGCAAGCCGTCAAGATGCCCGAGCCCAGCTTCCCCGCAAGCCGGCTGCTGCCTCCCAGCGCGCTGGTCCTGGAACGACGACGCACCCTCTTGGTGTTCCCCACGGCGTTCGAATCCCAGCTACTCGGCGTGGCCGCCTTCGACTACGCCGACGGGGTCAGGACCTACGCGGTCTTCCGCAACGAGATCACGGCGGTCGTGAAAAGCATTCGCCTTCACCAGGAGCTGGTGCAGAAGACCATGCTGCACGAGCGCAGCGTGCAAGAGCGCTTGGCCACCACGAAACGGATGGAGGCATTGAGCGTTCTCGCCGGCGGCGTGGCGCACGATCTCAACAATGTCCTGGGCCCGCTGGTGGCGCTTCCCGATCTCATCCTCGACGGTCTCGACAAGCTGAAGACGGACGAGCGCGCCGCGGAAGACGTGCGCGCCGACGTCGAGCTCATCAAGACCGCGTCCCTGCGTGCCTCCCAAACCATCAAAGATCTCCTCACGCTCGGCCGCCAGGGCAGGACCGTGAAGGAGAACATCGATCTCAACCGCGTAATCAGGTCCTGCTTGGCGGAAAGCTGTCCGCGTTTTGCTAGCGACAAGAGCCGCCACATCAACATGGTGGTCGACTGCTTCGCTGAGCCGCTTGCCGTGCGCGGTTCGGAGTCGCAGTTGGCACGCGCGGTTGGCAACCTGGTTCGCAACGCCATCGAAGCGATCGATAGCCGCGGCGAAATCGTGGTCAAGACCTGGCGGGAGAACTTGGCCCTGCCTGGGGGCCACTACGAGACCATTCCCGCGGGTCACTACGCAGTCTTGACTGTTTCAGACGATGGTTGCGGTATCGAATCCCTGGAGCTCGTGCGTGTCTTCGAGCCGTTCTTCACCAAGAAACGCGCGGGCGAAAGCTCTGGCTCAGGGCTTGGTCTCGCCGTGGTGCATGGGGTGGTCAAGGAGCACGACGGTTTCATCGACGTCACCAGCGCGCCCGGAAAAGGAACGACTTTCTCTCTCTATCTTCCCCTGGTGCAGGTGGTCCTTGAAGGACGTCAGCCGCTTGCGCTGGCGCCGCGCCGCCAGGCGAAGATCCTCGTCGTCGATGACGAAACCATCCAACTGCAGACTTGCCGGAGGGTTCTCGTCCACCTCGGTTACGCGGTCGACACCATGCAAAGCGGCCTGCGCGCTTGCGAGGTGTTTAGCCAAGCAGCGCAGACGGGCAAGAGTCCCTACGACCTTGTCGTCTTGGACATGCTGCTCAATGAGAAGCTTGACGGCTTGCAGGTCTTCGAGCTGATCCAACGACTGTTTCCCGCCCAGAAGGCCATCGTGGCCAGTGGTCACGCTCCCAATGAACGCGCCGAGCTCGCTGTCAACAAGGGCCTGATTTGGCTGGCCAAGCCCTACACCATCGAAGCGCTCACACAAGCCGTTGAGCGCGTCCTCGCAGGCAGCAGCGATCGGTAGCCGCCCCGAGGTCGGTCACACGGCAGGCCGCCGATTGTGGCCTCACCGTCGAAGAATCGGGCACGGTATTCGACTCGCACAGCCAGGCGCATGAGGTAGATTGCCCTGTGCGCTCGGGATTCCCCGTTCATCGCTGGCGAGCGGCCGCGCTGAGACTGGCGCTGGTCTGCTTGCTGCTTGCCTGTCGCCCCGGCGGTGTCCGGACAGACAACGGCGTGACGGCAAAGGACCCGGCAGGGCCGATCTGGGACAAGGGCGCCGCGTACCGCTTCGACTTGCATGCCACCGCATTGGTGGACCTGGGTGAGTCCTGGACGGCGATTCACTACGAACTGAACAGCGACCTGACCATCTCCGTCGTGGAAGAACGAGACGGCCGAACGACCTTGCATCTGCGTTTGGTTGAGCCGAAGGTCAGAGGCCTTGCCCCCGGTGGAATCGAGGCGCCGGACAGGCTGTCGCGCGACCTGCGGGAGGGTGACGCGGTCGCGGTCCTGGCTGCGGGCAAGATGGTGGCGTTTGGCTTTCGCAAGAGCACGCCCAATTCTGTGGTGAACACATTCAGACAGCTCGCCGCCGGCCTGCAGGTGGCCGTGGCGCGTGGTGCGAAGGATGACCTTTCGGAGGAATACGACACCACGGGGCGATACCTGGCGGCCTACACCTTCGACCACGCCACCGGGACGGTGTGCAAAACCAAGGTTCGTTATCTGGCGCTCCTGGGAAATTCTGGTGGGCCGAGCATGCTTCCCAGGGTGATCGGCTCTGAAGGACGGATTCGGGTTTCGCGCGGGATGCGCCTCGAATCAGTGGTTCTAAGCGACGAGCTGGCCATTGGGAACGCAGAGATGCCGATTCGTGCGCAGACGGAGCTGGAGCTTCGCTTGCACGCCATCGAGGAAGCTCGGGTTACCGAGGCGCCGGCCTCGTTCCTGGCGGGCTTCACCATGGTGGCGGCGTCCGAGTCTGCCGGGGCCGATGCGCATGCTCAAGGGCTGGATCGGGCAAGAACAGGGGGAGCGAGCTTTCGCGAGATCGTCTCTCGCATGCGCGCCCAAGGGAAAGCACGCGATGCCGGTTTGTTCAATGCCCTGGCCGCCTCGCTGCGAACCGAAGCGGGTGCGCCGGCCCAGGCGGTGCGCATGGTCGCGGCCAGGTCGGACTTGTCATCGGTGCTCGTCGACGGGTTGGGCGCCGCATCCTGCCCGGCTTGCGAATCGGCCTTGATCGACCTGCTGGGCACCCCGTCTCCTGACATCAAGGCCAGCGTCTTGCACGCCCTGGCGCGTTTTCAGAATCCAGGAGACAGAGCGGTTGCCGCCATGAAGGCCCGGCTTGAGGAGCAAGCCTACGACCCCACGGCGCTTTACACCCTGGGCGCGTACGCCCGACTTTTCGGGCAACAGGGCAATCCGGGAAAAGCGGCCGAGTTGGGCAATTTCCTGGTCCGGCGCCTGGAGAGGGCCACGGACTCCATGCAGAAGATCGTGGCGTTGCGTGCGATCGAGAACGCCGGCTGCGCGCAAGCGTTGTCCCTGTTGCCGAGGTTCACGGACGATCAGGACGAGTCGGTCAAGGGTGCGGCCAAGCTGGCCGCAGCGGCCATTGCGAATTCAGACGGGAGAAATCCATGACCAAGCCATGCGCATGTGCTTTAGGAGTTCTCGTGGCCGGGATCTTCGCCCTGCAGCAGTCCGCCGGGGCCGAGTCCAAGCCGGCCAAGCCAGCCGCGCACGAGACCACCATCGTTATGCGATTTCCGCGCGGACTGGTTCTGAAGGATGTCGCGCTGGCGGCCGACGGTGGCCTGCGTTTGGGTTCGCGCGTGACCATCAAGCCGGGCAAACGCTCGCCCGCGACCATCGCCAATGCAGGCCGAGGGCAAACCCAGGTCGGCGCCAAGAGCCAGACCGCATCGATTGTGAGCGTGGGTTCCGTGAACCTGCACAACCACTCCCAGGTTGCGGGCGAGGTGACCACAGCAGGGAAGCTCACCAAGCCATCCGACGCCCGCGTATCAGGCGCCGTCAGCGAGCTCGCCCTGCTGCAACCGATTGCCGAACGCCGTTGGAGCGTGCAATTCCCCGCAACGAATTCGGGCGACGTCATCGTGGCACCCGGTGCCGTGCGCAACCTTGCTGAAGGCTCGTACAGGCATGTGTTGGTGAAGGCAGGGGCGAAGCTGGACCTGAGCAGAGGGGAGTTCTTTGTCCAGTCGCTGGAGATTGAAGCGAAGGGCCAGCTTGTTCAGCACGGCTACGCGTTCTCGCCCGCGGTGATCTACAGTGCGGGCAAGGTCAGCCTGAAGGGCGACGTCACCAGTGCTAAGGACTCAGGGCCCAACCTGCTGCTGGTCGCACTGGGAAGCGATCCGGTCGTTGTGGAGCGGGCCTTCACGGGAACCCTGATGGCGCCCAGGGCTCGCCTGGTCCTGGGCGCGAGCGGCGCTGTGGTTCAGGGGCAAGTCTACGCCCACGACATCGAGATCCGGCCAGGCACTGCGATCACGGCCGCGCCATTTCCTCTGGATTCCTACCGGTGGAAGGGCTCGAACACGCCGGTGTCCAGCGACACAGATCACGACGGAATCAACGACTACCGGGATGCCTGCCCGTACGACGCACAGAAGGAACGGCCCGGCTTTTGCGGGTGCGGGGTGCCGGACAGCGATGCCAACGGAGACGGGTTTCTGGGTTGCCTGGGCGTGATCACGGGCGACCGCAACGGCCGCTGCGGAACCGCCCCTGCCTGCACGCCAGGTCCAGGATGTCAGCTTGTCCTGAACGAACAGTCGGCGTACTGGATCTGCGCCGCTGCCGCGGCTCGGACCAGTCATGCCGATGCCGAGCGGTTCTGTGGCGCCAAGGGCCTGCGGCTGGCACGCCTCGACACTCCAGAAGAGAACGCGTTTCTTAGCCACCTGCTGCTCAATCCCGCCTGGGTCGAATCGGAGCGCCGCTGTCGCGCGCTCGACAACGTGGATGGTCGGCTGCTGGAGCCCGATTGCAAGACGCGGCTCGGTTTCGTCTGCGAGTATGCGCTTCCGATGCAGGCGCGCGAGCCCGCGCCCACGAGCGGCCCAGCGACAGCCTGCGTGTCGGAGCAGACAGCCGGATTTTCGCTGTGGAATTCAACAGAAGAGATGAAGGCGGCGCAGGCCGAATTCAGGCAACAGATCGCGCTCGCCAAGAATGGAAGTTTCACAGGCGCGGCCGCCAATCCGCCGACCGGAGGAACCGGCGATCAGATCGATCTCTGCGACCCCAAGGGCCAAGTCACGGCGCTGCTGGAGCCAGGATCGAACCTGACGCCAACGGCGTTGCGAATGCTGGATCTCTTTCCCCAGGGTCCTCCGGTCACGACCTGGTCCGCCGATTACCAGGACCCTCCGGTGGGCAAGGGAACCCGACACAGCTGGTGCACGATGAGCGCTCAGAATCCTCACGGCCTGGCGACCATCGCCCTGCCAGGCCTGAACCGCTCCGCCCGGATCTCGGTCAACGACCAGATCCGCATCACCATCGACCCGGACGTCAGTTTCGAGGCCAAGAGCGAGCCGCTCCCGTTCGGCGACGTCAGCCCGAGGCTGCACGCGCAGTCGAAGCTGGCAGCCAGCGTGGCGATGAAGGATTTCCTGGGCCTGAACTACCAGGCCGACATCGTCCGTGCGGTTGCCGATATCTCGGCCAGCCGATGCGGCCTGCGCACCGACGCAAGCGAGCTGAAAGTCCTGGGCACGAACGTGGCCAGCCCCGAATCCCTGCCCCGCATCAACAGCGAGGATCCCAAGAGTCCCCTATACGCCGCCGGCCAGGAATGCCGGCGGGCCCTGGCCAACTTTCAAAGCCAGGCCGGCGACACCAAGAAGGCGTTTCGCGATGCCCAGCAGCTTCTCTTTCAGTACCACCAGGTGGCAGGGCTGGATGAGGCTCCTTTGTGCGACGAGATCAGGGCGAACGCCCAGGAAGGCTGGGGCTTTCCCGGCGGCCCCAAGTGCTATGCGAACGAACACATCGAGTTGATCATCAGTCGGTTCATCTACGCCTACTCACCCTATGGGGAGATCGGAACCATGCGCCGCCAGGCCCAGACGCTGGCTGTGGCTTCTTCCAAGCTTAGGCAAGCGATCCGGAAGAATGCCGATCTCGAGTTTCGCGACACCCTTCACCAGGAGACCCGAACCATCGGCACCGTGCCTGTCACCCTGGGACCTGTGCCACTGGTCGTTCAGTTCGATTTGACCGTCAGCTACGGCATGGGCGGCCGCTTCGAGGTGGACCTGGATTATCCCCTGAATCTGGATGGTCCAGCGTCGGGCAAAGATCCCGTGGCCCGGGTGGGGGCGAGCGCCTTGCCCCACGCTTCGGCCGTTCTCACCGCGGTCATGGGCGCCGACTCCGATCTTGCGTCCTGGTCGGCCGTGGCCCGGGTCGAGGGCGCGGTTTCCCTGGCGGATGTTCGCGCGCCCCTATTTGCTTCGGTGGGTCTGGAAAGAACGGCGTTTCCCGACACGCGGCCTCTGCCCGAGGATATCAAACCACCGGTGGCCAGGTCGGAAGACGCATTTGTCTACGGTTATCCGCGCCGCTATCAGTACGGGGCCATCTTCGAATACGGCGCCGGCCTCGATCTTCTCCGCGTCGTCGATGGTGCGATCAACACGAGCCTCACCGTGCCCGTCGGCACTGTCAATCGCACCTGGCGCAAGCCACTGGTCGACTTGAAAGGCGTGAGCGGTCACTTCGACCTGGTGAAGGGGGCTGAAGGCTCCGCGATCCGCACGCGAACCGTGCCCGGTGCAGGCCCGCTCGATCGGGGCAGCGCGACGACCGTCGTGCAAGGGCGGACGCCCATCGGACTATGGGAAAGCGAGGTTCCCTTGGTGAACCTGGCATCCCCGTCGGGGAATGCTCGGTATCAGCGGCCGCAACCCAACGACACCCGGGCGCCGGTCGATCTCAGCAAGTTGGAACGCGTGTTCTACGACGACCTGTGCCGCGCGCGGCCCGGCGAGGCGTGCCACGTCGACGGAACCCCTTTCCCTTTCTGCCAGATGTACTCGACCTGCAAAATCCAAGCGGCAGGCGGAAGTGGAATCTGCGAGACCCAGTGTCGTGGCCAAGAGGCGCCCTGCAAGCAAAGCTCGGACTGCTGCACGGGGTTCGTGTGCAATTGGCTGAACCTGTGCCAGGTGTGCCGGAAGGACAAGGAAGAATGCATGCGGGACGGGGACTGTTGCGCAGGTCTCACCTGCGTGAAGAACAAACAGAGGTGCGCCCCGCCGCAGACCAAGGGAGGCGGGCCGGACGCCCGATGATTGGCTAGCAAACGCATCCGCGCGAGATGATCTGAAATCCAGAACAAAGGGCAGCTCCACTGGCTGCCCTTTCTCGTTGGTGAAGAGAGAAATGGAGTATGGAGGAAATGGGCCCGTCCAGATTAGGCCCTCGAAACTCGTCAGGGGTTGGCAAGTGTCGCGTAGGTCCCTGGACTCGCAAGACCCTCTTGCGTTCCCGTGACAATTGCATTGACAATTGTCGGCTGGGTCTGAGCGCCGGTGGTTCTGTTGAAGATGGCGTACGAGCCAGTGCCTGAGCCCCCGTTGTCCCACCACACAGGACACATACCAGCGGCTGCTGTGTCTCGAGAATAGGCGTGGGCATGGGTAACCCTATTTGCCAAGACTTGAGCACCCATGGAGCCCCATTCGCCGATAACGATGCCCCAGTTGGGCCACCAGCCCAGGATCTGCGTGACGGAACTCTTCATGGTGTCATAGTCCGAAGCGCTTCCCCGCTCTTCCTGCTTGCGACAGTTCTTCGTCTTCGGAGACGTCACGTTTGAATAGAGCAAGTAGTGAGCCGCGACCACTTCGTTGTCGCTACTTGGCAAGGCGCATTATCTTGGAGCCGTTGGACCAGTAGAGCGCGGTTGTATCCTGATATAGGTTATATATTGACGACTCCGCAGTCTGGCCGGTGGCGAGAGCCTTCTTAGTTCCGGCACAGTTCGATGCCGAGCATTCGAACAGGCTCCCGTCACTTTGAAGCCAGTAGACTCCGTTCGCGTCCTCGGTTGCGCCGTATACGTGCGCAGCCCCAAGACCGATAAGAAACGGTGGTAGCGCACTTGCGTCCCCGGGCAAAGCTACGCGGTAGAGACCGGCCGGGCCGGTGAGGAGCACGGATACCGCGTTCACGTCGACGACTGCATAGGTGTCGACGTAGAGGTAATCCGAAAGCGCCATCAAATACGGACTGGTTTCACTGACGGAGTATAGGCCCGATTCTAGAACGGTGACGCCGTCCGAGTTATAGATTGTTCGGAGCCAATAGACGGCGTTGCCAAAGCTGAAGGGCGTGGTGTAGTTCCAATTGGAAGAGAGCGAATCCGTAAACGTCTGCACGGCCGTAGTGCCACTCAACGGGTACCAAGTGATCGTCGGGTTGTTCGCGGTATATAAGTCGAGCGTCGCAATGTACGGCTGCGAGGTGTTCTTAAAAGGGACGAGCAGTCCGCTGCCAGGCCCGGTGCCCGGAGTTGCAACCGATGTGCTCGCGCATTCGGAGGGATTGGTGGAACTAAACGCGCACATGTTGCTGGTGTCGTAGTTGCCCCCTGAAAAGAGATCGTTGCCGATCACCCCTTGATAGAACGGGGCGCCAGCGTTGTCGATGACTGAACCAGTCGCGCCCGTGAGTGTCTTTGGGACTTGGTAGGCGTTCGCGACATTGCTCACTGCATTTAGGACGGAGTAGTACACATTGGTCGCGTCCACTCCGAGAATTGGAGAAAACGTCTGCCCAGTATTGCCGACCACCGCGGCGGGCTGACACTGTCCAGAAACGCACGTTCCTCCGAGGCAACGATGAGCACAGGACCCGCAGTTGCTCGCGTCAATCTGGGTATTGACGCAACTACTGCCACACATCGTCCCAGAACACTGACAATCGCCACCCACGCAGGCGGTCCCGTTTGTACATCCAGTAGGCTGGTTTTGCCACTGGCCATCGCTGTCGCAGAGCTGCGGAACCCCCCCCGTCGAGCACTGCTTCGTGCTCGGCGTACAGGCCACGCAACCCAAACTCGCAACACAGACATTCGCGCTCGAGCAAGTTGTCGGGCCAGGTCGGTCACAGGTGCCGCTGCCGCAGGCCCCGGCTGCTTGGTAGCTCTTCCCTGTGCAGATAGCTGTGCCGCACGCAGTGGAAGAAGTGGGGTAGTAGCAGGCCGCACTCGTGCCATTGCACGAGCCGTCACAAACATGGTCCGTCGAGGTTGTGCAAGGCGTGTGACCTGTGTGAGGCGTCGGTGTCGCCAAAGTCGTGCATGTGCCGGGGGTGACGTCGCAAGCCTCACAGGATCCCGTACAAGCCTTGTCGCAGCAGTAGCCGTCGGCGCAGGTCGTGCCGGCCACGCAGCCCGCGGCTACGGTCAGGCAGGTCTGTCCCTTCTTGCTCTTGCAGGTCCCGGCAGAGTCGCATGTGCCAGCGCACATGCTGGTGCTTGAATCATCCTGGCCCTTGACCGGCGTACAGGCGCCGTTCGTACATGTCAGGCATGCGCCCGCGCAGTCGCTCCGCTGGACGCATCCGACGCACTGGCTTGTCGCCGTGTTGCATGTAGCAGCTACGCCAGTGCAGTACTTGTTCGCGGTGCAACCGACGCACAAGCCGCTGGCCGCGCAAGCGGGTCCTGTCCGGCCAACGCAGTCGGCATCGGTGGCGCATTTCGCGCACTTGTTGCCCAAGCACAAGGGGCTTTGCGCCGGACAGTCCGTGTCCACACTGCATGTACCAGGCGCATCCGGGGTCGATGCATCGGATGCAGGCGCATCGAGAGCGGCATCAGTTTGTCCACCACCGGTCCCGCTACCGCCGCCGCTTGCAATACCACTGCTCGCAACCCCACCGGTCGCGATGCCCCCGCTCGCACTCCCGCCGCTCGCTATCCCTCCGCTGGTAATGCCGCCGCTCGCTATCCCTCCGCTGGTAATGCCGCCGCTCGCTATCCCTCCGCTGGTAATACCGCCGCTCGCTATCCCTCCGCTGGTAATACCGCCGCTCGCTATCCCTCCGCTGGTAATGCCGCCGGTGGTGATGGCGCCCGCAAGGCCACCACCGCTAACGCTACCGCCAACGCCGCCGCTCCCGCCATCGAAGATAGCGCTGGCCCCGGTTCCGCCATTGGCAGCGCTCCCTCCGCTTCCACCGCTAGAAGTGGCTGCTTCTGTCGCAATCCTGCTATCCGAGACTGGGCCTAGCCCATCAATGGGCGCCACCGCCCCGCCCACGTTGCCAGCCTCGCTCTGCCTGCCCGCGACCGCACCATCACCAACTGGCAAGCTCACGGCGTTGCCAAAACAGCCTGACAGACTGATCAGGGACGAACAGAGAAGGACGGACGAGACGGTCAACCCATAAGCTCGCACTAGAAGCTTCCTTTCACCATCATGGATACGCCATCAGGGGCCAGGATGGGCAAGAGGGCAACGCTGCTCGCGTGGTAGCTCGATCGGCCGACGATGTAGAGAACCGCGCCGGTCGCGATTGCGGCGGCGCCGACGCCATAACTGACCCACCCCCAGGTTTCAAGAGATTTGCGTTCGTTTTCCTTGTCTACCGTGGCTACATGCTTTTGCTCGTCAGAAGAGATGCTTTGTGTCTTCAAGGCCAATCCAACCCCTGCGCCGACCGCAGCCAGCCCAACGGCTGCGCAAACCACTCCCGCCGTGCGTAGACTCTTGCTGTGGTCGTCCTCAAGCGGCAGTGGCGCCGGCTCGACCACAACCGGAGGTGTTGCTGTCTCGGAGACTGGCGCAGGGGTTTCCGTGCGGGCAATAGGTGGCGGCGCTGCGACGGCTGGCGGTGGTGCGAGCTGAGCTGACTTGCCGAGAGACCTTTCGCAGTCAGCAATCTGCTGGTCTGCGTCGGCCTTGTCGCTATCGGTAAGATCCTTGGCTATACGTAGATACTCGCGAAAGCGGCCGATGGCTTGTTCCCATCGATTATTTTGCTGATAGCAGCGGCCCTGATTGTAGACGTAGATAGGACTGCTCGTTTCGACAAAAAGGTCGCTCAAGATGTCCACGCCCTTCTGGAAGTCCCCTACCGAGCATGCCTTCTTGGCGGCCTTCTCTTGGACAGTTCTCGACTTCGCCTTCTCCGCCGAAGCTAGGCCGGTCGAGGTAACTATCGTCAAGACAAAGAATAGGGATGAGAATAGGCGCATCGTGTTAGCAAGACTATATATCACGCTCCGCTGCTCCACGCGTCAGAAAACCGCAAATCGACTGCGTTTCCCGGGCCGGCTCGTGTCAGTGCTGCGCGCTCGCCCAGCGTACATCCCTGGGTTGTTACGGGAGTTTGGATCTTGGATTCGTCAGGGGTTGGTGGATGTCGCGTAGGTCCCTGGATTCGCAAGACCCTCTTGCGTTCCCGTGACAATTGCATTGACAATTGTCGGCTCGGTCTGAGCGCCAGTGGTTCTGTCGAAGATGGCGTACGAGCCCTTGCCTGAGCCCCCGTTGTCCCACCACACAGGACACATACCAGCGGCTGCTGTGTCTCGAGAATAGGCGTGGGCATGGGTAACCCTATCTGCCAAAACTTGAACACCCATGGAGCCCCATTCGCCGATGACGATGCCCCAGTTGGGCAACCAGCCCAGGATCTGCGTGACGGAACTCTTCATGGTGTCATAGTCCGAAGCGCTTCCCCACGCGACTGCATTGTTACCCAAGCCGAAATTGGTGGGCTCATAGGTGTGAACCGAGAAGACGAGATTAGGGTCGTTAATAACGGAAATCTTCAACATCGTGCTTATGCCCGTCGAAGACGGGCTAGCGCCCTGACCTTGGATCATGACGACGCGAGTAGCGTTGGCTCCGCCGGTGCCTCGGACCGCATTGACACACGCCTCGACGTACGAATTGAGGGCAGTCCCGCCACCGCTAGGCTCGTTGAAACATTCGAACATCAGTTTGCTACTGAAACCCGCGAAGGCGGTGGCGATCTGTTTCCAGACCGCACCTGCCTCGGCTGCCACCGGAGTGGGGTCGGCGGGAAAAGTTACCCAACCATCGTGGTGCGTATTGACGAAGACGTACATGCCCGCGTCGATGGCCCACTGCGCTGTTTGTACCACCGAGGCCATCCACGTTGCATCGATGGTGTAGCTGGGCGAGGCGCCAAGGTGGGGGCCCCAGGTCACAGGGAGCCGCAGGAGATTGAAACCCGCTGCGTGCACGGCGTTAATCAGGGTTTGGTTGGGCGCCGGGTTTCCCCAGCTGGTCACTTTGGGAGAACCGTCGAAGGAGTTGCCCAGATTCCAACCCGGGGACATCGCCTTGACCAGGGCTAGCATCGCCGGGTTCCTGCCACTGGTGGCCGTATTCCCGGCGGCACCCGTGGATCCGCCTGTGGCCGTGGTCCCGCCGGTAACCGTGGATCCACCGCTGGACGTCGTTCCGCCCGTTCTTCCCCCGCTGGCACTGCTACCGCCGGTCGTTCCCCCGGTCGCAGTCGTGCCACCCGTTTTTCCCCCGATGGCGCTGCTACCGCCGGGTGTTCCCCCGACGGCACTGCTACCACCGGTCGCTCCAGCGACCGCCGTGCTGCCGCCTGCCCTTCCCCCGGTGGCCGTCGTGCCGGCCGCGGACGTAGTTCCTCCGGCCGTCGTGCTCCCGCCGGCAACGCTGGAGCCACCCGCGGCCGTGAAGCCACCCGCGGCCGTGGAGCCGCCGCTCGTGGAATTGCCTCCTGTTGCGCTCGTGGCGACGGTTGAGCCACCGGAAGGTTGGGTGTTTCCTCCAGTCTCGATCGTCCCTCCAGTGTCCGGAGTCGCCGTGCTGCCGCCATTCGCGACCGTACCCCCGACGCTCGTGGTGCTGCCGCCTTCAACCGCCGTGCCACCTCCTGGGCTGCCACCGTTCTCCTTTCCTCCAGAACTACTGCTGGAGCATGCTCCCAGGGTCAGGGCCAGCGAAATGCCAGCCAACAATGTGAGACGAATCGAATTCTGAGGGATGGACGTCATCGCGAAGCCTCCGGTCTTGAAACGGTCGTTTTCCAAGATGTCCTCATGACACCAGGATTCCTTTCGATCGATGTCAGAGCAGTAGCGCCAGAAGCAATTTCGGTCCAAACGGCCGCATGTCAAATAGCGTTAAGGCGGGTAGCCATGGCGCCATGCGGTATAGCCCGACCGAACCCGTGTCACTCCGTCACTGATCACTCTCTCTCAGCACCAATCACCCCTGGCCGCCATTTCCGACCCGAACGGAGTTTCTGCGCCTCACAGGTGGGCACATAGCTGTAAAAAGCATGCAAACGCCAGGACCAACGGGCCTTTGGTGAGAACGCTCCGATTTCAGCTACTATTCTCCGCGCATACCTTGGGCAGCCAGCAACAGAGAGAGCCCGTGGCGACGATGCCTGACCTCGCGGCGTCTCTCGACCCGCACACCCTCGAGCGCACGGCCGCGGTCATCCTCGCCGACGCACTCGCTCTGGCGGCCGCGCTGCACTTGCCTGGCCGGCGCGATCGCCATCGTCGCCAGCTCGAGCACGCGATCGATCTCGCGAATCGCGTCCTCGCCGCGGCCGAGGGAGAGGGCGAGGATGTCGGCGGGGACGCGCGGCTGATCGCGGGCGCGCGTTCCACGTTGGTGAAGGCCCACGCCGCCCGCGCACGAGACGCCCGCCACGGAGCGGGCCAACTCTCGCTCGGCGCACAGCGCGCCCCAACGTGCGCAGCCTGCGACGACGGCTGGCAGCGCGTGGAGGAGATCGTCGCTCTCGCAGAGGCGTCGGCGTTCGTGGCGGCGCGCCTGGCTGCCGAGCTCGACAACAACACTGCGTGGGAGGCAGCGCGGGCGGCAGAAGCTGCGGCACGCGACGCGCGCCGGATCGTTGACGAGCGAAACCACTCCTATACGTTCCATGCCGACCCGGGCTTCTCGTTTGGTGAAGGCTGGTATCTCGCAGCGGCGGCCGTCCTCGCCGGCGTCGCGATTCAGATCGAGCCCGGCCAGCCGCAAACGCCGCAGGCGGAGCGTTTTCTTCGAGACGCCGGCCTCGGCTCTAGTCTCCAGCCGTATCGCTCGCGGCCGCGCGCGAACAAGCACCTCCCCGAGATCGTCGCCCGCGCCTTCCGCGCCGACCCGCTCTCCGCGCAGCGAAAGCTGCGGGCCGCGTTCCTCGGCAACGCGCCGATCCCGCAGACGGTCCTCGATTGGGCCGATCGCAGGCTTTCCGGCGTTTCATCGGGGAAGAAGGTTCTGCTCTGGGTCCGTTACGGCGCGCACCATCCCACGCGAAATACGATGTACTCTGAGCTCGTCGAGCTTGCCCGACGAGCGCTGGCCGCTCATTGCGTGCCTGTCCTGGTTGGCGACGCCATCCGTGGCGGTGAAATCCCGTCGGGCGCCGTCGACATGACGCTCTTCTGGAAGGAGCCCATCTTCCAAGGCACCGACATGCGGCGCGCGCAGCTGCAGTTCTTCGAGCATCTCAAGGAAGCGCACGGCCTGGTCGGCCAGCTCGGGGTCACCACCGCGGGCATGGATGGCCCCGCGCTGATGGGCCTTCAGACGATGTACCTCACGGATGCGCCGAACGTCCGGCTGGGCACGTGGGTTGGAACGGTCCCGGGCTACCGAGAGGTCGTGCGCGGCGACGGGTACCTTGAGCGTGTCGGCCATAGGTTGAGGCGATGGGCCGATGACGGCGAACACCGAAGACCTGATTCGGCGGATGGCCGAGAGGAGGCGCGAACGATAAAGGGACAAATGCCCCGATCGCCTGTCGCTCGCGGCTCCGGGGCTTCTTGAGCTATTACTATCGAAAAGCCGCACAAAACCCGGCGACACCTTTCCGGACACCACGGGTGGAAGTGGAGCCATTGATTTCACAAAAGCAACCGTGGCGGCTAACTGAAGTGGCCCCGGAAGGGGCCGAACTCTCGGCGCGTGGCCGTCCCCGCCGTGATCCATGCTGGCCCAAGCTGCCGATCTTCGGAAGTTGGCGCGATGCATTTCTGGACCCCGCGAGGAATGGGCCAGAGATGGCCGGTTTCGCTACTGGAAGTGTTAGACAGCGCGAAGGCGCAGCGTGAACCCAGAGGTTTGAGAGGAGTCACCATGGAACGATACGTGACGGCACGACAGCCACGAACTTGGTCGCAGAGCGAGATGGACCCGCGCGGGCTTGGTTTGGTTCTGCTCGTGGCCCTTTGGGCTGGCTGCTCTTCTTCAAGTTCACCAGGCGCATCAGGTGGCGGCGGGGGTGGTTCAAGTAGCGTCGCCCCCACAGCAGGCGCATCAGGTGGCAGCGGGGGCGGTTCAAGTAGCGTCGCACCCACAGGCGGCAGCACCAATGTCAATGGCGGTCAGACTTCCGTCGGTGGTGCCATGAGTCTTGCGGGCGCAACAGCGACGGGCGGCTCGAACAGCCCGGGTGGAACGACCGCCAGCACCGGCGGAACCACGGGCGTTGGGGTCACGACGAGAAGTGGCGGTACAGCAAGTGGCAGCGGAGCCACGGCACAGGGTGGGATCACAACATTGGGCGGAACCACGACCTCCAGCGGAACCATGAGTCCTGGTGGGACCACGGTTGTCGGTGGAAGTACGGCCTCTGGTGGAATTACGGTCTCGGGCGGCAGTACGGCACAAGGAGGAAGTGCGGCCCGCGGTGGCAGCATGGGTCAGGGCGGAAACGCAACGGGAGGCAGGGTTGCAACCGGTGGCATCACGGGCAGCGGAGGACAGGCGACCACAACCGCAACGGGCGGAGCCAAGGCAACCGGCGGCACGGTCGCGACTGGTGGCAGTTCTTCGGGCTCCAGCAGCACGGATGGCGGCCTGCCTTCAAATACGGGAGACTGGCATTGCGTCAACTGGTCAGATCCTGGCGACAACTACCAGACGGGCAATATTCAGCCGACCGGGCTCTCTGCTACGACGGACACCTACGACACGGCCCTGGCGACGGCCAATGCCATCTTGTCCGGCTTCCAAACGGTCCTGAACGCCAATTCCATCCGAGTGGGGATCAACGAGCCCACGGTGTCGGGTACCTGGTGGACGACGGGCTACAAGGCCATCATCGACGCAGCCACCAGCCAGAACTTCAAGGTCATTCTGGGCTATTGGGCCCACCACAATGGCAAACCCGACGACGTGACCGCCTTCAATACCATGTGGCAAACCGTCATCACCACCTACAGTAACAACCCCCTAGTCTATTTCGATATCGGCAACGAGCCCTACGGGTATACCGAATCGGCATGGGCTGACTTGGTGGCGCAATGGCTGGCCCTGTTCCCCAGTGTTCCCAGGGCGCGGGTCCTCGTGGCTGGGGTCGTGACTGGAAACGGGTGGGATGCCGATGTGACGAAGGTGGGGGCGGACTCTCGTCTGGACGGAACCTTGCTGAACCTTCACGTGTATCCTTCGAACAGCACCTCGCTCACCGCCGCAGGCTGGGAGCAAGTCATCAAACAGAAGGTAGGCGCCTATTCCAGCCGAACCGTCGCGACGGAATGGGGAGCGCCGCTGAGCGGCGGGGTCGACTACAGTGGCCCGATCGGCACGAACGTCAACATCGCCTTCATGACCGGCGTTCCGGAGCAATTCAGGGCCTATTCGATGGGTGGCTGTCTTTGGGCGGGCCTGGAAGGCACGAACGGGATGAGCGTCGCCAAGATTAACGGATCGGGGTCAACTCTCAAATTGACCGTGACCAACGCTTCCGGCCTCGCCCGGCTTCAGTATTCGTGGGGCCTGTAGCCGGCGATAAACAGACAGAGGAGATCTCGGCGAGAAATGCCAACACCTCGTCGTGGTCGAATGTCTTCACCGTGTGCGCGCCGTGCGAAGAGCCGACCGGCCTAGAGCGCCGAACGCGGCCGCTTGTTCGTCGGCTGCGGCAACAACATGACGGCCGTGGTCAACGCCAGTTCCGGCAAGGTCATCACCACGCTTGGCACTGACGCAGCTGTCGCCGAAACGGGGGAGATGGAGATCGACAAGTCGATTGTCATCGTGCCTGTGCTTGACGGTCTTCACGCTGACTACCGGAGGGCCGCGTAGTCAAGGGAGTCTTCGACGGATAAAGAGGCCAGCCAGCACGGCGTTTGTGAACCGACCTTCCCACAAGGGCATCCAAACAATCAGTGAAGCCACACCAGCCGCCCATCGTTGCGCAGAGTACGGTCGAGCGCCGAACCGTGCTGGGGTGGCTTGGCAACGCAACCGTATTGGTCCTTGGCGGCGATGTGCTCTCAGCGTGCCTGGGCACGAACACCGCGAATAGTGGGCGACCCGACGCTGCCGGTGAGGATGGCCCTGCCGAGGGGACAGATGCGCAAGGCTTCGACTTTCAACCCGGCCCCGGCACGGACCCCATCTTCAATAACTGGTACGAAAACACGGTGGATTCGCAAAACCTGGTCGACATCCTGGCGAGCTGGACGCTTACCGTCGACGGCATGACAAGCAATCCTCTTACGTTTGGCTTCGCCGATCTCATTGCCCTCGCCCGGCAGGACCAGGTGACCGATTTTCATTGTGTCGAAGGCTGGTCGGTCGACGACGTGCCCTGGAACGGGGTGTCCCTCGCCAGCATGCTGGATTTGGTCGGGGCCGACCCATCCGCCACGTACGTCAGCTTCTACAGCGTCGGCGGCCAGTACAGCGAATCGCTTCCCATCAGCGTCGCACGCGAGCCGCGCACTTTGCTCGGCTACGGAGTCGGCGGATCCACGCTGCCGCTCGCGCACGGTTTTCCCGTGCGCTTGGTGGTGCCTCGTTTGTATGGCTACAAGAACGCAAAATACCTCTCGCGCATCGAGGTCACCGATCACGCGATCACTGGCTACTGGGAACAGTACGGGTACTCGTACGGCGGCGAGGTTCCAGCGTCGCTCTTGCGGCCGGGCAAGTACTGAAACGCACGAAGGCGGTCACGGCGAAGGTCGCCCGCAGTCCTCGGGATCGCCACAGCGCCGCCCACGAGCACGCGGGCAAACAGGCCCACGCGCGGCATGATGCAATCGCCGGTCTGGCGGAAGATGGAGCGTAAGGCCTCGCCCGGCCCCGTCCTGACGTAGACGGCGAGTTGTGCGACCTTCCTGGGCAGGGAGGTCGACATGGACAAAGAAATCGAAGAATTCCGCGACGAGGTAGTGCAGTGGCGTGGGTC
>Ga0265316_10002542_pt1 | contig 18852 bp, 14 predicted proteins | sample 4522metaG_FD_202092 | JGI IMG/M metagenome (GOLD analysis project Ga0265316, IMG submission 202092) | Rhizosphere microbial communities from Carex aquatilis grown in University of Washington, Seatle, WA, United States - 4-5-22 metaG | ecosystem: Host-associated > Plants > Roots > Rhizosphere >... | reverse complement strand
TAACTAAGTATACCTTTTCCAAAATACAGCCACGTATTCTGTGGCGTTGAGTGGGACAGGCCTCCTGGCCAGGCCTCCTGGCCTGTCGTCGCGCCGAAGGCGCGCTCCGCGCGCATGACAGGCGGGCCCAGAGGGCACCCCGGCCTGTCCCACTCAACGGCCGAACAATACGTGGCTGTAATTCGGAACAGGAATACTAAGCCTGCGCGCCAGCCGTCGTGCGCCCGACGGCGGGACGTGGCGGGAATTCCGGGCTAGAATAGCAACTTGATGGCACAAACTTCGGCACGGATCCTGATTGCCAACATCGGGAGCACGTCATTCAAATACCGCCTGCTCGACATGAACGGGCCCCTGGTGCTGGCGCAGGGACGAATCGAACGCATCGGCCAGGAGGGCAGCGCGTGCCCCAATTACGAGGCGGCCCTGGCGACTTGTATGGATGCCATCGTGGGGCCCGGCAAGGCGCTCGGCAGCACGAGCGAGCTGGCGGGCATCGGCTTCAAAGCGGTGCACGCCGGCCCCATCAGCGGAACCCGGCGCATCGACGATAGCGTGCTGGCGGCCATGGAGGCGTTTTCCTTCTACGCGCCGGCACACAACCCGCCCTACATCGCCGCCATGCGGGCCTTTCACAAAGCCATGCCCGGCGTGCCCCTGGTGGCGTTGTTCGAAACCGCATTCTTCGACTCGCTGGACGAGGCTACCGTCACCTACGCCGTCCCCTACCGGTGGAAACAAATCGACGGCGTGCGGCGGTACGGCTTTCACGGGGCCAGCCACCGGGCGGCCAGTGAGCGGGCGCGGCAGATGTGCGGAGGCGGCGATCTGCGGCACATCTCGTGCCATCTGGGCGGCAGCTCCAGCCTGGCGGCGGTGCGCGGCGGAGTGGCCGTGGACACCAGTTTCGGCATCTCGCCGCAGTCGGGGCTTCCGCAGAACAATCGCGTGGGCGATTTCGACGTGTTCGCGGCGCTCTACATCATGCGGAAGTATGCGCTTTCCATCGAGGAGATGGCGCGCATTCTGGCCAGCGAGTCGGGCTTGGCGGGCATCGCCGGCGGCACGGGGGACGTGCGCGATCTGGAGGCCGGCGCCGCGGCCGGGGACGCGCGCGCGCGACTGGCGCTGGACGTTTACGTGCGCGCCGTCCGGCATTACCTGGGCGCATTTCTGGTGGAGCTGGGCGGGTTGGACGTGCTGACGTTTTCCGGCGGGATCGGCGAAAACAGCGCCGGCGTCCGCGCTGCCGTGTGCCGCGGGCTGGAGGGCCTGGGCATCGCGCTCGACGCGGAGCGCAACCGGACGCTGCGCGGCGAAGGCAGGATCTCGCCCGAAGGCGCGGCGGTAACGGTTCTGGTCCTGCCGGCGGACGAAGAAATTGTGGTCGCGCGCGCGGTGGCGGCCCACCTGGAGATGTGAGAAGAAGAAGAGGGAAGTTGGAAGAGGGAAGACAGAATCCCGGGCCCTCGCGGCGCCCCCATTCTGACTTCCCTCTCCTGACTTCCCTCTTCTGGCTCCCTGACTTCCCTCTTCTAGCCTCTGTGCCCGATGCAGAACGTTCGCTTCGCCCTCACCACTTCAGCGAGTCCACCAACTGCCAAAGAAACGGACTGTTACCCTCTGTGTCGTTCAGCACTTCCAGGAGAAATGTCGCCAGCGATAAGTGCCACCCGGCGCTGTCCTCTTGAAAGACCGTGTTGTCGTTTCCACGAAGCGAGATGAATGCAATTTCGGTATTCAGGACGCACACCTCTATGCGAGGCGACGTAAGGGCGAGCAGCAGTATAAAGTAGTCTTCATTATAATTACCGAGAGCCTGGACGCGGCGAATGCGTTGCCGCAGCGGCGCCACGGGAAGGATCATTCCACAAACGGGAATCCGGTTGAAGCCCCGCAGCACGCGAAACACCTGACCAGCCTCATAGGTGGAGAGCCGCTCGGCCTGGACCATTTCCAACGTGTCTTCAGCGGAATTCCCTTCCCCTCCGGTCGCGACCCGGCGCCAGGTTTCCTTCAACACCGCCGAAGACCCGACTACCAGGACCGGCGCCTCGCTGACGAGTGAGCGAGCTACTGCCGGAGCAACCGGAGCGGCGACATAATCGTCGTCGTCGACAAACCAGATGTAATCGGTGTCCGCCCGCTCGATGGCCGCCAGCAACAGGTCCGCTCTGCTGAACCGGTTTGGCCGGATCTCATGATACCAGCACCCCAGAGCCGCTCCCGGATAGCGCTCGCTCAGGCGGTTGATCTGGGGCTCCGCAACCGCGCGGGGTTGGTCCGTAATGAGCTGAACCCGAACATCGGCCAGGTCGCCCGCGCAATTCCGCCAGACGGCAAACGACAGCACGGCGCGCTCCAGCATTTCCGGCCGCCCGAATTGAGTCCGGCAGCAAATTGTGAGAGAGGGCTTTCTGCTCCCGCGGCTCTTTTGCAAGGCGCCATCGAACAGATCCAGGATATCTTGCTGAACCGGCTTGGCCCGCGGTTCAGATACCTGGCGGTAATCCAGCAGCTCGCTCATATTCAAGGGGCCGTCCGGCGTGTGGTAATAGTGGTCCAGAAACGATCGCCGGTAATAGTCCACGAACGCGGGGTCCGTCTCGATTGCCTTTTCACCCTCCGACGCATCCGGACCAGGATGCATCGCCATAAGGCGCGGGCTCACTGCCAAAAGCGAGCCGTTCTGGAGGCATTCCAGGGAGAGTGGCACGCCCGATTGGAGTCGCTTCAGAGAAGGCGCGAAGCGCGTATGCCGGCGGAGAATTCCGGGATTCACCAGTAAGAGACGGTCATCCAGGCAGATGACGGGATGGGGGCACACCGCCGTTCGCAGCCCCGCCCGGTCCATGGCATAGGCGTAGTCAAACAGGTGCTGCCCGTCCCATCGCATTCCACGGTTGCTGCACAGAGCCCAGTTCGTGAAGCGCCCGTCTAACTCTCCCACCAGGACTGCAACTTGGGCGGCGATGCCGATCCCCAGCCAGATTCCGTCCTGGCAGACAAGGAAGGGCCGCTCGGCGGCCGCGGCAAGAGAGTGGATTGTCTCCACGGCCGACGATACCGGAAAAATCGGCGTCACCTCCAGATCCGGATGCGCCTCCGCCTGCTTGCGCCAGGCATCCCTGGAATCTTCGGTGCGGCATAGAACATATAACTGCAGTATTTCGCCCGCCATACTCATGGCCTTCGGAGGTTATGGAATAGATTGAGGCCCAGAATCTTTACCTTGTCCGCGTGAAACGACATCCGGGGGTCCACGCGCTTCACCGTATCCCGCAGGCCACGGTAACTTTCTTCGACGCGGTCGCGAAAAGGCGCGGGAAGCGACGCCTCGGCAATCCACTTCCTTGCCGCAACCTCGCCATCATGACCGAAGAACTTATACGCAATGATCAGGAAGTTGCGAAAACCGAAGAAATGCTCGTAATAGAAGCGGGTCTGCCGATAGGACAGCGCTCCTGTAAAATGCGCACAGACGGCGGTGGGATCGTAGATAACCGGCATGCCCTGAAGCCATGCGCGCCAACTCAAGTCGACGTCCTCGTGATACAGAAAATATACCGGGTCGAAGCCATCCAATCTGCGGAATGCCTCACTGGCTATGAGCTGAAAGGCCCCACTGGCCCAGGGCGTCCAGCCGGTAGCGGGATCGAATTCCTTGGGGTGCTCCACCGGCCACTGCCTGGCTTCCAGAATGGCGGCGTGGCGCTCGCAGAACGAGCCCAGCAACCGGTTCATGCACCCCGGCATCGGGATCGAATCCGGATTGACGAGGAAAAAGCAGCTCTCCGGCTGGACCCGCGCAAAGAGGTAGTTGACGGCTTCGCCGAAACCGATATGGCGATTGCTCCTGCCAGCCGACCAGTCCGTAATACCGGATAGCGCGCCGCCCGAAAACGACAGTGCCGATGCAGTCAGCAGGCTTTCCGAGCCGCGATACTGCAGAACGTGGAGATGGAGCTTTCTTCGGCACTGTTGCGCGGCCAGCGCCGGAATGAGACACGATTCGACGAACGGAACGTTCTTAGCTCCGTAGATGACAAAGACCGGAACCTCGCCTGGCCCCAGTACGTTGCTCCAATCCGGAGGCTGTGGGCAGTTTCGCGGCTTCTTGTAAGTTAGCGACCGCTTGCTTTTCGGAGGCGGGCTGGTAAGAGCCTGGCTAGGCCGCGGGTAACCCGGATGAGGATCGTAGACGCCTCGCTCCACTCCGGTCACATAGTGCACCAAGGGCGCCAATCCCCTGGCTACGCTGAGCGGATAATGCAAGACATAGCGTTGGGCGTCGAAATATCTGTTTGGATTCAGCCCTTCTTTCGCTCCGTGCAACAGGTAATGAACCAGGGGGTTCAGACCGGACGCCTTTACCTGCGGATAGCGGCGCTGGTACCACTCGGAATCGAACAGCGGATGCGGCTGCCGGTCCTGGCCGCCGGCTGCGAGAAAGTGCGTCAGCGGATTCGATTGGGAGGCCTTCACGTCGGGATAGGTCCTCAAATACCACGCCGCATCGAATAACGGATGCGGGCTTCGGCCTTCGTGGCATCCAAAGCGCATGTAATGCTGCAGGGGATTCAGGCGGGAAGCGGCCACGTCCGGATACAGCCGCATGTACCATTCCGGGTCGAACAGCGGATGCGGCTTTCGCCCTTCGAAGCCGCCCCAAAGCAGGAAATGGAGCAGCGGCGGCCAGCCACTTCTCTTTACATCCTTATAAGTATCGACATAATACTGGGCGTCGAAGGCCGGAAGCGGCGCCTCGGGGAACTCTCTCGCGAACACCAGGCGCAATCGGGCGCCCCAGCCCAGGGAGCGCCCATGGGCCTCGGGAGGTCCCGAAAGTCCATCTCCCGCCACGGAGCAAATGCCCGTAGTTTCCGCGGCCAGAACCAGAATATGGCGCGGAATTAGACGAACGAGCTGCCCAAGAATAACCTGTCGCTTGCGTGATTCAGCGCTCACTGTGGGTTGGAACCATCCAACAACATTCGGGCCGGAGTACCGATAGGCCGCGCACTGGCGCAGCAATTTAGAATTCGGTAGTGTAACATATGCAGCGCGACTTCTGGAAATCGCCGTGCCGCCCGTGTGTGCAACCGTTTCGGGGAACGCTTCCGCTCGCTCACGGGGTGCCCTCTGGGCCCGGCTCGGTAAACTTATGCAAAGACGGAGCATTCGAAACGGAGCCGTGACCGTAAGGGAGCGGTTTCCGGAACTGAGCAAGTAATCCCCGAAACGGCTAAGCACCCGCGGGCGACAGGGCGCTGCCGTCGCTCCGCGGACGGCTGCGTCACGTGGTGCCGCCAGAGGGGCCAGGGGTAGAGGTCGCCGCGGACCAAGGAGCGGGAGCGAACGGCCGCCCCGCGCCGGCCCGCGGCGTCACCGCATGGCAGCGAATCTCCCGAACAGAATAGCGCCATAATAGAAGCATCGCTACCCAAGTCAAACTCATCGCGCTCGACCCGGCCCACTTCCACGCCGCCCTGGTGCAAAAGGAGATGCTCCCGGGCATCGAGCCGCGCAGTTACATTTATGCGCCGCTGGGCCCGGACCTGTTCGAGCATCTCAAGCGCATCTACGCCTTCAACACGCGGGCCGACCACCCCACTCGCTGGGAGGTGGACGTCCACTGCTCGGACGATCCACTCCGGCGGATGACCACGGAACGCCCGGGGAACGTGGTGGTGATCGCCGGCCGCTGCCGCAACAAGATGGAGCGCATCCGCGCCTCCCTGGATGCGGGCCTGAACGTATTGGCGGACAAGCCGTGGATCATCCGCTCGAGCGAACTTCCCGCACTGGAGGCCGCTCTGGAACTGGCCGGCCGCTCCGGCCTGGTGGCCTACGATATCATGACCGAACGGTTCGAGCCCTCGACCATCATCCAGAGGCACCTGGTCAACGACCCGGCGGTTTTCGGCACGCCCGTCGCCGGGTCGGACGCCGAACCGGGGGTTGTCATCGAAAGCGTCCACCACCTCTTGAAGACCGTGGCCGGGGTGCCGAACCTGCGCCCCGCGTTTTTCTTCGACGTCGCCAACGAGGGCGCCGGACTCGCCGACGTGGGCACTCACCTGATCGACCTGGTGCCGTGGACGCTCTTCCCCAACCAGGCCCTCCGCACGCCGCAGGACCTCCGCATCGCGAGCGCCCGGCAGTGGGCGACGGTCATGACACTGGAACAATTCGAGCGCGTGACGGCCCTGCCCGGTTTCCCGCCGGAGTTGGCGCCCTATGTCAAACAGGGCAGGCTGGAGTACAACTGCAATGGTGAAGTGCATTACCAGATCCGCGGCATTCACGTGCGGCTGGCCGCGCTCTGGAACTACGAGTCGCCCGCCGGCGTGGATCTGCACCACGCCGTCTACCGCGGGACGAGTTCCGCCGTCGAGGTCCGCCAGGGCGAGAAAGAGAAATACGTTCCCGAAGTCTACGTGATCCCCAACGGACCCGAGAACCGCGCCGCGGTGCTCCAGGCGCTCGACGCCCGCCTGCGTCGTTTGCAGGCCGACTATGCCGGCGTGGCCAGCGAAGCCTCGGAGGGCGAGTTCCACATCGCCATTCCGGACCGCTATCGCGTAGGCCACGAAGCCCATTTTGCGCAAGTCCTGGCGCAATTCCTGGGCTACCTGGCGTTGCCGCAATCCATGCCGGCCTGGGAGCGCCCCAACATGATCGCCAAGTACACGGTCAGCACCACGGGTAGTTAGCGAGTGCTTAACCGGCACGGGGAAGGACTGTTCGGCGCCCGGCCAAGGCAGCGCGGCCCAAAATGATCCGGTGAATCCGCGCAACCCGTTTGAGTGCAACACAGGAATTCCGGCCTCGGCCCATTTTGGTCCGGCCGGGCGGCAACCGCCGTTGGTTCCGGGCCGGGTTAGAGGGCGGGAGCTTCCCCTTTCCCCGAAACGGTTACCCTTATTGGCCGAGCCCCCAAGGGTCGCCAGGCCCGGCCCTGAGGCCGCCGGCGACCGCGTCCTGCCTCCTTTCGAACCGGGTGGAGAAGCCAAAGGGCGAAGGCGCGCCAGCGGGGACCAAACGCATCTGCCGGGCTCACTCGCTCTACAGAAATTCCAATCCGAGCCGATATGAACATTTCGTGGCTCTCACCCAACGTCGAGGTTCCCAAGGAGCGACTGCCGAGGAGAGTTTTCTTCCCGCGGTCCGGGCCCTGTTTCAGGGCATAGCCGAATTCGTTGCCAGGGACGATTCGGGACGGCGCCCTCCAGGCCGGCCCGATACCACGGAGCTGTTGCTGCGCAACGACGACGACTATGCGGCGCCCGAGATCGAGGCCAAGGCAATCACCGCGGTCCGTATCCTGCGCGAGTTCGGCAACCGGACTATCAGACATCACAACGGGCGGTTCTCCGAGCAGCGCGCGGTCATCGGCATGCTGATGGACTTGTTGCAAGACCTGACGATTGCCGGCCCTGACGCGATGCGGAAGCTGAAGGAAGTGCGCGCACAGATGGAGGCCGCGACGGACCCGGAACTGCTCCGCAACGCGAAACTCGAACTCACGATATGTCTGGACCAGGTGAGGCAGGAAGCCCAGCAGCAGATCGGTCTGGCGGGCGATACGGGCGACCGGGATGCCGCCACCAAGTTGCCGGGGCGGGCTCACGCCGAAACGGCCATCGCCGAAGCGTGCCGGCAAACGGAACCGAACTGCGCCGCGGTGCTGCTGGTCGATCGCCTTTCGCTCTACAACCGGCGGTACGGCCGGGAAGTCGGCGATGGAGTCTTGCGCTATTATGCGAACCTTTTGCAGAAGATCTTCGCCCCTATAGATCTGTTCCGGTGGACCGGTCCGGCGCTGGTGATGCTCCGGCAGGGCACCCAGGAGAAGGTTCAATCCGAATTGCGCCGCAGCCTGGATGCGCGCGCGAAGTTTGAGATCGAGATCGGAGCGCGCTCCATCCTGCTGCCTCTGGACGCGTGCTGGTCGGTCTTCCCCGCTACGGCCGACCCGCGCTTGATGATCAACAAGATCGAAGCCTTCATCAGTTGTTGAGGCGCGCCGCGGCAGGGCTCTTCGATTCCGCATCTCGCGCCTTGGGCTCGGGCTGGTAGGTGCAGAACGGGTCGGAGGCCAGTGGATCGCCGGTCGCCTCAAAGGCGCGCGCCCGGGATCCGCCGCACAGGGCGCTGTATTCGCAGAACCCGCAGCGGCCCTCGAACTGCGACGGATCGTGCAGTTGCTGAAAGACGGGCGCGGTGCGGTACACCTCCGCTACCTGGTCCCGGCGAACGTTGCCCACAGCCAGGGGCAGGAAACCCGCCGGGCAGATGTCGCCGGTGTGGGAGACGAACATGATGCCGTGGCCGTCGCGGATTCCGAAGCCGCGGTACGCCGCGCTCCGCTTGATCTGGTCGCCCGTCAGCCCGCCGGCCCGCATGCGTTCCAGCGCGACGCGCCGGTAGGACGGCGCCTCCGTGGTGGCCACGATGAAGGGCGCGGCGAGCGAGGTCTGGTGAATCCAGCCCATGAGCGTCTCGCCTTCTTCCGGCGAGAGCGGCTGCAACACCTTTCCGCGCCCCACGGAAATCAGGAAGAACAGGCTCCAGCGCGCCACCCCGAACGGCTTGAGCAGTTCGTAGACCGAAGGGATATCGTTCGCGGTCTCCTGCGACACCAGGGTGTTGACCTGTAGCGGCATGTCCAGTTCCTGCGCCCATCGCATGGCCTCTAGGGTGCGATCGAAGGTACCGGCAACGCCGCGGATGGAATCGTGACGCGCGGCCGTGGAGCCGTCCAGGCTCAGACCCAGGCCTTCCACGCGGTGTTCCTTAAGCCTCACCAGCACCTCGCGCTGGAGCGCCGCACTGGCGGCCGGCGTGATGGAGACGCCGATACCGAGTTGGTGCGCCTCGTCGATGAGGTCGTAGAGATCCTGGCGCTCCAAAGGGTCGCCGCCGGTGAGGATCAACTGCGGCATGGGATCGCCGAAGGCGGGAATCTGGCGCAGAAACCGCACGCCCTCCTCGAACGAAAGTTCATTCGGATGCGCTTCCGGCACGGCCTCGGCGCGGCAGTGCCGGCAGGCCAGCGGACAAGCCTGCGTCATTTCCCAGTAAATATTCACCGGCGTGCGCGCATAATCGCGCGGCGCGTGGCGAGGGTTCCCAAAGTGCGAGCCTGACATAATTTCAGAGTAGCACCCGGCCGTAGCACGTCATTTGGGTGCTTGAACAAACTCGGGAATCCGTCCCCGGCGACCGCTCCCTAACGGTCGCGGCTCCGTAAGCTTCTGCAAACACTCGGCATTCCGCCGCCCCTCATTCGAGGAAGCGGCTGCGGATCTCCGGCGTCGGCACCATGCACGATGCCCGCTTTCCGAACCAACCGTAGCGATGGCGGGCGACCCAATCGTAAACCAAGTCGCGGAGGGGCCGCGGCACGAGCACAAGCGCGTAGAGCAGCGGCCACGGAAAACGCAGCCCGCGCGCGATGCGCAGCGCCGCCGTGGACTTAGTGTACCGTTTCCCCGCCTCCACCAGAACGATGCTGTCTGTGGTCCCAGCCGGTCCCCCATCATCCACCCACTGCAACGGGGCGAAGCGAAAACGGGCCGAAGGGTCGCGCGCGATGATGAACCGCACCACGCCGTTGCACAGGTTGCACACGCCGTCGAAGAGCACCACCGGGCGATCGCTCGCAGGGAGTTTCATCGGAGGCGGACCGGCAGCGGAGCCGGCGCGATCTCGGGCCACCGGGAGGCGCCCCCCAGCGCGTCGTGGAGCGGGGGCAGATCCTGCTGGATCATCCGGTTCAGCGCGGTGACGGCGGCTACCGCGTCCTCCCAGGCCCAGTCGAGACCGCGCAATTGGGCCGCCGTGGGCAGACCCGCGTAACTGTCCATGGCGGTTTCCAGATTATAGGCGTCGGTCAGCGTCTGCATGATTTGGCTTTGCACGCGGGACGACTCGGCGGTGACGCGGTCCAGCATCCCGTCGGCGCCTCCGTTGGCGCGCATCGTGGCCATCTGGCCGGACAGAGTCAACAACGTATCGCGCGCCGCGGCGAGCTGCTGCTGCAACCACCAGGCGCCCATCACCGCTCGGTCGCGCCTGCTGCGGTCGGCATCCGAAAGCGGGAAATGCGGATCGGGCAGCACCGTCACGCCTGCCGTCAGCGTGGGGCCCCCGGCGGGTGTGACGGAAACCGTGTATTTGCCAGGCAGGACGCCCGGGCCCGTGCGGACGCTGCTATCGCCGCAAGTACCGAGCTGTGGACCGGTGTCCAGCGCGGAGGCCCAGTGGAGATCCCAGCAAGTGCGATTGATGCCCGGTTGCGCCGGACCCTGCAGCGTGCGCACCGTCCGGCCCTCGGAATCGGCAATGGCGATCCGGACTCCGCCGGCGGCTCGCGGAAGGTAATAGGTAATCACCGCGCCTACAGGCGGGTTGGGCGCGAAGAACTCACCGGCGCCGAACCAGTACTGGCCGTTGTAAATGTTCTGGCGATGCACGGAGGGAACGGGGAAAAGGTAGCCGTTGCCGGCCAGAACCTCGAGCGTGATCTGGGCCAGAGGCTCGGCACGATCCAGAATCCAGATGCCGCGGCCATGGGTGCCCACTACCAGCGCGTTGTCGCGCTCCTGGTAAACCAGATCGTACACCGGGACCGGCGGCAGGTTGGTGTCCAGAGTGGTCCAGTGCGCGCCGCGGTCGAAGGAGGCGTACACGCCCGTCTCCAGGCCGGCCACCAGCAGATTGGGGTTCGTGGGATGCTCGCGCAGACGATGCACCGAGGTCTGCGGCAATCCGTCGACGATGCCGCGCCAGGTCGTGCCGTAGTCTTCGCTCACGAAGATATACGGATGATAGTCGTCGTTGAAATGGCCGTCCACCGCGACATATACCCGCCCGGCGGCGTACTGAGAAGCCAGGATGCCGCTGATGTTCAGCATAGGCGGTAACCCGGGGATAGTGCCGGTAAGATTCGACCAATGCTTGCCGCCGTCGCGAGTTACCTGGATGGCGCCGTCGTCGGCGCCGGTGTATAGGACATCCTTGTCGAGCGGCGATTCGGCAATCGCCGTGAGCGCCGAAAAGGTGAGCTGGCCGTCATGGCGCGAAAGCGCGCGCGGGGGCACCAGGGCGCCCATCATCCGCAGCCCTTCGCGGTCGATGTGGGCGGTGAGGTCGGGACTGATGGCCCGCCAGCTCACACCGCGGTCATCGGAGCGGAACAGCACGTTGGCGCCGGTGTAGAGAGTGTTCGGATCGAAGCTGGATACGATGAGTGGGGTGGTCCAATACCAGCGCCAGGCCGGCTGGGGCCGTTCGGGCAACTGCACGGTGCCGATGGTCTGGCGTTCCATGTTATCCAGGTCGAGGCGGGCAGTGACACCGTTCTGGGAACTTAGTACGATGGTGTGGTCGTCACCCTCGAACACATTCTGCATGCCGTCGCCGCTTCCTATGTTGAAGGCGTCTTTGAAAGAGATGCCGTAACCCATGTTAGTGGCGCTGGGGGTGCACCAGGTGCCGTTGTCCTGCAGGCCGCCGCAGACTAAGTATGGGTCGCGATTGTTGACGGCAATGTTATAGAACTGGCCGATGGGAAGATTGATGCGGAATAGCCAGGTGAGGCCGCGGTCATACGAGATGGACACGCCGCCATCGCCGCCAATCACCAGCCGGTTGGTGTTATCGGGATCGATCCACAGGACGTGGTCTTCGCTGTGTACGTTGCTGAAGATTTCGCGAAAACCGCGGCCTCCGTCATCGGAGATCCACAGGCCGCGGTTCGAGCCCATGAGATAGACGCGGCTGGCCTCTTTGGGGTCCGCATAAATCCGGCTGTAGTACATAGGCCGCGGATCGAGGTTGGATAAGTGCTGCCAGGTGTCGCCGCCGTCGGTGCTACGGAAAACGCCGCCGGAAGTGGGTAGGGCTGCGGGGTCGGCCTCGACCACGGCATAGACGATGCGGCTGTCACCGGAGAAGATGTTGAGCCCGATGCGGCCCTTGTCGCCGCGCGGCAGGCCGTGAACCAACTCCGTCCAGGTAGCGCCGCCGTCGTTTGTGCGGAAGATTCCGCTGCCCGGGCCACCGCCGTTGAAACCCCAGCCTTTGCGCTGCCGCTGATACATGGCGGCGAAGACCACCTTGGGATCGCGGGGATCCATGGCCAGGTCGGTGGCGCCGGTGTTCTCGTCTTTATAGAGGACCTTTTTCCAGGTGGCGCCGCCATCGGTGGTCTTGTAGACACCGCGTTCGGGATTGGAGCCCCAGAGGTGGCCGACGGCTGCGATCCACACGGTGTTGGGATCGGTGGGATGGATGATGATTTTGCCGATGTGGCGGGTTTCGTCCAGCCCCATTTTCTGCCAGGAGAGCCCGCCGTTGACCGATTTGTAAACGCCGTCACCCCAGGACGAGCTCTGCCGGTTGTCGGCCTCCCCGGTGCCGACCCACACGATGGACGGATTGGACGGCGCCACCGCGACCGCGCCAATCGACATCATGCCGCCCGCGTTATCGAAGACCGGCGCAAAGGAAACGCCCTCGTTAACGCTCTTGAATACGCCGCCGGTGGTGGTCGCAACATACATCACCGCGGGTTGGCCGGGCGCCTTCGCCACGGCCAGATCGGCGATACGTCCTCCCGTGGCGGCGGGGCCGATGCCGCGCCATTGCAACCCGCCGAGCAGGGCTGGGGCCACGCTTTGGGCCGACGCGAAGGAAACCATCGCCAGGAGTACGGCAGCGAGCCGGGGCATAAATCCCATCATAGCTGCGATACGCCGGCGCCACGGTGGTCAGCGCACCGGCGGACATGGCACGGCGTCGCCATCGCCGCCGACGGCACGCACGCCAGCGGCGACGAGGAGCGGCAGGAGCGCACGCCGGGACACATTGAACCACGGCATATCTCTGAGACTATACCAGCGGGCAACCGGCAGCGCACCGGCCATGTTGCGCCATGTTCCCGCGCGAAGGGCGAATGCGGCACAATGGAAGAAGCCGCACTCTTCACGGATGTCTATCTTCACCTTCTTTCTCGTCCTGTTTGGCGCCAGCCAGGTTTATTGGGCGTGGCGCGGGCTGTCGTTTGCCCGGCGGCGCATTGCGACGCGCGGGCGCCGGCTGGTTGTCATCGGGGTGGTCCTCGTGGTCTACGTTGGCCTCCTTGCGTACAATTTCTCCTCCTTCGGCAGGCGCGAAACAGCGGTTCAGCTTACTCCGCAGGATGCTCTGCTGGCTGCGCCTTTTCTCTGGTGGGCCGTCAGCTCGCTGGTGGCTTGCCTGGTCGCGATTCTCTTCGCCATTCCGCAAGGGCTGGTGGGGCTTGCGCGGTGGATGGCGGACCGGCGGCGCGCCCGCTCCGGTACCGCCATCGAATCGCCGGCGCGCCGCGCGTTCCTGGAACGGACCGCCCACGTGGCGGTTGGCGCACCGTTCGTTGCCGGCGCCTATGGGCTGCTGTACGGACGGCTCAACCTGGAGACGACGGTTCAGCCTATCCGCTTGCCCCGGCTGCCGGCAGCCTTCGAGGGGTTTCGGATCTGTCAGCTCTCCGACATTCACATCGGCCCGTTCATGCCGGCCGAACAGATCCGCAAATATGCGGCGATTGCCAATGCGCTGAAGCCCGACCTGATGGTTCTGACGGGCGACTTCGTCACCTTCGACCCCGGCACGCAGGAAGCCGTGGTAGAGGCTCTCTCCGGCCTCCACGCGCCGTTCGGTGTGTTCGGCTGCCTGGGCAACCACGACGCGTGGACCCGCGTGGAGGATTCGATCACGGCGCTGTTCCGGCAGACCGGCGTCCGCATTCTGCGCGCCGAGGCGGTGCCGATCGCGATACGCCAGGATTCCATCAACCTGATCGGCGTGGATTTCCAGAGCCACCACCGCTTTGGACCGTCGGCCCCGGTGGCGCACCTTCTGGGAGACATCGAAGGGCTGATCGCGCGGGACCGCGTGAACATTCTGCTCAGCCACAATCCCGATACGTTCGACCGCGCGGCGGAACTGGGCGTCGACCTGAGCATGGCCGGGCACACGCATGGCGGCCAGGCGGCGCTGGAGTTCATCAGCCCGGAGATCGCTCCCTGCCGGCTGGTGACGCCGTACGTGGCCGGATTGTTCCGCAAGCCCGGCGGGCAGCTCTACGTCAACCGTGGGATCGGAACCATCGGAGTGCCCATTCGCATCGGAGCGCCACCGGAGATCACGGTGTACCGGCTCACGCGCGGCTGAGGAGATACCTTCCAGGCTGGCAGGCGCGTAGTACAAAAAAGTACTTTACATAGAAAAGTAATTGGCCGTATACTGGCAGGCATGACGATTTTCGATCTCCTCTTCCTCGTGCTGTTCCTGACCGCGGCCGGGACGCTGATCTTCAGCGCCGTGGCCGCTCTGCGCGGCCGGCGCGCGCGTGCGCTGAAACTGCTGGGCAGGCTGGCCTGCGGCGTATTGGCCTATGTGGGGCTGGTGTACGCGGCGACCGCGCTTTCCAGCCTGGTGGTGCTCCACGCGGGAGATGCCGAGTGCAGCGACGATTGGTGCATCGCCGTAAATGGGGCGCAACGCACGGCCAAGGGCGCAACCGCGGAGTACGACGTGAAGCTGCTCATCTTCAGCCGCGCGCTTGGCCGCCCGCAACGCGAACTCGCCGCCACCGACGTCTACCTGGTGGACTCTGTCTGGAACCGTTACGACCCGGTTCCCAACGCGACGAATATCCCGCTGAACACGCTCTTGCAGCCCGGCGAGCGAATCGCCACCGGGCGCGTTTTCGAGGTACCTGCCGGCGCTCACGGCCTGGGCCTGCGGGTGGGCCGCTCAGGCTCGCCGGTCGGCCCGATCTGCCTGATCATCGGCGAGTGCGAAGCCTTCCACAAAGGCACGGTGATTCGGATTGAGTGAAAGAAGCTATCAGCTATCAGCCCCCTTGAAAACCAACCTTTTCGTCCGATTCGGCGAGCCGAAGCCTGCCCGGCGCAGGCCCATGGGGCACTCCCTCGGACTGCGCGCGCGGCACCCCGGCTGAAAGCTGATAGCTGACCGCTGAAAGCTCCCTCGCTGACCGCAGATAGCTCCATTTCCCCCCACCTTTGGGTGCGCGAAAACCCCCATATGCGTCAAAGTGGACAACAATCGTCCAGAAACGCTGAGGTTTTTTTCGGAAACAAACGTGCAAAGGGCTTGAATCGGATAAAAAGAGTCTTATAATCCAATTATGCAACTCACACGAGCCGCCGACTATGCCATCCGGGTGATGGTTCATCTGGCTGGATTGCCGCCTGAGACGCGCGCCAGCCGCGCTGAATTGGCGGAAGCGGCGGAATGTCCCGAACAGTTTCTTTCTAAAGTGCTCCAGAGCCTGACGCGGGCGGGCCTGGTGCTCTCTCACCGCGGGAATACGGGCGGCTTTGAGCTGCCGAATGTCCACCGGGCAGCGTCGCTGCTGGAGGTGGTGGAGGCCATCGAAGGCCCCATCCGTTTGAACATTTGCCTGAATTCGGAGCGCTCCTGTGCCAGGCAGGAGTGGTGCCCGGCCCATGACGTATGGGTCGAGGCGCAGGCCGCGGTAGCCCAAGTGCTGCGCGACGCGTCCATCACCAGCCTGGCGCTTCAGGCGGCGGAGCGCAAGCGGGAAGAGCCCGCCCACACACCCGCATGGAAGTGACCTGGATCGCGGTGCTGGCCAGCCTCTTGATGGCCGGGGCAGCGGTGTGCGTCTTCATCTTCGCAGTTAAAAAAGATTATTTCCGCAACATAGAGGACGCCAAATACCAGGTGTTCTGGAGCGATTTGGAAGAGGAACCGGCGCCGCTCCGTGCCAACCGGGGTGGAACGGGGCGTGCGAGCCGGGACGAAAAGGAGCGCACAGGAGAACCGTCATGACGGTGGCAACGCGAAGTCAAGATAAGCAACCCGAGGAACACCAGTCGCGCCGGCGCATGCTGACGTGGCTTTCGAGCTTTGCACTGTTCGCCTCGGTGGTTCTGGCCGCAGTCTCGGATTGGCTCTTCTTCAAACCGCGGGTGACGTACGGGCCGAACGCGCGGTTCGCCATCGGCAAGCCGGACGATTTCCCACCGGGCACGCGCATCTCGCGGGACGTGGAGCGGGTGTGCATCGTGCGCGAAGGCAACAAACTCGCCGCCATTTCCACCACCTGCACCCACCTGGGCTGCATCGTGGGAATCGCCGACACGGGGTTTGCGTGCCCGTGCCATGGATCGCGTTACGATCAGGACGGCAACGTCACCGCCGGGCCGGCGCCCAAGCCGCTGCCCTGGTTTCAGGTAACCCTCGCGCCCAACGGCGAAATCGAGGTTGACAAAAACTCACAGGTCGAACCGGGGACTTACTTCACGGTATGAGCACACCCACCGAAACACCCTCCAGGACGCCGCTCACGACGCTGCGGGAGCTTCCTTCCAACGTCTGGAATTCCATTTTCCGCAATCCCCTGCCCTCCACGGACCTGGAGCGCGCGTCCACCAGCTTCACGAATTTCTTTCTCCACATCCACCCGGTGAAGGTGAACAAGAACACGCTGCGCCCGGTGTATACGCTGGGCCTGGGCCTGATGGCGACGTTCCTGTTCGTGATCCTGCTGGTGACCGGCGTGTTGCTGATGTTCTACTATGTGCCCTCCACCACGCAGGCGTACGACCGCATGCTGGACCTGCGCGGCACGGTGGCATTCGGCATCTTTCTGCGCAACATGCACCGCTGGTCGGCGCACGGCATGGTGGCCATCGTCTTCTTTCACATGTGCCGCGTGTTTCTGACCGGCGCTTACAAGAAGCCGCGCGAATTCAACTGGGTGCTGGGCGTGCTGCTGTTGCTGGTCACGCTGTTCCTGAGCTTCACCGGGTACCTGCTTCCCTGGGACCAACTGGCGTTCTGGGCGATTACCGTGGGGACGTCGATTGCCGGCTACGCGCCGCTGGTGGGCAAACAGATTCAGTTCGTGCTGCTGGGCGATACCACGGTGGGGCAGGAGGCTCTGCTGCGCTTCTACGTGCTGCACGTGGCGGTGCTGCCGGCGGTGCTGGTGCTCCTGATGGCGGTGCATTTCTGGCGCATCCGTAAAGACGGTGGCCTCTCGCGGCCGGAAAAAGCCGCTGCTCCGGCGCCCGAAGCCCTGCCCCAAGCCGGCGTGGTCAAGCTGAAAAAAGTCTACGGGTTGCAGGGATTCGTGCGCGGGCCGTTCACCAAGGTGGGGAACGTTCCCGACGATTCCGTGTATAGCTGGCCGAATCTGCTGATGGCGGAGTTGTTCGTGTTTGTGCTGACAATCTCGGTGATTCTGGTGGTGTCGCTGGCCTTCAGCGCGCCGCTCGAACAGCCGGTGAACGTGATGCATCCACCCAATCCGGCCAAGGCGCCGTGGTATTTCCTGGGGCTGCAGGAGCTGGTGAGCTACTCGGCTTTCTGGGGCGGCATCGGCATTCCGGGACTCATGGTGGCGCTGCTCTTCCTGGTGCCGTATATCGACCGCACCACGCACGGCGTGGGCCGCTGGTTTGCCAAGGAGCGGCTATTGGCCAACACCATCTTCCTGACCCTGGTGATTCTCAACATCATCTTTATTGTCATCGGCACGTTCTTCCGCGGGCCGAACTGGACCTTCGTTTCTCCATTTTGAGCGGACGGATTCTATGAGACTGCCACTGGCAATCGCAAGCATCGTAGTTCTCATCGTGCACGGCGTGGTCTTCCGGAACCAGTTCTTCCACCGCTGGGAGCGGCACCAGACTGCATACTTCGAGCAGGCGCGGTCGCTCTCGAAGAACGACCGCGAGCGCGCGGAACTGGAGGCGCGCTCGCCGCGCATCGAACAAATCATTGTCACCAGTTTCGGCGACACCCACGTGGACCGCTGCACCACGTGCCACATCGCGGCGGACGATCCGCGCTTCGGCGGGCACGGCGAGCCGCTGAGATCGCACTCGTATTCGGAAGCCCTGGGCGACGTCCAGCGCAACGGGCGGTGGGAGCGCCGTCACAAATTCTCCGACTTCGGCTGCACGGTGTGCCACGACGGACAAGGCCGCGGCCTCGAAACCTTCTACAGCCACGGCGAGGATGAATTCTGGCCGGAGCCGCTGCTGGGCTACGTGACCCAGGCCACCTGGCGCAAGGATTTCGCACCCAAGCTGAAGGGCGCGGCCTATATGGAAGCCAATTGCGCCCAGTGCCATACCGAGGAAGACTTCGCCGGAACGCCGCACGTCAACCGTGGGCGCAAGCTGTTCTACGCCATGAATTGCTATGGCTGCCACAAGATCGACGGCATGAGCGAAGGCACGCTGGGGCCGGACCTTACCGAAGCGGGGAAAAAGTTCAAGGTGGATTACTTGTGGGAGTCGATTGTGGAGCCGCGCGCCAACCTGGCGACTTCCTTCATGCCCGACTTCCACCTGGGCGAGAGCGACGTGGAAGCGCTGGTGATTTTTCTGAAGAGCCGGCGCGGGGTGAATTTTGCCGAGACGTCGCTCGACCGGTACAAGGCGCACGTGGCCAACGTGGCCGTCGTGATTCCGCCCGGGACGGCTGGGGAGAAAGCGGGAGAGCAGTTGCTCGCGGACCGGGCCTGCACGGCTTGCCATAAACTGAAGGACCGGGATGGCGGCATCGCGCCCGACCTCAGCTACGAGGGGCTGATCCGCGACGACGCGTGGTTGGCGGACCACTTCAAGAATCCGCGCTCACGGGAGCCGGATTCCATTATGCCGGCGTTCCGTTTTCCGGCCGAGGATTTTGACAAGCTGTCCGCGTATCTGGAGAGTTTGAAAACTCCCCCGCCGCCGGCCGGCGCCGCCGCCACGTACACCGCGTTGTGCGCGCGCTGTCACGGCGAGAAGGGCG
>Ga0265316_10002541_pt1 | contig 18854 bp, 8 predicted proteins | sample 4522metaG_FD_202092 | JGI IMG/M metagenome (GOLD analysis project Ga0265316, IMG submission 202092) | Rhizosphere microbial communities from Carex aquatilis grown in University of Washington, Seatle, WA, United States - 4-5-22 metaG | ecosystem: Host-associated > Plants > Roots > Rhizosphere >... | reverse complement strand
GTGATGGGAAATACGTTGAGCCGGTAGTACAAGTCCTCGCGGAATTTCCCCTCGGCAATCAGCCGCTCCAGATCGCGGTGCGTGGCCGAGATCAGGCGCACGTCGACCTTGACCGTGTCCACGCCGCCCACGCGTTCGAATTCACGCTCCTGCAGGACCCGCAGTAGCTTGACCTGCACGTCGGCGGGAAGGTCGCCCACCTCGTCGAGAAACAGGGTGCCACCGTCGGCCAGTTCGAAGCGCCCCGGCCGGCGCGCCACCGCGCCGGTGAAAGCGCCCTTCTCGTGACCGAACAGCTCGGATTCCAGCACCCCCGGCGCCAAGGCCGCGCAGTTCACGCGCACGAAGGGACGATTTTCGCGCGGGCTGTTGATGTGAATCGCGCGCGCCACCATCTCCTTGCCGGTGCCGGTTTCCCCGCGCAGCAGTACCGTGGCCGTGGTCTGCGCCACCTGTTCCACTTTGGCCAGCACCTGCCGCAGCGGCGGCGAATCACCCACGATGGCGCCGAAATTGAAGGCGCTGTCGGCCTCGCGCGACAGCACGCGCACATACTGCGAAAGCTGGTCCAGCAGGCGGCGATTCTCGCGCACCAGGTGGAAGCGTTCCACCGCGTGCATCAAGATCCCGCGCAGCTCCTTGCTGTCCCAGGGCTTGGTGATATAGCGGTAGATGCGGCCCAGGCTAATGGACTCGATGAGCACATCCACGTCGGTGAAGGCCGTGACGATGATTCCCACGGCGTCGGGGCGGATGTCGCGCACCGCGCGCAGCAGTTCCAGCCCGGTCATGCGCGGCATGCGCTGGTCGGTCACCACCACCGCCATGTCATGGGCGCGCGCCAGATTCAGGGCCTCTTCCGCACCCGAGGCCAGATGCAGGGTGAAAATCTTGCCAAAGGTAAAGCGGAACGCGTCCAGGTTGTCGCTCTCGTCGTCGACCACCAGGATGGGGAATTTCGTCCATTCGATTTCGCCCACGGCCATGCCCCTGACGGTAACATAAAGTCGAGGAACCGGGTGGATAGCCAATCTCAACTGCGCGCCTGGGGCGCTTTGCTCGTAGCTGCGCTGGCCTTCGTGGCCTACGCCATGGCTGCCGCGCCCGCTCCCTATTTCCTCGATTCGGCCGAGCTGGCGGCGGCGACTTTTGGCCTGGGCGTGGCGCATCCGCCGGGCGAGGCGACGGCGCTTCTGTGGGGGAAGTTTTTCGATCTGTTGCCGCTGGGCAACGTCGCTTTTCGCGCGGCCCTCTCGCAAGCAGTGGCCGGGACGTTGGCCGCGCTCTTGGTCTACGCCTTGAGCCTGGATGCGGCTGATTGGCTCGATCCCGGCGAGAAGCTCGATCCGATCACGCGCGTGCTGGCCGCTGCTGCCATCGCCGTAATGTTTGCCTTCGCGCCCGGCGTGGTGATCGTTTGCAACCGTGCCGAGGTCTACGCCTTGCAGACGGCGTTGTCGCTGGCTGCGCTGTGGTTGGCTGTGCGTGCGGCGCGCGCGCGCGACGCCCGGCCCGCGCTGCTGGCCGCAGTTCTCATCGGCCTGGGCGTCGCCAACCATTCGCTGCTTGCGGGATTGGTCGGCCTGGGGGCCGTGGTGGCCGCGCTGCCCTTGCTGGCCGCGAATCGCGGTCGCCTGATCGGTCTGGCGCTGCTGGCCTTCTTGGCAGGCATGGCGATCCACGCGTATCTGCCCCTGCGCGCGGCCGCGCTCTTCGACACGCCCGATCACGGCGCGAACAACGTGGTGTGGGGCGACGCGCGCTCGCCTGGCGGTCTGTGGTGGGTGGTCTCGGCGCGCACCTTTGCAGTCAAGCAAGCCGTGGTGCAAGGGCAAGCGACACCCGAAGATCTGCCGTTCCTTCCCATGGAGGAACTGGGCGAGGTTTTTGCCTTGCTCGCGCCTGCCGGCCTCTACTTCTTGCTACGGCGTGCGCGTTCGCGCGGACCAGGGCTTGCCTTGCTGGTGGCAACGGCAGGCTCGATGGTCGCGGCGCTGATTGGCGGTCTGGCCCCGGCCAACCCCGACAACCGCGGCTACCTGGGAGCTGCCTTTGCGCTGGTTGCGGTCTTTTCCGGTGCCGCCATCTTGTTCGGTCTGACGGTCTTTCGCCTCGCGCGCGTGCGCCCGCTTCTGGCTGGGCTGCTGCTCGCGCTCGCAATCAGCCGCTTTCCCGTGCCGGACCAGTACCCGGGGCTGCGCAACTCGGCGGCGGGCGACGCGACTACCGGCCAGATGCTGGCGCATCTGCCCGCGCGAGCAGCCCTGCTGACCAACCACTTCGAGACCGCATTTCTGGTCGGCTACCAGCGCCTGGTGGAGGCGCGCCGGCCCGACGTGGCCTGGGCGCATCTCGCCTTCGTGGGCGGGCCTGGCTATGCCGAGCGAGTGTCGCTGGCCGAGCCCGATCTGGCGTCCAGCCTGCAGGCCTACCGCGAAGGGAGATTCACCCTCGAGGCGCTACGCGCACTGGAAGCGCGCCGGCCCGTGCGCATCGAGCCGGACGTCGTGATGTCAGAGGCGTTGCGCAAGAAACTTGTGCCCGCGGGGGAACTCTGGGCGCCATCTTTCGTCGGCGAATCGCCTCCGGATCCGCTTGCACAATGGATGCTCGCCGAAGCCAACTCCGACCCGCAGGCGCGCGGCTATCTCGGCTGGCGCTCGTACATCGACGCGGTCTGGTCCTGCGACAACGGAGACGGCAACCGCGCGCACCTGCGTTTCGCCGAGCTGGAAAACCTCATGCCCTCGGACGCTCGCTTCAACGAGCTGAAGGCGCGCTGCCGACAATGAATGCATCTGTCGGGGCGAAAGCAAGCTTGTCGAACACGCGCAGCCGGCGATGATAGGTTTGCTACTTGGTGAGGCCAAACCGCGGTTCCCAATGATCGCCATGTCGCCGCTGCTTTCTCTTGCCCTGCTGTTGGCGGCCGAGCCGGGCGGCGCGGCTTCCTTTGGCCACGGTACTTCCATCATGGTGGCTGGCCAGCCGGTCGATGTGGGGCGCACCGTGGTTCTCTGGAGCGACGAGCAGGGTTTCAACGGCTACGACAGGCGCTGCATCGACCAGACCGGCGGCTGCTGTGATGCGGATTGGGCGCGCTATGGAACGCGCAAGGGTCTGGCGCACAGAACCTTGGCGGATCTGCAAGGGGTGGTGTCGCAGTTGGTTCTGCACTTCGACGGCTGCGTGAATTCGCGGTCGTGCTTCAAGTCCATGCACAACCGCGTGCGCCCGGGCGGCGGGTGCGGGCTGTCCGCGCACTTCATGATCGACAGCGACGGCGCGATTTATCAGACGCTGGACCTGGCCGAGCGCGCCTATCATGCGGAACAGGAAAACTCGATCTCGGTGGGCGTCGAGATGTGCAACCGCGGACGTTACCAGCCCAGCGAGATGAGCCGGCTGCCGGCCGAGTACCGCACCCGACCGCGACGCCAAGTCGTGATCAATGGCGTCAGCTACGACGCCTACGACTTCCGTCCGGAGCAGTACGAATCCTTGCTGAGCCTAAGCCGGACCTTGCTGCGCATTTTTCCCAAGATGCAGCCCGTGATTCCCGAGCGTGACGGCGAGCCATTGCTGGAGACCCTGGCGCATCCACTCGATTTCCACGGCATCGTGGGGCACCTGCACGTCGACTTGGATAAGCAGAAGTGGGATCCAGGGGCGCTGGACTGGGGCCGCCTGCTGCGGGCTCTGCGTGGCTACGCATTTCCCCTACAGATCAGGGCCTATTCCGATGTGCCCCGAACGCGCGATGAACTGCTGGCCGCGCGCAAGGCTGCCTTTTTCGCCAGCGAGGAGCGGGTCACCGGCTTTTTTCCGTTCGCGCCGGCCCGACTGTGGCACTCGGGCATTCATCTGCGCGGGCGGCGGGACAGTCCGATCTTGGCACCGGCGCGCGGCCGAATCTTGGCGGCTCGCCGAGCCGAACACAACGGCAGTTCCGCTTCGTTCGTGCTCTTGCGACACGACGTGGAGTTGGATGGCCGTCCGCTTACCTTCTTTTCGCTGCTCTTTCACCTGTCGCTGCCTTCCCTGTCGGACGAGAACCCGATTCCGTGGATGAAGGCCCTCATGGCGCCGGACAAGGCCGCGCAGCGGGCCGCACTGGAATCCGGCGCGATCGCTCTGCTCGACGAGCGCGTCGAGGCCGGTGATCGGGTCGGGTTGCTCGGCTCGATCAGCCGCGGGCCTGAACAGGGCCCCGAGCTGCATTTCGAGATCTTCACGGCTGACAAGCCGCCGCCCGCTTTGGCGAAGAGCTTTCACTATCTGAACGCTGCGACCGATGGACCGTTGGTGCGGCGAGCGGCCCTGCTGGCTTCGGCAGACAGGAACAATGATTCCCAAATCGACGCGAACGAACTGCGCGGCCTGTTTCACGGCAACGAGATCGATCGGCGGCAGCCGCTGCGGCGACTGGTCATCCTGCACCGCCACGAGTGGGGCAGCCGCACGACTCTGGACGAATTCATGGGTCTGCGCGAACTGTCGGGAATCCCGGAGGCCGACCGCCGGCGCATCTGGGCCACCGCCATCGAACCCTACATTTTCTGGACCGATGCTCTGGCAGCCCACGCCGGCTTGCCCGCGAACCAGATCATCTACTCGTACAACCCCATCACTTTTCTTGTGGTCCTGGCCGCGCAAGCCGCGCATGTCGAAATCCCCTGGCAACGTGACAGCATCAGCGACGGTGGGCTAGAGGCGCGCCGCCTCGCCCATGTTCCACTCGACGACTGGACCAATCCACCGGCGTCCCGGCTACAGGAACTGCAACTGCCGCCGCTTGTCGGCGTGGACCTTGCGCCCAAACGCCGGGACCAAATTCCGCTGATCGAGCTGCCGCCAACTGACGGGCGGTGATTTGTGAGCGGGCTACCGGCGCCTGCGACGCCAGATGACCGCAAGACCCAATAGCGTCAGCACGCCCCAGGGCGATCCATTTCTGCGGTAGACCGTCACATAGGAGCAGCCCGCATTTCCATTCGACGGCTTTGATCCGACGACCGCTGCCGTCGTTCCTCCCGCCGATGTCGACGAGCCGCCGCCCGTGTCCCCGCCAATGCCTCCCGTCGTCGAGCCACCCGTTGCAACTTCCCCGCCGGCACCCGTGTCCCCGCCGGCAGCGGCCGTCGTTCCTGCGACTTCTCCGCCAGCAACGGCGGACCCACCCGCAGCGATCGTCGTTCCTGCGACCTCTCCACCAGCACCCATCGACCCGCCGGTAGCGGTCGTCGTTCCACCCATGGTTGCCGTCGTTCCTCCCAGCGCCGACCCCGCCGTCGTTCCGCCCTTCGCTCCTGCGGTTCCCCCACGTCCCCCCGTCGCTCCGCCAGCGCCGCCTGCAGTGGTTCCGCCAAGCGATCCCGTCGACGTGCCCGTGCTTCCCCCCGTCGAGCCCGTGCTTCCACCGGTTGACGTCGCCGGCTGGCCATAGGGAATGCCACGGCCCTGGGTCGTCACGAACACCCGGCCGAAATAGTCCTCATCGCCAGCCACATTGTCCATCTGACCATACTGGTGCTGGTCGTCGTTCACCCGCAGCCACGTCGCCCCCTGGTCGGTCGAGCGAAAGACTCCGGAGACGCTGGCCACCGTGCCGATGATATACACAGCGGGATAGCTGCTGCCGGCTGCAGCCTTGCCGAAGCCGACCGAATACACTTGCGAAGGCCCCGCGACCTTGGTCGCGTTCGCGCCGGAGCTCTTCGAGTGGTACAGATTGCTTCCGGCCGCCACCCAAACTTCCCCTTCCATTCCAAATACCGCGGCGGTGCGGCCGCTTCCCGAAAGTCCCGTGGTCGCCGCGGCAAATGTCGCCGCGCCATCGCTGCTGGCGTAAAGAGTTCCATTGGCGAAGGCATAGAATTTCTTCGGGTTGACCCGATCCGATGCGATGCGCGTCGTGCCGGAGACGCCCGCGCACGCTTTCCAGCTTGCGCCGTTGTCGGTCGAATAGTTTGTGCCCCAGACGATGACAGAGCCGTCCGCCCCCACCGCGATCTTCGAGCCCCCGGCTTGGCTCGCAAAAGGCTTCCAGGTGAGTCCATTGTCGGTCGAATAGCCACCAGACTGGGTCCCTGTTCCGGTGTCGGCCACCATATTGGGGTCCATCCCGGCGAAATCGACACTGTTGCCATTGCCGAATTTCGGATTTGTGACCATCCCGGTCGGCGATGGCGTATCAAGCGCACTGGTCGCCGTCCGGATGATGCCGATGTCCCCGACGACGGCAAAGATCGCCGTCTTGACTGAACTGGTCAAATCCAGCCCGACGGTTTCTTCGAAGTTCTTGTCCTCAAAACTCCAAACAATTCCGCTGGCGGCGTCGCTGTTCTTGCTTGACCAGACTCCCTGGCCGGTCACATAGAACGCTCGGCTCTGATTGAAGGGGTCGATTTCGATGTCGCCGGCCCAGCCAGCCGCGCTGGGAGCCGCGCAGTTGGGAGGCCCGAAGCACAGGTATTGGACACCGTTGGTATTATGGGTGGCATTGCGTCCAATTGCCGTCCAGCTTGTTCCGCCATTGGTGGTCCGATAGATTTCATCCGGAGCCCACCAATCCAGCGTCGAGGCCAGAGCATAATTGGGGTCGGATGCCGACACGCTGATTCCGCCAATACCGCCGCCATGCCCCGCAGGATTGACATTGGTCCACGTGTCGCCAGCGGTGTTCAGCTTCCAAACTGCGCCGCTGCTGATGCTGTTGGGCCCAGAACTGCTGTTGTACGCAATCCACAAATTGCCGTCGGAGGCCAGCACCCCATGGTGGGGCATCAGGCCCGAGGGTGGATTGCTTCCGGTCACCAAAGTCCAAGTTGCGCCAGCGTCGGTCGATCGGTACAAATTGGTTCCCGCGGTCGTGGCAGCCACGCCCACATAAATGGTGGACGAGCCGTTGCCGGCGGTCCCGCTCTTATTGTCAAACACGACGAAACTTAGACCGTAGGGGTTGGTGCCGGTCACCGGGAAACTCGCGACCTTGGCCCAAGTTGCCGCCGAATCCGTGCTCTTCCAAAGCCCCGCAGTGCGCGACCCGAAATACAGAATGCTGGTCTTGTTGGGATCGACCATGAGGCGCTCACCCAATGAGCGGCCGTCGGCATTGCCTCCCATGGACGTGGCGATGTTGTATCTCTGCCAGGTGTTTCCCCGATCCGCAGAGCGGATGATTTGACCGTTGGACCCGATGTACGTTCCCACGGCCATGTAGACCACGCTGGAGTCGACCGGGTCAGCGGCGATGCTCTCCACGCCGATGTACTTCATGTCAGCTCTGGTCAACCAATCCATGACGGGCATCCACCCGTAGCTGGCCGCGTCCCAACGGTAGGCTCCGGCCATGTCGGTACGCGCATAGAGCACGTCTTTCTCGACCGTGCTGAAGACCAGGCCGGGAACAAATCCGCCTCCCCGAATCGCCACGCTCTGCCAAGCGTAGGATTCAGCGGTTTGCGCATGCGGGCTTTGGCTGGCCAACATCAACAGCACCGCTGCCAACAGAAACTGCACGCTTCTCTTTCCCATGATCCGCTCTCCTCTTGAGCCGTGGCGCTATCGACAGGTCTTTCACGGTCCTGCCGGCTTGCTAGCACAGTAGCAGGCGGCAGCGAATGTGGCTCAGGTCATGGCCGACCCCAACAGGCGAGGTCAGAGCACTCGGTCTCGGCCGGCCTGTTTGGCGAGATACAGCACGCGGTCCGCCCGCTCCAGCCAGGTCTTGTCGTCGTCGCCGGCCGCGATCCCCGCGACGCCGATGGAGACCGTGACCGACAGACTTTCTGGCGACGTACCGACCACACGCAGGGCGCGGATACGAGTCAGCACACGTTCGGCAAGCGTTCGCGCATCCGTTTCGCTGGTTTCGCGCAGGATGATTGCAAACTCGTCCCCGCCCAGGCGGGCAACGAAATCGTTCTTGCGCAGGAAGACCTTGACCAAAGACTTGGCCACGTCGCGCAGCACTTCGTCGCCCGTCATGTGGCCGCTGCTGTCGTTCACGGTCTTGAAGTGATCGACATCGACGATGAGCAGCGACACAGCGTGGCCAAATGCCCTGTGCATTTCCACGCTGCGGGCCAAATATTCGTCGAACGCTTTTCGGTTGGGAATGCGCGTAAGCGGATCGGTTTCGCTTTCCCGACGCGCGGATTCGAGATCGTCGCCCAGAGAACGCACCTGCGCCCCGAGAAACTCCATCTGGCTGCGCTGGCGGTCGCTGCGTTCTTTGAGGATCTGCTTGAAGGTGCCCACCGCATCCAGCACCTCCCGCTTCAACTCTGCGGTGGCGTTGGTTTCCACCAGCGTTTCCAGGCGGTTCATCTGCGCGCGCAGGCGGCCGTCGATCTCCTCGTCCTGGGTGAAGGCCTGGCTGATGTTGCGAATGAAGACCCAGATCACCTGGCGTAAATCCGCAACCACGGTCGCGGCACGCGCGCAGCTACCCTGGCAGTAGTCCCGCACGAAGCGCCGCACGGCCTCCCATTCGCGCCGGCCCTTGCGCGCCTTGGGGTCGTCGTCGACCACTCCGGGCGGTGCCGTCGCCAAGGTGATGTGCTTGGCCCAACCCTCGGCGTTGGCCCGAAAGGCCGAGATGTCCACACCCTCCTGGTCCAAGGCAAACTCCGCCATGTTGTGCAGGATCCCGGCCAGGGTATCCAGCGCCATGTCAGCTAGCTGATTGTTGTGGGGCACGTCCTCATGGGTCTCCGGTTGTCGCGGTGCTTTGCCAAACATGACGACGGCTTCTGTGGGCCATCGGCAGATTGGCCGGGGAATTGAATCATTCGCCCAGGTGAGCAGAGATAGCCTAGATCTCCTCGTCAGAGAGGGGTAGCCTACGCACTTTGCTCCGCCAGCGAGCAACGTCCTGAAGATCTTCAAATAGGGTAGAAGAGGGCGTTCGGGGAAGCAGCCGGTTTGCGCGGTCAGACATGGAACACTCGCACCACACTGGAACCCAAGGCCTTGGCTCGCACCTGGGGCAGCCTCCCATGCAATCGGGTGTGCCGCATGAGTCGAAGAACCTCGATCCGACCGCCGATTTTTTCCACGTCGAGATCGAAGAGCAGGTTTCCAGCGACGATTCCCGCCAGCGCGAAAGCATCTATGTCCAAGAAGAACGCTGGGAGGACCTGGCCGCGCTCCTGCTCGAGCGTTCGGCGGAGGTCGTGGACGCGGCTGAGCGCAGCCGCTGCCTCATGCGGGCGGCCCAGGTCTACGAAACCAATCTCGGCGATACCGACAGTGCGTTCGTGGTCATGCTGGCCGCTTTCCAAGAAAGCCCGGCCACTTTGGACCTGGCCACCGACCTGGCGCGCATGGCCACGGTTCACAATCGCTGGCCCGACTTGCTGTCGGAATGCGAAAAGGTATTGCCCGAGATCACTCCCACGGCCAAGCGCGCTGACATGCTGGTGGCCATGGCGGGTTGGTACCAGCGGGATCTCGGGGATGCGGCAGCGGCCGAGAAGGCCTTGGAGAGTGCGATGGCGGCCAATCCCGCCAACCCGCAGGCCTTCCGCGCCCTGGTCGAGCTGCACGGGCAGCGAGGAAACTGGATACGCGCTGCCGCCTATCTCACCTGTGCCTCGGGCTATGCCACGGACCCGGCGGAGGCGATCGAGTTGTCCCTCGAGGCTGCCGAGATTTTCCGGGAGCGTCTGCACGACGTAGACGGAGCCATCGAGCAATACACTCGGATTCTTGAACGATCGCCAGGTCATCCTCGCGCGACGGGCGCTTTGGCGGAACTGGCTTGGGTTCGCAAGGACTGGACCGTCGCTTTGCCCATGTTCGAAAGCATGGCCGGCTCGGCCAAACACGTGTTGAGCGAATCCGCTCAGCTTTGGCAGAAGGTGGCGTGGTCGGCGCAGATGTTGGGCGACATGGAGCGTGCACGCGCGGGCTATCGCCGCTCCTATGCGGCACTGCCCACCTACTTGCCGACGTTGCAAGCTTGGTCGCAACTCGCCCGCACGCAAGGTTGGTGGCAGGACGTGTGCCAGACGGTGCCGCGGCTGCTTTCGCAGCTTGGTGATCGCCTGACCGCTACGGAAAATGCGGACTATCTCGTGAGTGTGGGCCAGGCCCATCTGGCCCTCCGCAACGCGGAGGCTGCCGCCGAGTCCTTGATGAAGGCACTGGAATTGGCGCCTGATCGTGCGGATGCTCGGCAGGCACTGGCCGAGGCCAACTCCAGGATCGAAGGGCGCGGTCCGGAAAACGCGACGGCGCTCATCGAGCAGTATCGCCGGTTGCTCGACGGCAACGTCGCACCCGACCAGCGCTTCGAGTATCTCTGCAGCATGGGTCGTCTGCAGCGCGAGGAACTGCACGACAACCGAGCCGCTCTGGAAACCTTCCTGCGCGCCTCCACCTTGCGGCCCGACGACCCGGATGTGCTGCACGAGTTGGTCGAGATCCACACACACGATGGCCACTGGTCACGCGTGGTCGGGGCGCTTGAGCGACTGGCGCGTCTGTCCTCGGGACGGGACAAGGCCCGCACGCTGGTGGCGACGGCCAATATTCTCAACTACGAGCTGGAGGCGCCGGTCGAGGCCGTCGATCTATACAACCAGGCGCTCGACGAGGATCCGGATGATCAGCGGAGTTTCGAGCGCATCCAGCGGATCCTCGCGGGACGGCGGGATTGGCGCAGCCTGGCCCGCGCCTATCGCCGCATGATCAGAAGGCTGGGGTCCAATCCTTCGCCGGACAAGCGGCCTTGGCTGCTCAGTTTGTGGCAAGGACTGGCCGAACTTTGCGGGCGGAATCTGCGCGACCTCCCCGCCGCGACGGCCGCCTATGAGGTCTGCGTTTCGCTGGCTCCTGAGGATGCGCAACAGCACGAGGCTCTGGCCAAGACCTACGAGGCCCAGGGCCCGGCCATGTTCAGACAGGCGGTGAAGACGCGCGAACATCTGCTGCGCATGTCTGCCAATGCCGATCAAGCGGCGAAGCACATCCGGGCCTTGGCCAATCTGTACCGCGGGCAGCGAAGGCACGACCGTGTGTTTTGCGCGTGCGGCGGCCTCAGCGTTCTGATGAAGGCCGACGTGCGCGAGCGCGGCTACTACGAGAAGAATGCCTTACCCAGCGTTCCCATGGCGGCAAGCATGCTGACGGAAGCGCAGTGGCAGGGCTGCATTTCCTCAGAGCGCGAGGATCGTCGCATCTCTCAGTTGCTGGCGGCAGTCAGCGCGAGCGTGCTGATGACTCGGGTACAGGATGCGGCCTCTTACGGCCTCAATCCCAAACATCGCCGCGATCCGACTGACCAGCGGTCGTTGCTCGGGCGCATTTTGGTCTACGTCAGTCGCTTCGTCGGCGTGCCCTTGCCCGCCATCTACGCGCCTCCCGACGCACCAGGCGAGATCGATCTAGTGGTGCTGCAAGCGGGAAACCAGCCCCTGTTTTCGCTGGTGCTGGGGCGTGACCTGACCGCCGGCCGAACCGACCGCGAGGTGGCCTTCTTCCTAACCAAGCGGCTGGTGGGATTGCGCGCCGATCGCTGTCTGCTTTGGCCGCGCCTGGTGTCCACCAAGAGCGAGCTGCGGGCTATCTTGGGCGCGGCCATTCGCTTGGTGCGACCACGCTACGAATTGCCCGAGGCCGACCCCAAGGCGGTACGTCAGTATCTCGGCTATTTGCAACGTGTGTTGCCGTCTACGCAGATCCCCCCTATTGCCTCCGCGGTCGAATCGTTGCTGGCCGGCACCGGGCGAATCGATCTGGATGGTTGGATTGCCGCCACCGAGGAGACAGGCAATCGCGCGGGGCTGCTCGCCTGCGGTGACGTGATGGCAGCGGCCCGAGAGATCGTCAAGGAAGCGCGCGTGCGCAGGTCTCGTCCCGAGGACGCAATTCTCGCCATGGTACGCTGGGGAGTCTCTTCTGAGTATTTCGACCTCCGCACCGAGCTGGGGCTAGCTCTGGTCTCGGAAGACGACAAGACGCCCGTCGTCAGTCGCATTTATCCGGCCTACTAGGCGCTCTCGCCGCACTAGCCGACAGTCTACATTTGGCTGACGACAGTCTGGCGTGCTTCGGCTACTATCGACCGCGCTTCCCCAAAGGAGGATCGAACTAGATGCGCAGTCGCTCTGCCTGGGCCGCAGGCGCCAGAAATTACGTCGCGGCCACTCTGTTTGTCCTTGGCTTTGCGGTTGGCCTGACTGCTGCACCATCGTCCGCGCGCGCCGAGGACCGAGCGACCAAAGAGGCACGCCAGCACGCTCGAAATGCCAAGCAGTACTTCGACCTTGGCCAGTGGGACGAGGCCATCGCGGAGTACCGAGAGGCCTACCGCTTGCGCAGCGATCCGGCCTTTCTTTTCAACATAGCGCAGTCCTATCGCCGCAAGGGCGATCTGCAACCCGCGCTGGACCTGTACAAGAACTACCTTATCGAGAATCCCAGCACGCCCAAGCGGGCCGACATCGAAAAGCGCATCCAGACGCTCGAAGAGGAGATGAGGAAACGCCCGGCCGCGCTCGCCACACCAAGGGAGCCTTCACCTGCGGCTTCCGAACCATCGCCCAAGGGGGTAGTCGCCCAGCCCGCACCGGGGCCAGCGTTTCCGGCAAGCGCGCCACCGGTCACGTCCGGCCAGGCAGCGCCCGTGTCCGTCACCGGGCCGGCGGGTGCCGGTCGTCCGGTGTATTTGCCAGCGCTGACCGGCGGGCTTCACGTCGCAGCCGACATCCCCGGCAAGGTCACGGTGGAGGGCCAGGACAAGGGCGCTCTGCCGATCGACATCACGGAGCTGAATCCTGGAACCTACCGTGTCCGGGTCGAGTTGCAGGACGGCACTATTGACCAGCGAGATATCGAGGTAGCAGCGGGCCGGATGACCCGAATCTTCGTTGACCGCTCTCCCGAGAGAGCTTCATGGCTGGCTCGGCAGGGGGCCCATCTTGCGCTTGAGGGGGGCGTCGGTCTGCTGGTCGGCAAGAAGGGGAGCTGGACGGGCGCGCAAGGAAGCGCCGGTGCTTTCCTGAACCTTGGGCTTGCCCCGGTAGTTGATCTTCGCGCCGGCCTTCGCGTTCAGTTCGGTTCACTGGGAGCGCTCAACTCGGTCACTCTGTTGGAGATCCCGGTGTCATTCCGAATCAACCTTGGGACGACATATTCAATCGCACTGGGCACCACTGTGGGCAAGCGTTGGACAAATGGGAACAGTGACGCCGTGCTTTATCCCGAAACCGGCTTCTTCTTTGGCCCCGAAGTGTCATTGGCCACTTTCCGGTTTGGCAGGAAGCGGGAATTCGAAGTGGCTGCAGTACAAGGAATAGCTTTCCCGCTCACCAGCAGCCGCAGCGATTACACAGTGGCGTGGGGCAACAGCGCGCTCGACATTTTCTACAACACATTCACTTTCTCATGGGTCTGGTAGCTGGACTACCCATGCCCAGAGCGTCGCCGTAGCATCCACTCGCTGGCCAGCAGTGCCACCGCGAGCAACAGCAGCAGCGGGTGCGACCAGAACGCGACTGTGCGTAGGCTGCCCACCCGTACCTGGCGCGCGGGCCTGATGGTTGGCGTGCCCAGCGTGCCTGCGCGGAATTCGCCGCCGGTGACCGCGGCGATCTGGCGCAGCACCTCGTCGCTGCTCACCACGTCGTCCAGCTCGCGGCCTTCGGGCCGCAACACGAAGGTCGCCTGCTCTTCCGCTGCGCGGCCGTCGAGGGTCGCGCGACCGAGCAAGCGATAGGCGCCAGCGGCCAGGCCAGCCAACTCCGCATGCGCCTCGCCGTCGTCGCCTGTGGTCACAGTCAGGGCACGCAGTGGCTTGGCGGCAGAGTCGGCGCCGTCCTCTGCCAGGTGCAGGTCGAGTGTGACCAGCGTGCGGCCCGCCGGGCTGTAGTCGGCGTGCAAGGTGCGCAGCCGCGCTGCCACGGTCTGGCCGCGCCGATACTCAGTGCGATCGAGATCGATGTGCAGCAAAGTCAGTGCGGGGTCGCGCACCAACCAACGAATCGCGCCTTCCCAGAAGCGCTGCAAGGCGCGCCCGTCGTCTCCCACCGGCTTCGCGCCGGACGTTTCCTCACTCCGCGCGCTTCGTCCGTGTCCCTCGTCGGCAGCAGCAAAGCCCCAGTTCCAAGCACTGTCAGTCAGCAGAGCCAGGGTGCGGCCTTTGCCTACGTTGTTCACGGCCAGCACTGGCGCCGGCTTGCCATCGCCCGCACTCTGGTTGGGATGCACCAACAATGCCGTGGCACCGGGCTGTAGTCGCGCCACTCGATTGATCCCCTGCAGCGGCGGCAGTGCGGCCCAACGCATCTCATTGGCCTTTGCGTCCAGGCTCAGCGAAGTGACGGGGTGGTTACGGGCCGCAGCCGTCAATCGTGGCTTGAAGTTGTCCGTGGAAAATGCGCGCGGCCCGTCGGCGGGAATGCCAGTCAAGTCCACGGGCAATACGTCACGCAGAGCACTCTCGCCATACTGGCCACTGGCAAACGACAGATCGCCGCCAATCATGGCCAGTGCGCCGCCCGATTGAATATAGTCGCGCACGCCCGGCAAGTAGGGCTCGACCCAGTAGGGCTTGTAGTTGAAATTGTGAAAGATCAGCAAATCGAATGATCGCAGTTGCTCGTCGAAGATCTCCTGATACGGGAATGGGATCAGTGACATCTCATTCGCGCCCAATGGCAGTTCATCAGTGTCGGTGCGCAGAATGAAAAACGACACTAGATCCACATTTGGGTTCAGACGCAGGATGGAGCGCAGGAAGCGCTCGTCCCACGACGGTCGGCCGCACACGTGCAAGACACGCACGCGGTCGCGAATGACCTTCATGGTGAACACCTGACTGTTGTTGCTCTCCAGCGCCTCGCCCGTCAGCACCGGCGTCTTGACTTCGAAGACGAAGTTGCCCGGCTCCATCGGGGTGTAGTCGAAACTGACCCGCTCTTGCCCCGATTCGCCGCGCAGAAGCACGGACTTGGCATCCAGCAGCCGACCCTCGCGCGCAAGGCTGACTTCGACTTGGCGATCGCCGTAGCCCTGGTGGTGCAAGACCGCTTCCAGTTTGATGGGCGTGCGCACGAAGGCGAAATCGTCGGTCAGCACGGCCGCCACCGAAAGATCGCGCAGCTCGCGCTCCCCGACGAGAACCGTGTGCACGGGAGCGTCCAGCGCCTGCAGTGCCAGGCGCGTCTCGCCGTCGAGTGGCCCGCGTGCAATGCGCCCGGTGTCGATGCCGTCGGAGATCAGGATGACGCCGCCTACGTCGCGGCCAGCCAGGCGCCCGCGCAGCTCGGACAGCGCCTCGCCCATGCGCGTGGCTTCGCCCTGCGGCACCGCGCGCAAGGACTCGGGCGTGGCCGTGGCCAGAGCCTCGCCAAAGGAATAGATCTCGACGTGGTGGCCGGCGCGTTCCCATGAGGAGAACAGTGGCGCAGCGTCGGCCACGATCTGAGCGGCGCGCTGGGCACGCGACGGCCCGTGGTCAGGCGGCGCCACGCTCATCGAGCGCGAGGCGTCCACCAGCACAGCAACATGGTTGGGCAGCAGGCTGACCTGACCCAGCTCCACGCTCGGCTGCAACGCGACCACCAGGCAAAGTCCCACGGCCAGCAGGCGCAGCACGAAGAGCGTGATGGCGCGACGTCGGCGCGGCTCCCGCCAGAGTGAAACCGCCGAGACAGCAACGGCCAGGCCGGCTGCCACGCAAACCAGCACCAGCGCTGGCCGGCCGAGCTGCGCGCCCACGGTCACTCGCCAATCCGTCAGCAGAGAATGAGGCGTCACGAATCGCCTCTCCGGTCACTCAGTGTGAGCCAGCTCACACCGAGGCATCGGCCCGCCTTATTGCTGGCATGCGCGTACGAGGGAAGACGAAGACCCATGGGCAGTTGCGGCGCCATTCTGCCACCTTGCCGCTCACGTGCAGGTTTTGTCTCGCCTTGGAAAGGGCTAGACTGCCCAGCTATGTCACGCCTTGCCCGCCACGTGCTGCTGCTCTTGGTCTTCTCCACCCTGGCCCAGGCCCAGGCCCGCGCGCAGGAAAACGCCTCGGTATTGCCGGCTTGTCCCGCGGGCAATCTGCTCGCCGGCAAGGCTCCGGTTCAATGGCAGGAGATCGAGCGCAATCTCAGCCTGCTCACCGACGAAACGGTGGCGCCCGAGGGCGCAGTATGGGACGCATCCCTGGCCGCGATTCTTCAAACCGGCGCCTCCACCGTGACCTGGGATCTGGGCCAGGTGGTGAGCGTGCGACACCTGGCCATGCAGGCCGATGCCAATGACACCTACAACTTCTGGGGCTCGCTCGACGGCAAGGGGTACAAGTTGATGGGGCAGATCGACCCCGCCACCGGACACGGATTGCGCATGCGCACCCTCGATGTGGGCGGCATGGCCGCGCGCTTCTTGCGCGTGGGCGAAGGCAAGGGCGACGGCTTCTATTCGATCTCCGAGGTCGCGGCCTATTGCCAGTTGCCCACGCCGTTTCCGCCGCAGATGAAGGTCGTGGACGCGCCCGCGGCCACGGCCCCCAAGACCTACCTAGACTATTTCAATAACGACGCGAGCGCGCGCTGGGAGATGATTCTGGCCATGTTGGGCGCGGTCCTGCTGTGGTGGGAGCGCCGGCTCGTCGGTCTGGGCATGGCTGCATACAAGCTGCGTCTGCGCAAGATGCTCCTCGGGACCATGGGCGTGCTGGCCTTCTTGACCTTCTTCAATTTTGGCTTCTGGCACTTCCCCAATTTCGTGCACGGCTGGGACACCTTCCACTACTACATCGGCGCGAAGTATTTCAAAGAGCTGCACTACGAGCGCTTGTACGAGTGCGTGGCCACCGCCGATTCCGAGGAGCCCAACCTGCGCCGTCGGGTCGAGCTGCGCAAGCTGACGAACTTGCGCACCAACGTGGTGGAAACCACGGCCAATATTCTTGCCCATCCCGAGCTATGCAAACAGCACTTCACCGACGCGCGCTGGGAATCGTTCAAGCACGACCTGGCCTATTTCCGCACGCTGGAGAATCCACGCCGCTGGGATGACGCCCAGACCGATCACGGGTTCAACGGCACGCCGGTGTGGGCCATCTTGGGCACCGCCTTGTCCAATTTGGCGCCGGCCAGCCGGCTCGACATACTCATGCTCGACGCCATCGACGTCGTGCTTATCACCGCTATGGCCCTGCTGATGTGGTGGGCGTTCGGCTGGCGCGCGGTGTCCGTGGCTCTTATCGTGTTTGCCACCAACTTTCCATCGCGTTGGTACTGGATTGGCGGTTCGTTCCTGCGCTGGGACTGGCTTTTCTGGATGGGCTTGGGCGTGTGCTTGGTGAAGAAGGAGCGGCCTTTCTGGGCGGGCGCCGCAATTGCGTACGCCGCGCTCCTGCGCATCTTCCCCGGGTTCCTTTTCGCAGGGCCGCTGATTGCCCTGGGCTACCAGTACGTGAAGACACGCGAATGGGATCGTCGCTACCTGCGGATGATCATGGGTGGCGCGGTGGCTGTGGCTGTGCTGGTGCCCGTCAGTTTCGCAGTCACCGGCAGCCCCAGCATTTACCCGGAGTTCCTGCGCAACACTGCCAAGCACTCGGAGACGCCGCTGACCAACCACATGGGACTGCGCACAGTGATCGACTTCCGTCCGGCCGAGGCGGCCAATCGCATGAACACGCCGGCCATGGTGGATCCTTGGCTGCGCTGGAAACAGGCGCGCCTCAAGTCGTTCCACGAAAGCCTGCCGCTGTACCTGTCGCTGGTGGCCTGCTTCCTGGTGCTGATGGGCCTGGCCATCCGCAATGTCGAGCCTTGGGTGACGGTGGCGTTGTCGGCAACCGTGATCTCGTTTGGCTCTGAACTGACTTGCTACTATTACGCATTTCTCATAATTCCCGCCTTGCTCTACGCCGTGGTTCCACGGGCCGGCGAGTGGATGCTGTGGCTGACAGCGCTGACCGAGTTCTTGGGCTGGGCGCCCATCAATCACATGCCGAAGTGGCTGCAGGCCATCATGCCAGCGTCGCTCCGGCAAAGTTCGTTCGTCACCAACTTCAGCATGCCCAATGGGCTCGATGAGCAGTACACCTGGATGTCGGTCGCGACGCTGGTCGTTTTCGTGCTGATTGCCAGGGAATTGGTGTTGGCACGTCAGCCGGCCGGGACGCCCGCGCTCGGAGCGGCTGACGCGAACGCCGGGGAAGTCGGCGCCCTGGCAGCGCCCGCCCTCGCGCCCGCTTCCGCGCGGTCCTCGCGCCAGCAACGCGTGGATTCGCGTTCCCGAACACGCAAGCACAAGCGGCGATAGCATGCTGTCTCGGTCCCCATAATCTACTTGAAGTAGACCCGCCAACGCCGGGAGCGACGCCAGATTGCCCACCGCCGTACGAAAATAGGACTATGAAACCTTCGCCTGCGGCATGGGGCGAGGTACAATTGCGTCGGTTAGTGAACTTGGATTCAACCAATCACGACGGGAGTCCCACATGAAATGCGCAACCATGGTCAACTCTGCAGTCAAGTGTTTGTGTTCCGCGCTTGTGCTGGCTGTGGGTGCGGCATGCCTCGTGGGCTGCGGCACAGATGCGAACCCGCCCAATAATGGTACCGGCGGCAGCAGTGGCGTCGCTGTTGGTAGCGGCGGTTCGGCTGGCGGGATTTCTGGGGCGAGCGGCGGTGTCACCAGCGTCCCGAACGGCGGCAGCAGCGCCACTGGCGGCGCGACTTCTGAAACCGGCGGCTCAACTGTCGTGACCGGCGGCTCAACCGTCACCACCGGCGGCTCGACTGTCGCCACCGGCGGCTCGACTGTCGCCACCGGCGGCTCGACTGTCGCCACCGGCGGCTCGACTGTCGCCACCGGCGGCTCGACTGTCGCCA
>Ga0265316_10002540_pt1 | contig 18856 bp, 19 predicted proteins | sample 4522metaG_FD_202092 | JGI IMG/M metagenome (GOLD analysis project Ga0265316, IMG submission 202092) | Rhizosphere microbial communities from Carex aquatilis grown in University of Washington, Seatle, WA, United States - 4-5-22 metaG | ecosystem: Host-associated > Plants > Roots > Rhizosphere >... | reverse complement strand
GTGTCGCCAGCCACGACGGCAAAAGGCTGTTGGGCGAGCTCGAAGGGGCCGAGGCCGCCCACACGATTGCGTTTCTGCTGGTCAGCATCTACCTAGGACTGGCCGCAATCGAGGGATGGTGGCGGGCTTTCGCAGGGCTCGCCTTTCTCAACCTCGCAGGCAATCTCTATCCGATCCTGCACCTACGCCTTTCGCGCGCCCGCGTGGCGGCGCTCCAGGCGCGCAGTGATCGTGGGCGTCGGTAGCAGGCGCGGCGGGCTGAAAGGAAAATGGCATTCAAATTATGCGCCGCAGACATGTGGAGGCCAAATGAAGGCGGTAGTTGAGCACGAAGTCGAAATCAACCGCTCGGCGGAAGATGTGTTCGACTACTGTAGCGATCCTTCAACCGAACCGCAGTGGAATCCGCAAATGAATAGCTGCGAGAAGCTCACGGACGGGCCATTGGGCGTCGGGGCTCGCTACAGAATAGTCATCAAAGGTAAGCCGATGATCGTCGAGTGCATCCGCTTCGGTCGGCCGAAGACCTGGTCGACGCGTAGTGAAAGCCCTCTCATGAAAGCTGGCCTCGATGGGCGAGTGGTCCCGACGTCACATGGCGCGCGTGTGTCCATGCGCATGTGGATCGAGCCTCGTGGTCTGGCTGGACTTGCAGCACCACTCATACGCCTGCTTCTGAAGCCGGCGTGGCGGCGCGATCTGGCCAACATCAAGTTCATCCTCGATAGCCCGCATCCCGCACAGAAGCCAGGGCCGGCGGCCAATAGGCGATAACCGTTTCCCGCGCCGTCTGGCCGGCCGCCGTCATCTGGGAAACATAGGATCTGGATGCTGAAGACCCATTCAGCCGCCTGGTTTGCACGCCACGATCATGGCCCCGTAGTCGCGCATGGCGAAGCCTTCGGGATCCTGATGTGCCAGGGCGGCGCGTTCGAAATCGGCGCGAAAGGTGTCGTGCAGATCCTCGGGGATGGCGGACAGAAAGTTGCCGAACGAGCTCGCCTCCATGAAGTCGATCATCTCGCGCGCACTGGCCGTTCGCCGCACGCGTTCCATCACGTGCAGCTCGGCCAGGTCGAGCCCGGCCGCGAGCACCATGCTGATGATCTCGGTGACCGTGCTGCACTGATGGGCCAGGGCGAATTTCTCCAGGCGCAGCCTCTCCCGGTAGCCCGGCTGCGCGAACACGGAGCCGAGCACCTTGGACATCGTGCTCGCAGCGTGTAGCTCCCAGGGCAAAGTGGTGAACCCCAGCTTGCCGCCCGGCCGCAATACGCGCGCGATCGCTGCCAGCGCCTTGGGCTTGTCCGGCACCCAGTGAAAGACAGACGACATGGACACGTCGTCGAAGCTGCCATCGGCAAATGCGCCCAGATCCTCGGCGTAGCCGATCTGGAACTGGGCGCCGGGCACACGCTGGCGGGCGAGAGCGATCCGTTCCGCCAGTGGATCGATCCCGACCACCTGGCCGCTCGGGCCCACGCGCTCGGCCATCCAGGCGGTCAGCCGCCCAGTGCCGCAGCCTACGTCGAGCACGCTCGCGCCCGCTTGCAATCCCATGCGCTCGACCAGTCTCTTACCGGACTTGAACTGTGTATCGCTCAGTCGGTCGTAGTCGCTCGCCAACTTGGAACTGTCGTGCGCGTACGAGGTCATGGGAACAGCATGCCAAGAATAATGCCCAGGAGAAACCAGCATCTGCTTGCCAGATTGGCAGCCCTTGAAAACCGGCATGGTCAGTCCGTCTTCGCGTCGCCGCCAAATACCAACAGTGTCCGAGGAAAGCTCATGGCAATGCTTGGCTTCGCGACAACAGTGAGCCGCCGGACCAACCTCGTCCATCCATATGACCAGCCGAGTGGCGGGGGCAGTGCTATCCTCTGGACATCATGAGCCGCGAAGAGCTGCTGTCGCGTATTTCGGTGGATCCAGACATCTGCTTTGGCAAACCGTGCATTCGGTGCCATCGCATTGGGGTAGCTCTGATCTTGGACTTGCTCGCCAGCGGACCGACCAACGCGCCAGTCTAGATTCAGGAAATGAAAAATGCTGCGTAGGATTCAGGCGATCAGCTGGCTTCTCTTGTTCTTCCCAGGCGCGGGAGTGCTTTGCACCGGGTGCCATTGGGGAAAGGACTGCACCACTGGCCAGGCCTACGACGGGACGTCGGTGACCGAGGGAACCTGGACCTATTCGGACCGCTTTGGAAGCCCCCCTGAAACTGTTGCTCTGCAAGGGTCAACCCCTGATATCTCTGGAACCGCTTGCATGCAGGTGCCGGCGACGTGTTCCACCCTGGGGTTCTTCGTTTATTGCGGGGCCGCGAAGATGAGCGGGAATTTGACCGTATACGTACGCATCTCGAATTTCCAGAATGCGCAGGTGTTCACTCTGCCGTCGCCAGATGTTGTTGTCACCGGTTTGCTTGAAGGGCTGTACTCCTACGATGGCGGCGTGGGGAATGAAACCTTGATACCGTTATCTGGCTCGCTGACCGCCACGCTGTCGCTCAACAACCTCGACGTCCATTTCGACATGACCCTTCGTGGGCCGGGGGGTGAAGGCGCGGTCATCCAGAACGGCCGCGCGGCGAGCCTCAATGGCCATACGACCCCCGTCCAGAATTGCGACTAAATGAGAGAGAGAATTGCCAGGCTACCGACAGTACGCCGAGACCGTGCCATACCGATTGCTGCCTCTCGTTTGGTGAAAGTCGACCCGCCCTGGGGAGAAGCAGCACTTGAAGAGCGGCGATTGCGTATCGTCCGTCCCGCCACCGAGCGCAGTCTACTCGTCGGCAGGTTAAGGCAGCGCCTTTTGATCGCGACTGACGAAGAGCTCGGCGTAGCCGAAGGTCACGCGCCCGGAAATTCTGAGCACCGCCGGTGCTTGGTCCGGCGCCCCTCGGCCTTTGAGAGAAAAGAATCCGAACAAGGCGCGACCGCGGTTCTCGACGCGCACGCCGGCGGGGAGCCGGATCTCGACGTAGCCCATGAACGTGCGCACGTCGATCTCGGTCAGGGCTGGAGCAAAGGTCGCGTGCGTGAGATCGAGCTCGACGTAGCCCAGACGTCCGCGCACCTCGATGCGGCGCGGGACTTCGCCGGTGATCCGTTGCTCCTGCCCCGAGAACAGCGCCGAGATGCGCTCGGCCGGCACGTCGCGGGGCTTTAGCGCTGCCGCCGCCTCCGCCGCAGTCGCCGGCAGGTCGGCGACGACCGCGTCCAGCTCGGCCGCGGTGGTGGCCGCGTACACGCGTGCCAGTCGCGTCTCGAGCTCGTCTGTGCCGATGTGGTCCTCGGCGAAATGGTGACTGAGCGCCCGCGCGACACGTTCGCGCGCAGCGGTGTCGATAGAAATGCTCGAAAGCCGTTCGTCAGGGGCGCCCATGGGCAGGAAGGATACCAGCTCGCGTGCTCACGCGGTCGTTGCGGGCCGCGGGTGGCGCGGCTCGTAGACCCCCAGCTGCCCGCCGCCTGGCAGCGTGACCTGGGTCAGAAGTCCCCAACGCTCTTGGTGAACCTCGCTGCACGGAAGCCCATGCTGCTTCATGCTCTCGATGAAGCCATAGACATCATCGACGATGAAGTAGAGCTCGTGCTTGCCCGACGTGCTCGCGGGATGGACCGCGACCTCGGACGGCGGCAGCGCGAAGATCAACCAACCGCCGCCCACGTCCACGTTGGGCAACTCGAACACATCCCGGAGGACCTTCCGATCTGCCTCCGGGTCGGAGCTGTAAATGATGGTGTGTGCGCCGCTCAGTATCGCCATGGTGTTCAAGCCCTTTCGGGCCAATCATGGCGCGCCCGTGATTGGGGTGCCAGAGAGCTGCCGACATCACGAAGGCTCGACCGAATGGTAGCTCGCGTCCAGATTTCGGCCGGTTGAGTGGGTGATCCCGCCATCTTCTCGACGCCGCAACTACCCAGACGGTCGGGATCGGCACAGCCTTATTGCTTGGGCGCAAGCGCGGCCGCGCACCGGATCAGCATGCTTTCTCTTGACCCAATTCCGGTATCCGTCGACCCTATGACCCAATACCGCCACGGCGTCCCAGGAGGCACAGCATGTCTGCTGACTACCGGATCTCACTCTCCATCGAAGGCCTTGCCAGCGAAGAAGGCCACGTTCTCGCACCGGACTTTCTTCGGGCCGTGCAACTGCTTCTCGCCACCCTAAAGCGGATCGAGCGTCAGGTCACCCGCGGCGCGGAGAAGGACTCCATCTACTTTCGCGTGGTCGACCTCTCGCACAGCAGCCCTGCAACGGTCGTTCTCCAGGCACAGACGGTCACCCCGTCCCAGGACCAACGACATGCGCTTCTGGAACGATTCTTCTCGGTCTTGGGACGAGTGGAATCCGGTTCTCTCCAGGGGCGGTTCGACTACCCGATGTTGGCGTCCATCCGCGACATGACACGTCCGGTCGGGCGCACTCTGGCCGCCCTGAAGGTGTCGGGAATGGGCAAGGTCATCCCGTTCGACGAGCGGTTTCGCGCAAACATTGAGACTGTTCTGGCGCCAGAACAGACCTATCCCGGGACGATCCGGGGAGTCTTGGAGGCAATCAACGTTCACGACGGCGCCAACGTATTTAGGATCTTTCCGGACGTCGGGCCGTCCAAGGTCGCCTGCCATTTCCCTGCGTCACTTGAGCGGGATGCTGTTCAAGCGATTCGAAGGTTCGTGGAGGTGACCGGTATCCTGAAGTACAAGACCGCTGCGGATTATCCCCACGAGGTCGAGGTTCGGGGGCTTGAAGTGCTTCCACTTGAGGAAGATCTTCCATCTCTCTCTGATCTTCGAGGGACAGCTCCTGAGTGCACGGGGGCACTGTTGTCCGAAGAGTTCATTCGGAGCCTGCGCGATGTCGCCCAGTAAGGCCACGTCGACCATCTATTGGGATTCCTGCATTTTCATAGCGTGGATTAAGGACGAGAAACGTCCGGCTGGCGAGATGGATGGCGTGTATGAATGTGTCGATCGCGTCCAGGCAGGTACCATCCGTTTGATCACGTCCGTCTTTACACGGACCGAGGTCTTTGAGAGTGACCTGCCTGCTCACGTTCGAAGCCAATATGCGGCGCTTCTCAACGATGTTGCTGGCCATGCCATCAGGGTCTGCAAACCTGAAGTGACCCAGTTCCGCCTGCGATTCTAGCTTGCGATTCCTTGTTGGCCTCTCCCTGGAGAGATCATGGCGACCAAGCCGCTCGAAAATCGGTGCCATCGACAAAGTGGTCCGCCCCGGTGGGCGGCGCGGGGCCAGGCGGTCGCCCATCCAGGTGGACACGGCCTGGATTCTTGGCAAGAAGCTTGGCCTCTCCGGGAAAAAGAGTGCTGAATCTTGGGAACCCCAGGGCTGGCGAATCCGTCTTACCGGGGCCAAGCAGAAGCGGCCGGGAAAACAGGGCGGCTCCAGGTCTTGCCAACTAGCTCAAAAGGAGATCCATGAATTCAATGTTAAAGAAGACTATGTTCGTTCTGTCCGCTCTGCTGCTGCTGGCGTCGCCAGCCGTCTACGCGCGAGGCAGGGGCAACCCGACGGGCGCTCCGGGCAGCCGATTCGCTACCGAGCATCCGCGTCGCAATCAAGTCAACAAGCGCGTGGACAACCAGCGCGCGCGCATCAACCAGGGCCTAAAGAACGGCGAACTCAGCAAGGGCCAGGCACGGCAATTACGCGCCAACGACCGGGCCATCAAGGCTCAGGAGCACGCCGAGGTGAAGGCCAACGGCGGCCACCTGACCAAGGCCGAGCAGCGCCAGCTCAACCAGGAAGAAAACGCCAACAGCAAGCTGATCCACGACGAGAAGCATCCGGCCGGGAAATAGTCGCGCCCCTACCATCGCCTACCCGCCATCGACGAAGGATCCCAGGCAGATCGGGCACGAGAACATCGAGAATGGCGGGTAACAATATTTCGAGTAGCTGCATCCGCCGCAAGGTGCGTAACATGACCAACCCTGGGGGCAGACCGCATCGCCATCACAAGTGGTCAGAGGTGGCTGCGAGCATTGCCCTCCATTGCAGGTAAACCCGTCAGGTCCGCAATCAGAGTCGACCCGGCACGGAAGCTGATAGCGAACGGAACATAGGTTGACAGTCACTTGAGCCACCGCGGGACAGAGAGGGAGGTTGTTGGGAATGTTCCCCAGCAAAGTCTCGCTGCCCGCGTCTGCGCTCGCGGAATTCGGGTCCCGGCATAGGCTGGCAATCTGGGAAACACAGGCCAGAAAGGGGTTGCCACAGTCCGAGTCGACGGAACATGGCATGCCGGGCTGAGCATTGTCGGCAGCAGCGCTTGTCTCGGAAACGCCAGAGTCGGAAGAAGCCGGGGGCCGAGCCTCATCGGCACCGCTCGCATCATCTGACTTCTGCGAGCTTCCACACCCGCCGGCGATGAGAACCACAGCCAAACTGCAGGCTAGGAGAGTACCAACGTCTGAACAATGTCGTCGGATCTGCATATGAATCTCCGCGGATGAAGATCGGCCATGCCGTACAAGCCGGAGTATATACGAGACCGACGGTGCGCTGAGCACCCAACCGTGCGGTGGGCAGCGCGTGGCGCGGGGCCAGGCGTTCGCCCATCCAGGAGGCGTGTTCAGGGCAACGCGTTCGAAATCGGCGCGGAACCGCCCGTCGCCGCCGTTGAAGGCGGCGACGACCTGGCTGGGGCGGCGACGACCTGGCTGGGGCAGCTACCCTTCGACCTTGCAGTCGATCACGGTCGCGACTTCAACCTCTTCTGGGTTGGACCACGCGCCGGTCGACAGCCAGCGAACCTTGACGCCGCCCACCTTGCCCGCGATCTTCAGATTGCACTTGGCCGTGAAGCGCTTGAGCTGCTCGCGCGGTTTGCCTTCCGGCGGCTCCGACTTGAAGCGCTCTTGCAGCGCGGACTGAAGGAAGAGCCCAGGGATCAGATAAAGGTGACGATCCGTGGTGTAGAAGGGTTTGAGTTTGTTTTGCTCTTCGCCGTGCCAAGGCATGTTCTCGTCGGAAAATCCGCAGCGATAGGAGGCTACCCCAGCGGCAGCGGCGCAGTCGACGTCCCCGCGATCCGACGTGATCAGGGTGATGTCCGCAGCCACCGTACCCGAGCTTGGCGCGCCGGGCGTGCGCTGCATGGCCAGGGCCGCGCCGATGATGACGACAGCGCCAACGCCGAGTCCGATGAACACTCGACGTCGAGAGGCGTTGGGCGTCGGCGCCTCGCTGGCTGCCTGTTGCTCCTCGGCGGGTACCTTGGGCGATTCGGTTTGTGGTTCTGCGCTTGCCTTCTTGTCCTGTTCGCTCTCCACGTTGACTCGTCCTTTCGTCTACTCGTCTGCGGCGGGCCGTTCGACTGACCGCCAGTCTTCGGCCCAACCCCCGCTAGGGTACTCATGGAAGGTCGTTTTGGGAATGGTATCGTGCGCTCGTATCGTACGATCGATACCCTGGTATGCACCGCTACCGCAAGGCATGATGGCCCGGCTTTGATGGACACGACGAGCCAAGACATTCCAGAACTGCCCTCCCCCGAGGCACCGCCACCAGAATCGGCCGCTCAGGAAGACCCCGTCGCCGCGCCAGCCGCCGTCACCCCTAACCCCAAGTTCGACTCGGTCCGTTTCGCCGTCACCGCCCTGTGCGTCGGCCTGCTGTGCCTGGGGGTTCTGTGGCGCTTCATCGATCTCGACTACCCGCGCACCTTCAGTTTCGACGAACACCACTTCGTGAGCAACGCGCGCAACTACATCGCGCATCAGGCCGACTGGAACGACCACCCGCCGCTCGGCAAACTGGTTCTTGTCCCGGCCATGCTGGTCTTTGGCGATCGCGGCCTCGGCTGGCGGCTGTCCTCGGCCCTGCTCGGGCTGGCCATCATCGCCTTGGCTGGCCTTTGCGCGGCCAAGATCTTCGACGACCGGCGCGCCGGTTTGATGACGGCCGCGTTTCTCGCCATCGACGGGTTCTTTATTTCCTACGCGCGAACGGCGCTCATCGACAACCCGCTCACCGCGTTTATCTACGCGGCGTTGGCCTTGATGCTGTGGGCGCGCTCGCTGCGCTGGTTCGCGGGCGCCGCCCTTTGCGTGGGGCTGGCCGTGGCAAGCAAATGGACCGGCGTGTGCGTATTCTTGCTCGCGCCCATCCTCCTGCGGCGCGCGGGCAAATCGGTCTGGCACGCCGCCTGGATGTTCGCCCTGGCCTCGCTGGTGTATCTAGCCATCGGTGCAGCCGCGCTTCGACTCACGCGACAGCCGATCTCGATGGCCGGCATGATGGGCACGAATTGGAGCCTCTTGCAGCACCACGCCGGATTTACCGTCTGGGACAACGCCGCCAGCTCGAAGTGGTACACCTGGCCCGCACTCATCCATCCCATCCTCATGCACCACGAGAGCGTTGGCCCTGGCATGGTTCGGGCGACGTCGACCATCGGCAATCTCCTGCTCTGGTTCGGTACCACGGCGTCGATCGCGCTTGCACTTGTGGGACTGGCGCGCGCGATTTTTCGCCGACTGCGCGGCCGGGTGGCCATCGCGGCCGAGCATCGGCGCGACGCCCTGGTGCTGGCGAGCATGACGGCGCTCATGCTGCCCTTCATCCTGACCCACAGGCAGTCCTACATTTTTCACTACCTCGGCGCCTATGGCCTTGGCCTTGGCCTTCTCGCGTCCCGCGTGGTGGCCATCGAGAAGCGCTGGTCTCTGGTTGCCCTAGGCTTTCTCTTGGCCGCGGCTGGCGTCTCGATGCTTTACCTGCCGCTGTGGACGGGGACCGTGCAGAGCACGCACGGATTCCTCCTGCGCCTTCCCTTTCCGTCTTGGCGGTAGAGGCGATTCATGAATCGCCCCACCATGAATCAATAGATCTCGACCTCGCCAAGGTGGAAGTAATTGGGCGGTGTGTTCTTCAGGCGCACGTAGCGGGCCTCGGCATGAAACCCCCTGGCCGACCACTTGTCGAAGGTCTCCTTGCGCTCCACGATCTGGGTGTAGTTGATATTGTCCTTGCTGACTTCCACCTTCAACGGAACGGCCCGATCTTCGAAGCCATCGGGGCGGTTGTAGACGACGATTTTGTTGAACTTGCGCACTTTGCCCAGGTCGATCACGGCCCACTGCTGGCCGCCATCCAGGGTGTGAAATCCAAGCGTCTCGGGGTCGCCATCGACGAGCAAGGAATGGTCCACGCCCTGGCCGGGGTACTGGCTGCTCACCGTGACCGCGGCATGGAGCGCGATATTGGGCCCGCCAAGTTTCTTGACCAACCATTTGCCGGCAAATCCACCTGCGAGGACCAACACCAAGCCCACCACAAGCACGCGCGACCAACGCGCAAACAGCGCGCGTCCGAGCCGATTCGCCTCGATCTCGAGCGGCTCCGCCAGTCGCATCACGAGATCGTGTAGTCCGGTGGCGAACCCGTCGCGCTCCTCCCCGGAGATTCTGGCAATCATCGCGTCCCGCTCAGGGCCGAGCAGGGAGGTCAAGGTCGCGATCTGCGTTGTCGAGAGTTTGCCCCACGCGGCCTCCACCGCTGGAATCTTGCGGGCGCTGTCCCAATCGCCTTCGCCAAGAGGACCGGCGCCTGTCAACAGTCCGGCACGCGCCAGATGAGCGCGGACAAGCAACTCGACGGCGGACACATCGAGCAGCAACACGGCCCAACTTCCCTTTCCGGTTTCGCCGATCTTGACGACGTCGTCGCAGATCTGCCGGGCAACGTCGTACCAGGCGAACCCCGGCTGGGATGGACCAAAGGTCTTCTCGCGCGCCTTGGCCACACGCGGCCCCAGCCACAGCATCCTTCCTAGCCAGCTCGACGCCGGCTTCGCCTTCGCTTCAATGGTCTGTCCGCTTCCGTTCTCGCTGTTGTCGTCGCTCATGACGCTGCCGTTTATACCCCAGACTCGGACTTCTGGGTACCAGCAGCTGTCTTTGCACTCAGCCAAAGGTACAGGGCGTTGGTGTCCTCGCACGAATTGGTCCGATTCTGGAAGGTGAGATACAAAGCACAGATCGGATCGTTGACAGAACCCGGCCGACAAGCCGGGGTGCTGGCAAGGAGGGCCGAGAACCGGACCGGAATGTACTGATGTACTTGAGGACCGGAAGCGCAGGCCCGACGCAGCCGGCGGTCCGGATCGTCGGCCGTACTCCACTCGAGAGCGGATGCGTACTTTGTCAGAACTTGGCGCTGACTTCGGCGTCGGCTTCCAAGACCTTGCGCAGGCGGGCCTCGCGCTCGGCGTCCACGCGCTTGGACAGCGCCGGATCCGAAATCGCCACGATCTGCGCGGCCAGCAGGCCTGCGTTCTCGGCCCCGCCGATGGCCACCGTGGCCACTGGAATTCCTGGCGGCATCATCGCAGTGGACAGAAGCGCGTCCATGCCTTGTAGGCTGCCTGCCGCGATAGGGATCCCGATCACAGGTCGCGTGGTGTGCGCGGCCACGGTTCCAGCCAAATGCGCGGCTCCGCCGGCGCCGCAGATGAAAACCTTGGTTCCGGTTCGCGCGGCTTCGCGCACGAAGGCTGCCGTTTGCTCGGGCGTCCGGTGCGCTGAAAGGACACGCACGACCACGCGCAGGCCGAGCTCTTTGAGCACGTCGGCGGCCGGTTTCATGGTGGCGAGGTCGGATTTGGACCCCATCAAGATCGCAACGTCACAGGTGGTATCGCTCATGGTGTTCCTCGCATTCCGATATCTTTGCGAAAGTGCATGCCGGGCCAGGTGATGCGGCCAATGCCTGCGTAGGCCCGGCTGCGGGCCTCCTCTAGATTGGCCCCATTGACGGTCACGCCGAGCACTCGTCCGCCATTCGTGACCAAGCGCCCGCGGTCGCGCTTCGTCCCGGCGTGGAACACGACGGTTTCGCCGTCCCCGCCGGAAAGTTGCCCGTCGCCGCCCAGACCCGAGATGGCGTCGCCCGAGCGAACCTTTCCTGGATAGCCTTCGGCGGCCAGCACCACGCAGACGGCTAGGCCGGGAAGCCAATCAGGAGAGCGCAGGGGCAGTTGCCCGGAGGCCGCGTCGAGCAGCCAGGGCAGAAGATCCTCGCCGAGGCGCGGAAGCACGGCCTGGGTTTCCGGATCGCCGAAGCGGCAATTCCACTCGATGACCATGGGGCCGCGATCTTTGGTCAGCATCAAGCCGCCGTAGAGCAAGCCGCGGAAGGGCCGGCCGTCGTCGGCCATGGCGGCCACCAGGGGCGCGAAGATGGTGCGCGCGATGGATTCGGCAAGCGCCTTGTCGACAAGCGGTGATGGCGAATAGGCGCCCATGCCGCCCGTGTTCGGCCCGAGATCTCCGTCGAAAACCGCCTTGTGATCTTCGGCCGAATCGAGCAGCACGAAACGCGTGCCGTCGCACAGGGCCATCATGGAAACTTCGCGGCCCACGAGGCGCTCCTCGATCACGAGGCGCGCGCCAGCCTCGCCAAAGATCCGGCCCTCCAGCATGGAGCGCACGGCTTGTTTGGCCTCCTCGCGCGACGATGCCACCACCACGCCCTTGCCCGCGCAAAGGCCATCGGCCTTGACCACCACGTTGCCTGGCTGAGCATCGATGAATGCCTCGGCGGCGGCGACATCGGAAAAGCTGCCGTAGGCGGCGGTGGGGATCCCGGCCTTGCGCATGAGATCCTTGGCGAACTTTTTCGACCCTTCAATCTCGGCAGCGGCGCGCGAAGGCCCGAAGAAGCGCAGGCGCGCCTCGGCGCAGGCATCGCCCAGCCCGGCCATGAGCGGCACTTCCGGACCGCACACGACCAGATCGACCTTCTCGGCTTTGCCCAAAGCCACCAGCTTGGCGGTGGCTTCGGCCCCGACCTTGGACAGCGTCACCCGTCCCGCGGCCATGCCACGGCCCAGGGCCTCGATGCCGGGATTCCCGGGCGCCGCGATCAAATGGTCGCACAGCGGGCTTTGCAGAAGTTTCCAGGCCAGTGCGTGCTCGCGCCCGCCCGAGCCGATCAGCAGAACTCGATAGCCCATGTGCTAGTGCCGGAAGTGGCGCTCGCCGGAGAACAGAAGCGCGATCTTGTGTTCGTTGGCGGCGGCGATGACCTCGTCGTCGCGAACCGAGCCGCCGGGCTCGATGACCGCGGTCACCCCGACCTTGGCCGCCTCGTCGAGACCGTCGCGGAATGGGAAGAAGGCGTCCGAGGCCAACACGGATCCCTTGAGCGGCAGCTGCGCCTTGGACACCGCCAGCTTGACCGAATCCACGCGCGACATTTGTCCGGCGCCCACGCCCAGGGTCCGCCCGCCGCCCACGAACACGATGGCGTTCGACTTCACGTGCTTGGCCACGCGCCAGGCGAAGTCCAGATCGTCGAGTTCGGCCGCGCTCGGCGCGCGCTCGGACACCACCTTGGCCGCGCTGGCGGCGCAGGTCGTGGCATCGGTGGCCTGCACCAAGAGCCCCCCTGAAACCGTGCGCATGTCGAGCTGCCCCTGGGCCGGCTGGGCCATGGTCGCGCGCAAGAGCCGCAGGTTCTTCTTGGCCGAAAAAACCTTGAGCGCCTCGGGCGAGAACTCCGGGGCCACGATGCATTCGAGGAAGACCTCGGCCATCAGCCGGGCCAGGTCTTCTTCGACCTTGCGATTGAAAGCCACGATGCCGCCGAACGCGGACGCCGGATCGGTCTCGCGCGCCAGTTTGTAGGCTTCCAACACACCGCCATTCGACACGGCAACGCCGCAGGGATTGGTGTGCTTGATGATGCACGCCGCGGGAGGCGAGAACTCCGCGCACAGCTTCATGGCCGCGTCGAGGTCGAGCAGGTTGTTGTAGGAAAGCTCCTTGCCCTGAATGACGTCGGCACGCGCGAGCGACATGCCCGAGGGCGCGTCCCAGGCGTAGAAGGCCGCCTTCTGGTGCGGATTCTCGCCGTAGCGGAGAGTGCGGTCGAGATGCAGAGCCGGGTGCAGGGTGGCGGAAAAATCGGAGATCGCGGCTCCACTTTCGCTCAAGCGGCCGAGGTGGCTGGCGATGGCGCCGTCGTAGGCCGCGGTGTGCGCGAAGGCCTTGCGGCAAAGCTCGAAGCGCAGTTTCTGCGAAATCTCGCCATTGGCTTCGATTTCGCCGAGCACGCGGTCATAGTCCGCCGGATCCACGACTACGGCCACGCGCTCGTGGTTCTTGGCCGCCGAGCGCACCATGGCCGGGCCGCCGATGTCGATGTTCTCGATCACGTCTTCGAAGGAAGCGCCCCGCGCGACGGTCTCGCGGAACGGATAGAGGTTGACCACCACCAGGTCGATGGCGTCGATGCCATGTTCGCGCATCTGCTTGCGATGCTCGTCGGTGGCGCGACCGAGGATGCCGCCGTGCACGCGCGGGTGCAGGGTCTTGACCCGGCCGTCGAGCATCTCGGGAAAGCCGGTGAAGTCGCTGACGTCCTTCACCGGCACCTGGGCCTCGCGTAGCGTTCGCGCGGTGCCGCCGGTGGAAAGGATCTCGACGCCGAGCTTGGCCAGGCGTTTGCCGAGATCCAGGATGCCTTTCTTGTCCGATACCGAAATCAGAGCACGTCCGACCTTTTGCATGGCGGGTTTTTACCACAGGCTGGACCCGTTTCGGCCGTCTCCGCGAATCGTCGGCGCCACGATGCGCGATCAGACGATCGGTCTTGTCATCGCGAGGGTTTTGTCCCAAAGATTCATCTCATCACCATGACCGACATCAATACGGGAAAGACAGCGAAGCTGGACATCGAGGGCAAGGTTCTCGATCTTCCCATCGTCGAGGGAACCGAACGGGAGCGAGGTCTGGACATTTCCAACCTGCGCGCCGCCACCGGCCACATCACCCTGGATGACGGCTACGGCAACACCGGATCCTGCCAAAGCTCCGTCACCTTCATCGACGGCGACAAAGGGATCTTGCGCTACCGCGGGATCCCCATCGAGGAGCTGGCAGAACGATCGAACTTCGTCGAGACCGCCTACCTGCTCATCTACGGGCACCTGCCGACCAAGCCCGAGCTGCAGCGCTTTTCCCAGCTTCTCACCAAGAACGAGAACCTGCACGAAGACATGAAGTACCACTTCGAGGGCTTCCCCTCGACCGCGCACCCCATGGCCATTCTATCGTCCATGATCAATGCCTCGGGGTGCTTCTATCCAGGGCTCTTGCAGCGGGCGGGACGCGACGAATTCGACATCCACGCCGCGCGCCTGATTTCGCAGGTGCGCACCATCGCGGCCTTCTCGTACCGCAAGTCGCACGGCCTGCCCATCATCTATCCCAAGCCGACGTACAAATACACGGCCAACTTCCTGCACATGCTGTTCTCGGACGTCTACGAGGACTACGAACTGCGGCCCGAGGTCGTGCATGCGCTGGATCTGATCTTCCTGCTTCACGCCGACCACGAGCAGAACTGCTCAACTTCGACCGTGCGCATGGTCGCCTCGGCGCAGGCCAACCTGTTCGCCAGCGCCGCCGCGGGCGTGTGCGCGCTGTGGGGGCCGCTGCACGGGGGCGCCAACCAGGCCGTCATCGAGATGCTCACCGATATTCACAACTCGGGCGACAACGGCTCGCGCTTCATCGCGGCGGCCAAGGAAAAGGGCAGCGGCAAGAAGCTGATGGGCTTCGGCCACCGTGTGTACAAGAACTACGACCCGCGCGCCCGCATCATCAAGAAGGCGTGCGACAGCTTGATTGTGGCGCTCAAGATCGACGATCCGCTGCTCGACATCGCCAAGCACATGGAAGAAGCCGCCCTGTCGGATGCCTATTTCGTCGAGCGCAAGCTGTACCCCAACGTGGACTTCTACAGCGGCATCATCATGCGCGCTCTCAACATCCCCACCGAGATGTTCACGGTCGTCTTCGCTATTGGCCGCATGCCGGGCTGGATCGCGCACTTCAAGGAGATCCAGGACGACCCCAAGTCGCGCATCTATCGCCCGCGCCAGATCTACGTGGGCCGGCCGCTCAATCACTACGTGCCCATCGACGAGCGCCGGGTGGGATAAGCCACGCCCTGGCCAGCCCGACAGATTGACCTTGGCCTGCGCAAGTACGGCGAGGTTCTGCGCTTGCAGCAGGATCTCATGTCCGAGCGCCATGCCGGAACGATTCCCGACACGCTCATCCTGGTCGAGCACCCCGACACCATCACGCTCGGGCGCTCGGCCCGGCAGGACAACATCGTCGACGCTGGCGATGTCCCGGTGTTCGCCATCGAACGCGGCGGCGACGTCACCTACCATGGCCCGGGCCAGCTCGTGGCGTACCCGATCTTTCACCTACGCGAAGGGGAACGCGATCTGCACCGCTACTTGCGCGGACTAGAGGAAGTAACCATCCGCACGCTGGTTGATTTCGGCGTCGTGGGAACGCGGCGGCCCGGCCTGACCGGGGTGTGGACTTCTGACGAAACCGCGCCACGCAAGCTGGCCTCCATCGGGGTCGCGGTCCGAAAGTGGGTCACCCTGCACGGACTCGCACTCAACGTGAACACCGATCTCGCCCGCTTTGCCGCCATCCATCCCTGCGGCTTCGACGCCGGCGTGATGACGTCGATGGCGCGCGAACTTGGGCAGCCGACGGACTTCGCCGCCGTGAAGAGCGCACTGACCAAACACATAGCGGCTGTGTTCGATCGCGAGTGGGTCTAATGCCGCCGAACTTCCGGCGGCGGTCGACTCTCCGCGATGAATAGGGCAGTATCCTAATCCGTGGACATCGCGGGCAACCGACCATTGCGTTTTCAGTTTTCGCTCGTGGCGCTGGCTTCGGCGATCTTGGCTCTTCTTTGCCCTCGGCCGCTGCGCGCCCAACCGATCATCGACCTGCCCGATGCGAGCCCTTCCTCCGACGCTACGCCGGCAATCGTTGCGACCGCCGCGCCCACCCCCACGCCAACCCCGACGGCATCCGCCACCGGTGATTCCATCACCGCCCAGGTTGGCACGCGCGCCGCCCTGCGCGCGCAGAATCCCAACTCGCGCGACAAGATCAACGACCTCGGTCTGGAAGGCGAAGCCGATGTTGTGTTTTGGGGACAAGTCCATCCGTTCCTGAAGTGGCAAGCTGGCTTCATCGGCGCCTTCGGCCCCCAGACCACGGCGACCAGTGCGAGGTTGCTCGATCTGGTCGCCAAGCTGGAATTTGCCGAGTCCTTCAGACTGTGGCTCGGCCGCATGCCCATCCCTTCCGATCGCGCCAGCCTCAGCACGGTGTGGGCCATCGCGCCCTGGACCCTGCCGGGCACGTACAGCGTCTTGGCCCCCTTCGCGACCGGAACGACGCAACGACCGGCACCCGGACCACGACGGGGCGCGGACGGCCGCGGCGACGGCGCCACACTGTGGGGGCAAATAGCCGGTGGCACATTCAAATACTACCTGGGCGTCTTTGGCCTCGACCAACCAACCACGAGCCCGCTCTATTCCGCACGGCTGGCCGTGAGCCTGCTTGGCACCGAGCCTGGCTTCCGTTCGAGCAGCGGCTATTTCGGCAGCAGGGACGTCCTGACGCTTGGAGTGGGCCTCCAGCACCGCGCCGGCGACTCGCTGCCACCTTCGGGTGACACAACAAGACCAGCAAGCGATTTCGATGAACTCAATGCCGACCTCCTTTTCGAAAAGGGCAGCAGCACGGCGGGTGTCCTGGATCTGGAATGCTCATTCGCCAAGCTGTGGGGCGACAATGAACTCGCGAACTACCAGTTCTTCGCCCTGGTCAGCTACCTGATGCCCATCGAGATCGGCATTGGCAAATTGCAGCCCCTCGTGCGCGCCCAACACGCGGGCAAGGGCAATGCGCCTGACGCCGGAGACTTCACCAGCGTAGACGCCCAGCTCGGCTACATCATCGACGGCTTCCACACCCGTCTGCTCGGCGTCTATCAGTATTCCAAGGTGCAAGGCCAGACCGAGAACGCGATCCTTCTCGGCGTGCAACTGCTGTCGCACACGAAGTAGGAACGGCGACAGGCCCGCACCAGATCCGCGTCACCCAGCGCGGAATTGGAAGTCGCGCTGGCGAACGACTTTCTCCTCTTCCAGGTCGACGAGAAATGCAGTGCCCTCGCCCACCATGCCATTGAATGACCGGAGGTACCAGACGTCCACGCCCCAACGGCCGTGACCGCTTTCACTCGGCGGACACCACTCGGCCGCCTCTAGATCGCCTAGCCCCGGGGGCCGGGCGCGCGTTTCGCTGGCCACCTCTTTGAAATGGTGGGAAGCGCGAGCGATTTGTTCGGCCTTGCGCGCGGCCTTGGCGTCGATTTCGCGCCGCCACTCGCTGACCAGGCGAAACGGCTTGAGCTCGCCACCGACCGGACCCTCCGCCTCGTAGACCTCGTCGGCCGCCAGTCCCGCGAAGTCCGATACGTCGAATTCCGGGAAGAGATCTTCTCTCTCGATTTGCGCGGTCCGATCCGCAAACGAGAGTTCGCCAATGGCCTTTCCATGCGACGAATAGAAGGCATAGAGGCGCAAGATGTAGTCGCGCGAAGGGATGCGGTGATCCCAATCGAGCACCCACATCGCGGCCTTGTAGGCCTTGCCTTTGAACGGGAGAAACACGGGAAGTGCCGAAGCGATCTTCTCGATGGTGGCGAGATCCGTGAATAGATCCTGTGTTGCGACGCGCGGGTGGAACTTGACTCCGCGTTTTAGCTCTTCCCGAAGGTCCAACTCGGCCATGACAGCCGCTTAGGTTAGCCGGGATTGCCCTTCCGCGCACAATTCTTAGTCGGACAGACTCGTTTCATAGTCCGCCCTTGACGCGGCGGATGTCGGCGCCGATACCGCGCAGCTTGCGTTCCAGGTGATCGTAGCCACGGTCGAGGTGGTAGACGCGCAGAACCTCGGTGGTTCCCTCGGCAACCAGTCCCGCCAGCACCAGACAAGCCGAGGCACGCAAGTCGGTAGCCATGACTTTGGCGCCCTTGAGCTTGACCGGACCGCGCACCACGGCGAGGTGTCCGTCGATCACGATGTCCGCGCCCATACGCATCAGCTCGGGCACGTGCATGAAGCGATTCTCGAAGATGTTCTCCGAGAGCACCGACTGCCCCTTGGCCCGCGACATCAGCACCATGAACTGCGCCTGCATATCGGTGGGAAACCCAGGATGCGGCCGCGTGGCGATGTCGGTGGGTTTGAAATCGCCGCGCCCGACCACGCGCACGCCGCCTTCTTCGATGCTGACCTCGACGCCGGCCGAGCGCAGCTTGGCGATGACCGCGTCCAGGTGCTCGGGCATGCAGTCGCGAATCAGCACGTTTCCGCGCGTGATAGCTGCCGCCACCATCAAGGTGCCAGCCTCGATACGATCGGGGATGATGGCGTGGTCGATGGGGTGCAGTTCGTCCACGCCCTCGACGGTAATCAGCGACGTGCCGGCGCCGCGGATGTGCGCGCCCATCTTGTTGAGCACGCGCGCCAGCTCTTCCACCTCGGGTTCGCAAGCCGCGTTTTCGAGAGTGGTGCTGCCCTTGGCCAGCGCGGCGGCCATCATGAGATTTTCGGTGCCGGTCACCGTCACCACGTCGAACACGATGGTGGCGCCGCGCAGGCGACGGGCCCGGGCCGTCACAAGGCCGTGTTCCAGCTCGATGCGCGCGCCCATGGCGGCCAGTCCCTTGAGGTGCTGGTCGATGGGGCGTGCGCCAATGGCGCATCCACCGGGCAACGACACGCACGCGCGGCCATAGCGGCCGACCAACGGCCCGAGCACGAGCGCTGAAGCGCGCATGGTCTTGACCAGTTCGTAGGGCGCCTCGAAGTGGTTGACGTGCGTGCTGTCGACGACGGTGGTGCCGTCGCCTTTGACCTGGGCGCCAAGCTGACCGAGCAGCTTGCGCATGGTCACGACGTCACCGAGAC
>Ga0265316_10002538_pt1 | contig 18866 bp, 15 predicted proteins | sample 4522metaG_FD_202092 | JGI IMG/M metagenome (GOLD analysis project Ga0265316, IMG submission 202092) | Rhizosphere microbial communities from Carex aquatilis grown in University of Washington, Seatle, WA, United States - 4-5-22 metaG | ecosystem: Host-associated > Plants > Roots > Rhizosphere >... | reverse complement strand
CGAGGAGCGAGCCTTTCCTCGCCTCGGCGGGGCCGACTTGCTGGACGCCGAGCCCGACGATGCTGCCCTGCCACTGCCGCCCGGGCTCACCGGCCGCTGGGGCGGCACTGGCGACATTCCCCGGCAGCTGCGCAGTCCCGAACAGCCAGCCCGCACCGACAAGGCGGCTGCCTCGTCACGACCCGCATGGGCCCAGGCGCTCACCCTGCCCGAGCTCCCGGTGCGATGGGCGCCCCAGGTGATCCGCTACCTGGACTTTTTCAAAAGCGATCCCAAAGGCCACGCCATCATGGCGTCGTGGTTGCGCAAGATGGAGCGCTTTCGCGCGATCTTCGAGACCGTGCTCGCGCGCAACGAGTTGCCCAGGGATCTTATCTATCTCGCTATGGTGGAAAGTGGTTTCGAGCCAGGCGCAACCTCGAACAAGAGCGCGGGCGGGGTGTGGCAATTCATGCCACAGGTGGCGCGGGCCTACGGGCTGGAAGTTGGCCATTGGGTCGATGCCCGACGCGATCCCGAGCGAGCCGCCGAATCGGCTGCGCGCTATCTCAAGGACCTCTACGTGCGTTTCGGATCGTGGCACCTGGCCTTCGCCGCCTACAACGCGGGGTACGGGGCTGTCCTGCGGTCCATCGCCCGCTACAACACCAACGACTACTGGGAGCTGTGTCGTCACGAATCGGGATTGCCCTGGGAGACGACCCTGTACGTGCCCAAGATTCTGGCCGCAGCCATCGTAGGTCACAATCGCGCCGCTTTTGGCTTTGCCGATGTGGCGCCCGATGCGCCCTGGACCTACGACACGATCTCCGTACCGGCGGGGACGTCATTTGTCACCCTCGCGCGGGCAGCGGGCACCAGCCCTGAAGCGATCCAGGCGTTCAACCCTGATCTCTTGCGCGATCGCGTGCCGCCAGATCGCGGTTCCTGCACAGTTCGCATCCCGCCGGGCTCGTCTGGGCTCTATGCCCAGGCAGTCGCGCAGCTTCGCAAGTCAGGCGAACGGGTCGAAACCGTGGTCTTGCGTTTTGGCGACACGCTAGACAGCGTGGCCAAGGCGCGCGGGGTTTCGCTGCGAGAACTCAAGCGCCTCAACGGCGTGAGCGACACCGCCGATCTGCGCGGGGGCACCACCATCCTGGTCCCGGCCCGCTCCGGCGCCCCGGTGTCGAGCGGAAACGATGAGAGCGACGACACCATCCTGGTTGCAGTTCCCGATCGCGCGTTTAGTAGTTCTGGTTGCGAGCGTGTCTTCTATCGCACGCGCGAGGGTGACACGCTGGATGAGATCGCGGATGTTTTCAGCGTGAGCGTTGACAACCTGATCGAGTGGAACAACCTCGACCCAGAGGCGAAGCTGCAGCCCAAGCTGGTATTGCAGGTCTTCGTGCGGGATGGCTTCGACCGGGCGAACGTGGCCTTGCTCGACTCCAACAAGATTCGTGTGGTCACGTTGGGTTCGCAGGAGTTTCTCGACCTGGAGGCGGCCCGCCGGGGCAAGACGCGATTGCAGTACACGGCACGTGCGGGTGACACGCTGGCCAAGATAGCGAAACGTTATGGGCTTGCACCAGGAGACCTGGCGCGCATCAATCGCCTGTCGGCCACCAGCGAACTCGGCGACGGGCAGAAGATCGTCGTGTATTCACCGACACCGGAACTACCGCGCGAGATCACTGCGGCCCACAGCGCGCTTGCCAAGCGGCCCGCGCCCGCCGGCAAGACCATCTTGGCGAAAAACACCTCGACGCATGCGACGCTCCAAAGTGCCGTGGCCCACGCTTCGGTAAAGACCGTGGCAACGACCAGAGGTGCACGTCCGGCGTCGCCTGCTCCAGCGGCAAAGTCAGGCGCGAAGAGCGACGCGAAATCTGGGACCAAGCCCGCGGTCAAGCCCGGCCCAGCCTCGCGCCCGGCGTCCGCGTCCAGCAAACCCACGACAAGCAAGCGGTAGCCTTGTCAAGCATGCGTTTCGTTGTGGGCACGGCAGAGGCGGGGCTGCGCCTGGATGCCTTCCTCTTGCGGCAGAAGGTGGTGCCCAGTGCCACCGCTGCCCGGCGGGCGATTGTCCAGGGAATCGTGCTGGTGGACGGACGTCCCGGCAAGAAGGGACTGCACCTTGGCGAGGGTCAGGTGGTGGAGATTGCGGAGTCCATCCAAGACCGAGTCGTGCCGGTGCCCGCGGCTGACATCCCGCTGGTTGTACTGTACGCAGACGACGACCTGGTGGTCGTGAACAAACCGGCTGGCTTGCCCTCGCACCCGCTGCGGGCTGGCGAGGGGCCGAGCGCGGCAGGTGCGCTGGTGGCTCGCTTTCCCGAGTGCGCGGTCGCTTCGCCCGATCCCAGGGAAGGGGGACTGGTGCAGCGATTGGATCGCGGCACGACCGGCGTGCTGGTGGCCGCGCGTCGTCGCGCCGTCTGGGCAGGCCTGCGCGATGCACTCGCGGCGCCGGACTGCGATAAGACCTATGTCGCCGAGGTCGTGGGCCGCTTTCCCGAGCTTGGCGCCGGTGAGAAAGACTTCGTGAGCCCGGGTGCCAGGCCTGGCACTCTGTCCGTGGCGGTGCCCATCGGCCGCGTCGGCCGTCGCGGTTCGCGGGTGAAACTGGGCGGCGGTCGCCAGCCGTTGCCCGCAACCACCGAGTTTGCTCTGGTGGAACAGAGATCCACCTCTGCGCTCGTAGAGGCGCGACTCTGCAAGGGCCGAACCCACCAGGTGCGTGCGCACCTGGCCTATATCGGCATACCGGTCGTGGGTGACACCACCTATGGCGAGACCGGCCCCGATGCCGAGCCTCCCGCCGCTTTGCATCTGCACGCCACCACCGTCGTTTTCAAGCACCCCACCACTGGCCAGCTCCTACGCATCGAAGCCCCACTCCCCGATTGGGCGCGACGTACGTTGCAATCTGGCTAGCCTTTTCTCACAGAGACCGCAGAGGAAGAAGAGGCAGAAGAGCGGGGAAGGGGTTCTGGGCTCGTCCGAACCCCTTCTTCTCATCCGATCTCCGTGTCCTCGGTGCTCTCTGTGAGAACCAGCTCGCTTCCTCGCTACTCGAATTGCGCGAGGCTGGTTTCCACCAGCAGGTGCAGGGTTCGGTAGAACGTGAGCAGTTCATCCGACGAGCCAAATCGCTCGGTCCATTCTGCAAGTGTTCGGCTTCCGTCTAGCAGACCCCAAACTTCACGCGGGGTGGGCCCCAGGCGAAAGGCCTCGGGGTTGATGCGGGGGTTGGGCATCGCGTGCGGCCGGAAGACCGACAGAGGCGCGAACCGGCTCGCCAGAAAGTCGTAGCTCAGGGTCAGCACGCCAGCGCCCAGGATCTCGAAGCTGTTGAGCCCGAGCGGGAACGCGGCCACAGGGTTCTGCAGGGCGCGGAAAAAGCTGAAATCGCCCTCGGTCCAGGTGAACAGTTCCATCACGCGCTCGCGCACTTGCTGCGACAATAGTCGGAACACGTCGAGCGGCCGCATGAGCCCGAGCCCAACCAGGGCCTCGCCCAGCTTACCCGAGAAGCGAGGCATCTCGGCCAGCGCGCGCTCAAGATCGGATAGGCGCAAAAAGCCGCGTGTGACGAGGTATTCGCCGAAGCGATCGCCAGAAGTGTTGGAGTTGACCGACTCGGGCGCCCCGCGCACCAGGTACACGTCTTTCACCAGAGTGCCGCGGGTGAAGCGGACCAACCCGGTTTCTGCCATGACCGCCAGATCGGCGATGACACGGGTCGTGGAGCTGAGCGACAGATCACCGGTGTTGTCCGGTGGCGCGGACTGCTCATCGCTGGGCACGTTCGGCTGGGGCACACTCGCCACGGCGTTGGCCCGCACCTGGCTTGGCCTAGGCCGCGGACCGCTCGCCGACGCCCGGTAGGTAGAGGTGTCGGAAATGGGCGTGCCATCCAGGGGGGACGGGTCGCCCAGGCCGCCAGTCACATGATCGGCCGAACCCGGGGTCCAGCCCGGCGTGGGAGCGGGCGCCGGGGTTGCGTACTGGTCCAGCTCGACCAGAGACATCGGCCTGGACAGGGCGTCGTCGAGAGCTGCGCTCACCACGGTTGCAGCGGGCGATGCATCGGCCACGTCGCGGGAATCTGGGTCCTGGCCGTCGAGGTCGATCGGGACGGAGGTTTCCTCGGGTTCGTTGTCATCTCTCCTGCGCGACGGGACTTGCTCGCGCTTGGGCTGGGAGCCCGTAGCGCGCCGCCGCGCCGAGGTCTCGTCGGCCTTGATCTCCCACTTGCGCGAATGCTCCTTCAGCCGCGCCATCGCGTCGGGGCTCTTGTCGAACAGATCAGAGGCCAGAACACCGAGGTCGGCCGGGCCCACGCGCAGGCCGAACTGGAATTCCAGATCATGAAGCACGTCGCGGAATTCGGCCGCGGTTTGAAAGCGCTCGTCTGGGTTCTTGGCCAGTCCCCGACGCACGATGGTTTCGAGCGCTTCGGGAATGTCCTTGCCGTACTTGTCGAAGCGTTCCAGGCGACCGTCGCGAACCATGAGCAGAACATCGAGATCGTTCTGTGCGGTGAACAAGCGCTTGCCCATGAGCATCTCGGCAAGCACGATGGCCACGGCGAAGAGATCGCTACGACTGTCCAGCTCCGCGCCCGCAACCTGTTCGGGCGACATGTAGCCGTACTTGCCCTTCAACGTACCGGCCTGGGTCTTGGACTCGCGCTCCTGCGCGTGGGCGATACCGAAGTCCCCCAGTTTTACGTCGCCGCGTTGGGCGATGAACACGTTGGAGGGTGAAATATCGCGATGGACCAGGTGCATCGGCCTGCCCTCGACGTCTTTGGCGTTGTGCGCATAGTCGAGGGCGTCGAGAACCTCCATGGCTATGAACATGCAGATGGCAACCGGCAGGCGAACCAGCTTCTGCGCCGCCGACCGCAGCAAGGCCAGGCCATCGAAGCCGTCCACGAATTCCAGCGCGATGAAGTACTGGCCGTTGACCTCGCCGAAATCGGTGACCTGGACGATCTTCGGGTGGATGAGCTGCGCGGTGAGCTTCGCCTCATCAATGAACATGGAGACGAAGGTCTTGTCCGCGGCCAGGTTGGGCAGGATGCGCTTGATGACCAGCAGCTTCTCGAAGCCGTGGCCCGAGAGGATCTTGGCCTTGAAGACCTCGGCCATACCCCCGGTGGCCAGGCGCTGAACCAGGGTATAGCGCCCGAACTGCGAGGGAAATGTGGTGTCGTTTCCCTCGTCTGGCATCAAGCCCTCATCTTAACAAGTGAAGATCGCACGGAGAATCTGGGCGCCTCAGAACTTTCGTAGTACCATGGTTTGGGCCTCATGCGAATTCACTCGTCAGGTCAGTCGGACGTGGGCCGCCGGCGCCCCCACAACGAAGACGCTTTCCTCTGCGACGACGAGCTAGGATTGTATATCGTCTGCGACGGCGTGGGGGGAAACGCGAAGGGTGAAGTAGCCAGCGCCGAATCCGTGGATCTGGTGCTTTCCTGGGTCAAGCGCAGCCGCAAGACCCTGGATGCCTTCGCGGCGGCCCCGACCGAGGAAAAGTCGGGGCAGGTGCGACGCCTCCTGGAAAGTGCGGTGCAGTCGGCCTGCTACATGGTCTTCGGCATGGGTCAACTCGACCCACGGCAGAAGGGCATGTCGAGCACCCTGTCTTCCTTGCTGGTGGCATCCAGCAAGGCCTTCATCGCCCAGGTGGGTGACAGCCGGGTCTACCTGTCGCGCGACGGCAAGACGGTGCAGCTCACCGAGGATCACACCCTGATCAATTTCCGCCTGAAACTTGGGCTGATCACGCCCGAGGAGGCCGCCACGTCGCCCGGCAAGAACGTCATCACGCGGGCGGTTGGTCATCAAGACTACGTCGAAGTGGATACCATCGACATGGACGTGCAGCCGGGCGATCGCTTCATGCTCTGCTCCGACGGGCTGCACGGCTACCTGGAAGACGGCGAAGTCCACGGTTTTTTGCAGGGCGACCGGCAAAGCGTGGTCACGCAGCTCATCGACATGGCCAACGATCGCGGCGGGCGTGACAACATCACGGTGGTCGTCTGCGACGTGGAGTAGAGCCTCCATTTCCGCGCCGAGTTCGTCTTCGGCCGTCGGCGAACTGAAGAACTGATACCGCGTCGCTACTTGCGGGTCGGGCCGCGCCCGCTCATCTTGCGAAAGATGGCGGGATCGTAGAGGTCGGTGAGCAACTCCACGGTCTTGTAGGACGCCCTGCGCGCGCGGGCCTGACTTTCATCTGCGCTCACCAGGGCGACCAGCGTGTCGCGGCCCAACTCCACACGGCGTTCCTCATCTGGCAGGATCGAGTCACGCAGGAGGCGCGCGGTGTCCCCGTCGCCTTTGTCCTCGCAGAACGAGGCCAGCGCGGCCAGCCGGGCCGCACTCATGCCGGCCAGGGTCAGAAACCCAGCCGAGGCGCGCTCTTCGCTGGTCTGCAGAGAGCGCAGAAACCCATAGAGTCGCGAGTAGCCGCCTTGCCGCGGATCGTACGAACCAGGGGCCAGGCCGAGGACTGCCAGCCGCTCGGCAAGCAGGCGAAAATGGCGCGCTCTGTCTCCGCAGTACGACGCGCAGTCGAGTTTCAGAGCCAGCGACTCGGTATCGGCCAGCCACAAGGCCGCTATCTCGATGGTTTCCACCACCATCTTGCTTTCCCACCGCAATGCTTCAGCTACCGTCACGCCCTCGCCGCTCAGCGCCGGCAGATAGCGGGACGATACGAGTCCGCGGAAGGACTCTTGATTCTTGTATTCCAGTTCGGAAACGTAGACGTCAGCGGTCACCATGAGGATCCGTCGGGATGTTCCTCCCCCGAAGGCCGCCTCGTCAAGGCACAAGCAAGCAAACTGGGAGCCGGGGGCAGAGTAGGTGACAGGGGCGGAGGGCCCTGCGGCGGCTCGGGCGGTCAAGTGGCGCGTAGGCAGCGGCGGCATGGGACCGGGCGACGCCGCGCAACTAGCTAGCGGCGCCGGCCCCCAGGGGTGGTTCCCCAGGGTGGTTCCAGAGTCTTGCACGAGGGGCTTGCCCGAAAGCAGAGCAGACGTGGGTGTGGGATTAGCGACGCACGAAAACCATGGGTGTGGGATACCCGAGTGATAGCTTCGTAGCGCCAGCGACGACAGGAAGCTAGCGCCAGCTTGCCGAATTTCGATGCGTCCGCGCGATCCGGGCAGACTGGTCCCTGCGCTGGGTCTTCAAGTGGCTTCACAGCTGAGCAGTGGGAGTTGTCCCGCTCAGGCCGGGGCGTTGAAGGGCAAGGCCGGTGGAAAACACCACAAGGGAAACAAGTCCGCGAAGGAGGCCGCGCGTTTCTTCAGCCGCTCGGCACCGGAGCGGAACGCGTCGACGAACGCGCGGTATTTCGCGCGAAACTCCATCTTGGTCTTCCTGTCCGAGGCGTGGACAAAGGGAGCCGGACTTCGATCGGTTGTTGCCGGTCGCGAATGTGGATCCTGTTTGAGAATCGCAGTCACACCCATGGGCGTGCGTCCTTTGGCCAGATTCACCGCCTTGGCCTGCCCCTCGATTTCCTTCACCATCCGCCGGATCTCGGCTTGATGCTGGTTCTCGGTCAAGTGCTTCAAGCACGGCAGCCGGTCCAGTTTGACGTCGTATGTGGTGGCGAACTGCCTGGCCAGCACAGTCTCGCCCCGCTGCTTGGCTTTGTACTCGGCTCCCCGATCGAACCAAGTTCCGCGCAGCATCTCACCCCGGCCAAGGGCAGCGATGCAGTTCGCGCCTGGCCAAGAGCCCGGACCATGGTCCACCAGTCCTTCTTTCGCACCGTGGGCCAGCACGTAGCGAAGGCGCGCCAAGGCGGCCTGGTCATCGGCAATGACGATGGAACGATACCGTCGCGACCACAGTCGTTCGGGCCATCGGTGCAACCGCCCGGCTTCTTTCGCGATGTTGGTATTCACGAACTGCATGAACCTGGCAAGTTGCTCGGGGCTGGTGGGTGACAAGATGTAGTGCGCATGGTTCGAGGCCGCGACAAAGGCGTGGATGACCATGCCGTAGCGATCCCGGGCTCTACCGATGACGCCGAGGATCAGGTCGTTTAGCTCAGGCGATGGCCTGAGAAGCAGCCTACCTTGCAGGGTGCGGGTGGTAATTTCAACGAGGCCATTCTCAGGGACGAAGCGCAGCGGTCGTGGCATACCTGGTTTTCGGCAACCACGGGAAATAGTTGCGGACCATCGGGAATCCGCCACCCAGAGGCATCAAGAAGCCCATCAGGAAGCGTCTGGCACCAACCTTGGGCACCAACCTTGGCAGGCACCAACCTTGGGGGCACCAACCTTGGAGAAGTCGTTGCCCGAGACGGCCGAGGCTTGTGCACCGTCGCGCCAGGACTGAACAGCGAGAAACGCCTGACCCGTGCAGGCGGGCATGCGACTCGTACCTCGTCTGAGCCGCGCACGATGCTGCACCATATACTGTCCCGGAGGACACCCATGCTACGTTCGCTCTTCTTTCTACTTCTGACCATTCCGTCGTTGCCGTTGCTTGCTGGCTGCGCTGGTTCGGCGCGAAAAGATTTCGATATCTCCAGCATCGAAGGCACTACGGTGTTTGAATCCGAAAAGAACCTCGCAGCGATGACGGTCGACGACCGCTATCGCATTTTCAATAACGGCTGGAACGCAAAGGCCAACACGGGGCCGCACCGCCAGAAAATCTTCGTGAAGGAGGCGAATGGCAAGCCCATTTTCGGCTGGGTTTGGAAATGGTTTTCAGGAAGTACCGATGTGGCGAGCTACCCTGAGATCCAAGTCGGCAACAGTCCCTGGGTCGGCGAGGTCGCCCCCAATTCAGGATTCCCCTTTCGCGTGGGTACGAAGAAACTGGTTGTGGACTACGACGTGTCGATGCACGCCTCGGGCACGTACGACCTGGCATTTGAATTCTGGACCGTCACCTCCCCACTGGTGGAAAAGCGCGGGATAGCCCACGAGGTGATGATCTGGCTGGCCGAGAATCGCCTGGGTCCGGCGGGAAGCCTGGTCGCCACGGCGACGATTGGCGGCGATCAATTCCATGTCTACTTTGCCAACAACCATGGCGATGCCTCGGGCGCCAATTCCAACACCTGGACCATCATTTCCCTGGTGGCCGACAAGCCCATCCTGCACGGTCCTCTCGATATCGGCGCGATTATCGACTACCTGGTGCAGACCCGTCTGCTGGATAGCAACGTCTATGTCGCGTGTCTGGAGCTCGGCAACGAGGTGGCCTCCGGATCGGGCAAGACTGAAGTGCGAAACTACGCGGTCCGAGTGGAATAGCGCGAAAGCCGGTCTACAAGAGCCAGATCGCCAGCTGAACGCGCAACCCACCGTTGCGAAGCGCGTGGGTCTGGCTTGGCGTACGCCGTGCTCCCGCCGCTACCGCCGCTACGAAAGCTGGATTCGGACAAACAACGCCCACACGCCAGCCCCGGTAGCGCGCGGCCGCCGTCTTTCCCAGCTCGCGCGCCAGACGGTTGGCTTGACCGTGGTCGCCGAGGCGGTGGCCGTAGGGCGGATTGACGACGAGAAGCCCTGCCTGCGCTGTGACCTCGCCTTCGCCAAAGGCGGCCGTCGCAAGTCGGACATCGTTTTGCACGTGCGCCCGCTCGGCATTGCGGCGGGCAGTGTCCACGGCGCGCGCGTCTCGATCCATCGCGAGAATCGGGGCGGGCGCGCTCGGCAGAGCAACGGCAGAGTCGCGCAATGCCTGCCACAAGGATGCATCGTGGACAGGCCAGCGTTCGAAGGCAAAGGGGCGAGCCAAGCCGGGCGCCATCCTGCGCGCCATGGCTGCGGCCTCGATGGCGATGGTGCCCGCACCGCACATGGGATCCACCAGCGGCAGCACCGAATCGTATTCGCACAAGGCCAATAGGCCTGCGGCCAGGGTTTCGCGCAAAGGCGCGCGTCCCGCTTCCAGCCGCCAGCCGCGCCGGTGCAGCAGCAAGCCCGAAGAATCGATGCTGGCTGTGAAGCGATCGTCCTCTCCGCGCAGCAGGATGCGCGTGCAGTCGTCCTCTTCGGCAGCCTCGGGCACTTTCTCGCGTTTGGGCAGCTTGCCAACACAGTCGGCAATTGCCAGTTCCACGGTCTCCGCCAAGGCGCCGGTATGGTAGAGGCGGCAGCGGCTGGCCGAAACGTCGATGCGCAGGGCGCGGTCACGCGGGACATAACCTTGCCACGGCAAACGGGCCAAGCTTCGGCGCAGCGGCGCAAAGTCGCGTGCTTTCACCTCGCCCATGCGTAGCACGATGCGGGTCGCGATGCGGCTATGCAGATTGGCGGCCATGCCGGCGGCCAGCGTTCCCGCGAACTCGACGCCGCCATCCACCGCGCGAGGCTTCTCGATTGCCGCAAGCGCGCCCAATTCGGCACACAAGGGTTGTTCCAGGCCGGGCGATGCGACCGCAAACCAGTGCAGCTCGCCTTCGACCTGCGATGATTTCTTCGTCTCCGGGCGCGCGGGTTTGCGCTCGCCGATTCTGGGCATGCTCTCGGGCCGGCCGGCAAAGCGCATGTGGGCCAGGATTTCGATGGTGCCGCTGCCGCCAGCCACGGGCGAATCCAGATATCCCAAGAACTGGAAACCCAGCCGTTCGGCTTTGGCGCGAAAAGTTTCGACGGCGCGCTTGCGCAGCTCCGGAACGTCGACCTTGCCGTCCCTCACCAGATGGCTGGGCAGCTCGAACTGCGGCTTGACCAGGATCACGCCCTCCGCGCCCGCGCGCAGCCGAAAGGCGAGCCCGCGCAACATGCTTCGCGCGGCCACGAAGCTGACGTCCACGGTGAAAAACTCGAAAGGTCCGGGCGCCACATCCAACGACAGCGTCTTGAAGTCGGTGCGCTCCAAGCTAGTCACGCGCCGGTCGCAAGCCAGCTCGGCCAGAAGCTGCCCATGCCCCACGTCAACCGCGGTCACGTGTCTGGCACCATGTTCGAGCAGCACGGCGACGAACCCGCCCGTGGACGCGCCGATGTCGAGAGCGTTGGCTCCGCGCACGCGCGCGGCCAGGTCGAAGTGCGCGAATGCGGCTTCAAGCTTGCGCCCGCCGCGCGTGTGATCCCCGGTCATGGAGAGACGAATCTACGAGCTTTCAGGCCTGAAGCTTCGAGCAATCGTAGTTCTTGGACGAATCGGCGGGGGCGATGCAGCATGAGGGAATGTGGACTTGCACGAGTTTGACGGGACAAGCTGCGGCCTCCATAGTTGGGGCATATGCGCCAGGCCACTGTCGAACGAAACACGAAAGAAACCCAGATCCGCGTGGTGTTGAACCTGGACGGCTCGGGGCAGCGCAAGATCGCGACCCCGCTGCCCTTCTTCAACCACATGCTCGATTCGTTCGGCCGGCACAGCCTGGTCGACGTGGAAATCGATGCACGCGGCGACGTCGAGGTCGACGGACACCACACAGTGGAAGACGTGGGGATCTGCCTGGGCCAGGCCTTTCGCGAGGCCTTGGGCGACAAGCGCGGCATCGCGCGCTTCGGCGACGCAGCCATCCCGATGGACGAGGCCCTGGCCCGCGCAGCCGTGGACTTCGGTGGCCGCGGCTGCCTGGTCTATCTCGCGGACCACCTCAAGGGCCGGCGCATCGGCGACTTCGATGCCGAGTTGGCGCGCGAGTTCTTCGCCGGGTTTGTATCCACGGCGCTGTGCAATTTGCACCTGGAAACCGTATACGGCGAGAACACTCATCACGCGATGGAAGCGTTGTGGAAGGCCTTCGCGCGCGCCGTGCGTGCGGCCGTGCAATTGGATCCGCGCGAGCGCGACGTGCCGTCAACCAAGGGAACGCTGACGGCGTAGGCCCTAACTCATCTATGGTCAAGCCTCGCATCGCGATCGTCGACAGCGGCAGTGGCAACCTGCGCAGCGTGGAAAAGGCGCTGGCGAGCGTGGGCGCCGATGCCTTCGTCACCAGCGACGCGGACCAAGTGGACCGCGCCGACAAGATCGTCGTGCCTGGTCAGGGAGCGTTTGGCGGGTGCGTGGCCGGGCTGGACCGCGCGGGTGGCGCCTTGCGCGCGGCCGTCATGCAAGCCATCGGCAAGGGCACGCCGTTTCTAGGCATCTGCATCGGCATGCAGATGCTTTTCGAGGGCAGCGACGAAGATCCTTCCTGCAAGGGCCTGGGCATTTTTCCGGGCCGAGTGGTTCGCTTCTCCATCGCGCCACCACTCAAGGTTCCCCACATGGGCTGGAACGGCTGCCGTCGCGAAGCGGCTGCTGGCCGCGCGACTGTGTTGCGCGACACGCCCGATGGCACCTACTTCTACTTCGTACACAGCTACTTCCCGGTGCCAGCCCGCGACGCCGACATTGCCCTGACCGCCGAGCACGGCGTGAGATTCTGTGCAGCCGTGGCGCGCGACAACCTCTTTGCCTGTCAGTTCCACCCCGAAAAGAGCCAGCGCGCAGGCTTGGCCGTGCTCAGCCGCTTTGTCGCCTTGTAGAGAATCCACGCATGTTGGTCTTTCCCGCAATTGATCTGATGAATGGCCAGGCAGTACGCCTGCAGCAGGGCCGCCGCGACAGCGCGAAGGTCTATTCCAGCAATCCGCCCGAACTGGCGCGCGCCTTTGCCGCGGCTGGCGCGCCCCGTCTGCACGTTGTGGATCTCGATGCAGCCTTCACTGGCGGCGCGCAGAACAATCACGAAACCATTAAGGCCATCCTGGCCGCGACGAGCATGGACGTGGAAGTCGGGGGCGGCGTGCGCACGGTGGAGGCCTGTGAGCGACTGTTCGCTGTGGGCGCCCGCTTCGCGGTCATGGGCACCGCGGCCATCAAGACACCGGAGCTGGTGGCCGAGGCTTGCCGTCGTTTTCCCAAGCGCATCGTGGTCGCAGTGGACGCACGCGAGGGCAAGGTCGCGGTCGAGGGATGGACCGAGGACACCAAGAGCGACGCGCTGGAGGTCGGTTTGGCCGTGGCCGAAGCAGGCGCGGCGGCTGTGCTTTACACCGACATCGGCCGCGATGGCATGCGCACTGGCCCCAATCTGGAAGCCACGGCGCGACTCGCTGCCGAGATCGCTCCTTGCGCGGTCATCGCCTCGGGTGGCATGGCGCGCCTGGAGGACATCGATCAGGTGAAGACCACGGGCGCCCAGGCCGTCGTGATCGGCAAGGCCATCTACGAGGGCATGTTCACCGTGGTGCAGGCGCTGGCCCGCGCGGCCCAGGGAAAGCTTTGATGCTGGCGCGACGGATCATCCCCTGCCTCGACGTGGACGCGGGCCGCGTAAAGAAGGGGATTCGTTTCAAGCAACTGCGCGACGCCGGCGATCCAGTGGAGGTCGCTGCCGCTTACGATCAGCAAGGTGCCGACGAGATCTGCTTTCTCGACATCACGGCTTCGTCTGACAACCGCGCGACCATGCTTGAAGTGGTGCGCATAACCGCCGAGCAGGTCTTCCTGCCGCTCACCGTGGGCGGCGGGGTACGCAGCGTCGAAGATGTGCGCAAGCTGCTGCTGGCCGGGGCTGACAAGGCCGGCATCAACACCGCCGCAGTCGCCGACCCCGAGCTAGTCCGCCGCGCCTCAGATGCCTTTGGCAGCCAGGCCATCGTGGTTGCGGTGGACGCGCGGCACCGGCCCGACCGCCCCGGCAACTGGGAGGTCTTCACCCACGGCGGCCGCAAGCCCACCGACATCGACGCGGTAGCTTGGTGCGCGCGCATGGCCGAGCTGGGCGCAGGAGAAATCCTGCTCACCAGCATGGATCGCGACGGCACGCGCGACGGCTTCGACCTGAAACTGACCCGCGCCGTGGCTGACCGCGTGCCCATCCCGGTCATCGCCTCGGGCGGCGTCGGCACGCTGGAACATCTCTACGAGGGCGTGGCCATTGGCGGCGCTGACGCGGTTCTGGCCGCTTCGATTTTCCACTTTGGCGAATTCACGGTGGGCCAAGCGCGCGACTATCTGCGCGCGCGGGGCGTGCCCGTGCGCGAGGGCTAGTACACCGAAAAGCAAAGCGAAGATCTGTTCACCGGCGAGATATCTCCCCGCAGCGCAAGGTTTCCTGGTCGTCGACCCTTGCTGGGCACGCGTGCGAATGTTAACTCACTGGCAAGATGGTTTTTCCACATCTCTTCACACCAAGAGCCCTCGGGCCGGTGACACTGGCGGGTGCGCTTCTTGCGCTGAGCTGCGGCCTTCTGCCTCACGACACAGAAAATGGGGGCGCCCCTGGCGGCGGCGGAAACCCGATGCCAGGCCGCGCTGGGACAACGCAGGTCTCGCCGTTGAACGGCGGGGCGGTTAATGGCGGATTTTTCAGCAACGGAGGCACGATTGCAATCGGGGGCAGCACGGATCTGGGCGGTGCCCCAGACGGTGGCGGCGGTGGGGCAAGCAGTAGCGGTGGCGCCGGCAATGGCGGTGGGGCAGGCAGCGGCGGGGCCACAAACAGCGGCGGCGCCGGCTCGACAGGCGGCGGTGGCGCAATCGTCGGCGGGGGCAGCAAGTCGACAGGCGGAGTTCCGGCAAGCGGCGGCGTGCCTGGAACCGGAGGCGCTTCCAGTGCGACCGCAGGGACGCCCAGCACCAGTGCCTCCACAATTCCAGCCGGTCCTTGCACAACCGACAGCCAATGCCCGGCCAACAGTCATTGCGTAACGAGTAGCTGCGCGTGTTGGGACACCAACCAAAAGGTCTGTTCGGGAACCTGCACGGACATCAAGTACAACAACAATGCATGTGGCGACTGCAACAATCGCTGTCCCGTCACGGCGCCCCGTTGTGACAACGGCACGTGCAAATGCGATAGCCCGCCTTGCGCCGGGGGCGGAACCCCCACAGGTGGCACTTCAGGTAACAACGGAGGGGCTGGTAGCGGCGGGACACCTGCCACCGGTGGAAGCAAAGCCACAGGCGGCGTGCCGAGCACCGGTGGCAGCTCCTCCAGCGGTGGTGTCACGGCGGCGGGCGGCTCCATGGGTGGAGGGACGCAATTGCCACCCATCAGCGGCACCGATGGCTGGGCCACGCGCTACTGGGACTGCTGTAAACCCTCGTGCGGCTGGTCTACGCATGCCGCAAAGCCGATGCAGAGCTGCGCCCAAGACAACTCGCGACTCTCGAGCGTCGACACGCAGAGTGCGTGCCAAGGTGGCTCGGCTTTCATGTGCTGGGACTTCGTTCCCTGGTCTGTCAGCGACTACCTGTCCTATGGATTCGCGGCATTCAACGGCGCGAACTGCGGAACCTGTTATGAACTTCAGTTCACCGGAGGGACCAACGGTGGCGATGCCAAGAGCACACCCCCGCTCAACGGCAAGACCATGATCGTCCAGATCATCAACACCGGCGGCCTCCAGTCCAACCAGTTCGATCTGCTTATCCCTGGCGGGGGCGTTGGTGACTTCAATGCCTGCTCCACCCAGTGGGGCAGCTCTGATCTCGGCCCGGCCTACGGAGGCTTCCGCGCAGCGTGCGCTGGCGACAAGAGTTGCGTGCAAACCAAGTGCAGCACGATGTTCTCGAACAAGCCGCTGCTGCAGGCAGGGTGCACGTGGTACACGGGCTGGTTCAATGCGGCTGACAATCCCGCGCTGAAGTATCAGCAGATCACTTGCCCCTCCGAGCTCACCTCGAAGAGCGGCATGTCTGGCTGATTGGGCCAGTCACCGACGAACTACTTCTACTGTGGCGTTTGGGGGGTGTAGAACTTCACGTCTGGATTGATCCACCCAGTGTAGATACTCCAGTTATGCAGGTGGTACTGCTGGGGCAGGCCGGGCTTGCTCGGGGCGGCATTCAGATCACAGCCGCCATTGGCGTAGATCCAGACAGTCGTTTCATCATACATGATGACTTCTTCTCTGGCATCCCCGCAAAGATCGGCGTGCGCAGCAAAGCTCTGCACACTGGAGCCGGAATAGGGGAAGTGGGCAACCACATTGTCATAGCCGTCGTAGATGTAGGTTCCCGTTCCCCCACTGCCATCCGGCGCGCCGTCGCGCCTATAGGAGAAGATCATGTCGCTGCCCTTCCCATCCCAGTTGTTCATGTTCTCTGTCACCGTCAGCCAGCCGGAGTTATTGGGCCGGTTCTCTTTCCACAAGAGGGTGTCGTCGTAGGTCACGAGCACGTTGTCGGATTTGTAGCCTTCCGCGGCCGTTCGCAGACGATCCAGCAGAACAACTTCGAGGCCTGGCTTGTCGGTTCGGTACTCGCCGATTCCGATCTGTTGAGCTTCTGTCGTGTGGGTGTCCTTCCACAATTGCTTGCCCGTACTCCAATCAAACGCTGCCGCCACGTCCCCATTGACGACTATTTCGTATCCATTGGCTGGATTGGCATCGATGTCGGCTGTGGCGATGGAGTCTGCGTGCATCTTGAGAACCGTCGTGCTCCACTGCGTGTTGCCTTCGCTGTCCAGGAAATCGTAGCCAAGCATGACTTCGTCCTTGCCATCGTTGTTCCAATCGTAGGCCAAGGGATAGTGCCCTGTGCCCAAGTCGGATCCCGAGGTGTCGCTGGGAAGCTTCTTGTGATTCCACAGCACGGTGCCGGCTTTGGTGGTGGGGGTGGTGGTTGTATCGTCAATGCCGACCATCGCCCACGCTTGCGAGTAGCGGGTCTTGACGATGATGTCCTGTGGCCACTTCTTGCCGCGCAGATTGGCAAAAGCGATGGAATCGTTGGCACCCGCTTTGGGCAGGGGAATCGTGCGCACTACCGCGCCCGTAGGTCCGTCGAGCACGGTCATCGTGGTGGTGCTCATGTTGACGAAGACCTCGGACTTTCCGTCCCCGTCCATGTCGTAGACCTGTATCGGAATGTCGGAGCTGGCGGTGTGGGTCGGACCGGGAGTGCCATGCTGCCACAGTTGCTTGCCTTTGAGGTCGTACGCCGTCACGCAAACCGCGAACTGGGGACCGTAGTCCCCGAGCTTGGTCTGGTCCGTGGGCTGAGCCACGACGATCTCCATCTTGCCATCGCCGTTGATATCGCCCAGCCGCAGCCCCGGACAACCGCCAGAGGTATTCAGGCTGAAAGTGCTCACCTGCACTATTCCGGTGGATGCGGTGCTGCTAGTTGTTGAAGTCGTGCCGCCAGCCGCCTTGCTGCCACCGGTCGCCGTGACCCCACCACTGGTCGTCACGCCACCGGATGCGGTGACTCCGCCGCTCGCCTTGGTCGTTCCACCGATTGCCGTCGTCCCACCGGCTATCGTGGCACCGCCGCTTGCCGTCGCACCGCCGGTGTGAACCGCGCCGCCGGTATTACCAGCGCCGCCCATGAGACCGGTGCCAGTCGTAGTTCCGAAACCGCCACTCGCCAAAACTCCGCCAGACGCAGCTGCCCCCGCAATGGCACCGCCACCGGTGTCGACATTCCCCGCGACGCCGCCAGCACCGGTTGCGCCAGCACCGCCGCCGGTGTCTGCGGTGCCTGCGATGGGCTGCGTCCCCGCACCGCCCGACGCGCCCGCCGGACCACCGCTGTCACCAGCCGAGCCAAGGTTTCCGCCGATGGCAGAGGAGCCACCCGCTGGAACGACGTTGCCGGCGCTCGCGTTGCCGCCTGGGCCAGAGCCGCCAGAACTTCCGCTGCCGTGAGCCGACGATCCTTGACCGCAACCAATCGACGAGATCAGACACACCAGGCCAGCTCGGACCAGCAACCCGGACGCGAGCTTCAATGATCCATTAGTCATCGTACTTCCTTTCGCAGCTTGCGAGCGTCCGAGGAATTCTCACCTGGGCAACTGCACATGCGTGCAAACAAAATGATGAAATGCGGGACACGCAACTGCCGCCGCTTTCCGACGACATTGCCGCGAGCGCGCGAGATATTGTACCCCGTCGCACCTCAATCAGGCCAGCGCGAGCCCTCCAATTCGGCAAGTTTTCCGCCACTACCTCGGCCCTGGTGTTTCTCCATTCGCGTTTCGGGGGCAGCGCACTTTTCCCTACTTCATCCTGTGTGGAATTGTCTGACAAAAGTGCGGTAGACCTAGGTATCATGATTGGAAATGCCGACGCGCTGCTGTCAGCCGTGAAGTTCGACTCAACGGGTCTGGTACCAGTGATTGCGCAAGACCGAGCCACGGGCGTAGTGCGCATGCTGGCTTGGGCCAATGCCGAGGCGCTACGGGCCACGGTGCGGAATGGCCTAGCCACGTTCTGGAGCCGCTCCCGCAACGAGTTGTGGGAGAAGGGCAAGACATCGGGAAATTCCATGCGCGTCCACGAAGTGCGTCTAGACTGCGACGGAGACGCCATCCTCTATGTGGTCGACGCCAACGGGCCGTCGTGCCACACCAACGCTACCTCTTGCTTTTTCCGCAGCGTGACCGCCAGCGGCCTGGCTGCGGACGACGGTCCGGCGCCAGCCGCCGCGAAATAGCGACGCGGAGGCCGTGACGCTCGAAAAAGCCGTCGCCCGGATCCTGAAACCCGGCGGCCTGCTGGCCGACCACCTGCCGGGCTTCGAGCCGCGCCCTGGCCAGCTCGCCATGGCCAAGCGCGTGGCGCAGGCGATCGACATGGATGAACGCTTGCTGGCCGAGGCAGGCACCGGCACCGGCAAGACCATCGCCTACCTGGTGCCGGCGATTCTTTCTGGCCGCAAGGTGGTAGTCAGCACCGGCACGCGCACTTTGCAGGACCAGATCGCCGAAGTGGACCTGCCGCGCCTGCAACGCGTGCTGCCCGAGCCATTCACCTTTGCCGTGATGAAGGGACTGTCCAACTACCTGTGCCTGCGCCGCTTCGACGAGCACCGCCAGCAGCTGGAAATTGCAGCAACCAAGTCGCACGAGACCGAGCGCGTGCGCGCGTGGGCCACCACCACCACCACGGGCGACCGGGCCGATCTCGACGGCGTGCCCGACAG
>Ga0265316_10002537_pt1 | contig 18870 bp, 20 predicted proteins | sample 4522metaG_FD_202092 | JGI IMG/M metagenome (GOLD analysis project Ga0265316, IMG submission 202092) | Rhizosphere microbial communities from Carex aquatilis grown in University of Washington, Seatle, WA, United States - 4-5-22 metaG | ecosystem: Host-associated > Plants > Roots > Rhizosphere >... | reverse complement strand
TCCTTCCGGAATAGCGGAGGGCCGGCGGCCACCGAGCCGGCAGGACCGGATCACGCACGGCGGCTACTTCGGCCCGGCCATCTTCTGGGCGGCCTTGTCGGCCTTTGCCGCCTCGGCGGCCCGACGTGTGGCACCGGCCGTCAGCAGCCGACAGGCCTCGTCCATGTCGTCGGTGCACACCAGGAGATCGATGTCCTCGGGCACGATGTTGGCGTGCGAGATCGGCTCGCGGCGCAGCCAGTCGAGCAGCCCGGACCAGTAGTCGGTCCCGATGAGCACGACGGGGAAGTGCCGAATCTTGCCCGTCTGGATCAGGGTCAGTGACTCGAACAGCTCGTCCAGGGTCCCGAAGCCGCCGGGGAAGATGGCAAAGCCGTCGGCGTACTTCACGAACATCACTTTGCGCGCGAAGAAGTAGCGGAACTCGACGCCGAGATCGACGTACGGGTTGGAGGCCTGCTCGTGGGGAAGCTCGATGTTGCAGCCGATCGAGAGCCCGCCGGCCTCGTGGCAGCCGCGGTTGGCGGCCTCCATGATGCCGGGGCCGCCGCCGGTGATCACCGCAAAGCCCTCGCGGGCGAGGTTCGCGCCGAGCTCTCGGGCTTTGACGTAGTACGGGTCGTCCTCGCGCGTCCGGGCCGAACCGAAGATGGTGACCGCCTTGCCGACCGCGGCCAGGGCGTCGAAGCCCTCGACGAACTCGGCCAGGATGCGCAGCGAGCGCCACGGGTCGGAGTCCAGGAAGGCCGGCCTCTGATCGGGCGAGAGCAGACGCTCGTCCTCGGTTCGAGCGTGGACGGTGAGCATGTCGGTCGCCGTAGGCCGATACGTCACGCGACCGCTGCGGCGGCGCTCGTGGCTGCCGTTGTGATTTCCGTTGCCGTCGTGGGCGCCGTTGAGGCTGGCCGCTCCGGCCGGATCGGAGGCGGGGCTCGGGGCAGGCCCCTCGGCAGGCTCTGTGCCGGTCGACTCCGGCTCCACTCCGTCAATCCCGGCCGGCCGGTCGGCGCCCTTGTCCCTCTTGTGGTGAGAATGAGGCATCTATCTCTCCTGATGTTACCGACAGAGAATGCCACGCCGCCGATCCGGCCGTGCGGGCGACTATCGAGGGATCGGCTGATCGGACCGCCGGACAAGGAAACGCGCCCCGCCGCGACCGCAGCGAGGCGCGCAAACCGGGCGAGGCTCTAGCCCGTGATCTCGACTCTGTCGGAGAACAGCGAGACGACCACGAGGCACCCGATCAGCCAGACGAAGACCAGGACGAGGGCCTGGTCGGCCGGAAGCGAGGCGATCGCGGCCCCGCCTGCGCCGACGTCGGTCGTTCCCGTCGACAGTGCCGCCGTGGCGACACTGAACGGCATGAACTTGACGATGTCGGGCAGGAAGAGGCTGGCGAAGCTCTCGCCGAAGTAGAAGGCGATGCCGGCCCCGATGCCGGCCAGCTGGCTTCGCGCCAGGGTGGCAATCGCGAACCCGAGCGACGCCTCCTCCATGACCGCGACCCAACCCTTGACGAGCCGCAGCGGCAGGTCGCCGAGCGTAGCCGTATCGCTCAGGCCGCTGGTCGAGATGCCGGCCATGTTGGCCCCGATGACGGCCGCGACGACGGAGATCGCGAATGCGAGCACAAGCCCGATGGCGACCATGAAGCCGATCGAGGCGAATGACATGAGCATGTATCCCACGCGGCTTTCACCGCGAGCCACCGCCGACTTCAGCGTGCCCCAGCCCCACTCGGAACCGGCGATCGCGGCCCCGTAGATCATGGCGAAGAGCCCGCCCAGGCCCAGGATGAATTGGAGCATCCGGTTGTAGGCGCCGGGGAAGGTGAGCAGTTCCCTCATTGCCGCACCGCGCTCGGCGCCGTTGCCGTTGGCTACGTTGCTGTTGGCCGTCGCGCCGACGGCGATCACGATCAGGACCAGCAGTCCGACCAGGAGCCCAAAGGTGACGAACGTCGCCGGCCTGCGGGAGAGCTTTCTGATGCCCGAGAGGAAGAGCCTCATGCCGCGGTCCCCTTTCCGGCGGGGGCGCCGCCATCCTGACCTTCGGGCGAGCCCAGACCGACGAACTCACCCTCGCCGTTGGAGGGTCCCTGACCGCCCGTAAGCTCCAGGAAGAGCATCTCGAGGTCGGTGCCCGACTCCAGGCCGGAGGCGTAGATACCCGCGCCGGCCAGCTTCTGGTTGACCTCTTCCGCGCGATCGGTGGCCAGATGTACCGACAGCCAGCCCTCCTCGCGGTCCGTCTCGGTCAGCCGTTCGGCTTTCGCGAGGGGAGCGAGGGTTGCGATGGCGCCGTCGACCAGATTCGGCCGAACGCGGACTTTGATGACGCCCTGCATCGACAGGAGTTCCTTGAGCGGGCCCTCGCGGACCAGCTTGCCGGCGGCGATGATGCCGACTACGTCGGCCATCACCTGTATCTCGGCCAGGAGGTGGCTCGAGACGAAGACGGTCTTGCCCTGAGACGCCAGCGTCCTGAGGGTGTCGCGCATGGCGACGATGCCGGCCGGGTCGAGGCCGTTGGCGGGCTCGTCGAGGAGCAGCAGCTTCGGGTCGTTCAGCAAAGCGACGGCGATGCCGAGGCGCTGCTTCATTCCCATCGAATAGCCCTGGACTTTGTCTGCGGCGCGGTCGCACAGGCCGACGAGATCGATGACCTCCTCGACGCGCTTCGCGGGCACGTGTGCACCCGACGCGGCCAGTTCACGCAGGTTCGCGCGGGCCGAGAGGTACGGATAGAAGGTCGGCGATTCGACCAGCGCTCCGACGTCGAACAGGCGGCGCCGGTCTCCACGCTTGAACGGCCGGCCGAGCACCTCGACCGAGCCGCCGTCGGCGTGGACCAGGCCCGTGAGGACTCGCATGGTCGTCGTCTTGCCGGCGCCGTTGGGGCCAAGGAAACCGTAGACAACACCTGCCGGGACCGACAGGTCGAGGCCGTCGAGCGCTCGCCGCGGTCCGTAGTTCTTGCGCAGCCCGCGAGTCGCGAGGGCAAGGCCGTCCGTGCCGCTCACGCCGGTCCTCCGCCGGCATCGCGGGCCGGACTCTCTGGTGGCCGATCCAAATTCACCTGACTGCCTCCTTGGGCTTGGGGGGATGGCGGGCGTGAGGCCGACAATCGATCGGCCATGAGTTCCAGGAAATGGTCGAATTGGGTTAGTTCATCGGGTGTGAGGAGCGCCAGCACCTGCCGGAGGGCGTCCTGCCGGGCACCCTCGATCTGCCCCAGGAGACGCGCGCCCTCATCGCTGAGCTGGCAATCGACCACGCGCCGATCGTCGGCGCGGTGGATTCGCACGACCAGGCCGCGGCGCTCCACGCGATCGACGAACTCGGAAGCGGTGGCGGCGGTGACGGCCAGCATGTCGGCCAGCTGGCCGATCGAGACCGATCCCGATTGCCGGAGCATGAAGAGGAGTCGCAGCTGACCGAAGGTCAGGTCGTGGTGAGCCCAGTCCGGAGGCCCCTTGGGCATCATCTGGAAGAGGGCCGCGGTGTGGGCCTCGATCCTGTCGAATGCTGCGGCCCTTTCCGATGTTTCGGTCATACCCTTATCTTATGGCCGAAACCTCAGGGTATCCTGAAAGCCGGCACCGGGTTCCGGCCTGCGGGCGGCCGACGCGGCATCGGAGCCGCGGCCGAGGGGCGACGGGCGCGAGGGGCGAGGGGCAAGGCGGCATCGGTGCCGCGGTCGCCGAGCCTACTTCGCGGCGCCGGCCAGCCAGGCCTTCCAGGTGGGATCCGCCGGACCGGCCGTGAACGCATTGCCGAATCGGACGAGAGGCAGCCGCAGCAATCCGTTGTCCGCACGCAGCCGCTCAACGATCTCGTCGTCGCCGAGGCGCATGTAGCCCAGGCCCAGTTCCCTGTAGCGGCGCCCCTCGGTGTCCAGCAGCGCGGCGGTGCCGAGCCGCTCCACGAAACGGCGCAACTCGCCCGCCGCTATCGGCTTGCGGCGCAGATCCACGAATGTGACGTTGACGCGGCGCTCCTTGAAGAACCGGAGCGCGGCCTGAGTCGGTCGCGAATCGACGAGCCCGAACATCTGGACGGTGGGACCGGCGGGGACTGGCATGAGAGGGAAATGCTAGCGGCTGACCACGAAGGCGATCGCCAGCAGGACGGTCGCCGCCGCGCAGCCGCGGAGCCAGGCCCGCCGCTGACTGCGTCGCGAGGCGGCCGCAACGATCGCGGGATCTTCCCGGCCGCGGAGGGTCCGGCACACGAGCGGGCCCATGGTCGACCTGCGGGCCGCCAGCAGATCCAGAGCGGGCTCCTCCCGACGGGCGGCGAGTCGAGCCTCGTCCATCGCCAGCAGGGCAAGTTGGTCACTTCGCTCCGACTGATCGGTCAGCTCATCGGCCGCCCGCCGAATGGCCGCGTGGTCGGGAGCGCGGTCTCCTATGAGGAACCACTCGTGGAGCCACGCGCCCAGCCTGGCGCGACCTACCCTGGCACCCAGTTCCTGCGTCCTCCAGGAGCCGAAGGCCCGAGCGGCGTTGTCAAGCTGACCGGCCTCAGCCAGGGCACGGATCCGCCAGTACGTCGCGATGTCGTCTTCTCGGGCGCCGATCCGCTCGAGAGCCTCGCGAGCCGAGCCTGGCGTTTCGGCCGAGCCGTCGATCGACTGCCACTGCCTCCGCTCGGCGTCGAACGCGTAGCACGCGACCTCGGCAGCTGGCACGAACCGGCGCTGGCTCGCGCGCCGCGACCTGGACAACAACCAGGGCAGGAATAGGAAGGCGACGACGCACCACCAGAATAGGATGGGTACCTCCACGGATAAGTCGCTGACAAGGAAGAGGACCGCAACGGCGATGGCACAGAACCCAAAGACTGGGGCGGAGCCAGAGGTAATTACGCGAGACCGCTCCGTCCTGAATTGTTCGACGAGCGGACTCTCATCGGGCGGCACCGACACCATTCCCCTGGCCGGGCTTGCCGGAATCCAAGTGCCAGACTGCGGGATCCAGGGCGGAGTCCCTCGTCTCCAGACGTAGATAGCCGCCCGCGCTTCAATCACGGCACCGCAGAGCAACCCGAAGAATGCAACCTCTTGGACGATCCCACGACCCGGCGCAAGCCAGGCGACGCCCACGATCACCAGACAAACCGCGACTGCGAAGGCCAGGAGACGCGGCCGCGCCGGAAACAACCTTGCCGGACGTTCCGCTCGAGTCAGGTGCGCGTAGCTGATCCGGCCAAGGGTCTGGCGGGCATGAATCAGGGGCGGGAAGATGTCCGCTCCGCGCTCGCACCGACGCCGCATCTCCTCGAGATCCAGCCGTGCCAGCCCTTCCGCGCGGTCGGTTGTATCGGAGATCGCATCGGCTGCGGATCGAGCCGGCTCCGAATCCCAGACGCCGGTGCTCCGGTAGTCCAGCTCGGCGACCTGCAGCGCCTTGCGTGCAATCATCGCCTGAGACACGGGCTGCCAGCCGGCCAGCGCGGTGGATGCCCCGACCAGATCGCCGCTCCACAGCCTGTAGTTCGCGGTCAAGGCGCGCTCGAAGTCGCCCGCAGAGCCCTCAAGCCTCCGCATCGCCTCGCCGGGTGTCGCCGGAAGAACAGGATGCCCGTCGATCTCGAGCCAGCGGAGTCGCGCTCGATCGACCGACCAGGCGGCTACCTCGTTGCCCGCCCGGATCCTCCGGCCGGACAGGGCCAAGATCGCCTGTCGCACTGGCAAACTCGCTACCACGACCGCCACTAGCAACGCCGCGGCCAGCCGGGCGTCGCTCGGCGAGGTCATCACCCAGGTGCCATGGGCGAGCGACAGCGCCAGCGCGGCCACGGCCACGGGGAGCCCAACCAAGCTCGCCAACCGCAGGCCGTGCCGACGCTCCTGGGCGAACTGGAGCCGGTAGGCCGCCTCCGATTTCGGCGCGGCCATGGGCAGCTGCGGTTGAATCTCCTCGCCCTGGCTACCTTCGTCCGCCCTATCCAAGCTCGACTCCTCCAGTTGCCAACCAGTCGATTTCCCGACTCGCCTGACCACCGAATGATGACGGGCCGGCGCGCCTGGCGCGCGCTTGCATTCCGACTGAGGTCGGAGGGGATTCTGAGGAACCGGAACGCGCCGGGCGGCGAGTGGTGCGGCGCCGGGCGGCGAGACAGCGGCGGGGCGGCAGCGGCGGGACGGCGGCGGGAAGCGGCGGGCGGCCCGCGATCTGCCCTGCGCCCGCTCCCCTCCCCCTTGCGCCTCCGGGCCGCTACCATCCGCGTAGGAGGTGCGGCGTGATCTGGTTCACCGTTCAGCTGGACGACAAGCCCGGGGCCCTGGCGCGAATGGCCGCGGCTCTCGGCGGCAAGGGCATCAACATCACCGCCATCGTCGGGATCGCGGAGGACACGGACGGCGCGCTGATGCTGACGACGAGCGACGCGGCCGGGACGCGCGCGGCGTTCGACGGCCTCAAGCTCGCGTTCGAAGAGCACGACGACGAGGCCGGCCTCACGCTCGACGACATGTCGCGTGCGACCGGGCTCGGCGACCACGGCAAGAGCGTCGGAGGCTGACGATGGCGCGTGCGGAGCACCTGGCCCCGACCGTCGCCGTCCGCGTCGACTATGTCGATCGCCCGGCCGCGATCGCCGAGATCGCCACGCACGTGGCCGCGGCCGGCGGCACCGTCCGGACTCTGAGCACCGTTCGCCGCTGGACCGATGGCGAGGCCGGTCCGCTGGTCGAGATCGAGCTCGAGGTCGAGGGCCTGCCCGACGATCGCGTGTCCGCAATCCTCGACGAGCTGCCGAACCTGCGCGGGTGCCGGCGCACCAAGTCCCTGGACAAGGTCTTCGGCAAGCGGCTCATCGTCATCGGCGGAGGGGCGCAGATCGCCCAGGCCGTGCTCGGCGCCGTCAGCGAGGCCGATCGCCACAACCTCCGCGGCGAGAAGATCAGCGTCGACACGATCCCGCTCGTCGGTGAGGAGAACCTGGCTTCGGCCGTCCGAGCCGTGGCCGACCTCGACCGCGCCCGCGCGTTGCTGCTCGCCGGTTCGATCATGGGCGGCGACATCACCAAGGCCGTGCAGGAGCTGCAGGCGCTCGGGATCCCCGTCATCGCCCTGAACATGGTCGGCAGCGTGACCGACGTGGCGGACCTGGTGGTCACGGACCCCGTCCAGGCCGGCACGATGGCGGTCATGGGCATCGCCGACACCGCCAAGTTCGATTTCGCCCGCCAGAAGGGCCGGCGCTACTAGCCGGCAGCCGGCCCGACGGTCGACCCGCCGCCACTCGGAGGCGCCGAATGCGCATCGCGACCTGGAACGTCAACTCGCTCAAGGCCCGTTTGCCGCGGGTCGAGGAGTGGCTTGCCCAGCGCGCCCCCGACGTGCTGCTGATGCAGGAGACCAAGCTCGCCGACGAGGCCGCGCCGGACATGCCCTTCCAGATGGCCGGCTACGAGCTCGCCCATCACGGAGAGGGGCGCTGGAACGGCGTCGCCATCGCCAGCCGGGTCGGCATAGCCGACGTCGTCACCAACTTCGGCGACGGGCCGGTCCGCCGCTCGCCCGGACCCGAAGGCACGACTGCCATCGCCGCCGCACTCGAGGCCGAGGCTTCGGTCGCTCCCGGCGACGAGGCCCGAATGATCTCGGCGGTATGCGGCGGCGTGCGCGTCGTCAGCGTCTACGCTCCCAACGGTCGAGCCCTCGACACGCCGTTCTATCGAGCCAAGCTGGCCTGGTTCGACCGCCTGGCCCGGTGGCTGCGCGAGACGCAGGATCCGGCCGACGCGCTGGTGATCGGCGGCGACTTCAACGTTGCGCCCGAAGACGACGACGTCTACGACCCGAGCGACTTCGCCGGCGCCACGCACGTCTCCGCCTCCGAACGAGAGGCCGTCGCCGCCCTGCGCGACTGGGGCCTGGTCGACGCCTACCGGCTTCACCACCCCGAGCCGGGCAAGTTCAGCTGGTGGGACTACCGCGCCGGCAACTTCCACAAGGGCCTCGGGATGCGCATCGACCTCCTGTACGCGACCCGCTCGGTGGCGGCCCGCTGCGTCGCCGCCGAGATCGACCGCGACGCCCGCAAGGGCCAGCTCCCATCCGACCACGCCCCGGTTTACATCGACCTCACCGACTGACCGGCCGCGCGACGTCGTCTGCCGTGGGGCCCGCTTGCCGCTACTTCCCGACGATGATCAGCGCGGCGGTCAGCGCCTTGAACGTCTCCAGGCTCATCCCGGTGCCGGTCGCCTCCCAGGACGGAGACCCGCCGAAATCGACGTACAACCCATAGTCGGCCCCGGCTGGAGCCAGGACGAGCTGGCCCTCCAGCTGGCCGAACGGGCCGGTACCTTCATCCGTGGCCGGCACGCAGGCGCTCTTCTGCGGGCCGCTGCAGATGTCGCCCTCGGACAGCGTCAGCGTCTCTCCGTTCGGTCCGGCGTAGGTGACGGTCATTGACGTGGCGGCCGCCTGCGGGTCGCTGCGCGACGCCACCGTCCATCCTTCTGGCAGGACGGCGCAGTAGACGTCGTAGCTCGCCGTGACGCTGGCGGCTTTGAAGAAGCCGGCGTCGTCGATCGTCCCGGTGCAGTCCGTGGCCTGGTGCCAGTCGCTCGGCTCTGCGGTTGGCGTCGGAACGACCACGATCCTGCCGCCGTGCGCGATCGTCGGATGCGGCCACGTGCCGCCGTCCACGAGATCTCGCGACCCGACGGGCTGGTCGAGGTGGACGACGTAAGGAGGCGCCGGGGTCGAGGGGACTGTGAGCTGGCACGTCTGCGGACCGAGAAGGCTCCGCACAAAGGCGGTGACCATCACCGCAGTCTGGCTGTAATCGACGTGGGTGACGATTCGACCCTGCGGACCGATGCCGCTGCTGCAGGCAGTCTCGGCGACGTCGATGTCGATGTCGGTAGCGTCGGCGGAATAGGGCACGGACTCGTCGAGGCTCCACGTTCCGGTGGTGTATCCCGGGGGAGCCACGGCCATCAGCACGCAGTTGCCCGACCCGGCCACCTGCCAGCCGTCCGCTGCTATTGCGCCGGAGAGAGTCATGCCCTTCTGAACGGTGACTTCGGCGTAGGACGTACTGGTCGGTAGCGGAGCGACGAACATCACGCTGGCGTCCGATTCGGACACGACGACCCAGCCGGACTTCGGGAGACCGCGCTCCTGGGCAAGGTCCGCACGCAACGCGGCCGCCGGTCCCGTGGCGGCAGTCTCCGCGTATGGCGCGGCAGATGCCAGCACGGAGGGCGCGAATTCGATGCCCTGGCCCCAACAACCGACAAGCCCGGTCGGCTGAGCGGGGGTCGGGCTGGCGGACGTGCCGGGCCCGAGCGGCAAGCCGACCCGGATCAGGGCGCCGGCCAGCACGAGGACGGCTCCGACGCCAGCCAGGGCTCGCAGCCCGTTCGCTCGAGATATGGGTCTGATCACAGGCCGGACACGCTGAACGCCGTCCAGCTGCGCCGGCGAGGCCAACGGCTCGGTGTATTCCCGCTCGTCTGAAGGGCGGCGCCGCAGCGCCGCCTGGATCTCTTCGTCGCGATTCATAGCTCGTCCTCGACGCACAGCCGCCGCCGCAGCGCCGCCAGCCCGGTGGACGCGTGGCCTCGCGCGGCGCTCGGTGTTATTCCCAATGCCAGGCCGATCCGCTCGTACGGGAGGTCGGCCCGATAGCGCAGGTAAAGGACGGCGCGCTGGCGCTCCGGCAGCCGATCGACCGCCTGCCAGACCGCATCGACTTCGATCGCCTGCGCCGGATCGCCGTCCCGTCGAGCGGCGGTGGAGCCGCCCAGTCCGCCGAGCCGGCTCGCCACCGCTGCCACCCGGCGGCTCAGGCGGTGGCTGTCCATGCCCAGCCGGTACAGGACGCGAAAGACCCAGGCGTCCGGATCCGCGATCTCCGTGCCCGAGTCCAGCTCACGCCACAGCCGCAGCATCGCCTCCTGGACTGCGTCGGACGCCTCTTCATCGCCGAGCCCGATCCGCCGCGCCAGGCCGAACATCTGCTGGGCCCGCCTCTGGTACAGGAGGCGCACGGTGCGCTCGGGTGCGGAATCCGACATCGACAACGGCGCCATGGAAACGTCAGGCATCAAGCGGTCGGTCATCACACCCTACAGACGCCGGACCGGCCCCAAACGCTCGGGCGAAATTCGGGCGGCGGGCGGCGGGCATGCGCGGCGGGCGGCGGCCGTCACCCGAAGGTGCCGCGGAAGAACGTGTCGCGGTCGCGGATCCGGCCGATCCCGATCATCCGGCCGTCGACGTCCTCGAGGACGAATTCGTAGCTGCCGTAGGCCGTGGTCGACGGCTCGCGGACTATTCGGGCGCCCTTCGCCTTCAGCTCGTCGTAGATCGAATCGACGCCCTCGACGGTGTCCGGGTCCAGGTACAAGTCGAAGCCGGCGCCGTGGCGTGCGGTGTTGGATTGGACCTCGCCGTGCCGGGCCTGCACCAGGACGATCTCGACGTCGTCGCGGTAGATGGTTGCGAAGGCCTCCTCGGCGTCGTAGTGCTCGACGACCGTGAAGCCGAAGACATCGCGGTAGTAGGCGGCAGTTCTGCGAATGTCCGGCGTCACGAAGACGGCGGCAGCGTTTACCAACCTGGCCCTGCTCAACGGTCGCCTCCCTGGCCCGAATAGTGACAAACCGGCCCGGCCGATCCGGCAAACGACAACGGCCTGCGCGACTCGCGCACACCCAACCCGAATGGATGGCAGTATGCGCGTATGGAAATCCGCTTCCTCGGCGCTGCCAACACCGTTACCGGATCCCAATTCCTCCTCATTACCGATCGAGCCCATGTGCTCATCGACTGCGGCATGTTCCAGGGCGGCCCGCACGAGGTCGTCCGCAACCGCGTCCCGCCGGCCTACGACCCCGCCGACCTGGACGCGATCGTCCTTACGCACGCCCACCTGGACCATTGCGGCCTCATTCCGCATGTCGTGGCCGAGGGATTCAAGGGACCCATCTACGCGACGAAGGGAACCATCGAACTGGCCAGCCTGGTGCTGCTCGATTCGGGCCACCTGCAGGAGGAATACGCCCAGCGGCAGGCCCACTGGGCGGCCAAGCACCCTGACAAGGCCGCCGCCGAAGAGCAGAAGGAACTCGCCGACATCGCGGCACAGGAGCAGCTCGCGGAGCAGGAGGACGCGGCGACCGCGACCGCCGGCCTCCGTCCGGGCGACGTCACACCGGACGGCCACGTCGTGGCCTCGGGCCTGGATGAACTCGCCCTGCACGACGAGCAGGCCCTCGGCACGCGCCTGGGATATCCGCCCGTCGGCCACGCCAACTACGCGGCCTCCATGGCAGGCAATCCGGCGCAGCCCAATCTCGTCGTCGAGGAACCGCTCTACGACACCGCCCAGGCCCAGGCCGCTCTGGCGTCGTTCAAGGCCGTGGACTACGAGGCCGCCGTCGCCGTCGCGCCCGGCGTCAGCGCCGTCTTCCACGACGCGGGGCACATCCTCGGCTCCTCAATCGTAGAGCTGCACGTCGACGCTCAGGGCGGCACCCCGGCCCGGACCCTGGTCTTCTCCGGCGACCTGGGCCGCACCGCCGCCCCGATTCTGCGCGACCCGACCGTCATCAAGGCCGCCGACTACGTGTTCGTCGAGTCGACCTACGGAGGCCGCACCCACGAGCCGGAGGACGAGTCTCTCGACCAGCTCGCGCAGGCCGTCAACGACGTCATCGCCCAGAAGGGCGTGCTCCTCATCCCGTCTTTCGCCATCGGCCGAACGCAGGAGGTCGTCTGGGCACTCCAGCACCTGCTCGACGCCGGCCGGATCCCGAAGATCAAGCTCTATCTCGACTCGCCCATGGCGTCCAAGGCGACCACGATCTACCGCGAGCACCGCGACTACTACGACACCGAGACGCTGGCGCTGCTGGACAAGGGCGAAGGCCCGATCGACTTCCCCGACGAGAAGGAGACGCCGCTGGCGACCGACTCCGAGAAGATCGACCGGTCGCCGCGCCCGTATGTCCTGGTCGCGTCGAACGGCATGCTCACCGGCGGCCGCGTCCTGGGCCACCTGCGGACTCTCATCGGCGACACCAAGGCGATGATCCTGTTCGTGGGCTACCAGGGCGAGGGCACCCTCGGGGCTCGCCTCCAGGCCGGCATCAAAACCGCCCGCCTCGGCGGCCAGGAGTATCAGGTCCGCTGTGGCGTTCGCTCGATCACCGGCTTCTCGGCCCACGCCGACGAACCCGAGATCCTGGCCTGGCTCGGCCACTTTATCGAGGGCCGCAAGGCCGGCGATCCGGGCGTGCCGCGGAACGTGTTCATCGTCCACGGCGACCCGGACGCCCAGCAGGCGATCCAGCCGAAGATCGTGGCCCTTGGCCTGCCCGCGAGCGCGCCCCACTGGCATGAGCACGTCAAGCTCGACTAGCCGGCCGACGCTGGGGTGAACTGATGTCGAAGCGGTCGCGCGAACGCGCGTCGATGAGCGCCGCCCAGTCCTCGACTCGGCCCTCGCCGCCATCGACGCGCCGCGCCGGCGGCGGGATGGACCCGCTGCTCCTATGGACGGCCGTCTTTGGGATCGTGGCCATCCTCGTCGTCGGTGCGGCGGTCGTGTACTCCAACTTCACCAGTGACAGCGCGACCGGCGCGCCGATCGCCCCCAGCGCCATCACGCCGGCCAACATCGCTTCGAGCGGCCGGACGCTTGGCGTCTCGACGGCGCCGGTCACCATCGACATCTACGGCGACTTCCGCTGCTCCGCCTGTTTCGTGTTCACGACCGAGGGCACCGAGAAGAGCCTCATCGACACGTATGTCGCAACGGGCAAAGCCAGATTGGTCTGGCACGACTACCTGACGATCGACGCCGACGGTTCGACGGCTTCACGCGACGCCGCCAACGCAGCCTGGTGCGCCGCCGACCAGGGCCGGTTCTGGACGATGCACGATTGGCTCTACGCCAACCAGTCGCCGGTCGAGGCGGCCTCGGCATTCACCATGGCCAGGCTGTCCGCGATCGGAAAGGCCGCCGGCCTGGACATGACGACCTACCAGACGTGCCTCGACGCGGGCACCCACGACGCCGCGATCGCGGCCGAGCAGACCGACAAGCCGGCGCAGGTGACCGCGACGCCTTCGATCGTCGTCAACGGCAAGTTCGTGCCCGGCGCCACCGCCGACTCGTGGCCGACATACAGCCTCATCAGCGCCGCCATCGAAGCCGCGCTCGCCTCCCCCACTCCGTCGCCGTCGGAGGGCGCCTCGGCTAGCTCGTGAGCTCGACGGTGGCCAGAACCTGGCGGGCCATGCTGTCGGTGGCCACCTCGTGGCCGACGCTTCCGAGGACGATGAACTGGTAGCAACGCCCGGAGTACATGACGACGGTGACGCTGGCGTAGTCCTTCTGCTTGGACCGGTGGACCCCGAACTGCACCGCCGCCTGACCGCCAACGGTCGTGGCCGGCTGGCCTACGACCGGATCGACGAAGCCGGCCTCCACCTGCGTGGCCGCCTCGGAGAGGGACAGCAGCACGTTGTCTTGCCGATATCCAAACGTGTAGGCGGCATCGGCGTAGGTCGTGAGTCCGATGAGGCGGTTGACATCGGACGCCTTCCAATCCGGCGGTAGCCCAAAGGCGAGCTTGTTCGCGGCGTCTACGACCCAGCGCCAGGGGTTCTTTGGCGGAGTGATCGCAACGCCCGACAGCCTCGTGAGCACGAACTCCTCGGCGATGGTGACGTGCGCCTGGACGCCGTCGAGCGGCTGGTCCCAGGTGCCTTCCACCCGCAGCACGACGGGCGTGCCATCGGCCTTGACCCAGAAGACGACCGTTGCCCGGGCGTTGGACACCAGGCCGGTCGCGTCCAGATCGCTGCCCAGCGCGGCGGGATCCGCGACCTCCAGGCGGTGGAGCGAGGCGCCGTTCTTGGTCTCGACCCCGGTGTCGACGAAGAGCCGTTTGGGCGAGAGGAAGATCCGCCAGTCGGCGTCGTCGTCATAGGCCTTGCGCGGCTTCTTGACCCACGGGCCGCCGTTGCTGCGCTCGTAGGCGAAGCTGCCGGCGTAAACGCTGTCGTTGGCGACGGTCTGACCCTGTGCCGTCAGCTTCGTCGTGTCGGCCTCGTCGCCCGCTCTATAGGACAGCGAACCGGTGAGCGTGAAATCCAGGGCCAAACCTTCGCCGGTGGCCGACTCCGAGCCGGTCCCGGTGGCCTGGAACTCGAATGTCTTGGCGGCCAGGCGAGCCTGCAACCTGGCGGCCAGCGGGGAGAGCGTCGCCGCCGCCGACGGCCGGGGCGCCAGCGAGGGCTGCAGGGTCGGCGTCGACAGTGCTCCGGAGCCGACGCTCGGCGTAGCCGCTCCGCTCGCTGCCGGCGACGCCGAGCTCAGCAGGCCGGACGGCAGGTGCATGCCCACCGCGGCGGCCACGAGCACGGCCGCGGTCAACCACAGGCCGATCTCGGCGACTGTGGCCAGCGGGCCTCGGGTTGTGCGCATCGATAGCCTCCACCCCTGCTGTCACCGGCCGCTCCATTGTCCCCGTGGGGCGGTTCGCCGACGGCACTAGGATAGCTACCTCAGGGTCGACCGCGCGCCCTTACGACGCAACGCCCCCGGCCGCTCCCGTGCTGCCCGGGGCGTACAGCGCCACTCCGGCCTTGCAGGCAGGGCACGTCTCGGGGCCCGGATCGTAGGTGGGAAGCTGGAGCTGCCACAGGGCGCGGAGCGGGTAGCTCCGCCCCGTCACCGGAGAGCTGAGCGCGGCCAGCCCGCCGGATCGATCCGCCATCACGACGCACGCGACGATCTCGCCGCCCATGGCCTCGACCGCGGGGATCATCGCCAGCAGCGAGCCGCCGGTGGTCAGAATGTCGTCGACGAGCAGCACCCGCTCGCCCGGGGAGATGGTGAAGCCGCGCCGGAACTCGCGCCGCGTGGCCCCGCCGGCGTCCTTCACCTCTTCGGCGAAGATGGCCCGCACACCCAGCTGCCGCCCGGTCTCGAACGCGAGCACGATCCCGCCGGTCGTCGGTCCGGCGACCAGATCGACCACGGGCGCCCCATCCACGTCGCAATATCGGGCCGCCCAGAAGCCGCACAGCTCGCTGGTGGCCGCGGGATCCTGAAGAACCAGGAACTTCTCCAGATACCGCTCCGAGTGCTTGCCGCTCTTGAGCAGGAAGTGACCTTCCTTGAGCGCCCCGGAACTGCGGAACAGCTCCTCCGTCCGCGCCGCGACGGCCTTCGCCGCGGCAAGCTCGACTGCCGGTCGAATCGTTGTCATCGGCGGCTCCTCATCACGGCCTGTACTCCGCGCCCCTGGCGGACGGCGCCCCGGCCCGCTTCGGCAGAGCCGTCCCGACGAACGACGCATACGACGAGAGGCCGCGCCGCACGCACTCCGCTCGCAGCTCGTCGCCGAGGCGGACGGGCAGTTCCGGGTCGGCGAAGATGGCCGTGCCGATCTGGACCGCGACGGCGCCGCAGGCCATGAAGTCCAGCACGTCGGCCAGCGCGGTCACTCCGCCGATGGCCACGATCGGGATCGACACGACCTGCGCAACCTCGTACACGATGCGCAGCGCCACCGGCTTGATTGCCGGTCCGCTGAGCCCGCCGTACGTGTTGCCGAGGAAGGCGCGCGTCCGGTCGGCCGAGACGGCCAGCCCCGAGAGCGTGTTGATGGCCGTGATCGCGTCGGCGCCGGCCTCTTCGATCGCTTTGGCGATAGGCCGGACGTCGGCCACGTTGGGCGATAGCTTGACCAGGAGCGGCAGGTCGGTCGCCCGCCGGACCGCGGCGGTGACGGCTCGGGCGGCGTCGCGGTCTATCGCGAACTGCAGCCCGCCTTTGCCGACGTTGGGACAGCTTATGTTGAGCTCGATGCCGGCCACGCCGGGCACGCCGTCGAGGCGGCGCGCGACCTCGACGTAGTCTTCGATCGACTCGCCGGCGACGTTTACGATGACCGGCACCTGCCAGCCCTGCCACACCGGGCCGTACTTCTCGATGACGGCGTCGACGCCGGGGTTCTGGAGGCCGATCGAGTTGAGCATTCCGCCGGGCGTCTCGGTGACCCGGGGCGGCTGGTTGCCGGCTCGCGGCCGCAGCGTCGTGCCTTTGCAGCAGATCGCGCCGATGCGCTGGACGTCGACGACCTCGCCGTATTCGACGCCGTAACCGAAGGTGCCCGAGGCGACCATGATCGGGTTCTGGAGCATCAGACCGCCGTGCTCCGGGGCGAGATCGACCGTGAGATCGATCCTGTCGAGGGCGGCCTGCTCAGCCAGCGTCGGCCGGGCCGCCGCCGGCGCGCCCAGATCCGCGACCGCGGCATTGCCGGTCTCGACCCGCGGCCTGCCCATGTCGGGGACCTTGATTCGATCGACGTCGGCGATTGCGCTCTTGATCTTGCGCACCGTGGGCGTCCGCTTGGACCTGTTGGAGTCCTTCCCGACGCGCATGTCGCCGAAGGTGATGACGGTCCGCTTGGCTTTCATCGAACCGACCTCATGCGCTGGGCCATGCGATCTCCTCGGCGGCGAAGACGGGTCCCTCGCGGCAAACGCGCAGCGGGCCGTCGACGCCCATGACGGTGCAGCCCAGACACGCGCCGACGGCGCAGCCCATCGTCTGCTCCATCGAAACCTGCAGGAAGGATTTGCGCCGGGCGGCGGTCGACCCGGGCGGATCGACCTTGCCCCCGCCGCGCTTTCGGCCGAGCTTGGCCACGCCGAGCCGGGCCCGACGCCCGGCCGCGAGCTGGGCGAGTCGCGCCAGCATGGGGTGCGGGCCGCAGGCGAAGGCCTGGTCGGCCCAGCCCTCGTATTCGGTCACCAGCTCGGTCACGAAGCCGTGGTGGCCGAGGGAGCCGTCGTCGGTGGCGACGACGTACTCCACTTCGTCGGGCAGGAGGCTGGACGGATACACGTGAGCCGCGCTCAGCGCCCCGAACAGGACCACGACCTGGCGGCCGTCCCGGACCGCCTCGTCGGCGAGCATCCGGATCCCCGCCATGCCCAGGCCGCCGGCGATCAGGAGCAGGTGCTGGCTGCGCGGGTCGACCTCGAACGGGCGGCCCAGCGGCCCGAGCATGTCCAGCCGATCGCCCGCTCGAGCGCGGGTCAGCCATTCGGTGCCGCGACCGACCGTTCGGAAATGGAGCGTGACAATTCCGGTGGCCGGATCGGCGGTGTTGATCGAGAACGGACGCCGCAGGACGAGGCCGGAGTAGTCGCCCGTTCGGACGTGGACGAACTGCCCGGCTCGGGTTCCGGCGGCCAGCTCAGGGGCGTGGAACGACTGAATCCACTGGCCCGCCAGAATCTGCCGGCTTTCGACGAGCTCGGCCGAAACCAGGCGCATCGTCACCGGCGGTCGCCGTCCTACTTGTCGCCGTCGGTCGCGCCGGCCTCACCGTCGGCCGGGGCGTCGTCGGCTGCGTGGCCCTCGTCGTCCTCGTGGTCCTTGCCGTCCTCGGCCTCGTCGGCCGGGGCCTCGTCGGCGAGGTCGGGGAAGGCTTCGGCCAGGGCGTCGGCCAGATCGCCGAAGACGTCCGTCGGGTCGTAGTACTTGACGATCTCATCGGGGCTGTCGAGCTTCTGCCACTGGCCCGACTCGACTTCCTCCTCCGCGACCACTTCGGCCGCGAAGGCACCCGTGGACCGGAGCGTGAGGCGCTCGTCTTCGTCGTCGACGACGATCAGGTCGCCCAGGACCGAAGTCAGCGCGGAGGCCGCCGACTCGAACTGCTCGAGGAGGTGGGCCTCGGTCTGCTGGCTGCGTTCCTGGAACGCCAGGGCCAGGTCGTACAGGCGCTCCGCGGCCTCTTCCTCGGTCTCGGGGGCCTCGTCGTCATCGTGCGCAGCGGCCCAGTCGTCGGCGGCCGCCGCGTACGGGTTCTCGGCGCCCAGGGCGACCGTCTCCTCGGGGGCGATATCCGCCGAGCGGAGCATCTCGCCTGCGCCGGTCGGCTCGGGTGCCATGCCGGCCTCGAGCTTGGTGGCCTCGGCGAACGCCGCGAAGATGTCGGCCAGGTTGTACAGCTCGACGAGCTCGGCGGCCGATTCGATCGTCTCGGTGTCGTTGACCCATTTGCCGGTGGCTTCGTCCTGATAGCGGTTCCGGCTGCGGAACGTCATGTCCTCGGCGATGGCGAGGTAGTCCACTTCGTCATCGATCAGGACCACGCCGCCGAGCTCTCGGATGCGGGCTTCGTTGCCGTCGAGGAAACGGCCCAGCTGCGCCGAGGCCGATGCCAGGAAGTCGGTTCGCTCGAGAGCGGCGTCCGCAGCGAGTTCGCCGAGCAGATCGTTACGACTCGTATCCATCGCGGTCGTCTCCCTATCCCTTGAACTCGAGGTCCGGGCCGATGCGCTCCCGGAGGAACATCGAATGATGTCGTTCGAACATCCACTCGCCGGCGCGGTGGCCGATGGCGCGAGCCGCTTCGTCGCGTTCGAGCTTGTCCAGAGTCCCGTAGTCGGGCAGGTCCAGCAGGATCACGTTGTCGAAGTCCCAGCCATGGGCGACGTTGTACCAGCCCATGAACTTGATCCCGAACTTCTCCTCGTACTGCTTCATCTGGCGAGGCAGCATCGTCTTCATGAAGAACTTGAAGAAGGGGTCGCGTCCTCGGCGGACGGAGAAGAAGGTCGCAAGGACTGGCACTGGCTGCTCGTTCTCCTCACTATTGCGCGCCGACCGTCGTCCGGTGTCGATCGGGATTGTCCCGGCCGGCGGACGCGCGGACTCCTATTCTCGCACGAGTCGGGCCGGCGCCGGCAGCGCCGGTCGCGAGGGTCGCGGCCGGCCCGGCCGGCTACTTGTCGACGGCCTCGGAATCGGCGTAAGCGAGCCGCCCGGCGGCGATCGTGAGCAGCACTCGGCCCGACAGCTCTCGGCC
>Ga0265316_10002536_pt1 | contig 18872 bp, 16 predicted proteins | sample 4522metaG_FD_202092 | JGI IMG/M metagenome (GOLD analysis project Ga0265316, IMG submission 202092) | Rhizosphere microbial communities from Carex aquatilis grown in University of Washington, Seatle, WA, United States - 4-5-22 metaG | ecosystem: Host-associated > Plants > Roots > Rhizosphere >... | reverse complement strand
TCGCTTCCGTCCCGGATGAAACCCGGCCGGCCCAGGGATTTTGCCAGTACCTGCTCGCCCGAGGCCATCCATCGAAAACCGGCGTCCGCGACGAGCTTCACGATGTCCTCTGCAACGGCGCCTTCCGAAGGCCACAGGCCCAGGGGCTTTCTTCCGAAATGGTTTTCGTAGACCTCGACGCTTCTTGCAAGCTGGGCAATCGCGTCTTGTGGGTAGGAGAATCGCGCGGGCATCTGGGCGGTGGGGTCGCTTCCGGCAGCCAGGTCCGAGTTGTAGATCAGCGGCAAGATGGGATGGGCGTACGGAGTCGTGGTGATTTCGATCTGGCCCGCATCCTGGAGCTTTCTGTGCTCAGGAATGATCTTTCTGATGATGTCCCGGGCAGCAGCAAACAGGATGGGTTTGTCCTGCTCGTCGAAGTCCCTGCCCTTGCGGACAAGGGAGGCAAGCGGCTCCCGGGCCAGGAAGTCCGGGTCGAACCAGGCAAGATTGAACCAGACCTGCAGGTCACGGAAGTCCCTGACGGAGAACGTACGGAGAGCAGATTGGATTGCTTCCTCGGTGGTCCCTCCCCTCTTGTCCAGGAGCTCCTTGTAGCGGGGAAAACGGAAAATCACCCGGGTCCAGTTCGTGTCGAAAAATCTCTGGAGAATGAAGAGCTTGTCGGCGGGGGAGAGCTTTTCCGCCGGGATCTCGGATGCCGCCTCATAGGAGTCCCGCGCGCCGGAGGCCAGGTCATCGAGCTGCCGGATCAGGACCGGGGTCAGGTTGAAGGTGACATGGATGGCGGGATACTTCTCCAGCATGGCTGCCATTGCGTAGTAATCCCTGGTGGCATGCACGCGAACCCAGGGCCGCGTGTACACGCCGGACGGGTTCTTGTAATAAAGAGGCTGGTGCTGGTGCCAGACCAGGCTGAGGTAGAGCACATATGCGCCGGACTCCTCCGCGTGAGCCGCGGGAGGAACGGCCGCGAGCAGACCCGCCAGGATGGCTGCCGCGAGGAAGATCGATGGAGCGCGAGCCGGCATGCAGACCTCGTCAGTCCCCTTTCACCGAGCCCAGGGTGAGCCCGGACACGAGCCATTTCGAAGTGAAAAGGAAGAGCCCGCCGACCGGTATGGAGATGAGGATGGACGCGGCCGCGTACGCTCCCCACTGGGTCTGGAACTGCTGCTGAAGGCTCTGCAGGCCCAGGGGCCACGTCAGCACCGCCGGCCGTTGGAGCATGATGCGGGCCAGCAGAAAATCGTTCCACGAGTTCATGAAGTTGAAGAGAAACACCACGGCAAGGGCCGGGGCAGCCAGGGGAAGGACGATCCTGTACAGCGTGTACATCCTGGACGCCCCGTCGATCATGGCCGCCTCTTCCAGGGAGCCGGGGATGGTGTCGTAGTAGCCCTTCATGATCCAGATGCTGAACGGGATCGAGCTCACCGAGTAGCTCAGCACGAGACCGGTGTAGGTGTTGATGAGACCCAGGCGCGCCGCGATGATGTACAGAGGCACCATCATCATTGCGGCCGGTATCATCTGCGTGGTGAGCAGAAAGACGAGGAACCCCGAGCGGCCGCGGAATCTCCACCGGGAGAAGGCATAGGCGGAGGTAGCCGAAAGGATCAGCCCCATGATCGATGTGGAGATCGTGATGAGGAGGCTGTTCCAGATCCAGAGGGGAAAGTCCTTGTCGAAGAGAATGGAGTGATAGTTCCCCAGCGTGGCGTCCGGCGGGATGATGGCCAGGGACGTGGAAAGAAGCCGGTCATGCGGCCTCAGGGACACGGCAAGGATCCGCAGCGCGGGGTACACGGCGATCACGCACGCGATGATCAGTATGAGATTGACCATCAGCCGAAACCAGATGCTTTCCCCCTGGATGCGCGCCGTGAGGAGCCGCGCGGGGAGGCTTCTTTTTCTTCGTACGACGAGTGTATCTTCCATGCTCTCCTCCTCAGCCCCGCACGCTCTTCAAGGCGCCCGTGAACCGGATATAGAACGCGGAAAAAATGAACAAGACCAGGAATATGACGATGGCGAACGCCGCGGAGAATCCGTAGCGGTTGTACTCGAAAGCGGCGCGGAACAAGGCCGTCACGAGAATATCGGATGTCTCCAGGTGGTTCTCATTGATGAAGTACGGAACATTGAAGTTGTTGAAGGTCCAGATGACCCCCAGGATGACAGCAGGGGTGAGAATGGGTGCCATCAAGGGCAGGCTGATTGAGCGCAGCTTGCGCCAGCCCGTGGCCCCGTCCAGATAGGCCGCCTCGTAGTACTCCTTGGCGATGCTCTGCAGCGCGCCCAGGCAGATCACCATCATGAAGGGGACGCCGAGCCAGATGTTGGTGATGTTCATGGCGACAAAGTTCCAGAAAGGATCGGACTTCCATTGGACGCCGGGAATCCCGACAGCTTTCAGCAATATGTTGACGAATCCATACTCGAAGTGGAACTCCCCGCGCCATGTGAGGCAGGCGATCACCTGCGGGATGGCCCACGGGATGACCAGGAGCACCTTGTAAAGTCCCTTGAGCAGCAGCTTGCGGTTCAGCAACAGGGCGAGCCCCAGACCGAGGGTCACGTGAAAAACCACCTGGATGCCGGTCCACAGGACCGTGCGCAGGAAGAGCGGGAAGAACATGACCTGCTTGAGCACGGGCTCCGTGAAGATAAGCTTGAAGTTGTCGAATCCCTGCAGCAGGCCGTAATCAGGATTCTTGAATCGGCGCAGGCTCATGTTGCTGAAGGCGAGGCGAAGCTCCAGCGCAATGGGATAGACGATCAGGACGCCAAGTCCGACGATGGCCGGGGCCAGGAGCATCCAGACCAGCGCGTTCCTGGCATGAAAGATTTTTCCGGCGGCCAGGTAGACGAGGAGCTCGATCAGGAGCACTCCGGCAACCAGGGCGAGGACCGTGAGGCCCACCTGCCCCAGGCTGTTGGTGATGATCTGCGAAGTCAGGGATTGCATGCGTCCCTCCGTTCGTGTCGGCGGACGAGAAAAAGGGGACGGGCCGCGACTCACGGCGGTCCCCGTCCCCACGATGTGCGTATGCCGCTACTGGAGCGACTTGATTGCGGCCACAGCGGCTTTCTGCATGTCCGCTGCCGCAGCCTCGGCCGTCTTGGTGCCGGAAAGCACCGCGGCCATCTCGGGCTTCATGGAGTCCCAGTTTGCCCGCATTTCCAGGACGGTGGGCATCGGGGTGCCGACGACCATCTGGTCAGACGAGCCCTTCAGGATCGGGTCACTGGTAATGAGCTCGTCACTCAGCGCGTCCTTGAGCCCCGGCAGGCGCGAAAGCTTCGCCACCATCTCCACCTGCATCTCCCGGCCGGTCACGAACTGGATGAAGCCCCGCACCGCGGTGAGCTTGTCTCCCGACAGGTCCTTGGGAAGCATGAAGAATGCGCCGCTCGTGTACGGAGCAGGCCACGCGCCGGACGCGGCAACTTTCGGGATGCGGGCAACGCCCAGGTTGTCTTTCAGAGCATCCTTGTATGCGCCGAGCGACCAGTCGCCATTGATGATCATGGCAGCCTTGCCTTCCTTGAAGAGGGAGTCCGCTCCGTTGTAGTCGCTTTCAGTGGGAACGATCTTCCTGTCCTTCAGGCTTTTGAGGAACTTCAGCGTGGCCACCATGGCCGGGGTGTTGAGCGTAGGGGTGACGCCATCCCTGGCGAACACTGCGCCCTTGAACCCGCCCAGCCAGGGCACCAGCCAGAAGGGCTCGGTCTGGTTGTACACCAGGGGATACACACCTTCCGGCATCTTCCCGGCAAGGGCGAGAAGCTGTGTCGTGGTGGCAGGCGGCGTCTTGATCAGTGACTTGTTGTACAGGAGCATGAGGTGATTGCCGTTGGAAATGGGGACTCCCCAGACTTTCCCCTTGAGCGTCACCGCGGCGAGGGCCGCATCAACGTATTTCTTCAGCGTGAACAGCTTGTCGACAGGCTGAATGATATCTGCGGTTGTGAAGGGCCCGGTATGGTCGTTCACCGTCCAGAGGAGGTCCGGGGCCGAGCCGGCAAGACTTGCCGTCTGGAAGTCCTGTCTCAGCACTTCCACGTCCTTGTTGGCCACCTCAAAGGTGATGTTCGGGTAGAGCTTCGTGAAAAGATCAGTTTCCAGTTTCACGAATTGCAGGGCCCCGTCCGCCTCACCTTCCTTGGTCCAGAAGAGAATGCTCGTGGGTCCTACCGCGGCAAGGTCCTTTGCCGTGACCTCCGCCATGACCAGCGGGGCCACGGACGCGAGGATGAGAAACACGAAGAGAAGCTTCTTCATTCGACACCTCCTCCACTCATGAAAGATTGAAAGAAAATCCAAAGATCACGAGACGGCCGGATACAAGGTACCGCCGCCTTCCGGGGCGGTCAAACAGGCACCGCCTGCACCAGCGTTCCCCGCACCGCCGTGCCCGGCGGGAATTGCCCGCCTGTTGCACTTTGCCCCAGCTCGATGTAAGATCATGCAACCGGTTGCGTTAGTATAACTGCTGCCAATCGGTTGTCAAGCTTTTTTCCGGAGGGGGCATGAAGCGCAGAAAACGGGTCACGATCTACGACATCGCGCGCATGACGGGCGTGACCACCGCCACCGTGTCCCGGGTCATCAATGGAAAGCACGGCATCTCCAGGGAGACGCGGGAGCGCGTGATCTCCGTCATGCAGAAAGAGCGCTACTTTCCCTCCCCCGCCGCCTCGGGGCTCAGGAAAAAAAGCACGCGGGAGATAGGGATTCTCTCTCCGTTCTTCATCGGGGACTTCTTCCTGAAGATCTTCGAGAGCCTGCACCGGCAGCTCAAGGATTTCGACCTGATCCTCTATAACGCGCAGACCCCCGCCCATCGCCGCGAGGTCATCGACAGGATCGTCGCGGAGGAGAAGCTCTGCGCCCTGATCGTGGCCAGCACTCCAATCCTTCTGGAAGAGGAGCTGCTCGTGTCCAGTCTGGACGTCCCGGTGGTCATGGTGGAGGCGCGTCATCCTTCCTACAGCTCGGTGGACTACGACCACCAGATCGGCGCCTTCAAGGCGGTCAGCCACCTCATCGAGATGGGTCACACGGAGCTCGCCATCATCGGGGGCAAGCCCGAGACCCGGCTGTACTCCCCCATCGGCAAGGAGAGACTCAAGGGTTACCGCATGGCGCTGGCCGCGGCGGGCATCCCGGTCCGGGAGGAGTACATCATGAGCGGGGAATGGACGAGCGCGGACGCACAGGCCAGCGCGCGGGAGCTCCTCACCCAGAAGGCGCCGCCCACCGCGATCTTCGCCACCTCCGACGTGCAGGCTGCAGGGGTTCTGATGGCGGCCAGGGACCTGGGGGTGAAGGTTCCCCGGGAGCTTTCCGTTGTCGGGTACGACAATATTCCATTCGCCGAGTTCCTCTCCCTGACCACAATGTGGCAGCGCCATGACCAGCTTGCCCGCAACGCGGCAAACCTTCTGCTGGAAGAGCTTCGCACCGGCGTGCGCACAGGTGAACGTGTCGTGCTGCAACCCGAGCTTGTCATCCGCGCATCTACCGCGGCGCCCGCCCGCGCCCCGCGGGGGAAGAGCGGCCCGTTCCGGGCAGCGAAAGGCCTTTCCCGGGCAGCGAAGGGCCCTTCCCGGGCATCGAGGAGCCCGTGAGCGGAGACGCGCGCCGCGCAAGCGGCATCCTTCTGCATCCCACCTGCCTGCCGGGGCCGTACGGCATCGGCGATCTGGGTCCTGCGGCCTACCAGTTCCTCGATTCGCTGGCGGCGGCAGGACAATCGCTCTGGCAGGTCCTTCCCCTGGGGCCGACAGGGTTCGGAGATTCACCCTACGCCTGCTTCTCTTCATTTGCCGGCAACCCCCTGCTGGTCAGCATCGATATTCTGAAGGAGTGGGGCTTTATCCGGGCTGAAGACCTTCGTCCCCATCCCGGGTTTTCCGCCGCGCGAGTCGAGTACGGCCCTGTCATCAGCTGGAAGATGCCGCTCCTCCGGCAGGCCGCATCGAGGTTCCTTCAATCAGCGGATGGCGCCCACAGGAACAGGTTCCAGGCGTTCCGGAAAGAGGAATCCTGGTGGCTGGAGGACTACTGCGTTTTCATGGCGGTCAAGCAGGTGTACGAAGGAGCATGGAACCGCGCGTGGGAAAAGCAGATCGCCCTCCGAGACCCCGCTGCCCTGGCCCGTATAGCAGCGGAACGCGCTGATGCCGTCGCGGTCGAAGCGGTCATCCAGTACTTCTTCTTCGCACAGTGGGATTCCCTGCACGCAGCAGCGGCAGGCAAGGGTATCCGGATCATCGGCGACCTTCCGATCTTTGCCGCGCCGGACAGCGCGGATGTGTGGGCCAATCGGGAGCTCTTCCTCCTGGATTCCGAGGGACAACCGACAGTCGTGTCCGGCGTGCCACCGGACTATTTTGCCGCAACAGGCCAGCTCTGGGGGAACCCGCTGTACAACTGGAAAGCCCTGGCGAAGCAGGGCTTTCGATTCTGGATCCAGAGGATCCGCGCCGCCCGGCGGCTGTTTGATTTCGTCCGCATCGACCACTTCCGCGGGTTCGATGCCTGCTGGTCGGTGCCGGCCGGCGCGCCCACGGCGGAAAAGGGCCAGTGGGTGAAAGTACCCGGCAGGGCATTATTCGAGGCCATGCACCGGGACCTTGGCGACCTTCCGATCATCGCGGAGGACCTGGGCGTGATCACGCCCGAGGTGAGCGCGCTGCGGGAAGGGTTCGGGTTCCCCGGCATGCGCATCCTGCAGTTTGCGTTCGACAGCAAGGAAGCCGGGGTGCTGAACGCGGGCAATCCCTTCCTCCCGCACAACCACACGCCGGACTCCGTGGTCTACACGGGCACGCATGACAATGACACGACCCGCGGGTGGTATGCGGCGCGAACGCCGGAGGAACGCGCATACCTGGATCAGTATGCACCGGCCGCAGAGCCCGAGGTGGAATGGCGTCTCATCCGGATGGCCCTGGCTTCCGTGTGCCGTTTCGCAGTGATCCCGCTCCAGGACGTACGGGGCCTGGGCACCGAGGCCAGGATGAATACGCCCGGCACGAGTAGCCAAAACAACTGGTCTTGGAGAACAGGTGAGAGCGGCCTCGATGAGAGGTCCACGGCGAGGCTGCGCGCGCTTTCCGTGCTCTACGGCCGCACCCGCGACTGAACGGCTCTCCCCGGTCGGGTGCCCTCCGCGGACCCGATCATACCGGCCCTGCCCTCGTGCTTCTTCTTGCCTTCAACACGCCGCCACGGAGCCGGCCGGCTACGCGCAGAAGGACGGGTATATCGGCGTGGCTGCCGAACACACGGGTGCACAGAACTTCAGGACGGGCAGGCCCAAGAGAGCCTACTACCTGGAAGGCAGCCCCAGGGTGATGGGCCGGCTGCTCGGCGCTCTTGCTGAAGATGACGTGTCGCGCATGACAAACGGGTACGTTCAGCTGGAGAATGCTCGGCGCCGAGATTGAAAAGCTCAACCGGGGCGCCGCGTGGTCTCCCTCATATTTCACCGAGCGCGGTTACATCAACCGGACCTGGAGGGACACCAACTGCCCGGGACCCTTCTACTTTGCCCCGCAACGCGAGAGCCGGCCCGATGTCCTCGTTGTCACGAACCACTGCATCACGCCGGAGATGAGGCTCGCCGGCATGAATGAGTGGACCGCCATACTTGCCGGCGGAACCCTGAACGATTTCCAGTGGCGGTACGACGAGCTCAACCGCGAGATCCTCGATGCGCTTGACGCCGCGCCGTCAGGCGTCGACGAGCAGGCCGCCTGGAAGCTCATCGACTTCCTCAACCCCAATGGGAAGTTTCCCGCGTACTACAATCCGGACCTCACTCAGGACGGGCGCGAGGTGCAGGTGCTCGGAAGCGTGAGCCTTTGTGAGCTCACGGGCAGGACCTTGACCAGCCGATTCGGCTACGACGGGGATGCTCCTGTTGCCATCCACTTGAGCGCGTACCTGTAGGCGTTCCGCGGTACGGGAGCAGCCGTTCGGCGGGTACGCCGTACACCGCGGGGGAGGCCGGCCTTATTGCGCTGCCTTCAGAGCCTCGGCTGCCAGGCTGATGGCATTGACATGAATCGATGCGCCGGAGACGGCATCAGTGGAGCCGTCAGGCTTCACCGGGATCTTCGCGGGATCCTGGGCCTTCAGGATCGCCGCCTGCACGGCAGCCGCCTGCACATTCCACTCGCCCTTCTTGGCGGTCTTCCCCATGTTGTATCGCCCCGACTGGGCCTCGATAAGCTTGGACTTCAGCGCAGGGGACTTGTTGATTCCGTTCCAGATCACATCCACGATGGTGCCGTGTACCACCGTGATGAGCACGGACTCTTTCCAGCCGGTGTCCTTGTCGAAATCCGCCTGCTCCTTGAAGTACCAGCCATCCTTCTTATAGATTCCCTTTGCCACCGGGCCCGCGGCGAGCGCCTTCTTGAGCAGGTCATAAAAGATCCAGACGTGAAGCGAGGCCCCTGAAATCGCGTCCGTTGTCCCGTCCTGATTGAATTTGTCGAATGCCGGGTTCTGTGACTTGAGGAGGTAGGCTTCCACTGAGGCGGCCTCCCTGTCCCATTCGAGCCCCAGCTTCGAAGCCTTCTTCATTCCGTACCCGCCTGCAGCGGCAACGGTTTTCCTGTCGGCGAGGCCGAGATTGGAGACGCCGTTCCAGATGACTTTTGTGATCCTGCCTCCGGCCACAGTGACAACCACCTGTTCCTTCCAGCCCCCCTGGGTGGCGAACCCATTGTCCTCGCCAAAGTAGATGCCGTTGCCGGCCTTGACCTGGCCGGACGCGATGCCCGCCATCGCAGCAACCAGAATCAACGGGAGAACTGTTTTGCGCTTCATTATTTTCCTTTCGCCTTCCCCGTCCTGCCCTCAGCCTGCCGCGGCAAGTCTTCGCTCGACGAATACCCCGGCCAGTGCCGCGCCAATCCATGCGAGTGCCGCGCAGATCAGCATCACCACCTTGAAGGTGTCGACAAAGGCAAGCCGTATCGCCGTCTGGACCTCTCCCACCTTGTCGGGGGAAACTTCTGCCGGCACGGCCGCAGCTCCCAGGCGGGGCGCCTCGGCTGAAAGGGCGGCCCGGGCTGTATCGGCGATGTGAAGCGGCGTGGTTCGGGCCCTCAGCGCGTTTGAAAACAGAAAGAGCGCCGCGCCTCCCACGACTGCAATGGCCAGAACGCCGGCAGTCCGTGAGACTGCATTGTTGATGCCGGAGGCAGTGCCTGCAAAATGCGTTGCCACCGAGCTCATGACCGCCGTGCTGAGCGGCGCGACCGTGATTCCCATGCCGACTCCCAGCAGGATCACCCCGGGGAAGAATGTCACCCAGTAATGGGAAGGACCATCGGAAAGACCGCTGAAAGCCATGAAAAGGAACGCGGCCCCCGCGATGGCCGGGCCGACGATGAGCGGGAGACGGGGGCCTGCTTTGTCCACGAGCCCGCCCGCCCAGCGCGACAAGGCCGTGAGAATCAGGGCAAAGGGGGTGAACGCGAATCCCGCCGCGGCCATGCTGTACTGCTGGGCCTGCACGAGATCCAGCGACAGGAAAAACGTGCCCGCGCTCAGCGCGCCGTACAGCCCGAACGTGAGAAGGTTGGTTCCACTGAACGTGCGCGATGAAAAAAGCGTCAGAGGGATCATCGGGTGAGCGCTGCGCGCCTCCACGATGACAAAGATCGTTACCCCGGCGATTCCCACGACGAGCGGCGCCAGGACACGCGTGTTGCCAAAGCCAAAGTCAGGCGCCGAGATGAAGGCGTACGTGAGCCCTGCAAGACCGACGGCAAGGAGCGCGGCGCCGATGAAGTCGATGCGGCCCTCGGAGCGTTCGTCGCGGCTTTCCGGAAGCTTCGATAGCACGACGGCGAGTGCGGCCACGCCGATGGGAAGGTTGATCAGGAAGACGCCCCGCCACAGTCCTGCCCCGGAAAGCACGCCGCCCAGGACAGGGCCTACAACCGTGACGATGGTAGTGACTGCCGACCATGTTCCGATGGCCCTTCCCCGCTTCGAGGGGTCAAAAAAGGCGCTGATGATGGCAAGACTGCCCGGTATCATGAGCGCGCTGCCGACTCCCTGCAAAAGGCGTGCGGCGATCAGGAACTCAATGCTCGGCGCGATCCCGCACACCAGGGAAGCCGTCATGAACAGCCCGATTCCTATCGCAAAGACCCTTTTCCTGCCCAGCAGGTCCCCGAGGGATCCTCCGATGGGGATCAACGCGGCAAGCATGAGGAGGTAGGCATTCACAACCCAGAGAAGCTGCACGCCGTTCGCATGCAGCGCCGTCTGCACTGCGGGCAATGCCACGTTCAGCGCGGTGCCGTCAATGAATGCCATACTGGAAGCCAGGATGGTGGCGACAAGGACCCACGGACCGGGGTTCGATCGAACAGAGTCTGTCATATGGTGGAAAATACTGGCGTGTCGATTTCGCGGTCAACGAAAAACCACCCCGCCCGGGGTCCGGGACAGCACCTGGGCGGCGCACAGGTCTATTTGTGAGCCTTTTCTTCACTGTCCTTGAGCCGCTCCTCCACGACCTTCTTCACCTGGGCGTCGAATTCGGCGTGGCGCACTCGAAGGGCATCAAAATCAGCCTTTGACAGCTTGTACACGTCGCAGTAAGTGAGGGCACGGATGCTCGCGTTGCGGTTCTCTTCCTTTATGAGCGCGGTTTCACCGAATGGCGAGCCGGCTCCGAGCTGGGCCACCTTGGCTCCCCCGACAAGGACCTCCACGTCTCCCTCGCTGAGGAAGTACATGCAATCCCCCAATTCACCCTGGCGGATGATGTAGTCGTCAGGCAGGAACACCATGGGCTGGAGAAGCCGCACGATCTCCCGGATGAAGATTTCATTCGCGCTCTTGAAGAGGGATACCTTCTGGAGGATCTTCTGATTCATGAAGAGCAGGATTTCCATGGAGAGGGTGTGGGGGAGCTCCTCGGTGATGGATACCGAGGAGATGCTCTTCCTCGTTTCCCACAAGTAGGCGTAGTAGTCGCGCACCCTCTTCTGCAGGGGGCCGGGCACGCGCTTGGTATGCAGGAAATCGTTGATCTCCTCCATCTTTTCCTGGTAGTGGGCGCGCGCGACATCGAGGTTGGCAATGAGGGTCGCCACGTTGCCGATGATATACCCGTACATACCCACTCCGAAGATCATCACCACGATGGTGTAGATGATCTGGGGGTTGCTGTCATGGTTGGGCGTGTAGTCCCCGTAGCCGATGGTGGCGATGGTCGTGACGCACCAGTACAGGCCGCGCAGATACTGGTCGAACGCAGGCCTGGCGGTTTCGCTTGCTCCGATGAGAACCCAGCCGCATGCCATGAGATGCACGACCGTGACGAACCAGAACGCAAACGTCACCAGGCGCATGAGTGCGGGGTTCACGCTCAGGCTCTCGCGGATGTCCCGGAAGATGGCGCTTACCTTGCTGATCTTGGCCATCTTCAGGACCTTGGTGAATACGATGACGTCCAGGAGGACGAAGCCGGGAGTCTGGGGGGCTGTCACGGAGCCGAAGAACAGGACAAAGAGCGCGGTGAAAGGAATGGCTGCAATGACATCGACGGCGAACCAGCCGCGCAGGTACTGCCGCGCTATGCTCGGCCTGTCCACGTACACGACCAGGCCTTTCTTGACCGCCTGGTTGAACGTGTACGGAATGTCCAGCAGGTAGACCGCCGTGATCAGCCAGTACAACGCGTCGAGCTGCAGGTAGCGAAAGGTGAGCCGATAGGAGGTGATGATCGTTCCGGCAAGGGCGGCAAAGATGAGGAAGGCGTTGTAGACGACCTTTGCCGTGCCGTCATACCGGAAGACAGGGATTACGCGGAGCATCTTCTTTGCGTCGAACATCTCACAAACTAGTATAGTGACGGCGAAAGCCGTTTCAAGAAAACCTTCGATTCACGTGCCGCTGTTTTGTGTATCTTCTAAGGCGGTGTCGAAGCCCGTTCTCCGGAGGTTTTCAGCATGAAGCAGCCTTTCCTTCTCAGGCCGGTCTTTCTTGTTATACTCCTGAGCGGGAGCGCAATCATCGGTATGAGTGAAAACAAGGTCCTGGCGGACTCCGCTTCGGGAGCGGACTGGAAAGAACCGGCAGGCATGTCGCGTGTCTGGCAGGATGAGTTCAATGGAACCGGGATCAACACCTCTGACTGGGGATACGAGACGGTCCAGACAGGATGGAGCCCTTCCTGGAACAAAGAGTGGCAGCGCTACACTGACAATGGCACCGGCGGTCCGAACGCCGTTATCGAAGACGGCAGCCTTGTCATCAAGGCCCTGAAAACAACCGGCGGCGACGGCGGATATACGGCGGCCCGCATGGTCACAAAGGGGAAACATCACTGGACGCACGGTGTCGTTGCCGCCAGGATGAAGCTCCCCTACGGCCGGGGGATCTGGCCTGCTTTCTGGATGCTCCCCGAAAACGGTACATGGCCCAACGCCGGTGAGATCGACATCATGGAGCTGATCGGCGGCGGCGGGGGGCGGGATAACAAGGCGTACGGGACGCTCCACGGCCCGGGTTACTCCGGCGCTAGGGGGATCCAGGGAAGCTGCAGTCTTCCGAAACAGAACTTCAGCGATGCCTACCATGTCTTCGAGATCAGGTGGACAGAGGGAAAAATAGAGTGGTATGTCGACGGACAACTGTACCACCAGGCAGCGAAAGGAAAGGTCCCCGGCGCGTGGCCATTCGATGACGGCGACTTCTACATACTCTTCAACCTCGCTGTCGGCGGTGGATGGCCGGGATATCCTGACGAAAAGACGGTATTCCCTCAGAGCATGTCGATCGACTGGGTGAGGGTGTACCAGTAGCTCAGACGATAAGGGACCAGCAGTTCTCCAGGAGGGCTTTGATCCTGCCCAGGAAGATGGCGGCCGGCGCCCCGTCGATGTGCCGGTGGTCGTGCGTGAGGCACAGGCTCATGAGCTTCCGGGATTCGATCCCCCCGGCCGCGGAGGTTCGCAAGGCCTCCTCGATTGCTCCCACGCCGAGGATCGCGCTTTCGGGGATATTGATCAGCGGGGTAAACTCCGTGACTCCGTACATGCCGAGGTTGCTGATCGTGAATGTGCCCCCCGTGCAATCGCCGGGACCAAGTGTGCCTGACCGCGCGCGGTCTGTCAGCTCCCGGGTGGCTGCGGCAATCTGACGGACCCCGAGTGCATTCGCCCCCCTGATGACGGGCACGATGAGCCCTGTCTCCAAAGCCACTGCGATGCCGATGTTGATCTCGTTCTGGATGACGATCCTGTCTCCTTCGATGACGGAGTTCAGGAACGGGTGCTCCCGGATCGCCAGGGCAACCGCCCGCAGGATGAAATCAGTGTAGGAGACTTTCAGGGCCCCGGCAGCGTTCAGGCGCGCGCGGAGTGCCGCAAGCTCGGTGACGTCCGCACGGGTGATCAGCGTGACCGGTGGTATCTGTTGATGACTGCGAAGCATTTTCTCTGCTATCACACGCCTCATGCCTGACATCGGGATGTAGTGCCCCTGGCCGGACCGCGCGGGCGCAGGCGATTCTGTCAGGGCCGTGACATCCCGCAGGCGAATTGCGCCGCCAGGGCCGGTGCCGGCAACTGAGGAAAGTGCAATTCCAGCCTGGGAGGCATATGCGCGCGCGGCTGGTGTTGTGAGCGGCTTCCCGCTCGCTGCAGACACGGGCGGCTCGGCCAGGGCCGGCGGTCGGCCTGCCGCCGCACCCTGGGACTGCGGCAAAGGGGGCTGGTGCGCTGATTCCACTTCGGGGACTGTCGGGACCTTCTCACCCGGCGCGCCGATCCAGGCGATTGTGTGGGTTGCCTCGACCACATCGCCATCACCATGCACGACCGCCAAGAGCGTGCCCTCGTAGTCCGCCTCGAGGTCCATCGTGACCTTGTCGGTCTCTATCACGGCTATGGCCTCACCCTTGGAGACCGTGTCTCCTGGTTTTTTCAGCCACCGGATGATGGTTCCCTCTTCCATGGCCATTCCAGTCTTCGGCATGATGATAGTGTGCGCCATTGTCCTACTCCTGCGCCGATGTCCGCATCCGCGCACAGGTGTCGCGAATGCGAAGCTCAGGGCTGATGCGGAACACGTCATCGGCAAAGGCCCCGCGGCTCATCGCCTCCATGGCGGTCGTCATGACGCGCTCTGCAAGTCTGTCCAGGCAGGGATCGATCGTGGTCATGCCCAGTCCCTCGGCAAGACGGCTGTTGCCGCAGCCAATTACCGAGCAGTCCCTGCCAGGGAGAAGGCCGGCCTCCCGCAGGCTGCGCGTAGCCCCCGCTGCTGTCTCGTCGGAGGCGCAGAGGAACGCAGGAGAGCTGGATTCGTGCTCCAGGATCCTCCGGACCGCGATGACTCCCCCCTCGATGCCGGGCGCACAGCCTTCAATGGTGCCGGTTCCCGGCGGCGCGCCCTGGGCGGCCAGCTCCTCCTCGAATCCCTGCCGCATGCCGGGACTTGCGGAAGAGAACGCGGGGGCAAGCAGAGCGATCCTCGAATGCCCGAGGTCACGAAGGTAGCGCACTGCCTTTCGCGCGCCCTCCGCGTCATCAACGACCACCTGGGGACACTGGACGGACGAGTCGGCGCAGCGGATAACGATCGTGTTGCGCAGCGGGGTGCCGGAGTGCGCCAGGGAATCCCGGGAGCTGGCAGGCTCGATGATGACCAGGGCGCCGGCCTCCTCTGCCTCGCGGTAGAGGCTGTGTTCCAGCAGCACGTCGCCCCGATGGCAGGAGAAGCGCACAGGGAGGGGCACCTTGCGAAGTTCCTCTTCGAGGGTCTCGAGAATTCGCGCGTTTGCCTCGTCCAAGCGGGCAAACACGAGGTGCGCATACGGGAACCTGAGGGATAACCGCGGCGGCGCGGTTGGCTCCCGGGAGTATATGACGAGGGTCCCCTTGCCGCTGTAGCGCTCGATGAAGCCTTCCAGGACGAGCTTGGCAAGTGCGTTTCTGACGGTCAGGTGCGTGGTGTTGAATCGGTCTTTCAGCACCCGCTCGGGTGGAAACCAGTCACCCTTTCGGTACGTTCCCGAGAGGATCTCGTTCTTCAGCTCGCTGTAGATCTTCTCATACAGGTATCGATTGACGTCGACCGGTTCCACGCGCCTGCTGCCTTGAGCAACTGTAGGGCGAGGTGTTCGTTGTTTCAAGCCGTGCCCCTCAAGGGCGGCAGATTTTCGCATTGCACCTTCCCACAATCGCTATATACATTATCTATAGATTCGTCAACAGGAAAGATCCTTAACTTTGATTCACTGATCACTCGATATATTAATTACTTATTTATGAAGTAAATATATAATTCCTAAGAAATACACAAATTTTCTGTTGACAAGATCGATCCAGTACTGTATATAGCGCTATATAGAGTGGAGGAGCAAACCATGGATCTTGGACTAAAAGGAAAAACCGCGATAGTGACGGGAGGCGGAACAGGGATAGGCGCAGGGATCTGCGAAGCCCTGGCACAGGAAGGGGTAAACGTCGCCGTCAACTGGATCGTCGGGAAGGATGAAGTCGATGCATTCGCTGCCGATCTGTCCAGGAAGTACGGGACAGACTGCCGGCCCTTTTACGCGGACATCTCCAAGGCGGAAGACCTGGATTCGATGGTGAGGGACGTCATCGCGGCATACGGGCACATCGACATACTGGTCAACAACGCCGGGATCTGGCCAACGGAGAACATCCTGGATATGCCGGACCGCAACTGGGAAAAGGTCATCACCATCAACCTCAACGGTCCCTTCATGCTCTGCAAGCGCGTGGCCCAGCACATGGTCTCATCGGAGATCAAGGGCAGCATCATCAACCTCTCATCGAAATCCGGGATCACGTACAACACGGCGGGCCACGCGCATTACGCCTCGGCAAAGGCCGCGATCAATATGATGACCAAGACCCTTGCCCGCGAGCTGCTCCCGCACGGCATCCGCACCAACGCGATCGCCCCGGGGATGGTGCGCACACCGATCAACGAGGACAAGTGGACCGATCCTGAATTGAAGAAGACCTACGAAGCGCGGATCCCCTCCGGCCGGTTCGCCCAGCCGGTGGAGATCGGCTACACCGTCGCGTTTCTGGCTTCGGAGAAGTCGTTCAACATCATGGGCACGGTGATCGACATCACCGGCGGAATGCTGATCTAGGGCGAGAGGAGAATAAACCATGGGCATCGACTTGAAAGGAAAAACCTGTGTCGTGACCGGCTCTGCAAAGAGCATCGGTCTTGGCGTGGCGGAGATGTATGCCGCCCTGGGGGCAAAAGTCGCGATGATAGACCTCAATCCCGAGGTCGTCTCTCAGGCAGAGAGAATGGCGAAAACGGGCCGCTCCGTGAGGGGCTACGTGGTGGACATCACCGACAGAAGCGCAGTCTTCGCATGCTTTGAGGACATCACGAAGAACCTCGGCAACGTTTTTGCGCTGGCAAACGTCGCGGGAGCAGTGGATCAGCAGGCATTCACCGAGATCACCCCTGAACGGCTGGACAAGATGAACAGGATCAACATCAACGGCTCCATCTGGTGCTCCCAGGCTGCCCTGCAGACGATGAAGAGCTTGAAAGACGGGCGGATCATCAATTTTGCCTCCAAGTCGGGCAAGACCGGTTCGGCAATCATGGCCGCCTACTCCGGCGCAAAGGGCGCAATCATCTCCGTCACCCACGCCATGGCATTCGAGCTCGCAAAGGACAACATCAAGGTGAACTGCCTCTGTCCGGGTATCGTGGAAAACACCGGCGTGTGGGGCTCGGTCAGCAAAGGGTACGTGGAAAACCTCAAGATGGAGGAAGACGCGGTGGTGAAGCAATTCACCTCGAAAGTCCCCCTCGGGAGGCTGTGCAGGATTGACGATGTCGTGTCATTCGTGAAGTTCCTGACTGTTGACGGCGACTACTGCACCGGGCAGGCGTTCAATGTCACCGGCGGCCGCGAGATGCACTAATCACGCCAGGCGGTGCTCCGCCCAGGTGATTAGAACGCGTACTCGCGTACTGAGGACGACAATGGAACAGAACCAGCTGATTGAGAAGATCGTTGCTGATGTCGTGGCGCGCATGCAGAGCGGGACGCTCACACGGCCTGCAGGCGCCGCCCAGGCCGGCGCACAGGCCGCGGCATTTCCCGCACTGGGGCCAGCAGACATCGCAAAGTTTATCGACCATACAATGCTGCGGCCCGAGGCCACCGTCACCGGGGCCGAAGGCACGGGAAGCTACTGAGAGAACAGACAGGAACAAATGAAAATGATCGTGCCATCGATCCTTTCGGCTGACTTCACCCGCCTGGGTGAGGAGGTCAGGGCCGTGGAGAGCGCAGGGGCGGACTGGATTCACGTGGACGTGATGGACGGACATTTCGTTCCCAACCTCACCATGGGCCCGATGACGGTGCAGGCCGTCCGGAAAGTGACGGCGCTCCCCATCGACGCGCACCTGATGATCGACAACCCGGACGCGTTCATAGAACAGTTCGCCGCTGCCGGCGCTACCCATATCAGCGTGCATGCCGAGTCAGTCGTGCACCTCAATCGATCCCTCCAGCTCGTCAGAAGCTGCGGCGCCCATCCCGGAATTGCCCTGGGGCCGGCCGCGTCCCTCTCCCTCCTGGAGTGGTCCCTGGATTATGCCGACTACGTGCTTGTTCTTGCGGTGAACCCCGGGTTCGGCGGGCAGCAGTTCCAGCGGGCTGTGCTGAACAAGATCCGGGCGCTTCGCGCAGAGCTGTCACGCCGCGGTCTCTCCACGATCGTGGAGTCCGACGGCGGCATCAACGAGCGGACAATCGCCGAGTTCGCAGCGGCCGGCGTGGACGCCTTCGTGGTTGGCTCGGCGCTCTTCGGCGCCGCGGACTATCCGGCCGCTTTTGCACACCTGCGCAGCGAGGTGGAACGGGGGGCGATGTCGGCTCAAAACCCATAGCCAACAGAAAAATCCAAGGCTGCGTATCCGCCCTCACCAGTTCCCGGGATACTACCGGGTATGAACAAAAAGATTCCGTCAAGCCGAAAAACAAAGTGATCGGTGATGAAGACGGTCGTTCCACCCTCAAACCCGACAGCGGGCAACGTTCCAGGCCCGTCGACCCCGGCAAGCCCCGCACAAGCTGACAAATCAAGATAGACGCCGCCTGCTATTTGTCCACCTCCCCCGAGTTCGAGCAAAAAGTCCCATGTTGCGGCGTCAGTTGGGTTAGGTTTGGCGACCTTATTTATGAAGTCGGCTGAGGTGACTCTGAGCTCGGATCCAAAAAAGAATCCAGAAGCGTGATAGGCCCAGTAAGAGAGCAACCCGGCGCTAAGCTGCCCGCCAGGAGATGTTCCGAGCGGCGAGCCTCCAAGCGCGAGGTTACGTTTGGGCGGCGGGCCCTGCGGCGCTGGAGCCGTGTAGGCCGGGGGTGCAGGTGGGGGGGGCGCAACGGCCGTTGCTGCAGGACTGCTTGGGGGGAGGTTGACGATTGACCCTCCAAAACGCCCTCCGAACTGGTTTAGCCTTGTTGTCGCCTCATCAAGCTTGAGCTTAGAGATCTCTGCTTCCCGTACACGGGACGAAACTTGCGTTGGGTCAAGAACACTCCCCAAAGAGTTGAGAAATTGCAGAACCTTGTTCCCTGGCTCAAGCCGGCCCAACGCTTCGCTTGTTTGACGCGAGCCGACATAGTCATCGAGGGCCTTCGTTGCATTTTGGTACTCGGCAAGAGCTTGTCTGTAGTCGGCAAGCGCCTGTTGGTACGCCTCGTAGTCATAGTCGTCTTGGGCAGCATTTTCCTCTGTAACCGTGTATGTCTGGTCATAGCGGCTGGCGCTCAAATCGATCCGGGGACTGACAGTCTGGG
>Ga0265316_10002533_pt1 | contig 18888 bp, 17 predicted proteins | sample 4522metaG_FD_202092 | JGI IMG/M metagenome (GOLD analysis project Ga0265316, IMG submission 202092) | Rhizosphere microbial communities from Carex aquatilis grown in University of Washington, Seatle, WA, United States - 4-5-22 metaG | ecosystem: Host-associated > Plants > Roots > Rhizosphere >... | reverse complement strand
GCGCGCCCCGAAGGCAATGCGATAGTGGCATTCTTCAAGCGCATATCCTTCGTTCCTCTCATCATAACCATTGTCTTTATCGCTCTCGCTTGGCAGGGCATGAGCATAGCCGGTCCGGTAGTCTCCAAGCTGAACGTTGGCTACCAGGAGGTGGTCATGCCGTGGCGCATGACGACCGACATATTCGCCGGTGAGCTCAAGGACCAGCCGCTTCTTGGCGCAGGTCCGAACAGGTTCACCCAGGCATTCCTGGCGTACAAGCCGGTCGCTCTGAATACCACTGACGCTTGGGGAGTGGAGTTCAATTCCGGTTTCGGCCTCATCCCGACATTCTTCGTGACGCAGGGACTCGTAGGTGGGATCGTCTGGATATTGTTCTTCGTTTTCTTCGGCATCCTAGGGGTGGAGTCATTGCGCGGGCTATTCCGTACGGACGGCTCCAGTGAGACTGTGATAGAGCCGGAGCGCCCATACGCTCGCTTTGCCGTCGTTTCTTCCTACGCCGCAGCTTCGATCATATGGATCATGGCTGTTATATATGTTCCGTTGCACGCGATCATGTATCTCGGATTCGTCCTTACCGGAGTATGGCTCGGCGCTTCGGCTGCTTATGGCAGACTCAAGCCACTCGAGCTCGTTTCCAGGCTAGGTGATCGCTCTTATCGTGTGATCCAAGTTGTCGCAGCCATTGTCGCTCTGATCGCTTTCCTCTGGGGCCTGACATACATAAAGAACACTGTTGCTCTAGCTTATTTCGGTAGCGGCGTGCAGGAGCTCACCGTCGCTTCTGACCCGGCAGTCGCCGACCAGTCCTTCTCAAAGGCGCTCGCTCTGTATCCTCTCGACATATATTGGCAGGCCCGCGCTGAAGCCGGCATATCCATGGCCAACGAACTTCTGGCGACCGTCACTGCCACTTCCACTGCGTCCACTTCTTCTGCCGTCGTGACGGCCGCCGGCGACATAGTCAACAAGTCCATGGATTATACCAATAGCGCCATAAAGTCCGATCCTGACAACTACAATAACTACGTCTCGCAGGCCCGCGTCGCTGAGCTCGCCGCCGCCATGAAGATGAAGAACGGCTATGAGACCGGCGTAGCCGCTTACACGAATGCCGTGAGGCGCAACCCGGGCAATCCTTCCTTGTATTTGAGCCTGGCTAGGCTTGATGCTTCCCAGAATAAGCTCGATGAGGCCATACAGGCTATCGGCGCCTCCCTTCAGGTCAAATCCGACTATATAGATGCCGTCTATCTGTTGTCGCAAGTCGAAGCCGCCAAGGGCAACCTGACTGACGCCATAACTGCGGCGCAATTCGCTACCAAGCTCAACCCGAATGACCCTCTGATGTTCTTCCAGCTAGGCCTCTTGCAGTACAATAACGCCGATTATTCCAATGCGACCAGCTCGTTAGCCGCGGCCCTCAAGCTCAATCCTACATACGCCAACGCGCAGTACTTCCTAGGCCTATCGGATGCCCGTCTAGGCAAGACTGCCGAAGCCATAGCCCAGTTCACGACGCTCGCCGCCGCGAATCCAGACAACAAGGAGATCCCGCTCATTCTCTCGGCCTTGAGAGCGGGGAAGCCGCTATTCAGCCCTGGCCCGCAAGCCAAGGCCGCGCGCCCGGAGAACAGTTCGACGCCGCCTATTCCGCAAAAATAGCAGATGGTCAAACGATGGATGAGAGTCATAGGCAGGGAGATACGCGGCCTGCATGAGGCTGCGTATCTTTTGGCAATATTCGCGTTCATCTCGCTAGTCTTGGCCCTCGTCCGCGACAAGCTGCTGGCCTATAGCTTTGGCGCCGGGCATGTCCTGGACGTCTATTACGCGGCTTTCCGCATCCCCGACCTCATATTCGCTTCGGTGGGGTCGATGGTCTCGGCCTCCATATTGCTGCCTTACTTCATAGAGCGATTCGGCAAGGGCAATGAAGAGGGCAAGAGATTCTCCGACGGCATATTCACGGTATTCTTCGGCGCGATAGTCGTCGTTTCCGCTATCGTCTATTTCCTGGCACCGCATATCGTGCCGATAGTCATGCCCGGCTTCAAGAACGATCCGGCGTTGCCGACTCTCATATCATCCTTGAGGATCATGCTCCTCTCGCCGTTCTTCTTGGGCCTGTCGAATCTCTTTTCCAGCCTGACGCAGATGAGGCATCGTTTCCTCGTGTATGCCGCGAGCCCGGTCGTGTATAACGTGAGCATAATCCTCGGCGTCGTCGTCGGCTATCCGCTCTTCGGCGTGAATGGGCTCGCCATAGGCGTGGCCTTAGGCGCGCTCCTCCATATGGCCATACAGATCCCATTCATGGCGACGGAAGGGTTCCTGCCCAAGTTCACCAGGGCTATAGAATGGCGATCCATAAAGTCCATCGTGCTCACGTCTCTGCCGCGCACGGTCACTTTGTCGGCCAATCAGATTGCGTCCTTCGTACTGGTCTCCTTGGCGTCTCTCATGACGGCCGGTTCCATCTCCATATTCAATTTCGCTTTCAACCTGCAATCGGTGCCGCTCACTCTGATCGGCGCGAGCTATTCTTCGGCCGTATTCCCGACCTTGTCGCGCCTCTATTATGAGAAGAACATACCCGAATACCTGGAAAAGATGATCACTTCGGCAAGGCATATCATATTCTGGTCGATGCCGCTCACGATCCTGTTCATCGTCCTGCGCGCCCAAGTCGTGCGCACGGTCTTGGGCGCCGGTAAGTTCGACTGGGCCGATACCCGCCTAACGGCCGCTATGCTGGCCCTGTTCACGGTCTCGACGATCGGCCAGAGCTTGATCGTCTTGTTCGTGCGCGGCTTCTATGCGGAAGGGAAGACCTCCAAGCCTCTCATCATCAATGCGATCTCTGCCGTCTCGATAGTCGCCATGGCCTTCATATTCTGGAGGATATATTTCTCCGTGCCATTCTTCCATTATTTCCTGCTGGACATTCTGAAGGTCAGCTCCGATGCCGGCGGCAGCGTGCTCATATTGGCCCTGGCTTACACGCTCGGCGTGATCCTGAATACGATCCTGCATTGGGCGAGCTTCGAGCGGTCCTACCCGGGCTTCACCAAGCCGGTCCTTTCGACTCTGTTCCACAGCTTCGCGGCGTCGGTAATCATGGGCTATGCGTCGTATCTTTCGTTGCAGATATTCTCGGTCGCGTTCCCGCTCTACAAGGTCTGGGGCATATTCCTCCAGGGCTTCTGCTCGGCCGCGATCGGTCTAGTGGTCCTAGTCATCACATTGCGCATACTCGAGAACAAGGAGCTGGCCGAAGTCTGGCGCACTTTGCATCACAAGATCTGGAAAGTACGAGTGCCGCCGGCGGAGGTGGAGCATATCTAGGCACGGCCCAAAATAAGGCCCAAATTGGCGCAAACGGCTGATTCGTGGTATTTTGTCGAGATACGGCCAGCTTGGCCGCCCTTCATTCATGGACATCTCTCGCATCCGCAATTTCTCGATAATCGCCCACATAGACCACGGCAAATCCACGCTGGCTGACCGCCTGCTCGAAGTCACTGGCACCATAGAGAAGCGCAAGATGCAGGATCAGGTCCTCGATTCCATGGAGCTAGAGCGCGAGCGCGGCATCACCATCAAGATGCAGCCGGTGCGAATGAACTACAAGTCTAAGGGTCAGGATTACGTCCTCAATCTCATAGATACCCCCGGTCACATCGATTTCTCCTATGAAGTCTCGCGCTCGCTCAAAGCCGTCGAAGGCTCGATCCTCCTCGTTGATGCGACGCAGGGCGTTCAAGCCCAGACGCTCACGACGCTCAACATGGCCCGCGAAGCCGGCCTCACCATCATCCCGACGGTCTCGAAGATCGATTCGCCGCTCGCGCGAACGGAAGAAGTCGTCACTGAAGTCTGCCAGCTCCTCGGTTGCGCCCAGGAAGACGTCCTGAAAGTCTCCGGCAAGACCGGCGAAGGCGTAGAGCATCTACTCGAAGAGATCATTCGCCGCGTGCCGCCGCCACAGTCCACTGACCAAACGGACAGGTTTCGTTCGCTCATCTTCGATTTCCAATATTCCAACCATACTGGTGTCATCGTCTATGTCCGTGTCATGAATGGCACCGCCAAGCGCCATGACAAGCTCGTCTTCAAGATCGCCGGCAAGGAATTCGAGGCGATCGAGATCGGCATATTCAAGCCCGACAACACCCCGGTCGAATCGCTCGGCTCGGGAGAGATCGGCTATATCGTGACCGGCATCAAGGAACCAGGCATTGCCTCGGTCGGAGATACTGTCGCTTCGCCCAAGGACGTCCTGCCGCCCCTTCCGGGATACAAAAGCCCGCGCCCGGTCGTCTGGGCTTCGCTCTATCCGGAATCGCAGGACGATCTGTCGCTCCTCCGGCAGGCCCTCGGCCGCCTGCGCTTGTCCGACTCGTCATTCACATATGAGGAAGAAGCTTCCGGCACGCTCGGCAAGGGCTATCGCTGCGGCTTCCTGGGCATGCTCCATCTGGAGATCGTGACCGAGCGCCTGCGCCGCGAATTCTCGCTCGAGCTCGTCGTGACCCAGCCGACCATCACCTATTCCGTCGAGCTCAAGGACGGCAAGAAGATCACTGTCTACTCGCCGTCGCTCTTCCCGGATGACAACGAGATAGTCCAGGTCTCCGAGCCGATAGTGACCATGAAGATCATCACGCCGCCCAAATACCTCTCCGGTCTCATGAAATCTCTGTATGACCACGAGGCCGAAGTCCTAGCGACCGAGAATTTCGGCGATAACCGCTCCATGCTCACTTTGCTCATGCCGCTCCGCGAGCTCATGAGGAATTTCTTCGACGAGGTCAAGAGCCTGTCTTCCGGTTACGCCTCCATCTCCTACGACATCACAGAGAATCGTCCGGCCGACGTCGTTCGCATGGATATCTTGGTGGCGGACGAGCCGGTCGTCGCTTTCGCCCGCGTCGTGGCCCGCCGCCGCGTGCCGGAAGAGGCCGAATCTATGGTCAAGAAGCTATATGAGATCTTGCCGCGCGAGCTGTTCACATTCAAGGTGCAAGCCAAAGCCTTCGGACGCATCATCTCTTCGGAGACGGTCTCGGGCAAGAAGAAAGACGCCGCCGGGACGCTCTCCGGCGGCGATATCACGCGCAAGATGAAGCTCCGTGAGAAGCAGAGGGAAGGCCGCAAACGCCTGAAAGAGCACGGCCAAGTCAACATCCCGCAGGAAGTCTTCGTGAAGATGATGCGTTCCGGCGAGTAGGCCGAATGGATTATGATCTTAGGGCGGGGAAGTACAGGAGGAGCATGCTTATGATGACTAGGAATCCTATCACCACCATGCCGACGCCTGCGGCCTTGCGGGTTTTTTCATGAAATAACATAGCGGTTGTAGTATACTGTTTTCCATGAATCGCCGCAATCGTTCGCGAACTCGCGCAATCTTATCCTCTCCCGTTATACTGGTGGCCGCGATCGTGCTGCTCATATTCCTCGGCCGTGCCGCTGCCGGAATATATTCCAAATCTGCCGAAAGCTCCGCGCACCTCGAGGAAGCCCAGTCGAGCCTTGAGAAGATGGAAGCTAGTGAGACCAATTTGAAGTCACAGATCGATAGCCTCTCGACGCCGGCTGGCATAGAGGCTTCGGTCCGCGAGAGGTATCATGCCGTCGAACCGGGCGAGTCGGTCGTGGTGATCGTGGACGATAAACCTGCGACTAGCGCCGGATCCGCTAGCTCATCGACAGAAAATGTCGCTATACGGAGCTGGTGGCAGAGAATATTGCAGGCGATAGGGCTGTAGCGTAATATTCATGGCACGCGAGGCATGTGCCGAACGCGCGGGTGTAGTTTAGTGGTAGAACGGCTGCTTCCCAAGCAGCAAGTCGGGGTCCGATTCCCCGCACCCGCACATGTTCTTATTTCTCCTTACTTGACGCCGAGAGCGGCGCGGATCGTCTGTTCGTCGAAGCCTACGACGATCTTGCCGTTGATGTCGATGACCGGTACGCCCATCTGTCCGGTCTTATCTATCATCTCCTTCCTCTTGTCGAGGTCAGTGGCGACGTTGAAGTCCTTGTATTCGAAGCCGTTGTCCTTGAAGAAGCTCTTGGCCATATTGCAATATACGCACGTGGGGGTTGAGTAAACGGTGATGTTAGTCATATTTATTTATAGATTGATGAGTTATTTTAGATAGTCTCTTTTAAGACCAAATGATAGCATGTATTTTTACGTCAAATCAACTGCCAGACCATGCGCTTTCATGATATAATTTTTGCGCCAACATGTCCTATCTCCATTTCTTCTCGGCCCTGACCGACACATTGGTCGCGTTTGCCGTAAGCGGCGGCTACATAGCTCTTTTTTTCCTTATGTTCCTCGAAGGCATACCGCTCTTGGGCATTGCCATCCCTGGCCATGTTTCCATCATATCGGCCGGATTCCTAGCCGGCACCGGCGTGCTGTCGGTCTTCTGGGTGTTCGTGATCGGCACCATAGGGGCTATCCTAGGCGATTGCGTGAGCTTCTTTCTGGGCCGGTTGTTCGGTTGGCCGCTCATAGAGCGCCTGAGGCCCTTTTTCTTCGTGTCGGAATCCGTGATAACCAAGGCCAAGAATTTCCTCGGCCAGCATACCGGCAAGGCCCTGATACTAGGCCGCTTCAACCCAGTGACTCGCGGGCTAATGCCTTTTTTCGTCGGGGCGAACAAGACTCCTGTCAAGGCCTTTTGGATATGGAACACGATAGGGACCCTGGCCTGGATAATATTGTCCATAACCATCGGTTACGCTCTATCTCTGGGCTTCCACGCGGTCGCCGGCTGGACGAGCCGGGCTGTCGTCATAGCGATCCTCGCGGCCCTCGTGATCGCCTGGAGCTATCGCTTCGTCAATCTCCGCTTCCATATATTCAAACGCTATGAGCTTTTCGTCCTAGGCCTTAATATCGCGTCGCTCCTCATATTCTTCCGTATGGTCGAAGACGCCTATTCGGCGCAGTCATTCTTGGCCTCCTTCGATCTCTATGTGAACGGGCTCATGAATGATCTTCTGGCGACTAGTGTCGGCCAGGGCCTCGTAAACGCAGCCGCCTGGGTGAGCGCTTTCGGCGGCATGATAGCGATATCGTTGTTCACCGTGGTCGGCGGCATCGTCCTCGCCACTCACAGGAAGTGGCGTTCGACGGTCATCCTGCTCCTGTCGGTCGGCAGCACGGCTTTCGCGGTAGGCTGGATCAAGGACGTCTTCGCCCGCGTCCGTCCAGAGAATCTGATCACGCCCCAGATAGGCGGTGGGCTGAATTTCCTGTTTGACAGTCCGCACATCTTCAGCGACCCGAGCTTCCCGTCGGCTCATGCGGCCTTCGCCGCGGCTTTCTTCGTCGTGGTGACGTATCTGGCGATACCGCAGATGAAGAGATGGTTCGGTAGGGAGCTGTTCATCGTCGGCGCCGTCCTACTGACGCTCGCCATAGGCTTGTCGCGCCTCATATTGAGCGTGCATTGGGCCACGGATGTCATCGCCGGCTGGGCGCTCGGCGTATTCTGTGCTACGGCTTCGATACTATTCGTGCGCTATGTAGGCGCGCTCCTGGAGAAGAGGATAGCTTAGGCCTTTACGAGTATTTTCTTCATTGCGAGGTTATGGTCGAATTTCTGACCATCTTTTTTAACGAACTCGAACATATCTTTGAGGAAGGCAGTCATGCTTCTGTTGGTTATTTCTATTGCCACTTCGTCATGCCAGTTGATCAAAAGGGAAGTGTTCTTGAATAACCACAACTCCGCGTTATGATCAAATCGATTGTCAGCAAAAAATGTGTAATCAGCCATACGCCCTTCTAGACTTGCCACCTCATCTTTGTATTTCCTCGGATTTGCCAGGATTTCTTGTCTGTACGCTTGGTAAGCGCTCTCATTCAACATCCCGTCGATGATCAGATGGTTTCTGACGATGGTCTTATTGAATGCAACAAGCTGTTTCGGAGTTATTTTCTCTAGGAGCTCGTTGTATGATCTATGATGCTGTATCGCCCTGATACGTTCGTTCGTATTCTCGGAAGCGATCCTTTCATAAGCTGGTACGATCTCTCTTGCTCCGACATGGATGATGAATTCGTCTTCTTTTGTTGTCTTTATCCGCGCACCCTTTTTGTTGGTGTTCTTGATCTTTGCCTCGTCAACAGCTTTCTGCAGCTTGTCTATGAGCTCGTCTTCTGTCAGGGCCACGTAAAGACGTTTCTTATTGTTCCGTATGATACGTACGAGGCCTCTTTTCAGCAGGGAATCGAGGCAATAATTTATCCCAGTCCTAGATATTCCGGTCTCTAAGGCAATATTCTGGACGTTTTTGGCATAATAGATAACGTTCATGATGCCTTTTTCAGTTTCGCTTAGGCCCATGATGTCATGGATGCGTCTCATTGTGTTCATAAGAGAAAGTATAGTTTGTGACTAATTTTTAGTCAAACATCATGGACCACTCTAGCTCTTAAAATATGGGGTTTCTGACCTGACATCCGCGTTCTAGTTCTTCTCGTATACAACGAATTATACAACCTGTATACTAATGCCATTATGAATAAAACAAAGATCATTTGGACGATTATTGCGGTGATAATCGTCATTTTAGTAATCGTAGGTGTGAACTTGAGGAAATCAGCTAGCGGTATCGTCGGAACGTTCAAATTGGGAGTGATCGCACCTCTTACCGGAGATTTTGGAGGAGTTGGCGAGAATGTAGTCAAGGGCATCAAGACGGCGCAGGTTGTGTATGAAGAGCAAACTGGCAATAAGCTGGATATTACAGTAGAGAATGATAATGCCGATGCCGCCACTGGTTTAAGCGCCTTCAACAAATTGACTCAAGTTGATCATGTAAACGGATTGATTAATACCTTCACGTCGACCATGGATGCTATCTATAAGCCGGGGAAATCGCTCGGATATCCGGTAATGATGGAATTCCTTCAGGCGAATAATGTTGCGGACGACTATGTGTTTCAAATGACTCTTGGTAATGAGCATGTCTGGGATAGATATGCCAAATACATATCGCAGTCCAAATATGACCAATCAAAAGTCGCAATAGTTCATTCGATTGACGCTGCACAGGCTTCATTCGCGAAAGGCTTCGATGCTACGTACGATAAACCAGTCACTGATTTTGTCATAGGCACAGACAAGAACGAGCTTCGAACGGATGCTGCCAAGATCGCTGCTATAAAGCCGACATTGATCATATTCTTCATGACGCCGGAGAATGGAGCTATCATGACCAAGGATATTTTGCCGCTCATAGGCTCGTCGACCCAGTTAGCCTACGATATCCAGCTTACGACAGGCATGTCGTATTACCAGCAACAACTTGGCGGGAATCTCTCGAGGGTAAATGGGGCGATCGCCTTGATGTTCGAAGGCGACCAAACTAGTCCTGAATACAAGCAGTTCTTGGCTGAATATCAGAAGCTCTATCCGGGTGAACAGCCAGGGTTCCTGACCGATTATGGCTATGACACCCTTATGACTTATATGAATACGTATGATAAGGATGGAACTAAGTGGATACAGAGCCTTAAGAATTTCAACGGGAAAGGGGCTAGTGGAGCTATCATGTTCGACGAGAATGGCATACGAATATCACCTCTCGTGATCAAGCAGGTTTCAAACGGACAACTACAAACAATATATAAATTACCTTTCTAAAAGAGGGCAGAGCCGGTCATCGCGGAGGGCTTCGGCAGATCGAGGAACTTTAGAACGGTCGGAGCGAGATCAGCCAGGCCTCCATCCCTGGGGTTAATGTCTCCTGCGCCGGTAATGATGCAGGGAACTAGCGAAGTAGTGTGAGAAGTATGCTTCGTCCCCGTTATCGGGTCTATATTCATCTCGGCGTTGCCGTGATCGGCAGTGATGATGGCGATGCCGCCCTTCTCATTCAGGACATCTATGACGCGCTTGAGCTGTGCATCTACGGTCTCGACGGCCTTTATTATGGCCGGCACATTCGCGGTGTGGCCGACCATGTCGGCATTGGCGAAGTTCACGAATATGAAATCAACCTTGCCGCTGCGTATCTCCTCTATGGCCTTGTCGGCGATAGCTTCGGCGCGCATCTCCGGCGCCTCGTCGTGGGTCTTCACGTCCTTGCGGCTCGGGAGCAGGATGTCTTTCTCGCCCGGATAGGGCTTCTCATTGCCGCAATTCAGGAAATAGGTCGCGTGGGCGAATTTCTCCGTCTCGGCTATCCGGGCCTGCAAGAGGCCGGCCTTGGATATCTCACCCCCGAGGGTCGTCTCGACTTTGATGGGCGGATAGGCGATCACGCATTTGAAGTCCACGCAGTACTCCGTGAGCGTCGCGAACATGATACCCATCTCCTTGGGCAAGCCGAGCATCTTCTCGGTGAGCATTCGCGCGCGGTCAGCCCTAAAATTGAAGAACAGCACGCCGTCGTCTTTCTCTATCGCACAGCCAAGGCCCTCCGGGTTGGCGCAGACTGTCGGCACTAGGAGCTCGTCGCGCTCGCCCTTGGCGTATTGTTCCTGTAGATATGCTGATGGCTTGATCTCACAGACGTTTCCCTTACATTCGAATATGGCTTGCTCAGTTTTGGCCAGGCGATCCCAGTTGTTGTCTCGGTCCATGGCGTAATAGCGGCCGGAAATAGTGGCGATGAAGAAATTCGGGCCAAGCTCGGCGAGCAGGGACTCGAGTTCCTTCAAGTATCCGGAAGCGCTCTGTGGCGGAGTGTCGCGACCGTCAGTGAAGACGTGTATGGCGACTTTCGGCACGGCATTCTTCTTGGCTAGGCGTAGGAAGGCGTAGAGATGGTCCTGATGGCTGTGGACGCCGCCGGGCGAAACGAGACCCTCGACGTGCAGCGTAGAGTCATACTTCTTTACATGGTCGAAAAGGGCGAGGAATACGGGGTTACGGTCGAACTCGCCGGTCTCTATGGATCTGTCTATGCGGACGAGATCGGTGTCTATGGGCCTGCCGGCGCCGATCGTCATGTGGCCGACTTCGCTGTTGCCCATCTGGCCTTCGGGCAGGCCTACGGCGTCACCGGAAGCCTTGAGCAGGGAATGAGGGCAGTCTTTCCAAAGATGGTCGAAGAACGGCTTCTGGGCCGCGGCGACGGCGTTGTCTTTGGTCTCCTCTCGATAGCCCCAGCCGTCGAGAACGATCAGCATCACGGTTTTTTTCATTGCGCGATTATAGCATATGATTGCAACAAAGCCCGCCGAAGCGGGCCTTGGTGCCATAGGATAGGCTCTGATCAAAAATCGGAAAAAGATGCTGTTAGTTCAAGTGGGACTGACGCACGGCATTATAGCCAGTACATATTTTGTGTCCCTTGTATGTGATTTAAGGATCTTTTCCTGCTTTCTGAAAGAACCTAGGTACATTTTCCTCCATTGGCGGTGTAAGTCAAACGTAGACGGACTATTCACAGGGGGAGAATCTGTGTAAAAGTTGATTTCCCGCAAGCCTACAGCCGCGATTTAACCGAATATGGTGCTACCAGGATATGTGGCTTTCTTGCCGAGCTCTTCCTCGATGCGGAGCAGTTGATTGTATTTGGCGACGCGATCAGTGCGCGACAGAGATCCTGTCTTGATGAGGCCTACGCCAGTACCGACGGCGAAGTCGGCGATGGTGGCGTCCTCGGTTTCCCCGGAGCGGTGGGAGATGATGGCAGAGTAGCCGTTCTTCTTCGCCAAGGCGATCGCGTCCACAGTCTCCGAGACTGTGCCGATCTGATTCAGCTTGATCAGGATGGAGTTGCCGGCGTGGCGCTCGATGCCTTGGCCCAGCCGCTCGATATTCGTGACGAAGAGATCATCGCCGACGAGCTCGATCTTGTCACCGAGCTTCTTTGTGAGCTCGATCCAACCGTCCCAATCGTCTTCGGACAGGCCGTCCTCGATTGAGACGACGGGATATTTGGCGACGAGGCTCTCATACCAGACGATCATCTCCATTGAAGTCTTCTTGGCGCCTTCGCGGGCGAGATCGTAAGAGCCGTCCTTGTAGAGTTCCGTGGCTGCGCAATCGAGAGCTAGCGAGATCTGTTCTCCCGGCTTGTAGCCGGCTTTGGCGATGGCCTCTAGGATGATCTCTATGGGTGCTTCATTCGATGGCAGGGAAGGTGCGAAGCCTCCTTCATCGCCGACCAATGTGCCGAGTTTCCTGTCGTGCAGGAGCTTCTTCAAGGCATGGAAGACTTCGGTGCCGGCACGCAAAGCCTCCCGGAATGACGCGAATCCGTGCGGCACGATCATATATTCCTGTAGGTCGGCAGAATTTTCCGCATGCTTGCCACCGTTCACGATGTTCATCATGGGCACTGGCAGGCGGAGAGGGGCTTTTTCGGGCATCAGGCCGTTGAAATATGCGTAGAGCGCAATGCCGTCGCTTTTTGCCGCTGCCTTGGAGAATGCCATCGAGGTGCCGAGGATGGCGTTGGCTCCGAGTTTGCTCTTATTCGGCGTGCCATCGAGGGCTATGAGCGCCAAGTCGAGCGAACGCTGGTCGAATTCCTTGCCGATGAGCGTCTTCGCTATGGGGCCGTTCACATTCGCTACGGCCTTCTCGACGCCCTTGCCGCCGTATCGTGCGCCGCCGTCCCGCAGCTCTACCGCCTCGTGGCTGCCCGTCGAGGCCCCCGAAGGCACTGCCGCCCGGCCGAAACTGCCATCTGATAAGGTCACGTCCGCTTCTATTGTAGGGTTGCCGCGTGAGTCCAATATCTCGCGCGCCGCGATCGTCTTTATTTTTTTCATTTATATTTCGGGTTAATTGTCGGCAATTATAACATCTAATTTACATTTACAGAAAATTTGCAGACACTATACTTTTGGCCTAGCCTGTTCTTTGCGGAAGGTTCTCTCTTTTATCCTTTCTTCTAGTTGCGAAAGTAGACTGATTTCGTCTGAAACAACGGCTCTATTATGTACTTGAAAAATTCATTTTCGCAATTAGAAAAAGTGGACAAAACCGAATCGACAAAAAGCCCATCAATTTTACGCGGGCAACAAGAGGGTCGAAATCGCAAATACTCAAGTGATTCGTTCGCCGCGTCATATGCTATAGTGGTTTCCATGGACAAGAAAGACTCGAAAAATCCGCTCCAAAATACCTCCAAGAGCACCTCCTGGGGCGGCGTGGCCGGCTGGTATGACGAGCTCCTAGAAGAGTCATCCGACTCATTCCAGGCCAAAGTCATCCTGCCCAACCTGTCGCGCATTCTCGACCTGAAGCCAGGAATGAAGGTCCTAGATATCGCCTGCGGCCAAGGCTTCTTTGCCCGCACGTTCGAGCAGGCCGGCGCGGAAGTTTCGGCCGCGGACATATCGCCGGAGCTCATCGTCCTGGCCAAGAAGAAATCTCCGGCGAGCACAGCAGGGAAGCCGGCCATCGCTTATCACGTCGCGGCGGCAGACAGCATGCCTTTCGCCGCGGACGGCTCGTTCGACGCGGCCGTGATCGTCCTCGCAGTACAGAACATCGAGAATATCCAAGGCGCTCTCGCGGAATCCGCCCGCATCCTCCGGAAAGGCGGCCGCTTAGTCCTCGTCCTCAACCACCCCGCCTTCCGCATCCCCAAGGAATCTTCCTGGGAATGGGACGAGAAGACCGGCAAACAATTCCGCCGCATAGATTCCTATCTCTCCGACGCCAAGATAAAGATAGACATGACCCCGGGCGAGCTCGACCCGATGAAGAAGAAGTCCACCATCTCATTCCATCGTCCTTTGCAGTCCTATTTCAAATCGCTGAACAAGGCCGGCTTCGTCGTGTCGCGTCTCGAAGAATGGATATCTCACAGGAAGAGCCAGAAGGGCCCTCGCGCCATCGAAGAAGACCGCCTGCGCAAGGAGATCCCCATGTTCCTCATGCTTGAGGCGACGAAAGCTTAGAACGCGTCCTTCATGATCGCTGTCGGGATTATGGCCAAGAGCGAAACGATGCCGACGATCACGAATGTATATTGATCAGTAGTGAACATAAGCGCGAGCCCAGTGATGAGCGGTGCGATGAGATATGACGTTGGCCTGGTGATCCTAAACATGCCGAGCGCTGCCGAATCGCGCGGCGATACAGTTTTGAAGAAATACGTTTCCATCATCACTTCTGCGGCGGCGGCGCCCACGCGGGTCATGAATAGGGCTATAGCCCAGACAGCGATGCTGTGCGAGGTTATGAACGCCAACGCGATCGTTGATATGCCCATGACGACGAATCCCCAGACCATGAATCTCTTCTCGCCGAACTTCCTGTCAGCCAGCTTGCCGAGAGGATATTGGATGAGCGGGAATGGCAAGAGCATGACGACTAGGATGATGCCGATCGCCTCCCAGCCGAAGCCCATGGTCTTATTGAGGTATATCGGGCTATAGACGGTCATCCAGGCATAGAAGACCTGCAGGACCAGGTTGGCGAAGAACAGCCAGATCCAATTGCGGTTACGCGAGATGTGCTTGACCAGCATCCACGGCGACAAGTGCATGTAATTCGGGTCCTTGAAGCGCGGGAAGTTCCTGTGGATGAGATATAAAAGGGGGAAGAGCATGGCCAGGCCGGCGATGTAGGTGTTGCGGAAATTATTCGTGCCGTTGATGAGCATGGAGCCGATCAAGGGCGCTATGACCCACGAGGCGTTCAGGGTTGCCGTATAGAGGCCGCGCACCGCGCCCACGGAATGGCCGTCAGTATAGACCTCCAGGAATATGTCCATGGACAGGCCGATGAGCGATATGATCGCGGATTGCAGGATGAAAGCCGTGGCGATGACATACATCGAGCTGGATGTCGCCAGGAAATAGAAGAGCACGATCTGGATGGCGACGAGCCAGAGAGCCGTGGCGTAGTTGCCGATGCGGCGGATGATAGGCGGGGCGACGAGGAAGCCGAGTATGGTCACAGCAGCTCCGATCATATATATGAGTCCTAGCGCCCGCTCGTCTGCGAAGAGCGACAGGAAGCTGGAGTTGGAGTACATGGGGATGACCAGGTGGAGGGTGTATATGAAGCCGATGACGGCGATAGTATAGACCATGTGGCTCTTTGGGACGGGGTGAGTAGACATGATTGCGTATTATAGCAAAGACGAGGAAGCCCTGAAGTGGAAAAGGGTTCGGAGACGCGCGTCGAGTCCTGCAGGACTCGCGCTACATCTCGTGAATTCCTTGCTAGGAATTCACTGCGAAGTGTCTCCTCACCCCTTTTCCACTTCAGGGCTATCGAGCAGTTACAATAAAAAACCGCCGTCCACGAAGGGCGGCGGTTCGGATCAGCTACACTTTCGATAGATCAAGATATGGTGGCTGTCGTTGCCTCCACCATCAGGATCTCATTAAATACGCTACCCATGTCGCGTACCGGAGGCTTCCGCCGTGCCAGCGCCCGTTCCTTGAGTTCGGGAGCCTCCCGAGCCAAAGCCTCGAGCCAGGTATCGGACATATCTGTTCCGGCCAGTTGTTGCCAGACCGACTCTCGCAATTCCGGGACATGTTTAGCGACTGGCAAGAGCAAGGCGAATTTCCGATCATCCGGGAGCGCCTTCGCCAAGATCATTCTGCCGGCCTCGGGCCTTAGTTCAGGACAGAGATCCAGCGCGGCTACGAGGAGGTACAGGTTATCTTCCTGTTTTTTCGCGATCTCCCAAATCTCGTTTCGGAGGCTGGCAACGCGGCTGAACACTATGGTCAGGACGTCCTGCGCGGGATTCCTTTCGATGAGGATCCTCCCGGCCTTTGCACCCAACACGGGTACCTCGGAAATGATCTTCATAAGTCCGCAAAAGCCAGGATTGTCAGCCAAGATCTTCTCGGCCGCCCGTTGTTTAAGGTAGACACTGTCGGCGGCCCCGATGATTTGTTCCAATATCCGCGGGTTTTTGGTACCGCCATCGAGCAGTTTCTTCGCGGCCATGCAAGCTAGGTCTGGGACCATTCCCATTACCAGGGAGAGAATCTCATCGGATGGATAGAGCTCCATCAGGAGGCTCGCGGGCATCGCCCGGATGCTTTTCCAATAGGGGTTGTCCATGAGCTTTAAAAGCTCGTGTTGGGCCGGCTTTGACTCCGCGTACTTCTGCCAGGCCTGATTCCTTAAGAGGGGTACGATCCTGGCTATCTCGCAATATTTTTCGGGGCTGGGATTTTTCGAGACAAATTCAACCCAGAGCCTTTCCAGCGTCTGTCTTTTGAGTTCGATTGGTCGTGTGTTCATGGTATCTATATGGTACCTATTCAGTTGTTACAGGTTCTACTATTGCTATCGCAACCTTACGACAAAATGCGATGTTATGTCAACGGTGCATTTTGTGACCCTGGTAGTGCCTTGCACGGTCTCATAATTCATGCTAAATTCCTCAAATCATGAAGAAAGATATCCATCCGAAGAACTATCGCCCGGTCGTTTTCGCCGACAATTCTAGCGGCGCCAAATTCCTCATAAACTCAACTATCGAGGCCAAGGAGACCGTCAAATTCACCGATGGCAAGGAATACCCCGTGCATTTCGTCGAGATATCGAGTGCCTCGCATCCTTTCTATACCAACCAGGAGAAGACCATAGACACCGCCGGCCGCGTCGAGAAGTTCAAGACCCGCCAATCCAAGTCTACCGCCGCCAAGGCCAAGAAATAGGGAAGCGGCGTCTTGGTGCACGCCATGGATCTAGAAACATATAAAAACAATCCCAAGACCGCCTTCCTGGCCAGCTCCTATGAGAAACTGCTCAAAGACGAAGCGGAAACTCGCGCGCTGATCGAAAAAGATCCGACGATGAAAGAGCTGGCCGAAAACGACCTAGCCTCTATCGCCGACCAGAAGAAAGCCCTCGAAGACCAGATGAGCGGGATCGTCTCGGCCGACAAGGTCGAGGAAGAGAAGCCGAATGAGCTCATCCTGGAAGTCCGAGCCGGCGCCGGCGGCGACGAGGCGGCTCTTTTCGCGGCCGAGCTACTCGGCATGTACAAGAGCTTCGCCGAGACCAAGGGCTGGTCTGCCAAGATCATAGACGAATCCAAGAACGATCTGGGCGGCTACAAGGAAGCCTCTATGGAGGTCAAGGGCAAGGGCGCCTACGATGATCTTCGCTTCGAGACCGGCGTCCATCGCGTCCAGCGCGTGCCCGAGACGGAAAAGTCCGGCCGCATCCATACCTCGACGGCTTCGGTGGCCATCATGCCCATCCGCAAGAAATCCAAGCTGGTGATAAATCCGGCCGATATAGAGATCGAGTTCTCGCGCTCCGGCGGTAAAGGCGGCCAGAACGTGAACAAAGTTGAGACTGCCGTGCGCCTGTTCCACAAGCCATCGAACATCATGATCCGCTCGACTTCCGAGCGTAGCCAGAATGCCAACAAGGAAAAGGCCTTCATCATCCTCCAAGCTAAGCTCGAGGTCTTGAAAGCCGAGGAGGATATGAAGAAATTCGGCGAAATGCGTTCGAATCAGATCGGCACTGGCGATCGCTCCGAGAAAATCCGCACCTACAACTTCCCGCAGGATCGAATCACCGATCATCGCATCAAGGAATCCTGGCACAATATCCCTGCCATCCTGGCGGGGAAGATAGGCCCGATCATCGAGGCTCTCCACGAATTCGAGAAGAGCGGGAAGACCGGCGCCTCTGTTGAGGAGGAATGATCTCCGTGCTATTGTGGTTTTAGCCCACGAAGCACATGAGTCAACAAATTGAAGAAAGAAGTCCGGCAAGCGCCGCTCAAAGCGGCATCGGAGAAGAGACTGATCGTCTCACCAATTGTACTTGCTATCGTCTCACGAAGAACAACATCCCGGCAGACGAGGTTCTTGTCAGGGCATGCGTCCTTTTGGTCATGAATGGGATATCCGAGCTCGACCGCCGATTCGTCGGGTGGATAAATATCCTGAAAGACGATGAGGTCGACCTCCCGGCCAAGTCGCCTTACGATCTGGTCGCTGCCAGATTCTTCGGGGGAATGTTGCCCGCGGGGTACGCGCTTCCCGAGCGAATCACCAGACGATGCGGATTCACACTCCCTTCATTCGACGGCGCCGATCCGCACAAGGTCCGAGTCGTAATAAATGCGGCCTGGAATCAGATGATCCTCGACCGCCGGAAGGTCATCCCATTCCGTCTGCCGGCATGAATGGACTGTTCGCAGCCGGGAGGAGCTCGCACGAGCCCCTCCTTTTTTATTTGGTGCCCCGGGCAGGGCATTTTAGTTTGCAATAAAATATATTGTGTGTCATTGTGTAGGTAGTCCATTTCTACCATGAAAAAGCACATTGTCAGTGTCAACGTTCCCCGTCCGGGGATTTTTCGTAGCGAGCTCAAGGAGCGCGCTATCATGATCGCCGATCAGTTAACCCTCAAAGGATCCAAAACTTCCGTTGAAGAGGTTCTCCTCCATCTCCGGCGCGTTCGGCAAGGGGTCGTGTACCTCAATGGCCGCTATACCGATTGGCATACGAAGATCAGGGTCGGTCAGATAAACTTCCGGACCCCATTAGGGATGCCATTCAACCTGATCCTGGCGGCATTCGATCTGCCGCTTTCTTTCCTCGATTCGCTTTCGGATCGGCTGGCGCAATCTTGCGCCTTTGTTCCGGTCGAGTACAAAGACCCCGTCGAAATCGCGGTCTTCACCGACGAGTGGAATCGTCAGCTCGCCGAACTTCGCAACGAAGAATATCAGTCGGTTTTCCCTGATCCTGATCCGATTCCCAACCTGGTCTGATGTTGCTACCTCTCCCTCTCGATACCGCGCGCCAGCAAGCGATGCGGTATTTTTTATCGCCGATCTGTAGGCACTCGATTTTTCCTTGTGCCCCCGGCAGGAATCGAACCTACAACCACTCCTTAGGACGGAGTTGTTATATCCATTTAACTACGGGGGCGCGCTTTGAATATA